>Ga0210398_10004512_pt1 | contig 13044 bp, 13 predicted proteins | sample IncBWC4OmetaG_FD_161047 | JGI IMG/M metagenome (GOLD analysis project Ga0210398, IMG submission 161047) | Forest soil microbial communities from Barre Woods Harvard Forest LTER site, Petersham, Massachusetts, United States - Inc-BW-C-4-O | ecosystem: Environmental > Terrestrial > Soil >... | reverse complement strand
CTCCGGCCGCAGGGTCTGAATGAAGTTATGAACGGTCTCGAGACTTAGCTTCCCGTTCAGCCGGGTCACAAGATTGCTCCCGTTCGACGCCGAAGTCTTTTCGAGATCGAGATGTGCTGGTTGCATACCCTCAGGACGTTAACGCAGGCAGTGTCCTTGCAACATTAATATTCTTTAACAATCGAGCGTCCGCGGGCTGTTGCCGCCTCGCGCGGCGATCGCTCAACCACCCGACAGGAAAAGCCTTCTTATCTTCCTGGGCGGGCTGGGGCTGGGGGCCGAACTCGCCGTCCGCGAACGGCAACCCACTTCAAGGGCAAACGAACGGAATCGACGCTAAACGGGAACTGCGCCCGCCTCTTACCTCGCTACCGAAATGCGGTAGATCTTTGCCGCTCCATCATCGGAAACGAGCAACGCCCCGTCCGGCGCCACCGTCACTCCCACCGGCCTCCCAGACACGTCTGGCCCTTTTGGATCAGGCACCAATCCGGTCATAAACGGCACTGGATCTGCGGACGGCTGCCCGTCCGTAAACGCCACAAAGGCAATCTGGTATCCCGACCGTGTCGCCCGGTTCCACGAACCGTGCTCCGCCACGAAGGCCCCGCCCCAATAGCTCTTCGGAAACTGCTTCCCGGTATAAAACGCAAACTGTAACGGCGCCACATGTGCCCCCAACAGCACATCCGGAATTATGGCCTTGGCCACAAGCTCCGGCTTCTGCGGCTTCACCCGCGCATCGACATTGTTTCCGATGTAGCTATACGGCCAGCCATAAAATCCTCCGTCCTTCACGGCGGTAAAATAGTCAGGCGGTAGATTGTCTCCCAGTTCGTCGCGTTCATTTACGCTAGTCCAGACTGCTCCCGTCACTGGCTCGATCGCCAACCCCACCGGATTCCGCAGGCCGGTAGCAAACAACCGCGCGTTCTTTCCATCCGGATCGCAAATCGTAATCGCCGCGCGAATCGGCTCCTCACCTGTATTAATGTTCGAACCCGATCCCACCCCGACGAACAAGTGTTTCCCATCCGCGGAGAACGCCACCGAGCGCGTGTCGTGCCCGCCGGACGGTAGCCACATCAGGTGTTCTGCTTCGCCAAGCCGTTTTGAGGTCTTCGGATCATAGTGGAATCGCACCAACTCGTTCATATTCCCGACGTACACGTAGTCGTCCTTGAACGCGATCCCGAACACGCGCCTGGTGCCCGTTGCAAACACCTCGCGCTGCTGCGCCCCTCCGGTGTTCTGCGGATCCCTTAACACCACAATCTGGTTCGCTCCGGTCTCCGCCAAAAAAATATCCCCATTCGGCGCCACCGTAAGCCACCGCGGCCTCTTGAAGTCCGACGCATAGACATTGATCTGAAACCCTTGTGGCACCGTGGGAAGAAAACCCGCGGGCGGCGCATCATGGCGCGGCCCATTCCCCGCCGACTTCGTCGCATAAGGCGCCGGGAGCTGCGGCTTCTGCCCATGGGTAAGCTGAGCGGAAAGGACTACAGGCGAAATCAAAAAAGTACCGATTGCGGAAACCGCGCGAAGGCGCATGGTCATAAAACTCTCCTCAGTTCGTTTTTTCAGGCGTCTGTATCATGCCTCGTACGGGCACTTCGTTCCAAGCCCAATGGTTCGCGAAGCAGGAGAGGGCCCGCTCGCGGTAACGCCTTTACTCCCAAACGAAGTCCGTCGCGAAACATCCAATCCATTGCGGCAAGCGTATACTGTAATGGAAAGCGGATTAGGAGTCTCGACCATGCGTGCTGTGCTGATGGCTGTTTTGATTTTTGCCGGAATTGGGGTCCTCGCCTGGACCACAGCTAAGCCCAATGACGGCCGCGCCAACGCAAAAGCCGCATTCCCGAAACCCGCCGTCGATGCTCCTCTCGCTTCTTCAAAATCCGAAGAAACAGCCGTTGTCGCTGGTGGCTGCTTCTGGGGCATTCAAGCCGTCTTCCAGCACCTGAAAGGCGTGACCGCTTCAACTTCCGGCTACTCGGGCGGCGCGGCCAAGACAGCCCACTATGGCGATGTCAGCACCGGGGAAACCGGCCACGCCGAATCCGTAAAAATAGTTTTCGATCCTTCGCAAGTCTCTTACGGCCAGATTCTCATGATCTTTTTTTCCGTCGGCCACAATCCCACTGAGCTCAATCGCCAGGGCCCGGACTACGGCACACAATACCGCTCGTCCATTTTCTATTTGAACGATGGACAGAAGAAAATCGCTGAAGCTTATATCGCACAACTCAACGCGGCAAAAACTTATTCGCAACCCATCGTCACTCAGGTAGTCCCGCTCCAGGCCTTCTACGCCGCCGAGGACTACCACCAGAACTACCTCAAACACCATTCCTACGAGCCCTACATCATGATCAACGACCTGCCAAAACTCACCAGCCTGCGGAACGAATACCCCGAGCTTTATCGCAACGATTAAAGATCCTAGGCGATCTCTCCAGAGACTTTCCCGCCACGGTTCCCCTCTCACCGAGACAAGTCCCTTCCGGACGTACGGCCGCAAGCCGCGCTTCCGTCCATAGGTGCCTAAATGAGTACAGCTTGTTTTTCCCGAGGCGGCTCTCAGGCTAGAGTGGAATGGGCCGGCGCACGCCGTGCCCAAATGTTCTTTCAACACAGGAAAAGAAAGAGGAACTACCGATGAGAGCAATCGTTTGTGGGGTGTGTCTGCTCTTTACTCTCACTTCTCAGGTCAAAGCCCAGGAGTCTCACAGCCGCGCCAACTCGAAGCCGGTGACCGTGGAATTCAAGAACACCGATGGCCAGAGCGTGGGTTCAGCCCAGCTTTCCAGCACGCCGAAAGGCGTCAAAATCACACTGGACGTCAAGAATCTGGCGCCAGGCGAACACTCCATCCACATTCATCAGATCGCAAAATGCGAACCTCCCGACTTCAAAACCGCTGGCCCGCACTTCAACCCCGGCGGCACTGAGCACAGCCACGACGCGGCACCTGCTGGCGATATCCCGAATTTTTCGCTCATCGTCGGCGCTGACGGCACCGCCCACGTTTCTGTCGTCGCGCCCAACGTAACCCTCGGCGACGATGACCACTCCGTCTTTAGCAATGGAGGAACTGCAATCGTGATTCACGCCGTAGCAGGCGGCACAGGAACAGCTGCCCCGGCGCGAATCGCCTGCGGCATCATCAGTAAGCCTTAACAAAACGGCTCCGACGGGCGCCCGCATCGGTTCGGCTACGGGCGCTCCGTCACCGGTTCACCCCCGGCTCAGCGGCACGTATAACAGTTGACACGCCCTGTCGCGTGGAGTATCTATTCCCGCACGCGCGCCCGCCTCTACCTACCTAGTTTCGCCGCGCGAACGTCCAAATCTCCAAGGAGCCTATATGCCTGACAATGTTCGACCCATCCCCGAGGGATACCATTCCATTTCTCCCGCAATCACTTGTAAAAACGCCGCGGCCGCCCTCGACTTCTACAAAGAAGCCTTTGGCGCCACCGAAATCAATCGCATGCCCGGCCCCGGAGGCGTGATCATGCACGCCGAGCTGCGCATCGGCGATTCCGTTGTCTTCGTCTCCGATGAATTCCCCGGAATGTCCGCCGCTCCTGTCCCAGGTGTGGCACCTTCCTTCTACCTTTTCCTCTATACGCCGGACGTAGACACCGTCTTCAACCGCGCTGTAGCTGCTGGCGCCCAAGTCGCCATGCCGGTAACAGACATGTTCTGGGGAGATCGATACGGCAAGCTCACCGACCCCTTCGGCCACAGTTGGGGAGTAGCCACCCATGTCGAAGACGTCTCCCCGGACGACATGGCCCGCCGCTCCGCCGAGTGGACCGCCAGCATGACCAAAGCCGCCGCGGCCACCGCGGGCCAAAGCTAACCTTTCTATCGAGGTAGTTCAGGGCGAAACTCAGAGTCTAGGCAGTCACGGGCAGCGCCGCCCTTTCCATCCAGAGGGGCGGCGCTATTTTTCTCTAGCAGTTTCCCCGCCCCTCGCTGTCTACACCTAAAGCTACTCGTGCGGGAACGACAAGTCTTTCAGTTCTTGGGTTGTTGATCCCGGGCGCCCGGATGTATCGCCGTTCAAGTCATGTTTTCGTCCCTTCAACCAAATAGCCACTCAAGAAATGTCTTTCGACGGCGGGGTGCCCAACCCTCGTTTTTTGAGGGTGAGTCCTTGGCCACCGATCGCGCTCGCCCGCCCTCTCCCGGTTGCCAATATCCGTAAACGCATCTCGTTCCACGCCGCGAGCAATCATGGGTATCGTGAATAACTCCATCGATCACCGCGGTCAGATGTTTCGAGACACTAACGACCAAACGCCCAGCCGGCAATTCGTCGCCACGCAGATGCACGGTGCAGCCCGAACCGATCTGCATCGTCGGCGTCCACACCCAACCGAGAGACTGCATGACACGCTTAATCGACGTTTTATAGACGCCCGTTCTAGCGTTGCTCTTTCCACGTTTCCGTTTGCCGGTGCGCTCGTGCACCGCCGCACTGTTGATCAGGTCATAGACTTGCTGATACGGCCGCCCAGTCGCAATGGCTATCGCCCGAACAACACAATCGCCCGCCTGGCCCCGGTATCCAGCCGCCCGGCGCCCCCCATCATCGAACTGAAAATGTCGGCCCATATCTCCTTTGGATCGCCCCTCGCCATGATATCCATTTCTTTCGCCGCATCTCGGATAAAGCGCCGTTTTTATGTGTGACCAGACCGATGAACCGCCGCATGAGAATTCTCCTGGCACAATTCAGCGTCAGCGCGGCTGCGGTTTTCTGCATTCTCCGGGCTGCATTCTCCGGGCTTGACACCAACCCTCCGCTGCCCTATGTTCTCCCACTAAGCAGTGGAAGTCAGAAGCTCCCCCAGCTCCCGAAAATTTCCGCTCCGGAGGTACCCATGCCATTAAACCTCGTAACACTTTCCCTGGTGGCTTCGCCTGTATCCGGGCAAGAAGGTCTGAAGATTCTGGAACGCGATGACTACCGCTGCCAATACTGCGGGCTGGACGGCCGGGCCAGCTTCGAAAACGCCCTGGTGATGCGCGTGGATTTCGTTCACCCTCGCGCCCGCAAGGGAAAGAAAGATCCCAGCAACCTGGTCGCCTGTTGCGCTCCCTGCAACACCATCAAAGGCACGAAGGTCTACGCCAACTTCGACGAAGCCAAATCCTTCGTCTTGAAACAACGCGAAGGTCTCCGCAAAGTTTGGCAATCCAAAGCCGCCCACCAATCCTCCAAACCGGCAGGGGCGTAATCCGCCTTCACCGCTTGTCGAGATCTCGGTGAGCAAGCAAGCCCCGCAGGCAGGGCACGCCGCGGCGTGCCGGTCCTCTCCCTTTAGCGTGGGCCAGCAGAGTCTCTAAATTACCGCTGAACTGCAGCCGTGATCTCGCCTGGCAATGTCGTATGTATCCAGGCCTCCGCCGCAATGAGGTGCAGCACAAAACCAATCCAAAACGCGATACCGAAGAATTCCCGCGGCGTCAAACCAGTTAGAGGGCTCGTCGCAAAGAACACTCCTATGATCGGCCGAATTGCAGCCACCGCAAGCCCCATCGAAAAAGCCCGAATCATCCACTCACGGTGCAAGGCCACCTCACGCCGCCGGATATGCCAAAACGCTTTGCACAGTGCCAATAAGAAAAATGTCCCAAACAGAGTAGTCGCCGCCGCCTGATTCACGCCGCCAATCGCCGGCATCCCGAAACTCATCACCAAAGCCGAGATTCCAATCACCAATCCGCAAACCACAAAAACACGCCCGCTCCAACGGTGCCATCGCAGGTGCCGCGCCCGGATCCGTGAACTGAACTGCAGCGGCCCCAAGATCATGAAAAGCATTCCAGGCACAATATGCACAAGCGTAAGAACCGGATGCTGCGCAAACAGATCATCTAAGGCGCTGAGCTGTGCCAGGCGGAGATTGGAGGAAACCGCGGGTGGTCGATAACCATGCGTCACGATCGGTACGAGATGGACGGTCCTCCGCACCCCGACCGCAACTCCGATAAGGACGAGGAAAATTACAGCGCTCCACAGCGCCCGCTGCCTGCCCATTCCTCGCTTCATGCCTGCTACTACGTTCAGTGCGCCTGCGGGCTTTCAACCGCACGCACCACGAGACGGATTGTTCTCGAAACTACCATTCCGAGGAACTGGCTTCGATGGCCGCGGCAGCCGTCGGCCCAGCTACTCTAGTTCATTTCGACGCCGAAGTGGGACGCCACTACACCTTCAAGATCATTCACCGTATCGCGTACCTTCGAAATCATGCTTTCGCGCGCCGGTTCGCTGAGGAGCTTCGCGACTCGGAACATATTCCAGCTTGCTTTGATCTTCAAACGCAGGTCAGTCAGAAGATCAAGAGCATGAGGTTTGGCCGGAAACGATTCCCGGCCCAGAGCGGCTTCTAAACTGTTGGCAAGCCTTTCCAGGTTTCTTATACGATTCTCCAGCTCATTTTCCGGTGCAGATCCATTTCCTTGAGGTGACCTCGCTTCGGTTCTGACTTCGGTCTCTCGAATCCCAGCAGCGGTGCGGTTTAAGCCCATAAACGTCCTCCTCGGCTAGCATTCTCATTTAGCGTGGGTTGCCCCATCTCCGAGCGACACCGGGCATGGGCTATAAGCGCAACCACGCTGCCAAGAGGCGTATTTTCTGGAAGACCATGAGCGAAAGCGACTTATTCGATGTTCCGTCACGGCAGCTGCGAAATGCGAAGGTACTAGAACTGGGAAAATGTTCACTTAAATAGCGGCCAGGCTAAAAGAAATTCGCGAGGTTAGTACCAACCGATGCCGAACTAACTTGCCAATGGAAAGGCTCGGCGGAGTGCTCTTCCGATAGGAATCTGGGCTACCTGACTGCTGCGAGATCTTCGGGAATGCTCGGAAAAGAGGCCGTGGGCTGGGACGCTGCCTTTTTTTGTTAGCCCCCCGCTGCGCGAGCGTTGCCAACCAATTCACTGGCCACCTCCGCCCGGCACCATCCAGTGTGCTAGCATGCTCGGGCCTTGTCGCAGAAAGCTCAGAAGAACACCCTGTGGTTCTCCGTGGTGGTGCTTTTCGCCATCAACATCCTCAATTTCTACGACCGCCAGGTCCCCGGAGCCCTGGTCGAACCCATGCGCAAGGAATTCCATCTTAACGACACGCAGATCGGCCTCCTCGGCAGCGCCTTCATCTGGATTTACGCCATTGTCGGCGTCCCCCTTGGTGGCCTCGCCGATTCCGCCAGCCGCAAAAAACTCCTCGCCTGGGGCGTTATCATCTGGACCGCGCTGACAGCTTCCGCCGGCCTCGCCCACACCTACGCGCTGCTGCTCTTCTCGCGCGTCGGCGTGGGAGTCGGCGAGGCCGCTTGCGCTCCCACAGCGACCAGCTGGCTCGGCGATCTTTTCCCTCCCGCCAAACGCTCTCGCGTCCTCGCGCTCTTCATGCTCGGCGTCCCGGTTGGCGGCGCGCTGGGGTATTTCTTCAGCGGTCCGCTGGCCGAAGCCTACGGCTGGCGCGTGGCCATGGTTTTTGCCGCTCTCCCCGCGTTGCTCCTCGTGCCGGCTTTGCTCACACTCCAAGAACCCCAACGCGGCGCAAGCGAACTCCGTCCCGCACCGCTGGCCCGTGCGTCCATGTGGAACGTCCTGCGCATCCCGACGCTCTGGTGGATCATCGCGTCCGGCGCACTGCTCAACTTCAATGCCTACGCCTTCGGCACATTCCTGCCCGCGTTTTTCAGCCGCGTCCACGGCCTCTCGCTGTCGAGATCGGGAGTCGCCACGGGTGTTGTGTATCTAGCCGGAGGCGTCAGCGGCGGAACCATCGCCGGCTACCTCGGCGATTCCATCGTCCATCGCCGCAAAGACGGCCGCCTGCTGTACGCCGCGCTGCTTGCACTCGTGGCCATACCCTTTGCCTGCGCAGGAATCCTGCGACCGGCCGGCTCCTTGTACCTGGCTATGGCCTTCCTCGCGCTGGCCTACGCTGCTCTCACGACGTACTACGGCCTGGTGTACTCCGCCATCCAGGACCTCGTTGCCCCGAACCAGCGCGGCTCCGCCATGGCCATCTATTTCATGGCCATGTACATGTGCGGAGCCTCCTTCGGTCCGCTGCTCACCGGCAAATTGAGTGACGTCCTCGCCCACCGCGCCGCTGCGCTGGCAGGCTCCCCTGCGGTTACGGAAGCTTTCCGTGCCACCGGCCTTCAACAAGCCATGCTGATCATCCCGGTTCTCTGCTCCGCGCTATCCTTTGTGCTGTACATGGGCTCGCGCACCATCACCCGGGACATCCGGAAGCGCGAGGTCGCTCACCTCGCCACGGCGGACGCGTCTTAGCTGCTGACAGCAAAAATGTACAGATAGAATGTACCGGTTGATTGAACAAGGTAGAATGGACGTGTGGGTGAAGCATGAAATCCGTTAAACAGCAAAACGAAAAGACCGACGAAAAGCTGTCTCGCTCTAAACTCATTCGGCGCGAGATCATCGCCTGGATGTGGGTCGTGCTCATCTTCCTGCTGATCAACGGAACGCTCGGCCAGGCCCGCGTGATTCCCTCCGGCTCCATGGAAAACACGCTGCTCATCGGCGACCACCTGATTATGAGCCGCATCGGCTACGATGCCGGCGTACCCTTCACCCGCTGGCACCTGCGGCTCTGGCGCAATCCCAAGCGCCAGCAAATGGTGATTTTCACTCCGATTGTTGCGCAAGAAACTTCAGACATCATCAAGCGCGTCATCGGCCTCCCCGGTGAAACCCTGGACATTCACGATGGTGCCGTGTGGATCAACGGACAAGAACTTCCCGAGACCTACACGACTGGCCCCAGCGAAGCGTATGGCATGCACACGCCCTATAAGATTCCCAACAACTGTTATTTCGTCATGGGCGACAACCGCGGAAATTCCTACGACAGCCGCTTCACCGGCTGCATCCCCCGCGACCACATTATCGGCACACCAGTGATGATCTATATGTCGCTGGAAGCTTCGCCCGATGCCTGGGAATCCGGCCAGCTCCGCGAGCGGTTTTTCGCCTACGCCAATGCCGTGCTCCATCCAAGCACGGTGCGTTGGAGGAGACTTTTCAGGACGTTCTGAAGGTTCGGCCGCTTGAGACTTTTCAAATCTCTTTGCTTGGTCGCCGAGGAAAGTGGATCAAATGAGCGAAACACCGCAGCAATACTCCCAGCGCATCATGAAAATGATCGAAGGGAAGGACCCTTTCAAGACACAGTCGGCGACGCCCAAGAAGCTCGAAAGTCTGGTGAAGAGTGCGCCACCCTCGAAACTGCGTAAACGCCCCGCTCCAGACAAATGGTCCGTAGTCGAAATTCTCGCGCATCTTGCCGATACGGAAATAGTCGTCGGCTGGCGCATCCGCTCGATCCTCGCAGCGCCGGGAACGCCCATTCAGGCATTCGACCAGGACGCTTGGGCGGCTGCTGGAAGTTACGCAAAGCGCGACCCGCGCAAGAGCATCGAGCAGTTTCGCGCGGTCCGCGACGCTAACCTGGCGCTCTACAAATCACTCAGCCCCGATCAATGGAAGCATTTTGGCATGCACGCCGAGCGCGGTGAAGAGGATCTCACGCGCGTCCTGCATATGATGGCCGGGCACGACGTCAACCACATTTCGCAGATCGAGCAAATCCTCGGGAAGAAAAAATAACCGTTCACTCCTTGGAAGCCCTGCGAGCGCCGCTTTTCATTCGTCGCCGGGAACTTGCCACCAGTCAAGCCGCTCGAATTCGGCCAGTTTTTCCCTACCGTGATCGCGATACCAATTCTTCCAGGCCTGAGGATCGACGGGAACATCCGCATCCGTAATTTCGCGCAACGCCATGTAAGACCAGCTTTTCATCTGCGCGTTAGTGCTTGGATCCGCGACCAGATCAAGGAATTTCGGCACCATCCGCATGCGCTCTAAGCGGGTGAAATTTCCACAATCGGAGAGGTTCGCTCCGGCACGCTCACGAACATTGTTCGATGGATCGTGCGTGAACGATTCAAACAGTTCGTCAAGAGCTTCGTCCTTTTGGAGATAGCGCATCCCTTCAACGGCCCACAGCCGCACGGTCGCGTCCGGATCGTGCCTCGCGTAATCGAGAAGCACCGGATGAATTCGATCGTAGGCAATGCCACGCCCGGCCAGCATACCGAGAAAATAAACGGCCGCAGGGCGATAGCCGAGATCCTGGTGCGCGCGCTCGATCAGCATTTCCGCAGCTTGTTCATTTTCCTGCCAGCCGTCCAAAGCCAGATTGATGTCCCCGTTGGCGTAGCGCACCCGTAGATCCCTTGAGAATTCCGAGCGCCGCTCGAGCTGCCGCATGTGGTCGGTCAAGCGGATGTGGCCCACCCAGCTGCCAACTTGCTGTTCGAACAAATCGAGAGAACGCTGGTCGTGGCCGATGGCGCGTTCGAGCATCTCCTCCGCTTGCTGTTGAGCAGGCAAAGCGAGCAAGCGCTCCGCGTCTCGGTCGGTCATCGTCGCTAGCGCCAAGTGACGCGGCGGAACAACGTTGGCAGTCGCCGAGCGCGGTCCGTTTGCTCGCGCTCCGCTCGCGCGCGCTGCGCTCGCCAGCGATTTCAAAGTGGCGAATCTCCGGCCCTGCCACGCAAACATTCCAGCGACGCACAAGGCGAACATGGCCACCGAAATAAGTGTCGACGCGCGCGACGGAGGCCGCGATGATTTGAAAAGAGGCTGCCCGGGCTGCGGCGGCAGGCCGTAACTGCCATCCAGCTCGACGTGCGTGTCGATTTTCAGGCGCGCCAGAGTTTCGATTTGCGAAACGATCCAGCGCGCTTCCTGGCGGCTCGCGATTTCATCGGCGAGCGTGAAGCGGCGTCCATCCTTGGTGCGCAGGCGAATCGCGTACATTGCCTGCCCTTGATTTCCACCCTGCTGTCCGCTCGTGACGGTTACAATCGCGTCGATCTCGGAGAAGGAAAAACGTTTCGTCGAACCCACACCGAGCACGCGCCTAATCGAACTAAGTTCGCCGTTGCCGACGCGAATGCTTGAAGTCCCCAGCACGACGTGCAACATGGCAAAGATCAGCAGCACATCGAAGAAACCGAACACTACCGGGAAAAACCACGGAGCGCTCGAACGGAGCAGAAAATAGACCACCGCGGTCCAAATCGCAGTGAAGACAAGGAGAAACAGCGCGCGGGAAGGAGTGCGAAAAGCGGGAAAATAAAACTCCGTTCCACCATCCTGCGAAGAAATAATGACTTTCGGGTGCGCGGGAGCCGCAACGGGAGCCGCATTCGAATCGCTCGAAGATCCGGCAGCAAAGCCGAAAGTTCCCGAGGGAGAGTCGGCCGGCGTCTGCTCCGCCGTGGGAGTTGTCTTAAACACCGGCAATTCGAAATCGTCGGAGTAATCAATTCCAGGGAGATCCGCCTGCGCGTGGAGAAGCCAAAGAACCTGGTCCGAGGAATTGTCGTGATCGGTGACGTACCCGTCTCGAGGAATTGCGAGATCCACCGGAATCGTTCTGCCGAGCGGGTCCATGCCCAGGGCACCGTAGGGAACATTTTGTTCCGTCTGCCACAGCACGGTGTCGGACGTCCGGCGGCTGTCTCCTGAACCGGTAGTCATCTTTCGAACACATGAAAGACGCAGGTCGACGCCCTGCAGAGCGTTGGCATCGAGTTTGAGATGAATCCTTCCCGCCAGGCGGCCGCCCGGAGAGAATGGCAGCGAGTAAAACTCAAAATACGTGTTGCCAAAGCGCTTGCGACGAAGCGTGGCGCGCAAGGCGGCCAGGAAAAGAATGACTCCGATGAGACCGAATCCCAGAACCAGGAAAGCCCGCGGATCATGGTGGCGAGCGAGCTGCGGGACGATGGTGACGGCCACGGGAATGATCACCATGTTCGCGAAGATGCAGATCACCCATGCGGTGATTTCGGTTTTCTTGCTCTGGTTTTCCGCCTTGCGGCTGGCCCAATCCGTGCGCCACAACCACGGCGCGGCGGGATTTGCTTCTTCGATGGCCGCTTGTCTCTTCAACCGGCCATAGCCACCGACCGCCACGACGAGAAACCCCGCGCCAATCGCAGAAATAAAAAGTGCGACGGCCGCGCCGGCGATCGTCCCGCTGGCGCTGTAATTGCGGCTGCTTGTCGAAAACGTGAGTAGAGAGAGCAGTCCCGGGACGAGAAACATGAGCCCGAAAAAAATGAAGAAAGCGGCGGCACCTTTCGAAGGCCTGGTCACCCAACAATTTTACAAGTTATTCCCGCGGGCCAAATGGCCCGGAAGTACTAGCTTGTTGTTGTGGTTACAACTGACCAAGCGGACCGACCGCAAAATCGATCAGCGGGAGGCCGCGCCCTTGGGTTTGGCGAGGGCTGGGAAAACGCCGAGCTGGCGCATCAGCCCGAGAGCATCCCAACTGATATTTGAATCGATGATTTTGCCGTTGGCGAGGTAATGGATGGTGATGCCTTCGATGGAGACTTTTTTGTGTGTGGGGCGGACTCCCATGAACTCGCCTTTATGGGTGCCGGAGATCGTCCAGGAAGCGACGAGTTTGTCCTTTTCGGCGACCGTGTCCTCGACAACGAAGTGCAGATCGGGAAAGGCCGCCAGGTACATGGCGACCTGGATCCTGTAGGCTTCCGGGCCGACCGCGGAACCGGAAGAGTTGTTGTCGCGCACAGCGTGGCTGGCAGAAAAAAGATCGCTCACCACTTCGAGTTTACGCTTGTTCCAGACGTCTTCGTACAGACGACGGACAATGGTCTTGGCGTCGATCGGCATGCGGCCTCCTTCGTGTGAATGATATTGGGCGGTTGAAGATGGGCCTGCCTCACGGAGCGAAGGGCTGCGGGAGCTCTGCGGCGTAGGGCTCGCCAGAGGGTACTCCCAAGAAATGCACTTTGCAATGCGGTTAGTTGCGGCCCGAGAGACGGTCATTCGTGTTGACGCTTGAGTAGCAAAGCATCCCAGAGACACAGAAGTCTTTTGACAGAGCCCGGCTATTTTGCATACAGTGCGGCCAACCGCAGCCGGCGAACAA
>Ga0210398_10004511_pt1 | contig 13045 bp, 12 predicted proteins | sample IncBWC4OmetaG_FD_161047 | JGI IMG/M metagenome (GOLD analysis project Ga0210398, IMG submission 161047) | Forest soil microbial communities from Barre Woods Harvard Forest LTER site, Petersham, Massachusetts, United States - Inc-BW-C-4-O | ecosystem: Environmental > Terrestrial > Soil >... | reverse complement strand
TATCACGCTCGAGGGCGCACAAGCCGGACTGAGCTGGGACACGATTTTGCGCAAGCGCGACGCCTATCGAATCGCCTTCAAGGAATTCGATCCCGCGCGCGTCGCGAAGTTCGGCGATCGCGACGTGAGGAGACTGCTCGCGGACGCGGGAATCGTTCGAAATCGGTTGAAGATCAATTCCGCGGTTGGCAACGCGAAGGCGTTTCTCGCCGTGCAGAGAGAGTTTGGCACCTTCGACGATTATATCTGGCGATTTATGGGCGGCCGGCCACGGATCAACAAATGGCGAGCGCTGAAGCAGGTGCCGGCGCGCACGGCCGAGTCTGATGCGATGAGCAAGGAGCTGATCGGTCGCGGGTTCAAGTTTGTGGGATCGACAATCTGCTACGCGATGATGCAAGCGACCGGGATGGTCAACGATCACATGGTCGATTGCGAGAGATATAGAGCGGTGATTCGGTCCGCAAAGAAATGAAGCGGAGATGACGCGTAGGATTTGCCCCGCTTAATTAGTACGAGCTGGCGATTGCCGTGGTCCGAGGTGAGGACGGGCTCGAAGTCCAGCGCCTCGCTTTCATGCTTCTTCCAAACCTGGGCGGGCACGATGATGAAGCCCGGGGGCGCGTCGCCGAGGCGCCCGTCGAGCGTGGGCGCGTCTCTATCGAGGTAGAAGAGGAGCGGCGCGACTTCTTCCTGGAATCCGTAAAGATAGAGCGGGTCGGCGGGGGCTACGACGCGCGCGATCTCGGCGGCCGCGGGACGAAATGAATCGTCGCCGCAAGTACGCACTTCTGACCGCGGTATATATATGAAGTTGAATACAACGAGCCCGGCGCATAGCGCGGCGAAGGTCCATTTCGCGGCGCGCCGGTACGCGGGCGACGGGATAGTCACGACCCACCACGCGAGTATCACCGCGGCCGACGGCCATACTGGCAGCAGATACGAGCGGCGTTTGTAGGCGGCGATGCTGAAGAAAATCACGGTGGCGAAGTAAAAGATCGCGAACAAGCGGACAGCGGAGCCTCCCTTCCAGGCAGCAGAAGTAGAATCATCGCTACTTGAAGTGACTATTCGACTGCGTAATGCGTAAACGGCGGCGACTGGGACGAGCAGGCTCAGCGGAGCAGAGTTGAGCAGGACGGGTTTGAGGTAGTACCACGGCGCCATCGCGCCCAGCGAGCCGAAGAAGCGGCCGACGTTCTCGGTATCGAGCTGGCGATTCAGAAAGGCGAAGCGTCCGCCGAAGTAGCATGCGAGATACCAGCTCGAAGCGATTGCGCCGACGACGATGATCGCGCCTGGATCGAGCATCGTCAAAATTTGGCGTCCGCGACGCTCGGCGACCATGAAGATGACGATCGATGCGCCGGGCAGAATTGCGCCGACCGGCCCCTTGGCGAGCACGCCTAAACCGAGCGCCGCAGCCAGCGAGTAGAGCGCAGGCAGGTTGGATTCCAGGCGCGCCTCACGACCGGACAGGGTCGCGTCACGCGGCAGCCACCTCAGAAAAGCGAACAGAGAGAGGGTCTCGAAGAAGCACAGCGTCATGTCGACGCGGCCGAAACGGCCCTGGCTGATGTACTGGTACGAGCCGGCCAGGGCGAGTCCGGCGAGGACGGCGGCGTCGAGGCCGAGGATTTCGTACGCGAAGATCATAATCAGGACGGCGCCGGCGATCGCGTAGACTGCGGATGGCAGGCGGAGGTTCGCGGCGGTCACCTTGCGGACTCCGGCGAGGCGATCGATCGCGACCGCGGTCCAGTGGAACAGCGGCGGCTTGTACATCGGGATGTTGCCGTTCTCGACCGGGAACATCAGCTGCCCGTGTTCGACCATCTGCTGGACGAAGACGCCTTCGACGGCCTCGTTGCCGGTGCATACGTCGCCCGCGCCGAGTCGATGAAGGGTCAGGACAGATATGACGAGAACAATCGCAGCGATCGCGGCGGCCGATTTCAGCGTCATAATAGCTAGTCGCGATCTAATAGCTAATCATCGAATAGTCAGTCGAGGTTGATGCGCAATATACTAAGGCTTTCTATGCGGGAGGAGTCGTAGCCCCGCCATTTCGCCGCGGAAACGTCGCGGGCACTCGCGCGTTTGAAGCCGAGCCGCGAGAAGAAACCCGCGACTCGATCGTCATTGGTGCAGGCGAAGAGGTATTTGAGGCGGCGCGCCTCGGCTTCCTTGAATATCTCGCGCACCAGTACTGCGGCGACACCCTCGCCCTGGAAACGCGTCAAGGTGTACATCGCAGTGATCTCACCGCATCGGTCGCGGCGGTAGGGCTCGGTCAGCAGCGAGCAGATTCCGGCGAGGTGCTCGTCGCCGATTCGGTAGCCGAAACACGACGGCAGGATTTGCGCGATCTGATCGGGAGTGCGAGGCAGCAGGTGGCCTTCGGTCTGTCCGCGCACGATCAACGCTTCGACTTCTTCGAAGTCGTCGATCGAAACCGGGCGGACGAAGCCGTATTGCATCTCGGTAAAGAGCGTTCCGGCCCCGATGAAGCTGAAGAGTTCTTCGTAAACGTCACCGGGCGCGACCAGGTTGACGGAGCCGACACCGTCCTCGAGTGCGTCGAGAGCTGAGCGCACGATGGCTCTGCGAGCGCGCGGCCGAATATTGCGCATCATGCGGCCGATGCGACGTTCCTCGACGAACGACAGACGATTACCGTCCTTGTCGAGCAGACCCCCGCGCCGATCGAGCATCAGCAGCTTGAATACGCGCAGCCGGCTGGCGAGCTCGCGCGCGAAAACAGTGAGATCGTCGGCGTCGTCGCGGCTCATCGAGGCGACCACGATCGAGCCGGCGCGCAGCCGCGCCCAGATCTCGGCGACCGCGGAATCCGGTGGATACGGCCGTGACCGCAGTCCTTCGGACGGATTGAAGACCGGCGGCGGTTCCGTGGGCGCGAGGCGGCCGAGCCGTCGCATCAGTTTCGGGAGCGCGCTCGGGGAAACGATGACGACGCATCGGGTTTGATTGCGGCGCAATTCACGGAGCGTCAGGAGCAGAGAGTTGAATTCGGAGATTCGCTGTCCCGCTGGAGGAATCAGCGCGAAGAGCAGGCTCTTGCCGTAGAATTCCTCGAGATAAAAGGTCTTCTCAGTAAAGACCGGCGCGCCGCGGCGTGGCTTGCCGACGAAATCGCCGAGACCGATCGCTCCGAAATCGCTCACGGGCCGAGCGTTCGCGGGGTCAGAGTCGAGTGGGTCTTCAATTCGGCTACGCGGGCTGAGACTTGGCCGGCGATATCGCGCTCGCCGCGACCTCGGGAGGGCAGACCGGCGGAGATGGTCGCGACGCCGCGATTTCGGCGAGCGAGGTGTCGGAGAAAACTTCGAGCAATACGCGCTGGCCCTTCTCCCACACGCGATACATGCGGCAGGTGGGCTGCAAGGCGCATGAGCTGCTGCCGTCGGTGCATACGTTGAGCGTGATCGGACCTTCAACCGCTTCGATAATATCGCGGAACGTGACGGTGTCGGCTTTGCGGGCGAGTTGGTAGCCGCCGCCGGGACCGCGCCGCGCGTGGACGAGGCCGCGGCGCATCAGATCGCGTATCACTTTCTCGAGATAGTATTTCGGGATTTGCTCGCGAGTGGCTATCTCAGTGCCGCGCGCCACGCCCGCGGGATGATCGGCGAGATAGATCATCGCACGCAGAGCGTACTCGATCTTGCGCGGTATCTGCATCAAGCTCATTTTGCAATATCTACGTTTTTCAGTATCTACGCGGGCGTTGCGGCAGCTCGCACTGCAAGAATTTTTTCGACGTACTTGACCAGCATGTCGTTCTCGATGTTGACGGAGTCACCGGCTTGCCTGGAGCCGAGCGTCGTCGAGCGCAGCGTGTGCGGAATCAGTTCGACGGAGAAATTGTTGTCCTTGACCGAAAAGATCGTGAGGCTGATTCCGTCTATTGCGACCGAGCCCTTTTCGACCAGGTAGCGCGCTTGCGCCGGTGCGACCTCGAAGCTGAAGAGTTTCGAGTCGCCCTCGGGCTTGATCGACACGACCCGACCGATGCCGTCGATGTGACCGGAGACAAGATGGCCGCCGAGCAGCTTGCCGAGCGTGAGGCATCGCTCGAGATTGACGCGGGCGCCGGGTTTCAGATCGCCAAGATCGGTGCATCGGAGCGTCTCGGCGGAGACATCCATCGCGAAACGTCCGGAGCTTTTGGAAATTACGGTCAGGCATGCGCCGTTGACAGTGATCGAATCGCCGATGGTAATTTCGGCCACCGGCAGCGACGTGTGCACGGAGATTACGGCGCCCTGGTCAGTCGGCTTAAGGCTTTCGACGGTGCCGAGATCTTCGATGATACCGGTGAACATCACTACTCCTGTCGAACGATGGGGGACAAATCTCCAGAAAAATCATATCTTTTTGAGAGATGGCTGCGCAACAATATGAAGATGAAATAGTGCCCTGCTAAGCTGGAGCGCGCATGGGAGCGAAGAAAAAAGAGAAACTGAAGGCGCTGCTATTCGACTTTGGCGGCACGCTCGCATTCCTCGATTACGAATTGCTGGCGCGCGAATTCTCGCGCGAGGGACGCAAGCTGGATCCACTCGCGCTCGAGCATGTGGAATACGCGGGTCGCGCGGCCATCGATCGACATCTGATGAGCGAGGGGAACAGCCAGGCCACTTCTGCGGCGTACGAACATTTTTTTCGCGGCTGGATGACGGCGGCCGGGATTCCAGAGGAGGAATTTCTGGAGTGCGCAACGAGATTCGGCGCGATACATCGCGAGGCTACGTTGTGGCGCGTGGTGCGGCCGGGAATCTTCGAAGCGCTCGAGGCGTTCAAGTCGGCAGGATACAAACTCGCGATCGTGTCGAACGCAGAAGGACAGGTCGAAGCGGACGCGATACGATTCGGGCTGGCGCCTTTCTTCGACGTGATAATCGACTCGCACATCGTCGGCGTTGCGAAGCCCGACCCGCGGATTTTTCAAATCGCGCTCGAGCGCCTGGGCGTCGGGCCTCACGATGTGAAATTTACCGGCGACATCTTTTCGATCGACGTCGAGGGTGCGCGAGCGGCGGGAATCGAAGCGCGGCTGATCGATCAGCATCAGCGCTATACCTGGGTCGAGCACGGGAAGATTCGGCACATCCGCGAGCTGCATCAGATCGAGGAACCTAACCCCTAGCCCCTTCCTTCGCGGGAAGTGGACCAAAATTCAAACCATGGGCGTGATTAGAGATCAATCTGAAAAGATTTTCACTGGCGCGATCACGACCCGCCAGTTTCATCCGCTGTTGCCGACCGGCGAGTACGAGGAAATTGCCGACGGCGTGATGTTCTATCGCTGGTTTGCCAACGTGACGGCGGCCAGGACGCGCGAGGGGCTGGTGCTGATCGACACCGGCGGCTACTTCAACCAGGACGCGACGGTGAAACTGATCCGGCAATTCTCGCCAGATCGGGTGAACACGGCGATCTACACGCACGGTCACGTCGATCACGCTTGCGGGATGCCAGCGATTGTCGCGGATGCGCAGAAGAACAAGGTTGCGCGGCCGCGCGTCGTGGGGCATCGTGCAGTCGCGGCGCGCTTTGATCGCTACAAGCGCACCGGCGGATACAACACAGTAGTCAACACGCGGCAGTTCAACCGGCCCGCGGCATGGCCGACTGAGTATGTATACCCTGATACTTACTTCGATAGTCAGTTGAATGTAGTTGCGGGCGACGACAAGTTTGAATGCCATCATGCGCGCGGCGAGACCGACGACCATTGCTGGGTGTATATTCCGCAGCGCAAGCTGCTGTGCACCGGCGATTTGATAATCTGGGCGGCGCCCAACGCCGGCAATCCGCAGAAGGCGCAGCGCTATGCACGCGAATGGGCCGAGGCGCTGCGCGTGATGGCGCGGCTCGGGGCGGAAGTACTCGTGCCGGGGCACGGTTACCCGGTGTTTGGCGCGATTCGCGTTCGCCAGGTGCTGAATGACACGGCGAACTACTTGCAGAGCCTGTACGATCAGACGATTGCGATGATGAATGCGGGCGCGCCTCTGGACGAAGTCATTCACACCGTGAAACCGCCGGCGAATCTCGCGGAGAAGCCGTGGCTGCAAGCGGTGTACGACGAGCCCGAGTTTATCGTGCGCAACATCTGGCGGCTCGAGGGCGGATGGTACGATGGCACGCCCTCGAATCTGAAGCCGGCCACGGACGGCGAGCGTGCGCGGGAGATCGCCGCGCTGGCTGGCGGTGTCGCGCCGGTGATCGCGCGAGCGAACGAAAAACTGGCGGCGGGTGATGTCGTGCTCGCGTGTCATTTGGCGGATTGGGCGGTGGCGGCCGCGCCGGACGACAATTCGGCGCATGAGGTGAGGATGAGAGTCTATGCGGCGCGGGCTGATCGCGAAGAGTCCACGATGGCTCATGGGATCTTTCGATCGGCGGTGGTCGAGTCCGCGACGAAGGCGGGAGTCGAAGCGCCGGAGGATAAGAGAAGTGCATAACGAAGGAACTTGATTAAGTGTGAAACCAAGGTGGGTTTCACACTTCCTTCGGCAGGGTGACCCCTGCACCCAGTGGCAAGGAGAGATTAGTCAGTCGGGTCTCGTTGGACGAAGTGAGTAATCGAAGTGGGTAGTGCATTCAGGCTGGTTCTTAGAAATGAGGGCTCTATGCTCAAGTTCGCGAGTGTGTCGAGGCGGTGCCATCGAAAGATTAGTCGCGTGCCGTTTTCTTCCGTTCCGTAAAACTCCTTGTTGAGGTCGAGCTGAGGAGCGCCGGCGGGCGGCGTGACCAGGTAATAGAATCCGATCTCATGATTTCGGCGATTCTCGAAAGTGAGAAAATGCTCGACCACCCAGACAAGGCGATCGATCTTAACGTTCAGGCTGGTTTCCTCGCGCATCTCGCGCAGTATCGCGGTGTCGGCACGTTCGCCTATCTCGACGTGGCCGCCCGGCAAGAACCAGAAATCGTAAGGCTCGACGCGGAGCAGCAGAACATGATCGAGGTGAATTGCAATCCCGGCAACGCGAAAATTGAATAGCCAGTCGTTGCGCTCGAATGCGATCATGTTCCTGGCCGCGGTGGCATCGTGAGTTGGCCGAGGATGGCCGGGGTGCGCGCGCCGGTGACGCTCGGGGTCTCGTTGGACGATGTGAGTAATCGAAGTTGATAGGGCGCACAGGCCCGTCTTCAGAAACGACGGGAAGATATTCAAGTCCTTGATTGCGTCGAGGCGGTGCCATCGGAAGATTAACGGCGTGCCGTTTTCTTCCTTGCCGTAAAATTCCTTGCCGACATCTAGTTGAGTAACGTGGTGTGGCGGGGTTACCAGATAAAAGAATCCGAGCTCTTGATGGCGTTTGCCGTCGAGGGTGAAGAAGTTCTCGACCACCCATACCAGGCGATCGATTTCCACAATCATGCCGGTTTCTTCGCGCATCTCTCGTATCATCGCGGCGTCGGCGAGCTCGCCGATTTCGACGTGGCCGCCGGGGAGGAACCAAGAAGGGAACTGCTCGATGCTGACCAATAGTACGTGGTCGCAGTGAATTACGATTCCGCTGGCGCGAAAATCAAACTGCAGACCGTTGCGCTCGAACGCGATCATGCTAGTGGCCGCGGTGGCATCGTGAGTTTGCCGAGGATGGCCGGGGTGCGCGCGCCGGTGACGTTGGGGATGTTTCCTTGGCGGCCGCGCACCATCTGGTAGCCGAGGATGGCGAAGGCGACCGCTTCGACTGCGTCGCCGTCAACGCCGACCTTCGCGGCGGTGATCACTTCGACCTCGGGAAGCTCGGCGGCGATCATTCGCATCAGGGTGGGATTCTGCGCGCCGCCGCCGGTGATGATCAACTGATCGACAGGACCGCGCGGTGAAATGAAACGGCGGCATGCGTCGGCGATCGAGCGTGCGGTGAGCGCGGTCACGGTCGCGAGCTGATCGTGGTCAACGACTTTCATGCGACGGGCATCGGCGACGATGCGATCGAGCAAATCCGGTCCGAACTCCTCGCGGCCGGTTGATTTTGGCGGTCGGCGACGAAAGTAAGGATGTTCCATCAGCTTCTCGAGCAGCGGTTGGTTGACGTGGCCGCTCGCCGCGATGCGTCCGTCACGATCCATTCGCAAGCGGCCGCCCGAGATTCGCGACGCCAGCGCGTCGATCATGCCGTTGCCGGGACCGGTGTCGAATGCGATCAGGTCGGGGTGATCCAGGCGCGCGACGCGCGGAATGTACGTCGCGTTAGCGATGCCGCCTATGTTTTGCACAACGCGGCCGCGCTTGGGATCCGCGAACAGCCACAGATGAGCGAGGGGCGCGAGAGGAGCGCCTTCGCCGCCGAGCGTTAGATCCATCGTGCGAAAGTCGGCGACCACGGGAACGCCGGTGGCCGCGGCGATGACGGCGGACTCGCCGAGTTGGAGCGTGGAAGCGATCTGTCTGCGCGCCGCGCGGCGCGGAGGCAGATGAAAGAATGTATGGCCGTGAGATCCGATAAAGGCGACGTCGGTCAACGCGACGCCAGCGCGGCGTGCGATTTCGATTGCCGCGCGGCCGAGCTCGCGGCCGAGCGCGAAGTTGAGCGTGGAGAGCGCGGCGGCGCCGATTTTCTCGTCGGCGGAAGCGGCGAGCAGCTCTTTGCGGAAGCGCGCCGGGTACGCGAAAGTTTGAAACGCGATCACGCGCGCCGGCGGACGTGAACGCTCGTCGAGCTCGACGACGGCGGCGCTCACGCCGTCGTGCGAAGTGCCGGACATCAGGCCGATCGCGAGGACCTTGCCGCGTTCGAGCCTAATCTTGATTGCGCTCATCTTTATCCACGTCCGGATCGTCAGGCTCGTCGGCGTCCAAAGCGTCCGGACGACTTAGACGAAGCGCCTCGAATCCCGCAAGCAGCAGACGCCATCCGGAGGGAAAATCGAGCGAGCCGGAATCGTCGTGCGACTCGGGAGTGATGATCACCTTGCGTCCGCGGTGCCATTGCACGAGAAGCATCTGGTGACCGACCTGGCGGCCGGTAACGCGATCGATGGAGAAGTCACCGAACATCGTGGTCGTGCGCAAATCCGAGAACGCGTCACGAAGCATCGCGTCGTCGCAGCCGCCGCTGATTGCGAGCGCGGCGGCAGTCAGGAGACCTGCGGCATAAATCTGCGCGGCGGGATAGTCGGGAGCGTCGGCGGAACCGGCCGCGCGCATTCGGCGTGCGAACTCGGCAGGCGTCGGGCCGAGTGCGGGCTCGAGCTCAAGCGAATCTTCCCATTGCGAGGGGCCTACGATTCCGTCCGCCAGCTCGCCGAGGTCCGATGCGAAACGACTGACGCCGGCGGCGATGCATCCGAGGACCGGGATGTTGAGACGCGATTCCACGACCGCGCGCATAACGGCGACGTCGTATTCGTAGCTGCCGGCGCTCGCGAGGGCGTTGACGCGGTTGCGCGCGAGCGCGGGGAAGAGCTCGGCAGGAGTCGAGGCGGGATCGAACGCGCCGTTCCACTTCACGCGGACGCGGACTCCGCGGCGGCGGGCGACGCGTTCATCGGCGGCACGCTCGAAGCCCGTTGCGACCGCGCGAGCGAACGGAGTCTTCGACGCGACGATGGCGACGCGTTTGCGCCACAGCTTGAGTTGAGTGAGTAGTCTGACGAAGCCGCGCAAATAGTCACTTGCCGGATTGAGTACTCCGACGATCAGCTTGTAGCCGCGTTCGTAGAGTTCGTCGCCGGCGCCGCCATGATTGACGAAGACGCGGCCGGATTGTTCGGCGATTGGCGCTGCGACGCGGGCGAGGCGGCTGGAGTACGGCCCGAAGATCACACCGGTGCGGCGATCGGCGCATAGCGAGCGATAGATTTCTGCACATCGCGCAGGATCGCTCGCATCGTCGTGGCATTCGAGGGCGAACTCACAGCGCTCACCGCCGACGCGCAGCGCGCTGCTGGCGTTGGCGTCGGCGATGAACAATCGGATCGCGAGTTCGGCCTGCCGGCCCATCGGCGAGTATTCGCCAGTGAGGGAGAGCGAGAGGCCGATGGTGATTTTCACAACGTCAGGATGCGACTTCGGCGATACCGCCCTTGATAACGGCCTGGCCATCCGAATTGAAAGTCTCGTAGGCGAAAACTTTGCGACCGTCGCGCTCGCTTTCGTTGTCGGCCCATACTTTGGTGGTGATGGTCTGGCCCGGCAGCACGGGCCGTGAGAAGCGCACGCGCAGGCGTTTAAGGCGGGTGGGATCGCCGGCGCAGAGCCTGTCGATCGCGACCTTCGACGTGAACGCCATCGTGCAGAGGCCGTGCACGATAATTCCCGGCAGGCCGGCCATCTTCGCGATGTTTTCGTCGACGTGGATTGGATTGGGATCGCCGGACGCTTCCGCGTAGCGGAAGGTCTGATCCTTGTCGATGGTTTGGGCGACAGAAAAGAGCGGCGCGCCGCGATCGGGCTCAACCGGGCGCGGATCCGGCGACGCGGCGTCGCGGTTTCGAGCACCTCGAATGAAAATAATGAAGTGCGTCCTCTGAACCGGCTGCCCTTGCTGATTGGCGGCGTTCAACTCGACAGTCATCGTCTCGCCGGTAGTCTTGACGTCGATCGAAATAATTTTCGCGGTCGCGGTGATGACGTCGCCGGGGTGAATCGGATTAGGAAATTCCATGTCCTGCTCGCCGTGAACGAGGCGGAGCAGGTCAACGTGGAGGTCGGGATCCATCATGGCTTTCATCAGCGCGTCCCAGGTGACGGTGACGCCGAACATCGGCGGCGCGATGATGCCGGCGGCGCGGCTCGCGTCGAAAAACGCGGAGTTGCCGTCGTTGTACGCGCGGGCGTACTTCTGGAGCGCGTCGAGGGTGACGTTGATGGTGACGGGTGGGTATTGGCGGCCCACGCAAGCAGTGTTCAGTGGCATCGATCGGCTCCGGTTGATGATGACTTCGAGATTCTGACGGCCGGTGTTTATTTTAACTCGCGACCGCCGATGAGTACTGACTTCAACTCTAGCGCCGGACTGAGCAGGATCAAATCGGCGCGCGCGCCGACCTGGATGCGGCCGCGATCGTGGGCGCCGACGAGGTTTGCGGGATTGGTGGCGGCCATCACGGCTGCGTCGCCGATGCTGACGCCGGCTTTTTCGACCATGACGCGCACGCCGTCGAGCATCGAGATGATACTGCCGGCGAGCGTGCCATCGTCGAGGCGTGCGGCGCCGTCGCGAATGGTTGCGCGAGCGCGGCCGATATTTTCCCCGGTGTTGGTGGTTCCTGCGAGCGCCACTTTGTCGGTGACGATGATGATTCCGTCTTTCCCGCGCGCGTTGACGGCAAGCCGCAACATCGCGGCATGCACATGGACGCCGTCGGGGATGATCCCGGGGACTGCGGGTGACGGCGCGAGCGCGGCGGCGATGACCCCGGGGTCGCGATGGTTCAACGGGCGCATCGCATTGAACAGATGGGTGAACATCCGCGCGCCGGCGGCGATGCCGGCGTTCGCCTCATCGAGAGTCGCGTTGGTGTGGCCAATGGAGACGACCACGTTGCGCGCGGTGAGACGGCGAATCGCGTCGAGTCCGCCGGGCAGCTCGGGCGCGAGCGTGACCAATCGAAGCGCGTTCATCGCGAACACTCGTTCGAACGCGTCGCCGCGCGGCTCGAGGTTGAGTGTGGGATGCGCGCCGAGGCGGTGCGGTGAAATGAACGGGCCTTCGAGATGCATCCCGAGAATGGCGGAGGCATCCGCGGAGTTGTCGCGACGCGAATTTTCGAATGCGGTTGCGATCGACTCGTGAACCTCCGCGATCTTTTCAATTGGCGCGGTAACCGCAGTCGGCATCCATGCGGTCGCACCTTCGCGCGCGAGATGACGACTCAGATTGGCGAGTGCGTCCGGCGACGCGTTCATCACGTCGATACCATGCGAGCCGTTGACTTGCAGATCGACAAAGCCAGGCAGGATGTAACAGTCGCCGTCGCTCGAGACGGATTCGAGCGCGGTGATCCTGTCGGCGAACGTGATTTGCCCTTGAGCGATCGAACCGTCGGGCTTCGCGATAAGGCCTGACAGCTTCAATTCGCGCCGAACCGCTCTGCGAGCAGGCGCGAGAAGCGCGGCATATAGACGAGGTCGAAGGTCTCTTCCTTGCCGGGGAACATCGCAACCGCGGCGCCCTTGAGCGCGAGCACATGCTCCCATCCCAGCTCTAGCGTCATGTCATTGTCCTGCGCGATGACGGCGAAGGTCAGATCGACCAGGAAGCGCAGGCGGCGAATCATTTTGTTCTCATGCTCGATTTTCGCGGCGCGGTCGTCGTCGGCCATGAGTGCGTTCTCCCAGCGGGGCGTTAGTAGTCTGATTATATCATCGAAGCGGGGAGCGAATCAGGGGAAATTGCGCGGTCTTGTCTCGATTGGGTGAGGATGCCAACCTCCAAAACGCCGTGAATCCTGTTCGCCTCAAAAGCAGCTTCATATATCTGGCCAACGCGGTAAACGATCTGCGCGGGAACTGGTCGGTGCTGGCGATTGTGCTGGCGCCGTTGCTGCTCGCGGCTGCCTTGTGCCTGCTGCCCGAAGCGCTGAATCTGCAACACCGCCTCGCGACGAACTTTGCTCCCGGCTCGCAGAACATCAGCTACACGTCCCCGATCAGCTACACACCGGCGGACAGCGCGGACGCGACCGCCAAACCGCCGCCGCTCCTGGAGCCGCAGCCGTATGCGCCTTGGGTATTCAACGTACTCAATCAGCTCGTCGGGTTGCTCGCGTCGTTGGTCACGTTGATTGTGCTGAGCTCGCTGAAGAGGACGCAAGCCGGGTTGCGAGAGCCCTCGATAGTCGGCGAGGCGATCGCCGTTTATCGTGATGCGAGCAAGCTGTTGCTTGGATTCATCTGGGTAACGTTCCTGCAATTTGTCCTCCCTGACACGACATCGTTTCTGGTCGGCTTGTCATCGGGCTCTGCACTGAACGTGTTGATCTACTTTGGTTTGCTGTTGATGATCGTCGTGAGTGCGCTGGTGTATGCGTGGCTGTATTTCTCCCAATACGC
>Ga0210398_10004510_pt1 | contig 13048 bp, 7 predicted proteins | sample IncBWC4OmetaG_FD_161047 | JGI IMG/M metagenome (GOLD analysis project Ga0210398, IMG submission 161047) | Forest soil microbial communities from Barre Woods Harvard Forest LTER site, Petersham, Massachusetts, United States - Inc-BW-C-4-O | ecosystem: Environmental > Terrestrial > Soil >... | reverse complement strand
GTTGGAAAAGCTGGGCACGCTTCCGCAGTTGACTGATACGGCGAGCGACCAGCAATCCGGTGGACTGGAAATCAGTGTGGACGTGGACCGCAGCCAGGCATCGCGCCTGAACATTCTGCCACAGGCGATTGACGACACCCTTTACGACGCCTTCGGCCAGCGGCAGGTCTCAACCATCTTCACGCAGCTCAACCAATATCGGGTCATCCTGGAATCAACCCCGCTCTACCAGCTTGCCCCGGAATCACTCGACAAGATTTATGTGAAATCCTCCTCCGGCCAGATGGTGCCGCTGAGCGCGTTTGCGCATCTGAAAACCATCACCGCGCCGCTCGCCATCAACCATGAAGGCCAGTTTCCCGCCGTCACGCTTTCCTTCAATCTCAGCCCCTCGAGTTCTCTTGGCGCGGCCGTCGACGCCATCACCGCCGCCCAGAAGGAAATCGGCCTGCCGGACACAGTGACCACGAGTTTCTCCGGGACCGCCGCCGAGTTCCGTTCGTCCCTCAAGAGCGAACCGCTGCTCATCATTGCGGCCATCGTGGTGATTTACATCGTATTGGGCGTGCTCTATGAAAGCTACATCCATCCCATCACCATTCTCTCCAGCCTGCCTTCGGCCGGCGTCGGCGCCCTGCTCGCCCTGATGATTTGCCACATCGAACTTTCACTCGTCGCCATCATCGGCATCATTCTCCTCATCGGCATCGTCCAGAAAAACGCCATCATGATGATTGATTTCGCGCTCGAGGCCGAGAGAAACGAGGGGATGGCGCCCGAAAAATCGATCTATCAGGCGTGTCTGCTGCGTTTCCGGCCCATCATGATGACCAGCATGGCGGCCCTGCTGGGGGCACTGCCGCTGGCCATTCAAAACGGCACCGGTGCCGAATTACGCCGTCCGCTCGGCATCGCCATTGTCGGCGGTTTGTTGTTCTCCCAATTTCTCACGCTTTACACCACGCCGGTCATCTATCTCTATCTCGACCGGCTCGGCAACTGGGCACATAGCCGGCAAGCCGCCGCCGGCCTGCCATCCGCGCTTCCGGGACGAACAGCCTCATCCGCCATTGAAGAACATTCCTGACCGCGATGAACGTTTCCGAGCCATTCATCCGCCGCCCGGTCGGCACTTCGCTCCTGGCCATCGGCTTGTTCGTTCTCGGGATTGTCGCGTATCGCTTTCTGCCCGTGGCCCCGCTCCCGCGCGTGGACTTTCCCATGATCTCGGTGAGTGCCACGCTGCCGGGGGCCGACCCGTCCACGGTCGCCTCCTCGCTCGCCGCGCCGCTGGAACGCCGTCTGGGCCAGATCGCCGGCGTCACGGAAATGACCTCAGCCAGCACCATGGGCGGGTGCAGCATCAATCTGCAATTCGACCTCAACCGGAACATTGACGGCGCCGCGCGCGATGTCCAGGCCGCGATCAACGCCGCCGCCGGGGATTTGCCCATCAACCTGCCGGGCCCGCCCACCTACCGCAAAATCAATCCTGCCGACGCCCCGGTCATGATCATGGCGATGACCTCCGACACCATGCCGTTGACCGATGTTTTTGAATACGGCAACAACATCGTCGGCCAGAAATTGAGTCAGGTTGAGGGCATCAGCCAGGCCGTCATCACCGGCGCCGCGAAATCTGCCGTCCGTGTGCAGGTCAACCCCTCCGCGCTCGCGTCCACCGGCATCAACCTTGAGCAGGTGCGCACGTTTCTCGGAAACGTCAATGTGGACGAACCCAAGGGCAGCCTGAATGGCCCGACCAACTCCTACACCATTGTCTGCAACGACCAGCTCTTCAATGCGGACGATTACCAGGATCTGATTCTCACCCAACAACACGGCGTCCCCGTCAAGTTGAACGCCATCGGCCACGTGGTCAACGGGGTGGAAAACAATCTCCTCGTCGGCCAGGCCGGCACCAACCGCGCCGTGCTGGTCATTGTCTTCAAACAGGCCGACGCCAACGTCATCGAAACCGTGGACCGCATCAAGGGCGTAATGCCGGAACTGGAACGCTGGCTGCCACCGGCCATTAAAATCTCCATCCTGAGCGACCGCACCATCACCATCCGGGCCTCGGTTGATGAAGTTGAGTTCACGCTCATGTTGAGCATCGCCCTGGTCATCATGGTGATTTTTCTGTTTCTCCGCCGGTTCTGGCCGACCTTCATCGCCAGCGTCACCGTGCCCCTCGCGCTCGCCGGCACCTTCGCGCTCATGTTCCTGCTGCATTACAGCGTGGACAACCTCTCGCTCATGGCCATCACCATCTCGGTCGGCTTCGTGGTGGATGACGCCATCGTGGTCATCGAAAATGTGTACCGGTTCATTGAACACGGAGAAGCACCGTTCCAGGCCGCACTCAAGGGCGCCCGGCAAATTGGTTTCACCGTGATCTCCATGAGCTTATCGCTCATCGCCGTGTTCATCCCGCTCATCTTCATGGGCGGCCTGCCGGGGCGTCTCTTCCATGAATTTGCCGTGACCCTGAGCCTGGCCATCCTGGTTTCCGGTGTCATCTCGCTGACCTTGACGCCGATGTTGTGCTCCCGCTTTTTGAAGCCCGAATCCGCCTACGGCGCGCCCGGCCCCTTCTACCGCCTGAGCGAGCGCGCCTTTGATGGCACGCTGCATATTTATGAGCGGGGGCTTAAATGGGTCCTGCGCCACCAGCCGGTCATGCTGCTGGCCGCGCTCGTCACGCTCATCACGACCGTCGTGCTCTATATCAAAGTGCCCACGGGATTCTTCCCGCAGCAGGACACCGGGGTCGTGCAAGGAAGCACGGATGCCGCCCAAGACATTTCCTTTGCCGCCATGGTCAAGCTTCAAAACCGCGTGGCCAAGCTGGTTATTGATGATCCCTCGGTGGATACGGTCGGTTCCTTCATCGGCGGCGGCTTTGGCAGTTCCACCGTGAACAACGGCCGGCTGTTCATCACCCTGAAACCCCAGGGACAAAGAAAGGACACTGCGGATGATTTCATCAACCGGATGCGCAAGAAGACCGCCGGGATTGAAGGCATTACCCTCATCTTACAGGCGTCGCAGGATGTTCGTTTTGGTGGCCGCTCTTCGCGCGCACAATATCAATACGCGCTCCAAGCCGGCGATCTTGACGAGCTGAATCTCTGGTCGGACCGGCTGGTAAACAAGCTGCGCACCATCACCCAAATCAAGGACGTCAGCAGCGACCAGCAAACCCGCGGCCTCCAGGCCAATGTCGTCGTGGACCGCGACGCCGCCTCCCGCCTGGGTGTCTCCATGGCCAACATTGACAATACGCTTTACGACGCCTTCGGCCAGCGGCAGGTTTCCACCATTTACGAACAATACAACCAGCACCACGTGGTCCTCGAGGTGGAACCGGCATTCCTCAAGGACCCGTCCTCGCTCCAAAAAATCTATGTCTCCGCGACGAACGGAACCGCCGTTCCACTGGCCAGCGTGTCGAAATTCGAGGCCGGCAACACCTATCTTTCCGTCAACCACCAGGGCCAGTTCCCCGCCGTAACACTTTCGTTCAATCTTGCGCCCGGAGTCTCCCTGAGCGAGGCCGCGGAGCTGGTTCGCAAGGCGACCGAGGACTTGAAGATGCCATCGGATGTGCAGGGAAGTTTCCAGGGCATCGCGCAGGTCTTTCAATCATCTCAGTCCTCCATGATTGTCCTCATCCTTGCCGCGCTGGTCACGGTCTATGTCGTCCTCGGCATCCTTTACGAAAGCCTGATCCATCCCATCACCATTCTTTCCACGCTCCCGTCGGCCGGGGTTGGCGCCCTGCTCGCGCTAATGGCCGTTGGTCTCGATCGCACCCTCGTCGCCGACATCGGGATCATCCTGCTGATGGGCATCGTGAAGAAGAACGCGATCATGATGGTGGATTTCGCCATTGATGCCGAACGCAACGAGGGCCTCAGCCCGGAGGACGCCATTTACCAGGCCTGCATCATCCGTTTCCGCCCCATCATGATGACAACCATGTGCGCTCTCCTGGGCGCTGTCCCCCTCGCCATCGGCTTCGGCACCGGCTCCGAACTTCGCCAGCCGCTGGGCATCGCGGTGGTCGGCGGACTAATCCTTTCGCAGGCCCTCACGCTTTATACAACGCCGGTCATTTATCTGCTGTTCGAACACATGCGCGTCTGGGTACACGACTGGCGGGAGAGAAGTTGGGGCGCCACACCAATGGACCCGCGCCAATTGCCTCCTCCCCTGCCGCCTCAGAGCTGAACGACGCGGAAGAATAATGGAGGGTATGTAGCGGCGCTGAGGGGTTTCTGCAAGGGGGACCGTAAAAAGCAGAAAGGCCGGACTTTCGTCCGGCCAATCCGCTGAGAACACATTTTCAATTAACACCCGCAACTTTGCGGTTCAACATCAACCGGTGCGGCGCCGCAGACATACGCCTCAAAACCTACACACAGAACACTGCGTTTTTGCACCGTCAACACCATCACTCTACCAGAGAAGTTGTCACCCGCCAGTCACCAGTACTGGTTACAACAGTCCACGGGATTATATACTTTACGGATACAAACAGTTTGCAACTCTCGTGTTTGCAGGCATTTGTGAAGGTTTCAAAAATTCACTAAATTTGACTGCTAATATATGCCGAAAGGCAATAATTAAGACCCCGCGAAAATTGACGGCGGATTTAGCATGGCGGGATGTTTTATCGTCATCACAAAAAACCAAATCCGAAAAAGCCAGTGACGCTTATTGTCGGGATAATCTGCGAAGATGGTATCGTTGTAGCGAGTGATAGCCAAACGACTGATATGTCATCTGGCATGGCGCGCACGGATGGTTCAAAGATATACAACATCACGTGAGCGGACGGCTCAAGCGGAGTGGTGGCAACGGCTGGCAGTGTGGACTGGTCGCTTCAAATTATTGAACGCGTTGAGCAAATGGCAAAGCAGACTGTGCTTACCAGCGAGCGCTCTTTTGCTGATTTGGTGGAAAATGCCAACATCGAGATAAAAAAGAAAGAAAGGCTGGTTGGACGCACTAGTCGTGAATTGCAAAGGCATTTTGATGATTACGAGGCCGAGATTCTGATCGCCAATTATTTTCGGGGTGCCCCCTGTATGTACACATTCCTTTCAAACGGAATGGTCTCCCCGACTCGCGTTACCAAACAATTGTACGTGAGCATTGGAAACAGTGAAGCAATGGCCGATTATCTCCTGAAGAAATTTAACCTTCCAAGTACATTGACTGGCGTTGGTCATGCGATAGCCCTTTACACCATCAACGAAGTCATACAAGCCAAAGACACTTTCTGTTATTATCCAATCCAAGGTTCGCATGTGTGTCCCAGGCCGCCCGATTCAGACACCGGCGAAAGCACCGCCATGTTGTTTGACTCGGGAGACATAGCCAATGAATTAAAACCCGTGACTATGGCGTCCCACAATATCGAATCTCAATTAAAACGCGGAATGTGGGCGGCGTGTCTGGCTTTTGTGGAAATGATGGAAATCCAATCTTCTGCATTACAAACCGAGATTAAACGCCTGAAACAAGAGCTTGACGAGCGGCAACACGACTAGCGTTCCCACCGCTTGTGTTTGAATTCGCCAGCGGAGATTGATTTTTTTAAGGGAGTGGCTTAATATTTCGGCAATCAGGCCGAAAACCCGATTGAGCATAGAATTTATCGTCCAGACTGCGGGCACCGCGAGGGCCGCGCCTCACAGGGTTTTCGAGTCTGGGCGATTTTTTATGCCTCAAGACGATATAAATGAACTGGCGAAAACCGTTTTGGCTCTTGACGGAGAAGTTCGGCATTTGCGCCGTCTGGTTTACCTTCAAAAGGCACATATTGACGCTTTACGCATCTATTGCGTGGCGAAAATTGCGGACTTGAATCGGGCGGAACGGAAAGCTGAATTTGCCCATATGACGAAGATGGTTCAAACTCTTTACGACCGTTTTATTTTGGAGGTCGAATCGAAGCACCCCGCACTCGCCTCTGATATTGACGTGCGGAGCGAACTTTCGGAACCAGAGCAAGAAGACTGGTATCTGGCTTCAGAGTACTTTCCAAAAAAAGACGAACCATCGGACGGTGACAAGCCGGATTGAGCAGGCGGCGGATTTTTTTGTGCCCAATCATACCGCCTTGTGTTTTTTCGGCATAGGCGGAGTGTTCGCCAGTCGCCTCATCGCGTCCTCGAATTTGACGCTACTAAGATCTAAAGGCGGATCGCGGTGCTGCTTCTTTTTTGCTGCCGATTTTTTTGGCACGGTATCGCTTTCGACCAAGACGAAACGGAAGTGTTCCCGTCTTGTCAAGTCAGAAGCGTAATCTAGCCTCCCGCGCCAGTCAAATCACCTGCCGATACGTCAAGCGTTTACCCTCAGTCATTCCAACTGCGGCCTTTGTGCGCTCGCCATCTGTGACGCTCCTATGATTCCAGCGAAAGGCAAATTCGCCCGCGTACTTTGGCAGATGCTCACGGCTCACGTGATGCCACGAACCATGCACGCCGCGCTTGAGCAGGGAGAAAAACGATTCGCACGAATTGATGCCCGCCTTCGTTCCATCCTCCAACATTCGGCTGTATTCGTATTTGGAATGAACTACGGTATCGTGCCGCTTGAACTGTTTGCCCGCTTGCCGATACGCCAGATGCTCGTCGGTGTTGAGAATCGCATCCTTGCTCACGCATTCGTTCAAGGCTTTTCCGATATTCTTTTGCGTGACGTTTGAGACAACCGCCGTCCGCATGTTCCCGCCGCGCTCAATCAAAGCAACCACCGGCGTCTGCCGGAGTATTTTAGTTTTGCCGTCGCCTTTCCCGCCGATAAAAGTCTCGTCAGCTTCCACCGTGCCAGTCAGTTTTGGCGCGTTCGGGTCTGTGCCCATTGCGTAACGGATTCGATGGCACAGGAACCACGCGGTCTTGTACGTCACTCCAATCATGCGGTGCATCTGGTGTGCGCTGATGGACTTCTTTGACGAACACAAGATGAACATGGCCATGAGCCATTTTGAAATCGGAATGTGCGAATCCGAAAGGACGGTTCCGACCTTTGCCGTGAAAGTCTTGCGACAGGCTCCGCAGCAATATAATCCGGGTCGGATGCGATTCGCTTCTTTGGTGCCCGGCTTGGACTCCATCTTGTAAATCGGTTTCTGCTTGTGATTCTTGCAATGGGGGCACACGGGGCCATCAGGCCAACGCCACGATTCAAACAGGGCGCGGGCCTTGTTTTCGTCGGAATACTGTGCGGCGAGCGTCGCCAAGTTCAAATCTTCCGGCTCCAATTTCGTTTTCATGCCCGCACTTTAAGCGACGCGCTTGCATCTGTCAAGTATATAATCCCGACAGTCCAGAAGGGCCTTTTTGGCGCATAATATTCATTTTAAACAACTTACAATGCGCTGAGCAGGCGAGGCATCGTGATGGGAACCAAAAAAGCACAGGTTTGCAGGTTATTCATCCTGGCAGGTAATGCGGTTATGGGAAGGGGGGTGTTTCCCGAAAACAGAAAGGCCGGACTTTCGCCCGGCCGGTCTGCTGAGAACAAATTTTTCTCTTGGTGCGGCGCCGCAGACATACGCCTCAAAACCCACACACAGAACCCTGCATTTTTGCACCGTCAACACCAACACTCTACCAGAGAAATTGTCACCCGCCAGTCACCAGTACTGGTGACAAGGGGGGACGGGCTGGTATCGTCGGTGATGGCGGATTTTTAGCCGGGAATTGCGTGCCAGGGAGGCGGGTAAAAATCTTGCCGAAGAATAAATGGCAGGTATCTTCCAACGAAGGAAATGAGCCGGTTGGGCGGCAAGCAACGATTTTTATGAACGTTGTCGAGATTGAAGTTCAGAATATTGAGCAGTACCACAAAAAGGGCGTGATCGCCCACATCATGAAAGGCGCGCGGCCGGAAGTGCATGAGGGCGTCATCTTCGTCGGCGAAAATTCCAAATGGATGCGCATTGATTTTTTTGCGGGCAAGGACGCAAAGGGCAATCCGCTGGTGAGGCCGTTTTACGTGACGCAAGAAATTGCGGAGAGCATCGCGCCGGCGTCGGCGGAAGTGTTGAGAACGTACGGGGGCCGGGTGACATTTGTGGTGCAGAGAGTTTTGCCGCCGCCGAGTTAGAAACGAGCAAATCGGCTTGTTTGCGGAGCGTTTCGCGGTAGATTGTCCCTGTGATTTACGACGCGTCGCTGGATGAATTGCAGCAGAAGGTTTGGGACGGCGGGCGCATCAATCCCGCCGAGGCGCGGCGGCTGTATGATCTGCCGCTGGAGGAACTGGGCGCGCTGGCGGACCGGCGGAGGCAGTTGAAGAAGGCGGAGGCATACGACGGACGCGGCAACGACATCGTGACCTACATTGTTGACCGCAATGTGAATTACACAAACGTCTGCAATGTGTATTGCAAGTTCTGCGCGTTTTACCGGGTGGAGGGCGACGATGATGCTTACGTCATCACGTTCGACGAGATGGACAAGAAGATTGAGGAGACGATTGCGCTGGGCGGCACACAGATCTTGATGCAGGGCGGGCATCATCCGAAGCTGACAATGCAGTGGTATCTGGATTTGCTCGCGCACATCAAGGGGAAATTTCCGCAGATCAACATCCACGGTTTCAGCCCGAGCGAATTCATCCATTTCCGCGAGGTGTTCAATCTGCCGCTGGAGGAAATCATCGGACAGTTCACGAAGGCGGGACTGGGATCGATTCCCGGCGGCGGCGGGGAGATTTTGGTGGACCGCGTGCGCAAGCGCATTTCGCCGCTGAAGGCGATGAGCGACGACTGGTTGAGCGTGATGGAGGTGGCGCACCGGCAGGGGTTGAATTCGAGCGCGACGATGATGTTCGGCCACGTGGAGACGGTGGAAGAGCGCATCGAACATCTGGAGCGGGTGCGGGCGCAGCAGGACGCGACGAAGGGATTCACGGCGTTCATTGCGTGGACGTTTCAGGCGGAGCACACGAAGCTGCGGGCGCCGACGGTGGGCGCGCATGAATATCTGCGGACGCAGGCGTTGAGCCGGATTTATCTGGATAATTTTCCCAACGTGCAAAGCTCGTGGGTGACGCAGGGGCAGGAGATTGGGCAGATTGCGCTGAAGTATGGCGCGAACGATTTGGGCAGCATCATGATTGAGGAGAATGTGGTGAGCCAGGCGGGCACGACGTTCCGCATGGGCGTCGCCGACATGCAACGGCTCATCCGTGATCTGGGCTACGAGCCGCGGCAGCGGGATAATTGGTACAAGCTGGTAAATTAGAGCATTGACGGAAATCATGCAGCGATGCGGCGCGAGAGCTTTTGACTTCCGACAAGATTTTGACCCGGATCAAGGCCTGGATTGAATTTGACTTCGTGCTTCCAGTTCGGCCAGCAAGTTGAGGAAGGTTTTATTCTCGGGATCCAGTTTCACGAGAAAGCGCGCATGAGTGAGGGCCTCCTGGGTGTGCCCCAGTTGATCGAGCAAATATACCAGATGGAGGCCGGGAGGGATTTCGGTCGGCTGCAGTTCCACCGCCCGGCGGAACCATTGGAGGGCCTCGGCGTTGCGGCCTGCCTGCGCCAGACAAACTCCCCACACATCTTCGCACATCGGGTCGTTTGAAACGACTGCGGCCTTTTCATAGTGTTGGAGCGCTTCGGCGTGGCGTCCAGTCCGGTCGAACAGCAGGGCAAGGTTGTATTGAGCGGGACCGGATTTTGGGTCCAAGCGCACCGCGCGGGTCAGGTAATCTTCGGCAACGGTCATTTCACCTGCGTCTGAGTGCATGCCGCCGAGGATGGTCAACGCCGCAACATTATTCGGGTCGAGTTCCAGCACCCGCTCATAGAGCGGCTTGATGGCTTGCGCGCCCTTGGGACCGGAAAGTCTGAGTTCAGCCAGGAAAACCAGACCCTGCGGGTTGTTCCAATAGAGGTCGCGCAAGGCATCGACGTAACGCGGTTCGTCCTCAGAGAGCCGGCGCATCCGCTGGTAACGGACATCATCCGGCAGCACCGCGTAAGCCTCATCCAACCGGCCGGAAAAAGCCAGGCGAGCGGCCTTCGCCCGCAAGGCAAGCTCCTGGTGAAGCAGCTCGGCCGATTCCGCGGAACCTGTGTTCGTCAGCCGGGGCCAGATGTCCTCCATCGGCTCGACGAAGAATCCCGGCAAGCTCGTTTCGCCGCTTTTGGAGTAGCGCGTGGTGTAATAGGTCACCGGCAGGTCGTCGGTGTTGACCGGTCCCTCACCCACCCAATGTTGCAAGGTGTCCTCCGCGCAGAGGTAGGCGTCCAGAAATCCCGCCGGCGTATGCAATCCATAAGGCTCCAAATCCGAACGCACCGGTGCGGCATTGAGCCGTTCCTGCAATTGAGACACATCGATGTTGAGCGGCTGGGGAGTTGCGACCAACAGTGTGTATGTGACGAACTGGCCCTGCTCCTCCATGCCTTCGTTTACCCAAAGGCTCGCGTGCGGGAACACGGACTCGAAAGTGCGGAGGATGGTTTTATACTCGGCGATGCTCAAGCCGTGCCGGGGCACCCATTGCACGAAGACGCCGTCGTCGGTCAAGTGATCCCGCACCTGGCGATAGAACTCTTGCGTATAAAGAACCCAACTGTCGGAAGTCTTGGGGTGGGTGGAGTCGGTGATGATCACGGGCCACCGGCGGTGCGCGGTCATTATGTAGTTGCGACCGTCATCAATCACGACGTGCAATTTAGGATTCTGAAGCAGGTTATTGTTTTCCCTGGCCAGCAGGCCCGCGCCTTCCACCACACTGCTCTCCAGGTCCACGACCGTGAGCGACTTTACTTCCGGCAGGCAGGTCGTCGCCCCGGCGGCAATTCCTCCGCCGAAGCAGATCATTAAAACATTGTCCGGATGCGGGTGAAGCATGGGCCCCAGGTCACCAAGCATCTTGAAGCAGAGTTGATCGGCATAAAGCAGGGGCACCTCGGCAACGCCGTTAATGTAAACCGCCTTGCAATGGTCCACCCGGTTGCTCGTCAGAATGGCCGTCCCCGTGCGGCCTTCACGGTAAAAAAGGATGTCGGTGTGCCTGGCGAGATTAAAGCTCGTGGCCAGGAACACACGCTGGCAGAGGTTGGAAGGCAAAACGGTCAAGAACAACAGCACCGCGCCCGCATAAGCTGCCGCCGCCCAAGCCATGCCCCGGCGGTCTGCCTTGCGGCCATGGGCCAGCAATGCCAGTCCAGCCCCACCGTAAAGCAATGACGCAAAAAAGAAGCTTTTCTGAATCCCAAGCAGCGGCACCAGCACGAAGATTGGCAGCAGTGACCCGAGCACCGTGCCGGCCGTGTTGACGGCAAAGAGCACTCCGACCCGCCGTCCAAGTTCCTGCACGTGCCGGCCATATAGGCTGCATAACAGCGGGAAGGCCATGCCCATCAAAACCGTTGGCACCGACACCGTGATTAACGCGATGCCGTTCAGATCCAATGGCCGGGGCGGCCCGGAGGCAAACAGGCACGCGCCGGTGACAAACGTTGCCAGCACCGATATGGCCAGGAGCAATTCGATTACTCCGAGCGCCCGGGTTAACGAGTGGATTCGTCCCGCCAGCAAACTGTAAATTAATCCGCCGAGCCCCAGTCCGAGCAGGTAGATGCACAGGATGGTGGGAAATACGTAAGCCGCCCGTTCAAGTATCAGGAATGCCAGGTAGCGAAACCACAGCACCTCGCACATGAGACTCCCCAATCCATTTACAAAAGCGATGCCCAACAACAGCAGGCCGGGCACGTGCATTTGCTGGTTCGGTTCCGGCTTTGCCGGGCGGTTGGTTGCCCTGGATTCAGACGCGGGCATTGGTTCTTTCACGGATGACAGCGGCCTGGACAGGGCGAACGCGGCAAACCCGACGAAAAGAGTTACGCCCGCCGCCCACAGATTCGTCTGCTGCAGACCAAGCGTGTCCAACATCCAGAAGCCCGCGGCAAGACAGCCGAACGCGGCCCCCAGCGTGTTCCAGCAATAGAGCGCGCCAATACGTCGGCTGATGGACTGGTCCGATTCGGCCAGCCCTCGCACCAGCAACGGCAGCGTCATGCCCATCAAAAAGCAGGGCACCACCAATACGAGAAAGGACAACCCGAAACGAGTCAGCGTGCTGACCAACAACGACTCCGATGACAACGCGCCCATAGCTGGCACCAAAATCCTGAGCCGGGGCAGCAACAAAGGAATGGCCAGCGCCCAGCCAGCGACGGCAATCTCGATTGCACCAAAAGCAATCAGCCGTCGCGTTATCCGATCGGCGACCTTCCCGCCCATCAGCCCGCCCAGACCGAGACCGGTCATGTACGCGCAAAGCACGGCACTGACCGCGTAGGAACTGTTGCCGAAAACGGTCACGAACTGGCGGCTCCAAAGCACTTCGAAAACCAACGAGGTTGAACCTGAAAGAAAAAAACATCCGTAGACTCCACAGCGAACCCATGACATCCGGGCCGGTTGGGCAGGCAAAGCTTTGCCCGGAAACGTCCTGGCTTTTGCTCGTTTCATGTTATGGGAGAATAGTAAAGGGGTCGGCAAATCGTATCCCGCTGCCACTCCCTGTCAATATTCGGCACGATCTCTCCGCGAGCGAAGGCCAAAATCCAAAGCTGGCAATGCGCCGGTTCAGGGCTGGTTTCGAATCCCACACTCAGCGACATGATCTGGGCGAATCCCGTCGTGGTTTCGTCGAGCGTGTTTTACCGTCTGCGTTCCTTGGTGCCGCAAGGTATTGGCGGCGAATTAGCGCGGAGAATCAGATTATATTCTCATTAGCCGGGCCTTCGATTGTCAGTCTTGAGAATCGTTTTCCTATGACGTTAACGTCTGATCACGAATGTGTTATGTGTCATTTGAGCTGATACCTTGAGGACATACGCATACTGGCACCGTTGCTGCTTTTCTTAATTTTGATGCGTATTGTACAAGTGGGGCTTTTGGTTGCGGCGGGACTTTTGCTGGCTGTTCGCGCTCCGGGGCAGACCTGTTATCCGGCGCCGGCCGGCCTGGTGGGCTGGTGGCCGGGCGACGGC
>Ga0210398_10004508_pt1 | contig 13049 bp, 19 predicted proteins | sample IncBWC4OmetaG_FD_161047 | JGI IMG/M metagenome (GOLD analysis project Ga0210398, IMG submission 161047) | Forest soil microbial communities from Barre Woods Harvard Forest LTER site, Petersham, Massachusetts, United States - Inc-BW-C-4-O | ecosystem: Environmental > Terrestrial > Soil >... | reverse complement strand
TGCTACTGCTTGCGCCATAGTCAGGCCGCGTCCGCGTAGGGCTTCCAGTCCGTCAATGAGCCAATCGTCAGGACAGGGAGCGTTAGCGAGAGCTACAATCTCTAGCTCCGTGTGCTTGGCGCTCTTGCGCTTTCCTCCAGGATTGGCGGAGACGCCTTTAGGAAACTGGAAAGGGACAATCGCCTTCTTGCGGTTGCGCTCTCGTGCCTCAGCCTGTTTCTCGTCTAACGTCTTTGCCATTTGATAACCCTCAACGCTCTCTCGTTGTGCCTGTACGCGGCTAGCATTTCCTTCGCGCTGAAGAACTCACAGACGGCGGCTGACTTCGGAGTAATGTAGGTCAGCTTGGGACGCCGGGAGCCGCACAGCACGAGTACGTCACGCTCCGCGTCTCCTCTGGTAATCGTTGGGTCTCTGGACAGGACAGCGTTAACCCAACGGTCCTCACCGGGAGAAACGTCCGTAGAGATTGACGGGTCTAGCTCGGCGTTGGCTACCTGCTCTACAGCGCGGCGGGAGAGCGAGTAGCAGAAGCCGGACTTAAAACGTCCCGGCTCACCATAGCCGTAATAGTCGTAGTCACGAAACGGCGTATCGTAGAGACGTTGAGGTCTGACTAGAACGTCATCGTCTATCTTGAAAACATATTCATAGCCGGTAGCTAGCCTCATTGCCGCTCTGACTTTAGCCGGTAGACCGTGGTAGCCGTCATCTACGTCTACAACCCACTCGTCCGGCTGTTGCGGGGAGCTACCGCCCCTGACGAAGCGCACGTCAAAGAGGTCTAGCGCGTCCTTGACCCATGTAGCACGCTGACCGTCCGCACGGTCGCGGTAGGCTTCGCATGTAACTATTAGAATCAAGGGCTCAGACATGAGCTACGCTTCCTCATACGCTGAGAACCGACCGTCTAGTCGGCCTAGAGCGTTGAATCTATGGAATAACGGAGTTGCAAAACCCGCCGTTTTTGGTAACTGTGGATTGGAGGCGGTCACGAAGAGTAGCGAAAATCCGGTTGTTATAAGGGGCGGTGTATCAGTAGCTTACAGGTACTCGCTACAATCTATTCGCCTTCTCTTCATGGGTCACAGCGGGTAACATGGTTACTCTGTTGCTGTCCTAGTACACAGGCTACACTGCTACACGTTATGTAATAGCGTATTAGGGCTTATGCGATACAGTAGGCAGCGTTCCGAAGAGGCGTGTTAGCGCCGCGTCCACTCTACCTAGCTGTTGCTTGGGGAATGTACGAGGCGAAGTCTTACGGTCACCGCATAGGTAGCGGAAACGCTCTCTGTAGAGCCGCTGTTCCTTACGTCCCGTTGCTGTGCGAATGATTGCGTAGTTACTCATAATGCTTGCTCCTTGTAGCGGTGTAGCGTCTAGTTGTCTGTATCGTTCAACGTCTTATTACTTGGCGCGGCGTCAGGAACGGCGTCCGGCTGTGGCAGCGCGTCTGCTGGAATCTCCGTAGCGTGACCGTTCGCCTTGTCTTTCTCGGCTGCTAGCAGTTCTTTGCGCTTGGCGTCTCTCCATGCGTCTATTTCCGCTTGTGTTACGCCGCCGCGTTCTACCAGGTACATTATGAGCGCCGCGACTTCCTGTAGCTTGTCATTGAATCCGCCCATGTCCCGGCTAATCTCCTGAAAGTTCTTGAAAATCTCAGCGCGTGAGATTGGAGACGCCCAAAACTGCTCTTGTGAGCGGCGGGCTTCGCGTTCCGCTAGCTTGAGGTCTACGTTCTGTGTGTTCCTATCGTGTCTCATTGACTGCCTCTTCTCTTTTCATGGTCACTTCTACGGGCTGTCTACAACTCTTACAGAGAAACCTACCGGCAATCTCTCCGGCTGTGTTTGGCTTCGCTATCAGCCGATTGCACAATCCAAGGTGACAGCGAACGCCTTCCGGCGCTACTCGTGCTAATCCGCGTGTAATCGTTATTGGCATGGTGTTTGCTCGTTAAGATTGGCTAGTATCTCGCTGACCGGCGTTGGGAACGCTCTGTTCATTGCCGCTAGCCATGAGTTCCGATTAATGTGTGCTCTTTGTGCGGCTAGGTGACACGCTTTGCATTGCCGCTTGCCTGTTCGTAGATTGTCTCCGCTGAGTTCGTGACCTCGTTTGCAATGCGTTCTCCGCCTTGCCATGCCAGCCGCCTTATAGTCAATGTGCTCTCGTGCAATCGCCAGTGCTCGGCTACGCCGTTCCTCGGGAATGCGGTTACAGTTGTCCTTGTGCGTTTCCGGCTCTACGTGGTCGGGATTGACGCAACGGGACAATAGTTCGCATCTGTCCGGCTGGTGCGATAGCTCCAAGCCGCTATTCCGCTTGGGAGCGTCAAGTCCGCGAATGTTCGCATACGCCCAGGCTACGGCGTGAACCGGACTCGGCTTTACGTTCGTTGCCGGTCTAGGCGGCGTGAACATTCCGTAACCGCCTTGCTTGTCGGACTTGTGAGCGCCTGTCCACGTCCAGCAGCCGTTAGGCTGGACTAGTACTCTGTCTTGGAAACGCTGTAAAGCCGTCTTGCGTACTTTGCGGCGGGGAGCGTACTTGTCCCGCTGGTAGCAAGCACGGCACTTTCCATTGGCATAGTTCAACCTGTCTGTATGGTCACAAGCTGAAGCGTGAACCGTTGTACGCGGGACGCCTTGCTTGCGGCGTTGAAGGTAGTAGCAACTACGGCACAGCCCATGCGCTCCGTGTTGACGGTCGGTATGCGGACAGGCTGTAACCGTGACCTTGGCTTTCTTCTCTGGAATACCAGCACTACGGCGGCGTTGGGCTGAATAACAGTTAACGCACAGACCTCTACTTACGGCGGGCTTGTCCGTGTGGGGACAAGCCGTAGCCAATGACCGACCAGGACGAGTCTTGACCGGCTTGGGTCTAAGCTCGTTGAGCCTCGTATTCAGGAAGGCGCACACGTTCTCAGCTATTCGCTGTGCGTCCTTCTTGGTGACGGTGTAGTAGACCTCATGTCCGCCGTCTACCGCTCGTGTTTGGAACTGGTCGGACATTGATTAAGCCGCCGCTCCAAAGCCGTTATTGCGATGCGTGCGCGTCTTGTTCTTTTCAATGACGCTGGCAATCAAGTCGTGTGCGTTCAGTCCGACAATCCCGCACAGACCGAGGCAATAGACCATCATGTCAGCGATAGCGTCATTTACTTCGGGCTGGTTCTTGTCCCGGTACGCTCTCGCCAGTTCTCCGAGTTCTTCTGTCAGGTGAAGTATTTCGCAGCCTACGTCCGTGGTGTTGAAACCACGGCGTTGCTTGTTGGCTAGAATCTCGTGTTGCATTTCCGTAATGTGCATTAGCGGACACTCCAAGACGCGGCGGCTATGACGTGGGACAGAGCGCCGTCAGACTTGCTTGATTGTTTGGGAACGGAGCGGAACTCTAGAGCGTGCTCTAGAAAATACTGTTTCGTGGGATGTACTTTCGGGTCCGGCGGTATAACAAGCTCGCCGTTGGAATCAACAAAGGGATAACGCATAGAGCCTCGTGGGATTCGTTTGTATTTCCTACTAGCTCTATTATCTGACGGCGATAGGGGTCTACCAAACGGGCGGTTAGGGCTGAAAATACGAACGGCTCTAACGTGTGAGCGTTAGAGCCGCCTGACCTACATTCGACTACCGTTCCTCTCTAGTATCCTTCTACGCCGCCTTGCGTTCGTATTCCTTGGCGTCGTATTCCCGCCTGAGTCGTGTCAAGTCCGGCGAGAAAGGGTCTAGCTCGCCGTACCAAGCAACCCATTGTTCGTAGGCGTGCTTGGCTTCCTCAACGCTTACAAACTTCGTGAACTGGTCAGGCTTTGCCAGTGTTGGGCGTTTCGGGCGTGGTACTTCGGGCGTGGGAGTGGTGACGGACTGTACAGGCTTCGTTCTCCCTGCTAGTTGAACCGCCCGCTTAATGTCTCGCTCGGCAAGGCTCTTGCTCTGAGTGAAGGCGCGGACCTTCCCTCGTAGCTCGGCATTGCTGGCAAGCTCTCCGGCGTAGTCAACCGCTACCTTATGCGCGGCTTCAGGAAGGTTCTTTCCGTCCAAGATTGCGCCTATCATTTTCATTCGTTCAATGTGGGTCTTGCGTTCCATAAATCTCCTGTTGGCTGCCTTCCGCCGCGTGGGACAACTGGCGGCTCCGGCGAGAAAGTTATCTATCCTGACCTCTCCTCTAAATCTACAACCGCACAGGCACTCTACCAAGGCGTACCTGTTCTTGCCTTTTGTGCCAGCGTCCGGCGTCATTACTTCCAACAAGCCGGACTTGTCCCGCTGTCCCGGCTCCAGGACAGGGCGGTCTGACCGGACCCAACGCCGCCCGCTGACTCCTCGTTTCTTACGCTTCTTTCTCACGTTTCTAAATCCCCTAGAAGTGCCTCGTTCTAAATCCCCTAGAAGTGCCTTCTAAATCCCCTAATGACGTAGTACAACTACGTAGGAAATGGGAGGTTCCTCCCCGCTGGTGTTGTTCCCGCTTTTGAGGTTCCTTATACTCACCGGACAGAGCCGCTAACGCGCTCTGTCCTGTGGGTTGTCAAGCGGGGAAATACCCGCTGGTGAGGTTCCTCCACTATCTCCCTCCATGCCGAGGTTTGCTGTGGTTCCGTTATTGGCTTCGCGTTCCGCCCCGTCTCTCGGATGTAATGCCTCGTATGCTTCCTCGTCCTCGTGGTACTTGTTAATCTCGTGCCCGATTGCTCTACGGATAGCCCTAAAGTCACTCCGCTTGCTAATCGGGATGCGGCGGAGCCTAGTACCGTCGCCTAGCCGGTTACGTGTCCGCATCTTCGCGTCTGTCGGTAGCATCTGATAACACGCAACATGAATGAGAGCCTTGTTAAAGCCGTCGTAGACCCAAACGAGACGAACGCCGTCTAGCGTTATTCTGCCTTCGTGACGTTCGCTGTTGCCGTAGTCCTCATAGTTGTTTACTGTGACGTTGTAGTCTGTCATTGTTCCTCGCTCGTATTTGTTCGGTGTATTCAAGGCACGCGGCGGCGATTGCTTCGCGTATCGCCTTTGCGTCCTCTCGCTTCGATAGCGCAATGCTTTTCCTGACGGAGCCGTGTCCGCGAAAGATACGGAGCCGGGAGCCAAGAATCCAATCATGGTCCATGCCATCTATGACGAGTGTTCCGTAATAGCCGTTGTCTGGTCCGTCCTTGCGGCGGTTATTTGCCACGTCAGAACCAGTCAGTACGAAGTAATCAGCGGTTACGTTGTAGTCGGTCATTGCGTTTCCTCTTGGTGTGACGGTGTAGCGTCTGTGGGTCTTGGAGAGAGTACGTTCGGGTCCGCCTCTTCAACGGTAAAGTTCTTGAGGCTTGCGCCGAGAATAGACGGACATACCGCTTGCCAGCCGTCCCGTTTCGGGAAGAAATAGAACAACCCGCTCCGCTCTAGGCAACTGGCAGACGCACTCCTGAGCACGGCTACGGCGTGCTCTGGACTGTCAGCCGGGAGCTTGGCTGCTATCTGGTGACCGTGTAGGAATACGTTATAGAGCGGCATTTATAACGCTCCTTCCTTCGCGGCTTGCACGAGCGCCGCCAAGTTGACCCGGCTCATGGTCACAATGTAGGAGACTTCCTCAAGTTCCTCCGGCGTGAGCTTTTCAAGCTCCGTAAGCGCCGCGTGTAGTTGCCGCGCCGCCTCTTTGACGCTGTGCGAGTAATCCGCCCTGTTATAGTCGCGTAGACTCATAGTCTGCCTTGCCTCCTCTCTTCGCTATCATTCGCTCGTATTGCTTCATACGGTACAGTCCGTCCATTGCGTCAGGCGGTAGCTTTCCTTGCTTCAATAGCGCAATGCGTTTCTCCAAGTGGCGTAAATGGAGCCGAAGGTTCTTCGCCTGTTTCGCCGTGCGTTTAAGAGATAGAGCGATTGCGGGCGGCTCCGTGGGAAAGCAAGTTTGCGCCATGCAATCCCGCGTTATGCGGCCTGAAGTGGCGAACGAACTTACAGGTAACGTTTGCTGGTCAACAAGAAGTGTTTTCGCCGTGACCTTGTGGGCTAAAACGGCGGTCAGGTTACCGCGTGAATCTACAACGTACCAGATGTTTTCTTTGTTCATTGCTTGCCTCTCTTCGCTGCTAAAGTGGCGTGCAACAGCGTAACGATTCCCTCCGGGATGCGGAGAGTCACGTAACGCCGTGCGTTGCGCTTCTTGTTTGTGGTGTGAGTGATTCGGAGGACGCCAGGTTGATCGGAGAACACGCGGCGGACGGTATCTTTACTGACTCCCCACATTGCGGACACTTCCGCAACGGAGTAATGCTTTTGCAACGCAACGTCTGACATTGCTCTGCTCTTGAGATTAGGGCTTTGATTGGCGCATCCGCGCCGAGAGGAGAGCCGCACGCTTGGGATGTTCCCGCCGGACCTTACGTCCTTCGTTAGCGTGCTGAGGGCGGGATTCCCGGAGCCTCAGATTGGACCTCGTACAGACGGGCAAGTATTGAAGAACTACAAGCCTATTTTAGCGAATGTGGCGTTTCGCGCCAATACTCGAAAGTGCATGAGAAAAGCCCTCCGGGGAGCCGCCGGAGGGCTGAGAGCGGACGAACGGGTTTAGCGTTTCGGATTGGAGATTCCGCAACTGGCCTCTTGTTTCGCTGCCCACGTTTTATAGCCGCGTGCCACTTTCCCCGTATCAACGGCGATAACTTCTATTTGGTCGGACCAGTAGGCACGGCGGAGGACGCAAGAGGAACAGAGCATTGCTTTGGCGTAAAATGCGTCCTCTACGGTGCTGAACTCCGTTGCATTGGACTTCTTGTCCATTGCAAGCACGGACCAGTCAGGCTTGACCACTTGCAAATAGCGTTGCGATTTGTTTCTGACAATGTATTTCATTTCGTCCCCCACGCTCCTGCTAGCTTGGCGTCAACGCCGTCTTGCTGTGCTCGATTCCAACGGGCGTAATACTTTTCCGTGGTGGTCACGCTGGCATGACCAAGCGCCTTGCTGACCGTGCGAATATCAACGCCCGCCTTCAGAAGCTCAACCGCGAACGTGTGACGGAGCCGGTGACTCAGTTGTCCTTCCGTGGGAATCTTCGCTTGCTTGAAGCATTTCCGATAGAGCTTATCGAAGTAAGACACGGCGCTCTTGGGAGTGCTCTCGCCTGACCAGAATACATACTTCGGGTTGCCGTTCTTCACAACAAGCAACTCCTCCGCAAGCCAAGTTGGAATGACATTATTGACCGGCTCTCCTGACTTCTGACGGCTAGTGACGATCCGGTAGGCCGCGCCGTCCTTGACAAGCTCCTCTTTCGAGAGCATGGCAGCGTCAACGAGAGCGAGTCCGGCGTAACGCTGAAGCCGCATGAGGGCTTTCACGCGAACGGTTGCGGCGGGCGTCAGTTCCTTTACGTGGTCCACGGCCTTAATCAGGGCGTCAAACTGTTTCGGCTCCAAGGGGCGGACGTTCTCTTTCTCGTCATGCTTGACCTTGACCGGCGAGAGCTTGAGAGCCGGGTTCTTCGTAATGAAGTCAGCGTCCGCACAGTAGCGGAAGAACGAACGGACCCGCTCTTGATTGTTCCTCTTTGCAACCGGCGCTTTCTCCTTCCAGGTTGCACGCCAAGCCGTCAGTACAGGGAGAGTCACGTCCGCAAGAAGCGTGACGCCCTGTGCCTTGCAATGCTCCTTCAAGCGGCGGAGCGTTAGCTTGTGCTTCGTGATTGTTGCCGGAGACAAGTCCTCACCGCTCTTGCTCTCAAGGAAAGTCTTTACGGCGTCCTCAACCGTGACCGTGCTAGAAGTTTTCGGCGCGGCGGAAGGAATGCCGGTTGACTCTGTGTTCTTGGCGGCTAGCTTCTCAGCATCCGTCCAAGAACTCGTAGGCTGACCGGCGGCGTCCCGGACCAGAGCGCGGCTTTGCTTTCCCTTGAAGTTCCATTCAACGTAGATCGAGCACGCACAGCGGTGAGACCTGTCTTTGTCTTTCCCGCCGCGCTCTCGATACTGGCAAGTTTCTTTGTGGCGCTTGTAAAGATTCATCGGATTCTAGGCTCCTTGTGTTCTCCCGCGTTTCCTGAATGGGGTACAGGGCGGTGTCCATACCTTTACAGTACAGGGACAGGACTAGGGCTGTCAATAGGTCTATACGTTGTTGATTGGATTGGTGTTTAGGTTGGTTGCGGGGGGTGGATTTGAACCACCGACCTTTGGGTTATGAGCCCAACGAGCTACCAGACTGCTCCACCCCGCATTTCGATCATAGCAACCGCGCGGAGTGCCGTCAAACCTTGCCCTGGTAGTGTCAGTTTGAATTTATCCGCTCTGCCCCAAGCCAACCGAACTCTTGGCTAGCAGATCTCGGGTTTAGTCATATCTTAATTTTATCGTCGCACCTTATCGAAGACCGCAGCATCCAAGCTGCATGGCTCGGATTGCGCCGAACGCACTGTCTGAGTTCTAATCTCCCTTAATCTTGAACTCGAAAAACAGGAGGTCTTCTATGGCGAAGAAAGAAGTCCCAGCCGCCCGCCAAACCGCAATCAACGCCCAGCCCCGAATTCACCAGCGTGCCGGTGAGATTCAAGCCTACGGCACGGTCTCGCATGCCTTGCCGCTTGAGTTGGAAGAGCCAGTGCGTCTGGAAATGACCGAGCAACTGAATCTGTTGCTCGCCGACACCATGACGCTTCGCGATCTCTACAAGAAGTCGCACTGGCAGGTCGCCGGGCCCACGTTTTACCAGCTTCATCTGTTATTCGATAAGCATTTCGGCGAACAGGTGGAGATCGTCGACGAGATTGCCGAGCGCATCCAGTTGCTCGGAGGAATCTCGCTAGCCATGGCGGCCGATGTTGCGGAGACAACGCGCATCGAGCGTCCACCGCGCGGCCGGGAAGAAGTGCCGGTCCAGATTTCACGCCTTCTTGATGCGCATCAGATCATCATCGGCCACTGTCGAGAACTAGCGGAACGCTCCACCAAGCTCGGAGACGCCGGCACGAATGACCTGGTCGTCAGCGATGTCCTGCGCGCCAACGAGCTTCAGGCCTGGTTCCTGGCCGAGCACCTGGTCGAGGTTCCCCTGGTGCAGGCCCAAGAACCAAGCGCACGAAAAATCGGATAGCTGCGGTCGCAAGAATTGAAAACGCGAGTATTGAAAAGCGGTGGAAGAAGCGGGCCCTTCCATCAGGAAGGGCCCCTCTGATCACGGCTGTCTGCGCTTAGCAAGTTACGCCTTCATGTTGTCGTGGTCGTAGTATTCGTACCCCGACATCGGCTTCTCGCCGCCTTTTTTCCAGATGCGCGAATCCTCGGGGAGCTTGTTGAGCACGCGCGCCATTTCGCGAATGTGCATGGCGACCGTGCCGCAACATGCGCCAATGTAGTTGATTCCCACCTCGCGAGCCTGCACCGCATAGTCCGCCATATCCTTGCGCGTGAGTTGCAGGGGATCAAGCGCGTAGGGAAACTCCGGCAGGCTCGTGAAATCAGGCCGGTCTTTCGGTGTGCGATACGCGACCGGTTGGCACGCAAGATAGCCTGAAACCGCGTTGCGCATCTGCTCCATCGGTCCCAAAATGTGCTGCGGCGGCCGCAGGCAATTCATGCCAACAATGTCGGCGCCTGCGTCGAACAACGTTTTGGCCGCGTCGGCTGCATTTGTGCCCTCGGCGGTCTCATCTTTATTCTCAAAACAGATGGTGACCATCGCGGGCAAGCCCGTTCGCTTGGCTCGCTCCACGGCAATCAGCGCCTCGCCCAGCCACGAAAACGTTTCTCCAATAATGAAGTCGACGCCTTCGTCAACTTGCACGGCAAGTTGTTCGTCAAAGGTCTTGCGCACGCAATCGGCAGCGGAAGGACTGCCCGGCTCGTACATCCAGGTCAGACTGATGTTGCCGGCGACCAGACATTGATTCCCAGCAACCTCGCGCGCCACGCGAACCGCCGACCGGTTGAGTTCCTCCAGCCGATTCTCAAGACCAACCGTGGCCAGCTTATCGCGACTCGCGTAGAAAGTAAGCGCCTGCAGCACTTCGGAGCCAGCTTCGCGAAATTCGATGTGCAATTCGCGCAGTGCCTCCGGATAAGTGAGCGCCACCTCCGGCGTGAACGGCCCTGCCCGCACCCACCCGCGTTTTTCGAGTTCCAGTAAGTAGCCGCCGTCGCCCAGCACAGGTCCGTCTTTCAAGCGTTCGAGAATGCCTTTCTTTTTCATGCCTGCTCCTCAGAAGTATTCGTCAATTACGTGCTTACTCATCCCCAGACGGCGTAACGACAAATCAAAATGCCCGTTTGTGGAGACTCATGCCGCCGGCTGCTGCAATCGTCCCTTCTTCCAGTCACGCAGCGCCTGATGAGCGCAATTGCGGCCCGGCGCTCCCGTCACGCCGCCTCCCGGATGCGCGCCCGCCCCGCACAAATAGAGCCCGTCCACTGGAGTCCGATATTGCGACCACCCCGGCACTGGCCGCATGAAGAAGAGTTGCTCCAGCCGCAGATCGCCATGAAAAATGTTGCCTTCGGTCAGTCCGTACGTGCGTTCCAGATCGAGCGGTGTGAGCACCTGCCGCGCCACAATTGCGCCCGGAACGTTCGGCGCATATTCGGCAATCTTGCGGACTACGCGATCGCCCAACAGTTCACGCTTCTCGTCCCAGTTGCCCTCGCGCAAGTGGTAAGGCACATACTGCACAAAGCAAGTGAGGATGTGTTTGCCCGGCGGGGCCAGCGAATCGTCCGCATTTGACGACACGACGCAGTCGACCCACAACTCCTCCGGAATCTCTCCGAACTTGGCGATGTCGTAGCATCGCTCGGCGAATGCGAGCGAAGGAACCAATGTGTAGAAGGTACGCTGCAGCGCCGTTGCCTGCGGCGACGTCCCGGTGAAGCGCGGCTCTTCACTCAGAACCATGTTCACCTTGGCGCACGGTCCTTGCATCTTGATGCCGCGCACCGCGAACAGAAAATCTTCAGGAAGATCCTTCGCGTCCACCATTCCGAGAAATGTGCGCTTCGGATCGGCATTGGAAAGAATCATGCGGGCACGCAGTTCCGTGCCGTCTTCGAGTATCACGCTGCGCGCCCGGCCATTGCGCACCTCGATATGCGCGACCGGCGCGGACGTGCGAATCTCGACTCCGAGCTTTTTTCCTGCGGCCGCCAGCGCTTGCGTGATCGATCCCATGCCGCCCATCACATGTCCATAGAATCCCTGCAGTTCGTGCTCCCCGCCGCTGAGCAGGTGAAAGAGCAGCCCGATTGCCGTCCCAGGCTGGTACGGCCCGCCGTGCTTGCCATAGACGTTGTTGGCCAGAAACATGGTTTTGATTTTTTCGGACTCATAGTTGTGGTCGAGAAATTCGCCGAGGCTGCCTGTGAGAAATGACACGAGCTGCGAAATCTCGGCACTGGAAATGCCGCGAAACCGTTTGCCAACGCGGAACAAATCAGCCCAGCCCTTCATCGTGGACGTGTCGATTTCCGGCGGCGGCTCCATGAAGAACGGCTGCAAGTAACGTGCCAGTTTTTTCAATTGATCGTCGACTTGCACGAACCGTGCTGCATCTTTTGCGGAAATCCTTGAAAATTCTTTTTGCGCTTGCTCGCGATCGACCCACCAGGGCACCACATGGCCGTCGGGGAAGGGAACCTGGATCGCCGGATCACACGGAACCATGCGCAGGCCGTAATTTGCCAGCTGCAATTCGGAAATGACTTCCGGGCGCAACATGCTGGCAATATAAGAAGTAGTCGACACGCGGCAGCCGGGCGAGATTTCCTCGGTCACGCAACATCCACCAACAATTTCGCGGCGCTCCAGCAGCAGAGTCGAAAGCCCCGCGCGTGCGAGATATGCAGCAGCCGTCAGTCCGTTGTGACCGCCGCCGATCACGATCGCGTCGTAAATGGACCTTCCCGCTTTGTGTTGACCTAAAGTCACAAACTACGCCTTAAACCGATTAACACTAACTCAGATGACAATAAAAATGAAGTTGAAATCGAGAAGGCGCTACTGTATGCTGTCGTGACTTACAGTCACTATTTCTAAGTCGCCATCTATCATGCCGGGAATCGCCAGCAACCGTGCCACGCCACCGCTTTACCAACGCCAGACCCCCACGCGTCCCCGCTCGGAAGCGAAGCGCAGCCGCATCATCGAAGCCGCCACCCAGCATTTCGCCGAGCATGGTTATCACGCGGCCCGGGTCGGTGACATCGCCATCGCGCTCGGCATTGCCAAAGGTTCCATCTTCCAGCATTTCGGCAGTAAGGATGGACTGTTTTTCGAAGTCTACAAACGCTCCGTTCGCTCGTTCGCCAAGTACCTGGATGCGCCCGCGGAAATCTGCCAGGCGGGCTTCTTCGAAGTGCTGCGCTACTGGTTGGTGCGCACCGAGCACCTGGTGCATGAGGATTGGATTCCTTATCGGATTTCTCTGCTGGGAAACTACGGCACCGATTTTGTGTTGAAGCGCGAGATTAACCGATTCCTCATCAGCGAAGATCCCTATGGCACGGTCAGCTTTGTCCGCTTCGGACTGGAGCGCCGCGAACTGCGCAAGGATCTCGACATCGAGATGATCGTCTCGATTCTCGACTGGATGATGGAGCGCTTTCAGGACGCACTGCTCACCGCCGAGCTTGACCCCGGGTTATTCCGCCGCCAGGGCGAGCTCGCTGAGAAGAAGGAAGCCAGAATCCAGCAGTTTCTGGATGTGTTGCAGCGGGCGATTGGCGCCGATGCCGCAGATCCCGCGCCCAGCGCGCGTCAGCACTTACGCGGAAATCAGCGCCGGCAGAAGCTAAAATAGGCGCGCATTGCCGTAACATGACTTTCGGAATATCGTGTTCTGAATTCGGCCCATCCAAACGAGAGCATAAATATGCCATCTTCCATTGAGCAGATTCTCTCCCGCTACAACGATCGCGCCCCGCTGTCAGAGGCTTCGACCATCCCCGCGCCCTGGTACGTCGATCCGCGCATCGCCGAACTCGAGCGCATCAACGTTTTCAGCAAAACGTGGCAGCTCGTCGCCCGTACCGATCAGTTGCAGAAGCCAGGAGAATT
>Ga0210398_10004507_pt1 | contig 13052 bp, 13 predicted proteins | sample IncBWC4OmetaG_FD_161047 | JGI IMG/M metagenome (GOLD analysis project Ga0210398, IMG submission 161047) | Forest soil microbial communities from Barre Woods Harvard Forest LTER site, Petersham, Massachusetts, United States - Inc-BW-C-4-O | ecosystem: Environmental > Terrestrial > Soil >... | reverse complement strand
GGCTTTGGGTCTAGGAGTTACGGTCATGTCGTCAGGGGATGAAGGTGCGATCGTCCGAGTCAAACGATACGTCATGCCATGGAACGAAAGGAGCTTACTATCGTGAAAGAACTTTCTCCACAGCCGGCACAAGAGAACCAGGAACAGTTGACCGCACATCTGGCCAAAAAGTCCCACGAATTGCGTAACGCACTCGCCTGCATCCGCCAATTTGGAAACATTCTAGCCGACGGATTGGCAGGTGAATTGTCAGACGAACAACGCGAGTATGTCGCCATTATGCTCGAAAAAGCTTCAACCATTCGCAGGGTGCTAGACAGTTCCCTGGATGGATCGGCGGGCCTGCTTGAGGTAGCCACGAACAAAATCGATCGCCCTTCTAAAGTGGGGATGGCGCATGCCTAATATGAGGCTTTTGGTCGTCGATGACAACGCCGCGTTAAGAAAAGGCTTGAGTGTTCGTCTGCGAGCGAATGGCTACGAGGTTTTGTTTGCCGAGGATGCGATTTCGGCTACCGCCGTGATTCTGATGGAAAGGCCGGATTTAGTGATTCTCGATCTAGGACTTCCTGGCGGGGACGGATTCGACGTGATGGAGCGATTGCACAGAAGCGACCCTCTCGCCAAAATCCCGGTGATTGTATTGACAGGCCGTGAGGTGGCCGGTAATCGGAACCGGGCACTACAAGCGGGAGCCGCGGCCTTTTTCCAAAAACCGATGGAAGACGGCACTCTGCTCTCCACCATTCGGTCGGCTCTCAATATGTCACGCGACCGATCGCACCTCGGAGAATCTTCAATATCATGCTAACGATGCTTGTCGTTGACGATCGCCGTTCATCTTGACAACGTCCTCGGCTGACGACGATGTCCTGCGGAGCTATCGCCTTCATGCGAACGCTTTTATCACCAAGGCTATGGGCCTCGATGGCTTTCTCGAAGTGGTGAAGAGCATCGAGAGTTTCTGGCTAACTGTTGTCCGGTTACCGCGAGAGTAGATACTCATGGAAGCAAACCCGCTGCAAATTCTCGTCGTAGAAGATAACCAGGGAGATGTGCGGTTACTTCGCGAAATGCTCAGTTGTGAGAGACCAGGCGAGTTCGAATTGACGCACGTGTCGCGCCTGGACGAAGCCGAGGCTCATCTTGCGAAAGGCGGAGTGGACATCATTCTGCTGGACATGGGATTGCCGGATGGGCGCGGCATGGACACCGTTCGACGGACCCATGCGGCGGCTTCAGGCGTCCCGATAATCGTGCTGACGGGCTTGGATGACGAGGCCATTGCCACAGAAGCTATGACGCAAGGCGCTCAAGATTACATGATCAAAGGCCAAATCGAGAGTCGTGCGCTGCCCCGCGCTCTTCGGCATGCCATCGAGCGATTCCGTATGCGGGAAGAAAGCGATCGCATGCGCTCACGACAGATGCAGCTGAAGGATGAGTTCTTCTCCCATGTGTCGCACGAGCTTCGTTCGCCGCTGACCGTCATCCGACAATTTGCAACCATCCTCGCGGACAGGTTGGCCGGTGACTTAAATCCGGAACAAGGTCAGTACCTCGAAGTGATTCTGAGGAATGTCAAGCAACTTCAATCGATGGTCGACGACTTGTTCGAGGTTACTGGCATCGGGGCAGGAAAACTCAGAATCGACCTGGAGAGAGCTTCGGTTTCTGAAGCAGTCGCTTATACCGCCAACTCTCTCCAGGGGGCTGCCAAGGCTAAGGGGATTACTCTCTCTTCGGACGTGCGGGGCGAGTTACCGGCAGTGTACGCTGACCCAATGCGCCTTCGACAAGCCCTCGTTATTCTTGTTGATAACGCGATCAAGTTTACTCCGGCAAACGGCACCGTTAAGATTCATGCTCGTGTTCTCGACGAGGACGCAGATCGCCTGGTTCTTGAAGTGTCGGACTCCGGATGCGGCATCAGTCCGGAAATGTGCGAGCGAATTTTCGAACGGCTGTTTCAAGCGCAAGATCCGAGCGCGGCGGGGCGCAAGGGTCTTGGCCTCGGCCTGTACATCTGCAAAGAGTTGGTTACACGACAGGGCGGACAAATCCGGGTCCAGAGCGCCTGCGGACAAGGCGCGGTATTTTCAGTTACACTCCCAGTTTTCTCTCTGAGTAATTTGCTCGCCCCTGCTTTTGGAAAGAAAGGACATATACAGAGTCCCTTCACGCTCGTGGTAACCGAGATAAGTTCAGCAGGCTGCTGGCGCTCCGACGAAGCGCGTGCCGAACAGCGCCGGACGTTCGGTCAGCTACTGCAAGGGTGTCTGTACTCCGATTCGGACGTTCTCTTGCCCAAGATGGGCATTACGGGACCGGAAGAGCTCTTTTTCATCGCGGCTACGACCGATCAAATTGGCGGCGAGGCGATATGTAAGCGCATTCGCGAGAACCTGCGCGAACCAATCCAGCAGGCGCGGTTGAGCCTTTCTACGTCTTATCGAGTACTGGCGACGATCAACCGAGCCACGAGTGAACCAGTGAAAGAGTTTCGGGAGAAGATGACGGCTGAGATTCAGGCACGCATGAATCAAGAAAATTCATTACGGATGGTGACAAGTGGATAATAAGAAAATTCTAATCGTGGATGACGATCCTGATATACGCCTGGGAATGAACGTACGCCTCAAGGCTAACCATTATGATCCTTTCTTCGCTGGCGATGCGGCCTCGGCTTTGATTGAGGCGGAGAAGCAGCAGCCAGACTTAGTTCTCCTTGACCTCGGTCTCCCCGGGGACGACGGATTCGTAGTCATGGAGAGGTTCAAACAAATCCCGCTTATCGCTGATATACCTATCATCGTCGTCTCGGCTCGCGATGCCCGTGCGGCCCAGGCGCGTGCGATCGAGGCAGGAGCGAAGGCCTTTCTAAGAAAACCCTTTGATGATGTCGAACTCCTGGCTCTCATCCGGGCCACCACAGGAGAACCCGCGCTATCAGAGAAAGCTTCTCTGCACAACTAGCAGCGAAGCGATATGAGAGCGTCGGCGCGGCCTCCTGGGTCCTGCAACCGGATGTTCGCCATCTTCACAATGGAGGGGGAAGGTCAGGATAAAAACAACTCGGGCTGAATCAATCCAGATTTGCGGGGATTGTGGCTGCGAATGAGAGCCGACTCTAACCAATGGCATGACGTCACAAAAATCAGATCGCGAGCGCCGGCGGATTCTCCTCCTTGAGGTGTAACGGGGTGGATGCCAAACTTTGCTTGAGAGAATTGGCGCCGGCCTGAACGGCTTCAGTCTCAGCGATACGACCTGATACTTGCAGGCTATTGCCTTCCAGACTGGACTCGCTTGCAAGCTCTGCGCCGGTCTTGAGAGTGACAGCGAAATAGTCTCTCCTTCCAAGAAATTTGCGCACCAAGAACTGGCTTCTGAATAAAGTGGGATTGGTACTCGATGGCGAGTAGGCAAGGCTGCGTCTCCATCGGCAGGTAAAGACCAGAATCTACAACCCTATGGATCATGGTCTCTGCATCACCCCGCGAGTGCCGGGCACATGATCATGGCCATACGGTACTAATTATGGAATATAACCCACTCCAACGGACAACCAACCGTTAAAACCCGACATGATCCTTCCGTTCCTAGCCGAGATGGTATATCGGGTTGTACAGTCGAAAACCATGGAGCACAATACTGACCCTGGCGCCGCGAGCCAGTCGATCGGGGAACTACCTTACGCCGTTCCTGTACAAGTTCTGCAAATCGACGGCAGTTCCGACCATCTGCCCCTTCTGCGCAATGCCTCGAAATGGGATTCCCTGGAGCCCTTTCAGATTACTCGGAAGCGAACCCTGGCAGCAGGACTGGAGGCGTTGCAGAGTTCACTTTTTCGAATCGTGCTTTTGGATCTTTCCGTCTCCACTCTTCCTCAGATTGAGTCGCTCACAGAGGTCCTGGGGGTGGCAAAGGGGTTGCCCGTTATCGTCCTAGTCAATGAAGGCAGCATGACGAACGGATCCGAGGCAATGCGCCGAGGCGCGCAGAACTACCTTCTGAGGGGATGCAAGTCCGATGCTTTGCTCCATATTCTGAAGCACACGATGGAGCGGCAATTCTTGCTGGCGGAGATTGAGGATGGGAAGCAATCAATCGCCCGTGAATCTCATGAGTTACGAAATGCACTGGCATGTATTCATCAATTTGGGAACATTCTTCTTGATGGTCTCGCAGGCCCGATTTCAGAAGATCAACGTGAATACGTCGGAATCATGTTGAACAATGTTTCTCGAGTTCGAGTCATCGTTGAAAATCTCAGAGAGCCTGACGAGTTCGTGGCGGATTCAATCCCTTCTACGATTGGAGCTTACTAATGGATGGCACAACGAAAAATACCATATTGGTTGTCGATGACAACGCTGACTTAAGAAAAGCTCTAAGCTTACGATTGCAGGCGAATGGGTATAACGTTCTGACGGCCGCAGACGCGCTCTCTGCCACGACCACAATCGTGAAGCAAGAACCGAACCTTGTGATCCTTGATTTGGGTCTGCCTTGTGGGGATGGGTTTGTGGTGATGGAACGATTGCAGAAGCATGACCGGCTGGCGCAAATTCCGGTGATCGTTCTGACGGGACGTGGAAAAGCGAACAACATGGACCGGGCCCTGCGGGCGGGAGCCACAGCGTTTTTTCAGAAGCCCGTAGAAGACGGCCAGCTGTTGTTGGCCATCTGGAAAGCCCTGGATGTGCACCGAGTGCCGGTCAACAACTGAAGGCTTTTGCGCACAGCCCGGGAAACTCGTTGGCCACATTGAACATCGGTTTATCGAGAGGAGAATGAGACAAATGGAACTTCTGATAGCGATTGAAGAGACTAAGTCCGCGCCCCCGACGCCTCAGTCGAAAATCATGGTCGTAGACGATGACGCAGATCTCTGTCGAGCTCTGAAGGTACGTCTGAGAGCCCAGCACTACCAAGTTGTGAGCGCATCCGACGGCTATTCAGCGCTGGCCTTAGCACAGAAGGAGCGCCCCGATCTCGTTCTTCTTGACCTCGGATTGCCGGGAGTAGACGGGTTTGCGGTGCTCAAGTCTCTCAAAGCATTCCCGCCTTTCATCGAAACTCCCGTGATCATTCTCACAGGACGGAATCTACAAGCCTCCTACAAACCAACGCTCGAATCAGGGGCCGCCGCTTACCTCCAAAAGCCGGCCAGCAACGAAGAACTGTTCGCGTGCATTCGCCATTGCCTGCAAAAGACGAGTGTCTCAAACGATGCCATCAAAGCCTTCCCCGATACATCGCATGATGCAGTCGAATACGCAGGGGATCCCGGGCCATCTAAAACCGTTGCCAAAAAATCGAAAGCTACGTTTGAGCGTATCGACTAAGCGATCCTGCCAGGAAACCGTGCACGATCTGCCCCAGCCAAACGGCCGAATCAATTGCAGCAAGTTTCCGCTTCGTAGTTGGGTGTGAACTCACCGAACTGGCTCGGTGGTGGGTTGAGGATTCCGACGATGCGTGACGCACTACTCGAGTCGGCCACTCATGATCGTATTTTGTGCCCGGTGCCTGACGATCACCTCAGCGGCTTCCTGACCGGCTTCGAAGAATCTCCGGCTAGCAGATTGGCGTCCGCGCGTGCGAAAACTGGGATGAAGTCCGTCGCATGCTGTTCCGCCCTTGGTTGTCGGTAAGATATTGATTCTTAAAGATACTAGGGCGCGGCGCACTCTGGGGCGGATGCTCGCGTTACCTCCATGTGCCAGCACGGACGGCATTCGCTTGTTGGCTCTGACGTAACCTTCGGCTAGTTCCAGTTGATACCCGGAGCGGGGCTAACTGCACCAGACACGAGGACGTTCACTGATTCGAGGCGCGAATGCAGGGCAAGAGGTCGATCCGTATGGAAATACTTCTTATAGGCCGCAATCCAATCAGTGGCGATGTCGCGCTGTGCCGTAGCTAGATCGCCCTCACCACCCCCCCAGACCGTTTCGCTGAGGCGTTTTCTTCCAAGGCGTCCTTAAACTGCGCATTCAAGTCCGGGACGTGTAGGGTTCCGGCCATAGATTGTGGATGGATTCTACGCCACCGAGTCCCAGTCCCGGAGCAATCAGGTACCCGATCTCGTAGTCGCTTCCGTGAGCGTTTGCCATTCCATTATTCTGAAAGCCTTCTTGACGCAGTCGAAACCTTGAAACTCGTTGAAACCTTTCCTCCTCTACCTTCATCACAACGGAGGGTCAAATGGACCTCAAAGGGAGTTGCTCAATGAAAGCCCTCACCGGCGTATTCGCTTCTGCATCCGACGCAGAACGAGCGTGGTCGCAGTTTCGCGAGATTGGCGTTGCGGAAGACCGCCTTACGTTGCTGACTCCCGCGGGCATCAGCCGTACGGATACGGCCCCCACAGTTTCCACCGAGCAGCCGGGCATGGGCAAAGCAATCGGCGCACTGATCGGCGCCGGCGCAGGATTATCCGCCGGCCCGTTGCTGGTGGCAGCGCTGGTCCCGGGAGTCGGTCCGATTACCGCAGTCGGCCTGCTGGGCGGCGCCGTGCTGGCCGCTGCCGGGGCCAGCGTGGGCGCGGTCGCCGGAGCGAAATCCGAAAACTTCATGACCAAGGGTTTGCCGGAGGACGAGTTGTTCGTTTACGAAGACGCTCTGCGCAAAGGCCGCAGCGTGGTCATTGCCATGGCCGAGAACGATGCGGAAGCGACCCGCTTCCGCGAGTTGCTGGCGACAGAAGGAGCTGAATCCGTAGATGCGGCACGCGAACAATGGTGGATCGGATTGCGCAGCGCCGAAGAAGAACACTATAAAATCCACAGCCGCGACTTCGGCAACGACGAAAAATTCTACCGCATGGGCTTTGAGTCTGCGCTCCACGCCCGCACGCGCTGCAAAGAATACGATCAGGTGATGGGTGAGATGACGAGCCAGATCGAGGATATCGAAAAGCAGTACCCTGGAATAAACGCGGCGGAGGCCTTTGAGAAAGGCTACAAACGCGGCCGCGACTACTACCAGCAGATCTGCAACGAATCCAAAGCCGCGTAAGTGCCGCCGTGGCAGTTTCCCGAGTTCTCATCCTGAGCGCGGTAGCAACCTTGCTCCCGCGAGGTTGCTGCGCAGTCGAAGCGCACCTGACCTTTCGTGATAGAGCTCGGCTGATTCTGAGGCGAGCAAGCACCAGCACCACGCGAGTCATCTCGCATTCTGTTTCCAGTCTTGACCTTTGTTCTCATGGATTTTCCGCCTTCCAGGCGAACTGACAGAAGAATCAGTTGGCCATAATTATGTGAGTGGCAAACCTTCATGCTCAATGAGGTAAAGATGGCGCAAAAATTGTGTAATTATCACGGACACGGTAGTCAGTTCGTATGGCCACGATGGCGAAAAGGATCAGTCGGGCCGAACGTCTGATTCAGAATCAGATGGTCTAGATTTCCGCTTCTGAGCCCGCAGTCGTCTCCTAGATTCCCGTTCAATCCCTCACTCGCTGTGCAAGAAGCACAAACAGTGAAACGTGAGCACATCGGCATCAACAGTTGAGTTCCGGAATTGAACTCGAAAAGAAGAATGTCATGCAATACGGATCTGTCACAAGAAACAGACCAACAGACCGGAAAAGCGGCCAGGCTGTTTTGTCGCTTAAAGGAGGGAACCCGGTCCACAACCGAAGGCGGGTCGTCGATTGCCCTTGGCAGCGTGACGCAATTCCGAAATTCAAGCCGCAATCCGCAGCTCACTGATTCGTTGCCACGGCTTATTCGTTTTCTCCGACGTACGCGGTTCGGAGGAAGAAGCAACGGGGATGCGCTTCCGGGGCGCCGGGCACATCGCCCGAAGTTTCAACCAAGCGGCCGAGTCCAAAACACGCGATCTTGGGCGGCTCGTCGTTTCGGAGACTTGGGCAGCGCTAGCGATTCTGGGCGGGCGCGAAGCGGAGGACAAACGGCAGACCACGGGGAGCATTTTGGGTCACGGTGTTTTGCAGGTCGAGAGCTTCGATCGGAATGTGGCCGCGTGCGCCATCGGGGCTGATGTATTCGAGATAGCCGTCGGCGAACCAATAGTCAGTCACGGCGTGGCTGGTGCCGTTGTTCAGCACCAGCAGGAAGACTCCGTTGCCCCAGTTCTGCTGCTCGATCGCTGCGCCGAGCGTGGCTCCGGGGAGCGCCGGCGAATTCCGATCTGCTTTGTCATCATCTGATGGATTGGGGGGGAGCGGGATCGCGGACATCTCCCCCTGCATGGGCGCCTGGGAATGGAGGTCGTTGCCGAGATCAAGCGAGTCTTCGCCGAAGCCGAAATAAACGGGATCAAGGTATTCCGAGAAGGAAAGCAGCGACAAGAATGGTTCGAAGAAGCAGACCTGGCTCCCGCTGTTGAAGAAGCATCCGGAGGAAGAGAATCGCGGAGAGCGGTTGAAGAAGAAACCGCGATGACGGCCCAGGGGCGAGGAAACGAAAGAAACTGCCCCGGTCGGGGCGTCATGGAATAGGGGCCGAGACCAGAGAAGTGTTGACGGCACCCGCAAGCTGGATGGCGTGCTCGCCCGCGCGGCTAAGTTCCCCACCTGAGAGGGCCAGTGGAGCGAAACATCCGAAGTTGACGATAGTCCGGATTCCGCGTGCCGGGCAGAGCGCCTTGCTGACCAGAAGTGCAGCCAGTCGAAGTGCCCGCGCCCCTGACTGCCGGCGGAGTGCCTGCCAGAAGAGTGACCGCCCCCAAAGTGTCCACCTCCGGAGTGGCCGCCTCCGTGTTGCGCCACTGCGAGGACGAGGAGACAGACCAACGACAGCAAGATCGGAAGGATGCGCGGCGATCGCACCAGGAAGGCAGTTCGCGTAGCCATGGCCTCCCACCTCAGAGAATCCGCTCGTATTTTACTGCGGTTCGGATGCCCGGGGTACACTGCAAGTGCCGGTGCCAGATTGGGGGTTCGTCCCTGAAATCCGGATTCCAGTTCCCGGCATCAGAACAAGCGGTTCACTAGGCCTTTCTAGCGTGTAGGGCGTTTTTACGGTCGGCCCACCCATTTTTGACTCATCAACGTTCTGCGGCTTCCAGTAGTCCGTTATTTGCGGCAGCTTTTCAGCAAGATTAGCGTTTTCACCATGTCTCCTCTCTTTCTTGCGCCGTTATTAGGCCCCGCCGACCTGTGCCCAGCTCAAGCCATCGTGAGTCACAAAAGCAGGAGCATATGACTGACCTTCGGCGGGTACTTTGCAGAAGAACTGGCGGCGATGGACGCGTTGCCGGCAAAGACTGGGGGTACGCAGTCCATGGTTGGATTTTCTCTTGGTCGGGCGGCGTCGACCCCGCCGCCACATTCAAAAACCATTCTCTCTCCATTTCAGCGGATCGCAATGGTTATATCCAAATTCAGTCAAATGGATATTGCCCCGGCCCATTTTCCGGGCCAACGTAAGCGCAGCGATTTTCGCCGCCCTCGCTACCCGAGGGTTAAGCGGACATGTGCCCGGCAGGGGTGGCGGGAGTTGGGGGGCATCAGTGATTTCGACAACGGAGTTGTTTCCTGTTTTGACGACCGCACCGAGATCCTCGGTCGAAGGCGTCTGTGACCCTGAGCACGTAATAGGGCCTGAGCGATCGAAGACCACTCTCGAAGCCTTGTTACAGGCGCAGACCCTTGTCAAGCATGGGTCTGCGCGGATTGCGATCAAAGCCAAGAAGAAAATTCTCTTTATCAACGCGAGCGACGTTCTCGCCGTTGAAGCCAAGGGAAACTATGTATTGTTGCGCCGCGCATCAGGCTCTCACATGGTGCGGGAGCGCCTCGCGACAATCGAGGAAAAGCTTACTCGACACGGCTTTCTGCGGATTCATCGATCCGTCCTGATAAACACAGCTTGGGTTGAGGACATTCAACCGCTGCCCACGGGTGAGTACGGGCTCCGGATGAAGCAAGGAAGGGAATACACAGTCACCCGGCCGCACAAGAAAAATCTGCAACTCCTCGCGCAGTCATGGATCGGCACGAGCGGTTTGTGGCCGCGTGGAAGCTTCCTGCAGTTGTGACTATTCGCCCTTTGCTCGCAGCGGAAAACTTATGCTCGGCGAATCTGGAACAATGTTGGCAAGAACCGGATACCGGCATCCATCTGATTCCGATTTCTGCATCGATGCCGCACAGTGATCGACGCCGCCGACTGATGCCAGTCGGAGGCACTAGGTCCGTGCCATCGGCCAAGCTTTGATCGAGCGGGACAGACGCCACTCAGGGGAAGTAAATGCACGAATTGAAGAGTCGGCAGCAGATTGCCGATGCCGAATGTGTCGGCACTGCTGTCCAACCTGAGTGAAGGCTATGGGCGATTTAGCGAGGGAGCGAAGCGCGCTTCTCCCGGCTTCGATTGATGCTGTCGGCTGCGCTCGATCTTATTGCCTGGCACGGAGGACGATATGAACGTAGTTTCTGGCGCATCATCCGTTCCACGCCGCCTGGGCGGTGGCGGACTCGCTCGCGCGGCCCGAGCGATGGAGCCAGCGGGTTACATGCCAAAGGTGATATGCGTAACCTTCATAAGGGGAACCTATGAACCGTGCTGTACATATCTGCCTGGTTGCCAACTGTAGCATTGTGACAATCCTCGCGTTGCCCAGTCGGATAGGCAAGCGGGCCAGATGGCGACCTCGCAGCCCACAAAGGTAGCGATGCCCGATTCAGAATTCCAAGGCGAAGGCTACGGACTTCAATTTGCAGTGCGCCTAAAGTGCGCCAGGCACGGCTCCCCGCTAATTATCCAGACGAAGGGGATGGCGCAGAATAGCGAGTACCAGTTTATGCAGTGCTTGCCATGGATACGTACCGCCGCGCAGCACTCTAGGACGACAGCGGCGACCTTCAGGGCCTGTAATTTCGGAAACGCTTGGGTGGCGGAGATCTTCCGTGCTCACACATCGCGCTTGGGGCACCACTTTGCGGTTCCGCTGCGCACGGCCTTCCCTTCGAGATCATCCGGCGTGTCTAGGTCTAATTCGCCCTCGAGGAAATCGACCGCACCAACGCGCGCGGCGTTTCGTTCGAGGATTCCACGTGCTCCCCGGTCTCCACTCACCTCAAGCAGATCGGGAAAAAAGATGGAGGAAAAAACTGCCGGAACCCCGAGCCGGCCGCTGTAGCGCGCGGCTGTAATCGGATAATTGGCCAAACCACGCAGACGAAGCAGTTGTCGGAGAACATCGGCGCTCAGTCGAATCTGGTCGCAGACCATAAGGAGGATGGCTTCAGGAGGAGGGCTAATCTGCAAAGCGGTTTCCACACCGCAGCGCATCGACGATCCCATACCGGCTCGCCAGTCTTCATTAACAGCGGCGATCACTCTGAAACCGGCGAGGGCGCTACGCATCCGATCGGCTTCAAAACCAAGTACCACAATGATCGGTTGACAACCGACCTCGGCGGCAATTCGCACGGCGCGCCGTAACAGCGGCTCGCCCGCGATCGCGAGCAGTTGTTTCGCTTGACCCAGCCGCGACGAGGCGCCCGCTGCAAGGATGACGGCTGCGCAGGAAGGTTCAGACATGAGTCAGTGAAGCGCCTTTGGGAATCTTCACGCTATATTTCTCGATCACGTCGTGAATCTCCGCGGCGATCGCGAGCGCAATGCTAGCCGGATTCTTGGCTCCGATGGTAAGTCCGACCGGGGAATGCAATCGCGTGAAGCACTCCTCCACCGTCCGGCCAATTTCCGGCGCGACCTCGGTAAGCAGTTGCTCGGTTCGGCGGCGCGGGCCGAGAATGCCAAGGTAGGCGAGTTCTCGCGGCAACAATGCTTGCAAGGCAGTCCGGTCCTGCGCATAGCTATGGCTCAGGATCACAGCAGCGCTGTGTTCGGTTAACAGGAGATCGTTCAATGATCGCGACGAGACTACCTGATCTGCCAGAGGGAAACGCCCCTTCGTTGCCAGATGGGAGCGGCCATCGGCGACGGTGACCTGCCAGCCAAGCAGGTAGGCGAATTCGACCAATGGCTGTGCATCGTCGCCCGCTCCGAAGACTAAAAGCGTGGTCGGCGGGGCGACATAATCAACGAAGAGCGACCTTAGGCCCTGGGACCACAGCGACCGACGCTCGTTTAGCGCGTGCCGCGCCAACGCCAGCGAGCCTTCCGGAGCGGCGGACTCAAACAACACATCCCCGTTCTCGCTCAGGATGAGCTGGCACCCGACCGGGTCTGTAGCAATCACAGACACGATTGCCATCGCCGCTTGTCGTTCTGCGCATTGCTCAAGCGCTGCGAGTATGCGGTGTGCGGGGTCCCCGCGTTCGAGCAGCACCGAGACAGTCCCGCCACAGCCCATTCCGTACGGAATCTCGGAATCTTCATCGACGAAGGTGCTGTACTCCTGAACGGTGGGACCGGATCGGGTCAGCCACCAGGCCTTCTTCTGGACCTCTTTCTCAAGACAGCCTCCACTGATAGTGCCGGCCCGTCCGCCGCCCATGGTCAGCAGCATGTGCGTTCCGGGTTTGCGATACGAGGAGCCCTCGATCTCGACAATCGTCGCAAGACAGATCTCTTCGCGATGATCGCGTGCGCTTCGCCACAGTTCCAGAATTTGCCGAAGTTCAGACATGTTCCATGCTTCGTGACGTCCCAATTATTTTCTGGTTGCGATTCGACATCACGCGCGCACGCATTGCGCTGCCCCGACCTGCTCACCTTAGTCACGGTCGAGGCAACACCCTGATCGCGTCCGCTTCATCGCCCAAGATAGCGATTCCAAAGGATGGATGCGAAACTTTTGTCGCCGAGCGGCGCAACGGCGGTGCGAAGCGAGTCGAAAAGGGCTCGTTGGGTCCGATAGTGGTCCAACAATCGAAGGACGGCTACGGCTTAACGAGAACCTTGATCATCGGGTCGAGCGAGCCATACCGGCTCGCGCCGCCGATTTCTCGCTTGACGACAAACTCCCTACGGTATTCCGCCTTCCGGCGCTAGAGTGACGCTGTGAGGGAGTGCCATGTCAATCTCTGTGAAACTGAACAACCGGACAGTCAAACTGGACGTTCCTCCCCACGTACCACTTCTCTGGGCGATTCGTGAAGCTGC
>Ga0210398_10004506_pt1 | contig 13055 bp, 8 predicted proteins | sample IncBWC4OmetaG_FD_161047 | JGI IMG/M metagenome (GOLD analysis project Ga0210398, IMG submission 161047) | Forest soil microbial communities from Barre Woods Harvard Forest LTER site, Petersham, Massachusetts, United States - Inc-BW-C-4-O | ecosystem: Environmental > Terrestrial > Soil >... | reverse complement strand
TCTCCGACTGGGCCCACGAAACTGGTGCAGGTCCCTGGGAAGCCGCCGGCCAGGCACTCATTACGCTAACGCTGGTGGCGTAATGAGTGCCTGGCAGAGGCGTGTGCTCGTTCTACTGTCAATCTCTGGCCGAACGGTCCACATCAAACTGCCGTCGGTCCTTCACTTTGACGGCAGGGACCCCTGCATACACCGTCCAGGCATCCAGGTTTCGCGTCGCAACCGATCCCAGCCCGAGTACCGCACCCTCACCCACATTCACCCCAGGAGCAACAGACGCTCGAGCGCACACCCACGCATAGGGACCAATGTTCATCGCGTAAGCAATCAGCGGAAATGCAGGATCGTCATAGTCATGTGTGGCCCCGCACACGTAAGCGTCCTGCGACAGAATGGCATGCGATCCCAGCGAGACCGGAGCAGGATTGTAGATCTCCGCACCATCACCCGCCGTCACCTGATCGGCACAGATCAGGTTCCACGGTGCCCAAACCTTCGATCGCGGATAGAAGTGGCAATTTACGCCCATGGTTGCCCCAAAGAGGCGCAGCAGAAACGACCGCCAGGAATGTAACGGTCTCGGTGACGTTCTATACAGCGCGACCCAGCATATGTTCCAGTTCAGCCGCCGCAGCCGGTCGCGCAACGAAAATGCCGGGCGAAGATATGGGTCGGCGGCAGTGTCTGCCGAAATGTGTTCCGCCGCGTTGTAATGGATCTGCTTCGGCATCGAGTCATACCTATTCCGTATTAACAGCGGCGGGAGTAAGGACTGTGGCGGTCCCAAACAGTCGGATGATCGCCTTTGCATTCTCTCTCATATCGTATCGCCGATGGAAACATTGATACGCAAGCTCTGCCATGTGCTCCCGTTCTTGAACGGTCATCCCGATCCACCGTTGCAGCAGCCGCAGTGTTCCCTCCGCGGTATCCAACTCCATCAGCCCCGCGCCGTCATCGGCAATCTCCTCTGCGATATTCACCTTGTCCGCCAGCAGCACGGGCTTTCCGCATCCCAGGGCCTCCGCCACGGCAATCCCAAAGTTCTCCTGGTGCGATGGCAGAACGAACGCCTCGGAACCGAAGAAGGCCCCCCACTTTGCATCGCCAGTGATCAGACCAGGCCAGAAGACGCGGTCCCCGATCCCTGCGCTCGCGGCTGTCGCCTTCAACTTCGCGCTCCAGAGCTGTTGATCAGGCCCGGCCATCACCAGATAAAGGTCAGGATCACTCGCGGCCACCTTGGCAAAGGCGTCGATCAGGAGATCGCAACCCTTCTTCCGATGGATGCGACCGAGAAAAAGAAGATACCGCTTGCCCTTCGCCTCGGGGCATTTGGCAAAGAAAGCCCGCTTCTGCACCTCGGCATCACCCGATGGCCCGCTCGCACCGTACGGCACGACGTATGCGTTCCAGCGATGGAGCCAGAAGCTCTCCTCAGCCAGCCTCTTCTCTGCCTTCGACGTAAACAGCACGCGATAGGCGCCCCGCAGGATCCAATACTCCGCCGGCACCCAATAGAGCCATTTTTTAATATGTTTCAGCGGAAACGCGTGCTTGAAGTAAGGGTCGAGCATACCATGGGTGAACACAACATACGGCGTATTCCCCGCCAGCGTGCGCCACGCCGCATACCCGCAGTACTGCCATAGCCCATTCACCACGACACCATCAAATCGATGGCGGTTGTCTCTCAGCCACGGCAGCAGCTTGGAATTGAACCCGTACTTGGTATTTGTTGGCCCCAGTGCGTGCACCGGAAAGCCGATATCGTTCAGGTAAGGTGCGGACGGATCATCCAGTGTGACGACCTCGCCCGTATAGCCGATAGGGCCGTAGCTCAGCAAGACCCTCACGGACTCTGTGGGGCCCCCGGCCGCCGGGTCCAGTGTTCCGATTATGTGGAGAATCCGCATCAGTTTTTGCCCATTCGTCTTCAGAATATCAGCAGGGCTATCGTCGATTTGGTGATAGAAATTCGTTGCCATTACGCTGTTATCTTCCGAGTGACCTCTGCGATCGCCTGCCTCAAGCCGCGAACGTCCTCCTCAAAGTCCCACGCCCGGACCTTCGCCAGTCCCCGCTGCCCCATAGCAACGGCCGTCTCTGGCGTAGCCAACACCTTGCGGAGAGCATCGGTCAACGCCGCCACATCTCCGGCAGGGAAGACACAACCTTCCACTCCGTCCTCAATTAAGTCCGGCTGACATCCAACATCATTGGAGACGATCACGGCCCGACCGGCATTCATTACCTCATTCACAATCAACCCCCAGGGCTCGTGCCGCGAAGGCAGCACGAAAACCGTCGCCAGGTCGAAGAACCTGGGCAACTCCGATTGGTTCCTGAACCCGCAAAACCGCACCCCCTCTAACCTGCTCTCTGCCACTTGCCTCTCCAGCGCGGCGCGCTCTTCGCCGTCCCCAACAATCACAAGATAAGGCCGCGGCTTCCCACCTGGAGAGAGGTCCTTGTAAGCCTCCACCAGGTCACCGCAGCGCTTGCGACTCTGTAACTTCGAAGCAAACAGAATCACCGGCCGCGCGGGATCCAGATTTAACTCTTCCTGCAGCGCGGGCCGCCCCTCGCGTGCCTCCTCGCTCCGGTCCTGAAAGTAATGGTTGTCGACCGCATACGGCATCCGATACAGCGGAAAATCCTCGCCCATATAATGTCGCCAATACTCAGCATTCAGCGTCCCGATCGGAAGAGCACCATCGACTAATCCACGCAGCAGCATAAAGAATAGTTGCTTTACAGCCAGCGTTGGCCCACTCCGGTCACGGTCCCCGAGCCATGGCTCTGCCCGAACCAGCACCGGTATATCCAGAGACTTCGCGGCCAGCATTCCCTGCAGCGTATTCAACGAGGAGTACCCATGCACCCACAACACATCGAACGCCGGTGCTCTCCTGCTCCCACGGAGACGGCTGAAGATGCCGTAGTTCAGTGGACTCAGCGCCCCTGGGTTGGCATTGTCGCGAAGCACTGGCAGAAATTCATGACGGTACCCATCCAGCAGCGGCACGTCCCACTTCACGCCCACTCCAAATCCCGCGTCCTTGTAGTCGCGGACTGAAAAGTCCGAGCCGAAGAACACAGTCAGATCAATGTCCGGCTCTTGTGCGACCCGGCGCAGCAGAGGTGCCTGATACTGTATGGGATGGCTCACCAGATAGGCCAGTCTCACCTTGCGTTTCAATCCGTTGCCCATCTCTGACGAAGGTAAAGCCATATTCTGTCGGGTCTCATGCGGCCTTTGAGCTTGCCTGCCTGGCTGTTGATACTCGTTGCCTACTGCCCGGCGGCAACCAGCAGAATTGACACAATGCCCAGCAGGGTACCGATTCCCCCTGATTTAATCGCGGCCTTCCACGCGCTGCTCGGCAGGAAGATAATGTCGTCCGCTTGAAGGACAGGGTCTGGGGCCTTTCCGTAAAGCACCTTCTTGAGATCGACCCGAACGACCTGGCGACTAAGTCCAACCGAACGAATGATCCGGAGATCCTCTGTCTTGCCTTCAAATCCGGCGCCGCCAGTAAGCGCAGCCACCTTCATCAGAGTCAGAGGAGAGTTTTGCTGGAGCGGTATCGCGCCCTGGGTCTTGAACGCTCCAAGCAGATATACGACCCCAATTCGCGGGACGATGATCGTGTCCCGGGGAAAGATCGGTATGTCGGCGAGAGAACTCTTTGCGGGGTCTGTTCCAAGGTCGATCACGATCGGCTCCGCCACACCGGGACGGTTGATCGTAATGACGTGACTCGCTGACGCCGGCAGACCGCCTCCTCCAACGACGACAGTCGTTCCTGCACCCGTACCTCCCCCGCCGCCGCTACCCACGGCCGCCAATACCTCGAAGAGGCGCCTCTCCCCCAGGATAGGAACAATCCCATGCAACTCTCCAACGACCGTGGCGATCAAATTTGGCGATTCCACAATCTGAATGGACACCTGGGGATCGCGGTACATCCCCGCATTTATCAGTGTCTGCGCGATCAGGTCCTCGGCCTTATGAGTGGTGAGCCCTCCCACCTCCACACTGCCAATCAGGGGAAGTTGGATCTTGCCGTCGAGGCCCACACGTGCGGTCGGCGTATAGTCTCCACTTCCAAAAATATGGACCGTGAGAATGTCTCCAGACCCGAGATATACGTCGCGATGGCCCGGATAGAGGATTGCCGGATCCGTCGTTATTGTCACCGGCGGATTAATCACGGTAGAAGCGCCAGGCGCGGGCCCATTGAACTGGGCCTGCGCAGACCCTCCCCAGACAGCCACAGCAAGAAACAAGGCGAAGACGAGCAACGCGCCTCGGCTGCCGAGCTTCAACACGGCTTCGACCGCCCAGCCAGTTCGGAGATTGTTCTGTCCCTGACTCATCGTTCAGTCTCCTCGGCCTTGCGCGCCTCGTCGCCGGTGGCCGCCTGCGACTCCCAGCTATCGGAATCCACGCTCGCGTACGAGTACCCTGAGTACCCGTAGTACCCGTAGTACTCAGGCGAGTTGAGATCGACCGCGTTCAACACAATACCGGTGATTCCTGCACCCGAGCGCAGCAGGATGTCTCTTGCTCGCCGAACCACATGTTTGCTCGATTTGCCGTGACGGACCACAAGTACGACAGCGTCCGCCTGGCGGGCGAGAATCACGCCGTCTGTGACCGAGAGAATCGGTGGAGAGTCGATGACAATATAGTCATAAAGCTCTGCACAGCGCTTGAGGACGGCCTCCATCGCTCCTGAACTCAACATCTCAGTCGGAAAAGGCGGGACAGGTCCACTCGGAAGAATGTCGAGATTTGGAATCTCACGCACATTCTGCACTGTCTCTTCCAGTGTCGTCGCGCCGGTCAGCACAGTTGTCAGGCCGACCTTTCCATTCAACCCGAACCGGTGATGGATGTTGGGCCGGCGAAGGTCTCCGTCAATTAGCAGTACGCGCGTGTCCCGCTGCGCCAGGATAGCCGCCAGATTGCTCGCAGCCGTCGTCTTACCTTCCGATGGCGTAGCGCTCGTCAGCACAATGATCTTCGGAGGATGTCCCGCAGTCGATAGCAGAAGCGACGTGCGCAGGGACCGGAACGCCTCCGCGAACTGCGACTTCGGCTGCGTCAATATACCAATGTTCCTCTGCGCCGTGGTCAGGGTCCCTGCCTGGTCGGCGGAGGTCCTCCGTGCCCGCGGAATGATGGCCAGCGACGGCAGCTCCGTGATGCTCTCGATCTCCGCGATACTCCGCAATCCAGTGTCCAGGCTCTCCATTAGGAACGCGACCACGATGCCGGCCAGAATACTGAAGACCAGCGCGGTAAGGATCACGGTCGACTGCGGCCGCAGCACAGGGTTGGCCGGAGGCAGCGCCGGATCGACGACATCGATCTCGAGTGACTCGAGGCCCGACTGCACGCTAGCCGTCCGCAGACGTTGCTGCAGGCTGTCGTACAACGTACGGTTCTCTTCAAACTCCCGCTGGCGGATCGTATATTCCACGAGCTGGTCCCGCAGCTTATAAGCGTCCGTCTTCTCCGCCTCCAGCGTGGCAGTCGTCTGGTCTTCATTCGCGCGGGCGACGATGTAATTCTGTTTTGCCTGGACCAGCAGACGGTTCTGTTCAGCGTTGATCTCTTTTTCGAGCTCCGCAATCTGCGCCTTCAACGCCATAGCTTGAGGATGACTTGGTCCCAGGCCCATGGGAGACGTCAGCTGCGCATAACTGGCCCTTGCAATCGCAAGCTGTCCGCGCAGAGAATTCAACTCCCCCGGCGCCGTCCCGGGTGTCAGCTCAATGGTGCCTTCAATCGTGTCAGGGTCCATCCCGCTCAAAACACGGTACCGTGCCTCTGCAATGATGCGGGCCAGCTTCGCCGTCGCCGCCGCCTTGGCAAGATCGTCCAGCGAGCTGCTGATTTGGTTATGGTTCGGGTCGAACCCGAGGATACCCAGCTTTCGCTGCATGTCCATCATCTGCTCTTGCGAGGTCTCCACCTCTTGCTTCAGGCCCTCCAGTGTGCCCGAGAGAAAGTCTGAAACCCGCCGCGAAGACTCGAATCGCGTCTGATAGCTGCGATGAATGTAATCCTGAATGACCCGGTTGACGATGTCGGCCGACAGCTTCGGATTCAGGCTGCTGTAGCTGATGCGAATGATATCTGTCTTCGGGACTACCGCGACGTGCAGATTGCTCTGCAACCGATGGACCGTCGTCTGCCTGGTCTCTCCATCGTCCAGACTGCTGTGTGGAACGGGCCCCTTCCTCTCAAGAAAATCCGCATTGTTCGAAAGGTCCATCTCGCGACAGACCTTGAGCATCAGCGAATCGCTCTTCAGTATCTCAATCTCGGTCAGCATCTTCCCGCTGGAGTCGCCCCCGTAGCCCTGCACCGAGCTCACCCTGTATTCATTCGACGATCCCGACCGCACCTGGATCCGGCCATACGAGTCATACAGCTTCGGTTGAGACTCTGCTTTAAAGACTCCATATGCCAGGCCCACTAGTACGGCAATAATAAGGACCCATCGACGTTTCCGTAGCACGATCAGTGCTTCAGACAGCGTAGTATCTGCAACCGTCGTACTGAACGCAGTCTGGTTCGTCTCCGGAACACCCACGAGCGGCGGCTGCGTATTTTGTGGACCCATCGTTCCTAGTCTACCCGAGTGTGCCGTCAGGTAGGAAGATTAGATCGACACGCAAGCGCATCGATCCAAAAGAACACTGATTGTCCTCGGGGCCTCTCGATTTTCTCAACATTCGGTTATTCTCAACAATAAGGAATAACGCCACCCACTATGAGCGAAAGCATCAAAATTGCCGTTGTCGGATCAGGATATGTAGGTCTGGTCGCTGCTGTGTGTTTTGCAGAGATGGGCCATGAAGTCATTTGCGTCGACAATGACGAACGCAAGGTGGCCGCTCTTCAGGGTGGCGATTCTCTTATCCACGAGAACTATCTGCCCGAACTGCTTGAGAAGTTCCGCAACACCAGGGTTAGATTCATGACCGATCTCGCCGAGGCCACCCGAGAGTGTGAAGCCATCTTCATCGCCGTCGGCACCCCGCAAAGCGAGGCCGGCGACGCGGACCTCTCCTATGTTGAAGCCGTGGCCTGCGAGATCGCCCGTTCGCTCACCAGCTATAAGGTCGTCGTCGAAAAAAGCACTGTTCCCGTCTACACCAACGAATGGGTCACGCGTTCGATGGAGCGCAACGGCGTCGCCCGCCACCTCTTCGATGTCGTCTCCAACCCGGAGTTCCTGCGCGAGGGAACCGCCGTCGCCGATTTCCTTCATCCCGACCGCATCGTAGTCGGGGCGGACAGCGAACGCGCCGCCGCTGTCCTCAAGCGGATCTATCTCCCGCTCACTGATGGCACCTATTACATGCAGGGCAACGCCATCCCCGGGACCTGCAACGTCGCCGCACCGCCTCCGCTCTTGTTGACCTCCACCAAAAGCGCCGAGATCATCAAGCACGCGTCTAATGCCTTTCTCGCGCTCAAAATCTCTTTCATTAACGCTGTTTCGAACCTCTGCGAAGCCACCAACGCCAACGTCGAGCAGGTCGCCCGCGGCATAGGCCTCGACAGCCGCATCGGCCCCAGGTTCCTTCGCCCAGGCATCGGCTACGGTGGCTCCTGCTTTCCCAAGGACGTAGCGGCCTTCCGTTCCGTTGCAGAGCAGTTGGGCATCGACTTCAATCTTCTGACTGAAGTCGAAAAGATCAACGGCCAGCAGAAAAAGCGCTTCCTCAATAAGGTCCGCTCTGCCCTTTGGACCCTGCGCGGCAAGCGCATCGGCGTCCTCGGCCTGGCCTTCAAGGGAGAGACCGATGACATTCGAGAGTCCCCCGCAATCGATGTCGTCGAAATGCTGCTTGCCGAGGGTTGTTCCATTACTGCCTACGATCCCGCCGCGCTCAAGCGCACCCAGGACGTCCTTCCCGCCGGCCCCAATCTTCTTTATGCAGCCGACGCATACGCTGCTGCCAAAGATGCCGACGCTTTGCTCATCCTGACCGACTGGGCCGAATTCGCCGCACTCGATCTCGACCGGCTCAACAAGAACCTTCGTTATCCCATCATCATTGATGGTCGAAATCTCTACGATCCCGATATGATGGTGAAACACGGATTTACATATCTCAGCATTGGTCGGCCCGCAGCGTATCCTGTGCGGGACCTCGCATCACTATCCACCAGCTAGCATCTGTGTGTCGACGACTAGAGCGGCCCGCCGAAGGTCTCCGCCCCCCGCCAGATTACGCAGAAGACAGTATCAAATGGCGGATAGTTCAACTGGAGAAAGGTAATACATGACGTCTCGAACGATTCTTGTCACAGGAGCGGCCGGCTTTCTCGGCTCTCATCTTTGTGACTCGTTGCTTGCTGCAGGAAATTCAGTAATCGGAGTCGATAACCTCAGCACAGGCAACGCCGACAATCTCAGCCATCTCGCACGGGAGGACCGCTTCAGCCTCCTCGAACGCGACATCACGAAGCCCTTCGACGCTGGCAAAGTCGATTTCATCTTCAACTTCGCCTCCCCGGCCAGTCCCATCGACTACACCCGTCTTGGGGTCGAGACCCTCCTGGTAGGCTCTGCCGGCACCATCAATACCCTTGACCTCGCCCGAAAATATGGCGCAGGCCATCTCCACGCCTCCACCTCCGAGTGCTACGGCGACCCCGAGGTGCATCCTCAGGTCGAGTCCTACTGGGGCCACGTCAACCCGGTAGGCCCCCGCTCCGTCTACGATGAAGCCAAGCGCTTCTCCGAAGCCGCCGTCATGGCCTATCACCGGTACTATGGCGTCGACACCCATCTCGTCCGCATCTTCAACACCTACGGCCCCAGGCTCCAACCCAACGACGGCCGTGTCATCTCGAACTTTATGATGCAGGCCCTGCAAGGCCAGCCGCTGACCATCTATGGCGATGGCTCCCAGACGCGCAGCTTCTGCTTTGTCTCTGATCTCATTGACGGCATCCTGCGTCTGTCGCGCTCCTCGGAGCATCTCCCCGTCAACATCGGCAATCCGGACGAATGGACCATCCTCGAGTGTGCTCACGAGGTCCTTGCCGTCACTGGAGCGAATACCGGGATCCTCTTCCATCCTCTCCCGCAGGACGACCCCACGCGCCGCCGTCCTGACATCACGCGGGCAAGGGAAATCCTTGGCTGGGAGCCGAAGATCAAATTGCGTCACGGCCTGGAAAAGTCTCTGGAATACTTCAAGGCGAGCGTCCGTCAACCAGCCAATTGAGGGCCGGCCGCCTCGGTGCTAATGGAGCGAGGGATAGTTGTGCAACTGCGGAAACCACGTCAGGCTCAAAGCGGCCGACGTATCTTTCTGTAACCCCGGCTTGTAGATCGGGGCCTTCCACCCTTCGTATTGCACCCAGGCGTTCAGCTCCAACTCTTTGCCGAACCGTTTCACAACGTTTGCCTTGAACTGGTTCTGCGTCGTTCCACCCGGGATAAAGTCGTTCTCGTTCTTTTTGTGCAGATACTCCACCTGGACCCACTCATTTCCGGAGAGGTTGTAGGTCAGCCATGCCTGGCCGCCCTTTGCCTCACGTCCGATCCAGTCACCCATGATGTTCCCTTTGTTGGTGTATCCCTCTTTTTGGACGACCTCCCAGTAGTTGAACTGGCCGGCGAAACTTCTCGCCACGCCCGGATCGGTCGTTACGCCTTCCATTTTGAAGTCCAGCTTCCTGATCCCTGGAATCTGCGAAATATACAAGCCGGTCCGGTAAGCCGCGCGCCGAGGTGCACTGATCGGAGTCACGTCGTCATGACACTCCGAATCCAGAATCAACATCGCGTACCGCCGCACAAACGGCAACCGGTAAGAGAAACTGAAGTCGCTGAACCGGGCCCCGGGATCGTCACGCGAGTACTTCTCCGCGGGGTCGGTATCATTCGTATCGAAAAAGCTGTGAAGAAAGGTGTGCAGCGTCACCGGGGTATGACCTTTGCCACCCCAGATGACCGTTCGCTGAAATGCAAATTCAAAGTTCACTGTGGGGCGGAAGGAGAACATTGTGGAGTGCACCCACGGGGCATTCAGGTCTGTGTGCCCTTGTATGCTTCCCACAAAGAAGTCATACCGGACCGGCCCAAGCAGCTTCGACAGGTACTTGATGTTCAGCGGTTCGATGCGGTCCAGGTGAAACGCATAGACGTTCTCGGCGTTATTGGACCACGCCATCGCGCTGCCGTACCCGGGGCCAAGCCATGAGTCGATCTTGCCTCCCGAAAGCTCATGTCCCAACAGATGAAAGGAGGCATACGCCTCTATGAGTCGAAAAGGGTCCTGCGCCGCAAGCTGACCCTGAGGCATCACGTCCGACGGCCCTTCATTCGGGATCTCATCGTTGATGCCCAGCGTATCGGCCATCTCTCGCGAGTAACCGGTGCCGGACGGAGCATGTTCGTACTCGCCCCTGACATACAACGAAAATGGCCCCCATTCCTCGGCCGTTGAAGCTCCCGCGATAGCATTAAAGCCGCTCTCAAACGGTCGTCCGTAGTCATTGCTGATCGTCTGCCCCAGATGGAAGCTGTCGCGCAAGATCGGGCCACCGATTCCCAAAAACCGCGTATACGACGAGTCCACTCCGTACACAAAGCCCCGCGGAACGTTGCCGTCCGGGACCTCCGCGCTCAATCTGTACAGGATCTTTGCCAGAATGTCCTGCGCCTGTATATTGTCACTGCTCAGAATCGCGTCCTCGGACGCCTGCAGCATATGCAGCACACTGCGCCGCGTATAGGGCCGCATACTCAGGAACATCGTGTCGAGGAACCCCATCCCGTATAGCCGAGTCAACTCGGGATAGATCCAGCTATCCACTGGGATGTAAACCGAGCCCAGGCGGTCCGGCGGAGGCTTCACCTCCTTCAACACCACAGGCGCATACGGGACATACCCGACGTATGGGGCCTCGGGTGTCGGCTTCGCAGGGGGCGCCACCACCGGTCCTTTCGTCTCAGGCGGCGGCGCAGCTGGAATTTGCGTCTTCGGTTGCGGCTGCGGTTGCGGCTGCGGCTGCGGTGCATACCCCGGATACCCCTGAATAGTTCCAGGAGTAGGCACGGGCGCCGAATCGGGAGGAGGAGTGACAGGAGCGGGCGGTGTAGTAGGCGTCTGAGCAAAGGCCGTTGAGGCAATACATACAGTACATACAGTCAGCGCTGCATAAGAAAGAAAGCCCCTGGTCCGCACTCGCACCTCATACCTTTGACTCAACTGCAGCTCCAGTGTAATCGCGGAAGACTCGCACTGGCAGTTGTAAACAAGCGTCTCCCTAAGTGCAAGGTTTTACTACCCCGCCGCCGCGATCCGTCTGCGCAGCCCATCGCCCGCGCCCTCAAGCCAGGCCCTGGTGCAAACCTTGCGGCCAAGCAGAAATCCGCGCATCTGGGCCAGAGGATCGACCGGCGCCCTAGCGCCCCTGCCCTCCACTCGGAACTCCCTGCACTCGATCAGCACCGGCCCGTCCCCTGCTCGAGTCCGTCCCATCGACTCCTGCGCCACCCTGTACAACGCTACAGCGTCCCCCAAATCGACTGGGATCCCTGGCACTCCGTATCGCCGCGACTTGTTAGACAGCTTCGTCACCCCGGCACCTCGCGCGGCCTTCGCCGACGGCAGAACCACAAAAATCACAGGCAGCTCCAGCTTTGACGCGAGCCCCAGCACTTGCCGCCATACCCCCTTGCCGATCTCGCCCTGGCGAACATAGGCGACCACAACATTCGTCATTCCCAACGTCTTGAAGGAGAGAGCTGCACCCAGCGCCATCCTCAACCGCTCGGCCGCATCGTCAATCCACGGAAGCACCCGCCGGGAGGCCCCGACTCCCTTCGCTCCCTTGGTCTTTTTCCCCGAACGAAACTCAACTACACGCTTTAGGAGGGAATCGACCTTCTCTCCGGCGAGCAGATTCATCACCACTCCCACCTGAGAGTCGCTCACCAGATCGCCCGGCACCAGGTCGATCGTCGTACTCACCCGGCAAGCCTCCTGCCCTCGCGTCGAATCCAACCTCCGCCGCCCCTTCGCGTGCCTCTGCAACCTGGCGATATATTCATCCAACTCGCGTGCCTCGGCCATCGCCACATACATCTGTTGCAGCTTCTTGTTCGGCACCAGCGGATTCTCGTGCAGCCCCATCTCGACCAACTGACCCTCCATTTGCAAAAAGAGAGGGCCCAATGGACCCTCTCTTGATTGACTCAACGCCGGAACCTCTAAGTTCTGGCCGGATCGCCCGCTTCCGTATTCAACCCGAGTTCGCCCATCGCCTTCTGCGCGTCCTTGGCTTTGAACTTACCTTCGCGCGCCAGCTTTGACAACGTCGCGCCAACAATCGACTCCGCGCTGATCTCAAAGTGTCTCCGCAGGTGCTCTCGATTGTCGCTTCGTCCAAACCCGTCCGTCCCAAGCGTAACCAGGCGCGACGGCAGCCAAGGAGACAGCACGTCCGGCACCGACTTCATGTAATCGCTAGCGGCAACAATCGGCCCCTTCGCATTGCCCAACGCCGTCAGCAGGTACGGCACCCTCTCCTTCTCTGCGGGATGCAGCCGGTTCCAGCGCTCCACCGCCAGCGCATCGCGCCGCAGTTCTGTATAGCTGGTCACGCTCCACACATTGGCATGCACGCCATACTTCGTGGCCAGAATCTCCTGCGCGCGTAACACTTCATTCAAAATCGTTCCGCTTCCAAACAATTGGACCGTGGCCTCACCCGCCGCCGCCTTCAGCTTGTAGATGCCGCGCAGAATCCCCTCAGCCGAACCCTCCGGCATCGGCGGCATGGCATAGTCCTCGTTGTACATCATGATGTAGTAGAAGATGTCCTCGCCGTTCTCATACATCCGTCGCATTCCATCCTGAATCACAACGGCCATCTCATACACATACGCCGGATCGTAGGTCAGGCAAGTCGGCACCGTACTTGCCAGTACCACACTATGCCCATCCTGGTGCTGCAGGCCTTCGCCCAGCATCGTCGTCCGCCCGGCAGTTCCGCCCATCAGGAA
>Ga0210398_10004505_pt1 | contig 13057 bp, 12 predicted proteins | sample IncBWC4OmetaG_FD_161047 | JGI IMG/M metagenome (GOLD analysis project Ga0210398, IMG submission 161047) | Forest soil microbial communities from Barre Woods Harvard Forest LTER site, Petersham, Massachusetts, United States - Inc-BW-C-4-O | ecosystem: Environmental > Terrestrial > Soil >... | reverse complement strand
TGGGTCGTCGGTCGTCGCCGTTGGCCACCTCGCCGGCAACAGAGCTAAAAAAGGAAGTAGCATGATGAAAAGCCCGGCCATCACGACGAATAGGCCAGAACTGCCCAACCGCCCGAACACCGAAGCGGCGGAAAACATGAAGGCCGCCTCGACGCCTATCTGGATAAAAGTGGTCACTGCAATGACGCGTCCCGGCGATCTCGAATTGGCGAGTACCGCTGAATACAGGGCCGTCAGAAGTCCGCCCGATACTCCGACCAGGCCGCGCAATACACAGACCCCGGCGAAATCCTTCACCATCACGCAAGCGGCATTGCCGGCGATGGCCACCAAAATGGAAGCCAATGCGACTTGGCGCCAATGCCAACGTCGCTGCCAATACAAGCCGGATAGCGAACCCGCCGCGAGACCTGCCAGTTCGATCGCGGCGACGGCGCCGAGCCGAGTCGCCGACCAGTGCAGTTGCGCCCAGCCATCGAGCATCGCCGGTGTGATGAGGGTGCCAATCGTGCCGATGATGAACAGCGCATTGACATACGCGAGTCGCGGCAGCGAGTCGAACCGCGGCCCTTTCGCTGGTACGTCGCTCACCCGAAAAGCATCGGCGTGCGGGTAAGAAGTTCGGGGCCAGCCTCCGTGACGATGAGGTTTTGTTCGAAACCGGCGGTCCCGACGCCGGGATGCGTCAGAAAAATCTCCGCCGCCATCACCATGCCAGCCTCGAGCGGCACATCGTAGTGCAACTCTCCGTAGGGATCCGCTTCGCCTTCGCCGATGGGAATGGCGTAGGGAATGAAATTCGTGCTGAGACCATGGCCCAACAGTGGAATCTTCAATTGTGGATGGTCGAAGTAGCCGTGTTTGCGGGCGATCGCTTCGCCAAGAACGCCCAACTGCCGCGGCGTCATGCCGGGGCGCATGGCCGCGACCAAGGCGTCGACAACCTCTACCGCGCCCTCGAGCAATGCGCGTTGTGCGCCGGTAGGCTGCTTGCCGCAGACCAGCGAGCGGCCGGGATCCATCCAATAGCCTTGGAAAATCGGTCCCAAGATCCACGCGCGCGCGACGTCTCCGGCCGCGGGCGGCGTGGTGTGATAGCCATATAGATCCATACTGATCACGTGGTGCTCAGTGTCCGCACCGTGATGGATATCGATGCGATGAAAGCCGCCGCCGGCACGCATCAGGATGGCGGCGGCGGCAGCAGCGGCCTCCGCGCCCGAATGCCCGGTCAACAGGGACTCGCAGGCCGCGGTGAGCGCGCGGGTGACCAGATCCCCCGCCGTGCGGTACACCCCGAGCTCTCGGGCGCTCTTGATGGACTGGGGGCCTAACAAGAAGGTCTCATCGGCATGCCATTCTATCTGCGGTGTATGCCGGCGCAGCAGTCGGTCATACATTCCCGGCAATACATCATCGCCCACCACTGCGATTCGGCCTTCGATGCCCTGAGTGCTCAGGTAAGTTGCGAGACCGGTCATTAAGTTCTTCGGATGACTGATAACTTCGCCGCAAACCACGCGCGACAGGTCCAGGTCCTCTGTTGGCAACCCCACGTGAAGCTGCGGTTCCCGGCCTCGCCGGATCAACACGGCGCAGAAGGTATAGGGCGCCGCGATCTCCTCGCTCGCCGGATCCTGGCCGGAGCCGTTCATCACGAAATTCGTAAGCCACAAGACATCGCCCACCCGATCGAAAGTACCTGCTCCGCGCTGCCAGATGAGCAGATGTTCATAACCGCGTGCGGCCATAGCCTTATGAACCCGTGCCCAGCGTGCCTGGTACTCCTCAGGGGGAAACAACAAGTCGGATCGGGTGCCCTTCATGAGTGCCCCTGCCGCGTAGCGCAACAATTCAGGAACTCCTCGAGCAGCCGATTGAACCGGACGGTTTGATCGATAAACATCATGTGCGCGCACTCCGCCATCACGACCAACGTAGCTCGTGGCAAGCAAGCCCGGCTCATGTCCGCTGTTGCCGTCGAGACCAAGTCGCGATCACCGATCACGACCAGGCTCGGTGCCCTCACTCGCGCGAGTGAATGGCTGAAATCGAAACCCTTGAGATTCCCGTCGATGTGAAAATCGGAGCGGCGCACCCACATCTCGCGGAGCACTTCCATGCCCAACGGTGGCGTGTGCTTGAATCGCGCCGGCGGGGGCTTCGCGTACATATAAGGCGCAAGCGCCTGAGCGGAGGCCGCTGCATAATTCTTCTTGTAGGCGCCGTCGGCTTGGAATATACCCGCTTTTTCCTGGCGTGCGAGCCGCGCGCGAAGTCGCGGGGGCAGGCGCTTGCGGAGTTTGCGAAAGTCCCTATCGATGCACTGCGCGCTCGAACCCGTGCCGGCCAGCACCAGACCGAGAATACGGTTGGGATGACGCGTGGCATAAGCCTGCGCCAGAATGCCGCCGAAGGAGTGACCCAGCACGACGAATTGCCGGACGTGTAAGTGTTTCCGGACCCGCTCGATGTCCGTCACCATGTGATTCAAGGTGTACCCTTTAGGGTCGTTGAGGCGCTCCGAGCGGCCGGATCCGCGCTCATCGATCAACACCAATTGACAGTGGCGCGCCATCGGTTGAAGCGCGGGGAGAAAGTCCGAGTGATCCGCTCCGGGGCCCCCGTGCAGCAGCAGCAGCGGTACACCACTACCGAGCGTCTTATAGTAGATGCGTACACCACTGCCGTCGACGAAACCCTCGCCGTCGCGCGAACGCCCGCCGATGTGTCTCTTGCGCATTCTTTTAACAAGTCCGCTGGGCAGATGAATCGCAGACAATTGTCTCCAGGGTGTTGAGACTCTTATTCCAGGATTGATGGAACGCCGTAGTCAGCTCTGCTAGTACCGTTTCAGCGGGCCGCTTATCGGTTCTCAAGTTGCAGTACGAACGAATCAGGACTGTCGTCGAGTTCCCCGCCTCCACAAAGTCCCAGTGATAGAAAGCGACGACATCGCGGACTTCGGTGGCGTAGTCTGCTGATAGGGATTTAGGATTCGCGGCTGTAACTTTTACGACTATCTCCGTTTCAGCCGTAACCTTTACCTGCTCCTGGAGGTAATACAGTGTGGGATCTTGAATGCCCACACCGTACAAGGGAATTGCCTTGAGGACTTGCCCTTCTTGGAGTCCGACCCCTTGATGTGGAGGGCCCGAAATCCACTCCCAGTGGTAGTCCGTGTACCATCGGTTCATATCCAAGAATACGGGCCATACTTTCCTGACAGGCGCGCCAATGATTTTCTTAAGACTGAGATATTCCGCAAGTTCGTAAGAAATCGTCATAGTGGATGCTCCAAGAACTTAAAAAAAAGTGCGCGTCAGCTTGTGGCGCAAGACAATGGTTTGTATTCGATTCAGGGACTCCGAGTGTCATTCTTTAGGCAGCCATCAGTCGAGGCCGAGGTTTGGCAAGGCAATGGCCATTTGCGTTGGCGCGATCGCTTTCTCCGCCTGGCGCGCTTGAATCAACGCTGGAATTGTCAGCATCGCGGTCAGCGCCAACGCTCCTGTCGTTAATATGAGGGTTGCTTTCACCCCGCCATGCTCGAGTACGAAACCGACCGCGCCGGTGCCGAAGGCTGAGCCAAATGACGACAACGAAGTGGCTGCCGGCACCAAGAGATTGTTGTAGTGGATGAGGGCTGAGTACAAGTAGCAGCCCAGAGCGATCCAAGCAATCTGTAGCAGCGAGATATTGAATAGAAACAACGAAGGGGAGCGAGACGCGAAAATCATGGCAAACATCATGCCGCTTGTCAGAGCGATCGCTCCGCCGATCGGGAGCACAAACCCAGCACGGTCGTTTAACACGTATGCCGCGACTGAGCCAAGAGAACTAAACACCACACTGATGCCGATAGTGCGCAGCGATTGTTCTGCGGAAAGGTGCGCCACTAGGCGGCCGAATTCTCCGAAGAAAGTGTACACACCGCTTAGCACCATAATGTATGGAACAAACGCCACGAGGAGCAAATAACCGATCTGGGATTGCTTCTGAGAACCTGAAGGGTGTCTCGCATCGCTGCGGTTGTCTTCTGGCCAGCCACGCGGCAAGACACCCAGCAGTGGAACGAGCATTGCAGAAAGCGCGGTCATTAAGATGAAGAGACCATTGGAACCCAACTGTGTGAACACAGTCGCTGCACAGAATACAAAGAGCGCCTCAATGCCGATCATTATAAAGTTCGTGACTGCAATCACCTTACCCGGCGATTTAGTGTTAGCAAGGAACGCCGAATAAATTGCGCATAAAAGGCCGCCAGCCAAGCCGGCCGCGCTTCGTGCAATGCACACGATGACGAAACCGTGCTGGACGACACATGCCAGGTTGGCGACTATGGCGAGTACCAAAGACACCAAGGCAACATGACGCCAGGGCCAACGACGCTGCCAATACAACCCCGATAAGGAACCCGACGCCAGTGTTACGAGTTCAAGTGCAGCAACCAGCCCTAATTTACTTTGACTCCATTGAAGCGTGGCCCAGGACTCGAGAATTGCCGGCGCGATGAGCGTGCCCAGAGTACCGACGATAAACAGCGCGTTCACGTAGATAAGGCGCCCGATCGGGTCAAATCGCGCGACAGTCATCGCAGAACCCTCCACCGAATGCCTCACCCCGCCGTGCCGCCGACCGTGAATCAAAAATGCATCTTGAGATCTACGCCAATCGTTCTGGGTGGCGTGGAGACCTCGGTTTGAAACACGTTGCCGAAGCCGTACAGCGCTCCCTCTTGTATTGCCAAAATACCGTTAGAATTCGTAAGATTGTGGCCATAGAGCGATAGATCGAAATGCCCCTTGCGCACCCCGACGGCTGCTTGGAGCGCGCTGTACGCGGGCCGTGTGGCGTTATAGGTAAATCCGGCCGGAATGTTACCTAGGTGACTCCAATCGAGACGCATGTAGCCGGTGAAGTCAGCGAAGAAGGCTCTCGTGTATTCGGCGCCGATATTGAATTTCTGATGCGGCACACCGGGAATCGCTTCTCCGGGTTGTGCAGTACCTGCCCCCTGAAATGCGACGTCTATGGATGTGAATTCTGCGTGATCATAGGAACCGCTTGCACTCAACAGCAATGACTCAAAGGGCTTGAAATTGATCTCAGCTTCCAATCCTTTGCTCTGCGCCGTACCCACGTTGGCGACAAATAGATAACCGCAACCGGGATCGGTGACCGCTTGCTGTACATTCTTCCAATCGATTTTATATGCGGCCACATCAATGGATAGCCTGCGATCCAGAAATTCGGTCTTCGCACCCAGTTCATAATTCCAAACGGTGTCGGGCTGGTACAGAGGTGAATAAGCATTGTTCAGTGTGCAACCGATTCCCGTAGGAAGCCCCACATTGGGTCCACCTGGCCGGTAACCCTTCGCCGCCGTGGCATAGATCGTCGTATCGTCTATCGGGTGATAAGTCAGAACGAGCCGGGGGCTGTTGCCTCTCGCCTTGGCATGCACCAACGGCTGACTCGGTGCAGCGAGCACTCCGCTTTGTGTATTTTCCAGGCTATCGCGCAGCTCGTAATAGCGTTCGCCTGCGGTGATTTCGAAACGAGGCGCAATCTTGTAGGTCAAATCTGCAAAAACCGCCGATTGCTGGTCGATCACCGATTGGTCAAAGCTGTAAAGATTGGGACCAGTCGTCTGTCCGATCGCCTCGGCGAGCGCAGTGCTGTTTGTTGACTCGGTTGAATGCTGACGGTAGTGACTGAAATAGGCGCCGCCGACCCAACGTAGGCGTTGATCAGTCGGGGACGTCAAGCGAAATTCCTGAATGAAGCCGTCATTGTGGGACGTGTCAAAATCTGTGGTCGGATAATTAGGCGGATACGGAACACCGAACACCGACGCGAGATTTGCCCAATATAGAGAGAAGTCGTCCTGAGTCTGCACGTCCCGAGAGAGCACTGATGTGGATGACATCAGGGTCGCATAGCCGAAGTTGTAGTCCACTTCCAGGTTACCGACTTCGAGCCGACTTTGCTGCGGTGACGGATAAAAGGCCGCAATTGTAAACTCTGGCAGGTTGCTGAAATAATTCGAGTTGTTGCTGGCATCGACTTCCGAGATCATCAAAGTCGGCTTAATGGTCAACTCGTCGGTCGGCTTCCAGAGGCCGATGATCCGACCGCTCTTGAGGTCGACATCGTTGATCCGTGTTGCCGTCACCGGGAGGTCCGGCTGCGCGACGCTGAAGTCGCCGGGGGCCGCTTGATTGATATAACCAGGAACATGCTCAAAGGCGCCGACGATGCGGATCGCGGCATCGGGAGACAATGGCAGATTGACCGCCGACTTCGTGAGATATCCAAGTCCGCCGCCGTCGGTACTCGAGCCGCCGACTTCGGCGTTCATGGCGAAGGTGCTCGGATCAGGCTGAGCAGTCAGAATCCTAATCGCCCCTCCCATGGAACTAGATCCATAGAGCGTTCCCTGCGGCCCACGCAGTACCTCGACGCGATCGACGTCAAAGAAATCGATGTCCGGCGCACCGGCGTAGCCGTCGGTGCGGATATCAAGTGGGGTTTCGTTCACATAAAGCGAAACCGCGGGCTCGAGTCCATATGCGGTGCCGAGGCCGCGGATTGCCAGCGTCGTCTCTCCTGGACCCAGCACGTCGAAAGAGAGACTCGGAACGTATGCGGCCAGATCTGCGTTACCCTGTAGGCGCATCTGGTTTAGCATATCTCCGCTCAACGCCGAAATCGCTTCCGGTACATCCTGCAGCCGCTCGGAGCGCCGCTGTGCCGTGACCACAATCTCGTTAAGCGAATCGCTGGAGTTGTCCGCTAATGCCAGTTGCATGGCCAGCAGACTTCCCAATGCGAACCCCGTACAGATAAATTTCATGATTGTCCCTTGCAAATACTCACTGCTCGAATGCGGCACTTCGCCCGACGACGCGGGCATACACATCGCTCCCGTAGCGCACACCCGGCCTTCTGTCGTAGCTGAAGAGCGCGATGACGCGCGGCACCTTGCCGCGAACCGGCGGCACCCGATGCAAGGCCCTGCGGCCACAGAAAAGCAGCAACGTTCCTGCCTCAACTTTGATCGAGCGCACCGCTTGGGAACGACCATCGAGCGCAGCAGCCACCGCGGCGTAATTCTCCTCGCCGTCTTTTCGGATATTGGGCGCGAAGTCGAAGGTTCCGCCGGCCTCCGGGGCTTGCAGCAATATCGAGACCACGAAGTCGTTGAGATCGAAATGCCAGCCGTGCGTATCGCCCTCGTACATGACGGTCGACGTGCATCCCATGACAGGATCGGCCAATTGGAACAGCGCCGGCTCGTCCAGCATCTGCGCTATGCGCCGCGTCAGGGTTTCACTGCGATACAGCGTTCGCAGTTGGCCCGCTTTGCTAAGCACATCGGTTGCGACGACAAATTGACGGCTCTCGTGTTTGCGACGTCGTACGTGATCTGCCGGGTATTGCTCCAATGACGATTCATCATATGCACTGAAGGATTGTTCCCGCCGGTAGGCGCGCGGTATCGCGCCCAACACTTCGCTCGTCATTGCTTCGGTCACGCCGGGATGCAGAAAACCAGGGAGGCTCGCGAAGCTCGACTCCTTGAGCTGAACTTTGCAGCGCTCAGCGATGGGCGCAAATCCTGCGTCATCGCCGAGGGGGTAGCGCTCCAAGTCCACCAACGCAGATAAGGACGGCGATTCCGACATGATTTCCTCCAACCTGACACGATTCCCGCTTCTTCAATGCATTTATGATGGTTATATTCGAAAAAAGGCGCTTATAAACTAGAGTTTTTATATTGATTCGTTATAATTTTGATATGGTAACTTTGCGACGGGCGCTGCCCCCAACCAATGCCCTGGTCGTGTTCGAGGTCGCCGCCCGGCATCAAAATCTCACGGCGGCAGGCGCCGAGCTCTGCATTGCCGCTTCCGCGGTCAGTCGCCACGTCGCCACTGTGGAACGCAAAACCGGCCTCACTCTCTTCACGCGCAACGGAAACCGGCTCGAGTTGACCGCGGCGGGACAACGACTGGCTGACGCGATAGGTGCCGGACTCGGGCATGTACGCGATGTGCTCACCTCGCTCACACAGCGGGAGAGTGAACGGACGTTGACCATCGCCTGCAGCCACGACCTCGCCCAGATTTGGTTGATGCCTCGCTTTCGTGAGCTCGCCGAACACATCGGCGATCGACAGGTACGGGTCATCACCGCCGCCAGCTACGAAGGTTTCGATGCACACGATATCGACTTCTCGATCCGATTTGGCGACGGGAAGTGGCCCGGCTTCACGGCCGCCCATCTGTTTGACGAGGAAGGGTTCCCAATATGCGCCCCCGAATTCCTCGCACGGCATCCGGAACTGCTCAACGCGCCGCCGCAGGTGCTGATGAGATTCCCTCTGTTGCGACTCGCGAGCGAGGAAACCATGGGACTGAAGTGGGCGGACTGGTTGTCCCATCAAGGCGTCAAGCTACCGGTGGTCACCGGTCCGGTGTTCACGACATTCTCCCTTCTGCTTCTGGAATTAGTGGCGGCGCGCGGCATTGCGCTGGGGTATAAGCACATCGTCGACCAACTGTTAATCGATCGCCGCATCGTTCGGCTATCCGGTCGAGCGATCCGAACGGGGCTAGGCTTCTATATCGTCTATCGGGAGCCGGAACCGATTCCGATCGAAACGCTAGTCCGCGTGTTTCGAAAAGGGCTTGATGCGCAGCAAGGCATCGGCCAGGACGTCACCGGCCGAGCTTGACGAACTCGCCCGCCTTCATGATGGCCGACAGGCTTCGGCCATCCTGCGCGAGCACGCCAATGTCCTTGAGCGGGTCTCCGTCAACTATCAGAATATCGGCGCAGCAGTCCGGCTGGATCTTACCGAGATGCGTTTCCATTAGGATCTCGGCATTCACGGAGGTCGCGGAGCGCAAGATGGCTGCAGCGGATTGGACTTCCCGCCGAATAATAAACTCGCGGGTTTGGTGTGTGTGGAGATGCCCAAGAAGGTCCGTTCCAAATCCCATCTTGAGGCCCAAGCGATCCATGATTTCCAGGCCGCAGAGCGATTGATCGCTCACTTCAGCGAGCTTGGCGCTCATCCAGGACGGTAGCCGGCCGGCTTTGGCATCGTCGAGCAACGCTCTGACGATAACAGTGGTCGGCACCACGTATGCGCCCGCGGATTTGACCGCTGCCGCGCTGCTCTCGTCGATCAGCGTCGCATGTTCAATGGTGCGCACACCCAGCCGCGCCGCTCGTGCGATAGAGCTCGGCGGATGACAATGAGCCGCGACATATTTTCTCCGCCGAGCGGCCTCCTCGACCGCTGCTATAACTTCCCGGTCCGTAAATTGATCCATCCAAATGGGATCCGCTGGCGATAAGACGCCACCCGACAGCATGATCTTGATGCAATGAGCCCCGCGACGAAGTTCCTCTCGAGCCGCCGCTCGGACCGCATCCTCGCCATCCACGACGAGTGCCACGCGGCCCTCCGCCGAGCATCCGCAGGTACCTACTCCACTGAACGGGTCCCTGAAGTCGCCGTGGCCTCCTGTCATGGAGAGGGCGCGGCCCGCAAAGAACACGCGAGGCCCCCTGATCAGTCCATCCGCAACAGCCCTGGCGATACCCGCATCGCCACCCCCGACGTCTCGTACCGTGGTGAAACCGCAGTCGAGGGCGTGGCCCAACATCTTGGAGGCGTAGCCGGCGACGTACGTCAACGGCTGCGTCTCTACGTCCGTCACCTTAAGACTGGCGCCCAGAACATGACAGTGTGCGTCGATCAAGCCGGGCATTAGGGTCTTACCGCCGATATCCACGATGTCCCCGCCCGGCGAAGCACCCGCCACTCGGTCTACCCCGACGATGCGGTTCCCCTCGACAACTACAACCGATTCGTCAAGGTACTCACTCCGCACGCCGTCGAAGATCCTCGCATTCACGAATGTCGTTCGATTCACAAGTTACCTTTAGATTTCTGCTCGAGCAGTGGATCTTATTTTGCATCTCCCTATGAGCTGCTCCGAATAATATTTGCATTGACAGCATGAATTTTTGAGTACGAAGCGCGAGCCTCCACTTCGGGCATCCGGCAGCTACAACTCCAGGATCTGCATAAAAGTCAGGCCAAATGAACTCGGGTGGTACCACTGATTCGTCATGGGAATCCACGGGCGTCCATCGCCGTCGAATAATATCCAGTCCTCGCGCGGGGTAACTTTTCGGGGTAACTCGTCTCAGCTGTCTTCACAAACGCTTACGAAACAATATCTTATTGCGCCTATTCGAATCCCTCAGCCGGCACCATTTTCAAAAAAAATTACGGCAGGCCAACCAGCAGCCAATAAACACTTTGGTCGAACCCTCGACATAAAAAAATATGGGTTCGACAACGTCGCGCAGCGACGTTGAACGCCGAGCTTAGCGACGGCGGCCCCGAGCGAAGCGAGCGGGCGAGGCGCGTCAGCGCCGAGTAATCCCAGCCGGCAAATCCCCGACACAATCAATCAGTTATATCTTGACGTTTAACGTTAAGCGTTATACCATGTCCCCATGATCAAAGGGTTCCGTTGCGCAGATACGAGAGCCCTATTCGAAACTGGAAAGTGCAAGAGGTTTTCGGCGATTGCTAAGGTCGCGACTCGGAAGTTGGCACAACTCGATGCGGCGCAAACCCTTGAATTCTTGCGCTCGCCGCCAGGCAACCGATTGGAAGCGCTGAAAGGTGAGCGTAAAGGACAATTTAGTATTCGGATCAATGACCAATACCGCCTTTGCTTTCGCTGGACCAATGAGGGGCCGACGGACGTAGAGCTCGTGGACTATCACTGAGGGAAGCGAAGATGTTTAAGAATGGAATGCGGCCGGTTCACCCGGGCGAGGTACTTCGGGAGGATTATCTGAAGCCGCTTCGCATGAGCGCCAACGCGTTGGCAAAGGCACTCAGCGTTCCCGCACCAAGGATCAACGATGTGGTTCGTGAGCGGCGCGGCGTTTCTGCTGATACGGCCATGCGGCTGGCGCGATATTTCGGTGGTGATGCGCGATCGTGGCTGAATCTTCAGGCCGCCTACGATCTGCGGGTAGCTGAAATCAGCAACGCCAAGCGTATTGCGCGAGAGGTTTCACCCGCCGCCGCTTAAGCGGTCGAGGCTGATCCGTGTAGACCGCCCATGCACTGGCTCCTTCAATGAGTCAAGCTTTGGGACCAAGCTGCCACGAGTGCAAGTCACCGCCCGGGAGAAACGGTCATTGAACGTACTCAATGACTGGCCCGCTAAGCCGCCCTTCGCGGCCTCGAGGAGGCCAAAGTTGCCCTTGACTCAAAATCATTCATCCAATTCGTGCAAGCGCCCGTTTTTCCGAAGCCGCCATGGACGGCTTCACGGCGATCCGCAACATAATTTTCGAGTGCCTCGTCGACGCGAGCTGTCCTTCACCGTTTACGGAATCCAGAGAAAGCCGTGAAGCAGATTGTTTGCATCCGCTTCCCAACCAACGACCTCTCCTTCCGCGTTATTGGTCGATGGACGCGTGCCTTGAGTGCAGCTCGTACAGGCACCCGGGGCGTCGAATCTGGCGATCTTGCCGCCAGCTGAACGCGAAAAGCCGTGGAATACGCCGGCGTCGACGTAGACTCCTGTTACGGCGCCGAACAGATCGATTGAAAACACAGCAGTATTCTGCACCGCGCCGGTCGCGGGGTCCGTTAGTGCAAACGTGGAAATGGCGCCCTCGCGACTGCGCAGGAAGCCGCGATACATCCCCTGTGTATCTGCGTAGTATCCAGTTATCGTGCCCTCCTCATTGATGCTGGCACCGCCCCCTCCCAGGCTCCCAGGAGGGTCGAACGACGTGATCGTTCCGTCCGACTCGCGCAGGAAGCCGTGCTCTACGCCGCTCGCGTCGAAGTAGCTTCCGGTGATCTCGCCTGCCGCGTTGAGACACGTTTCCTCGCATACAAAAGTGTAAATCGAACCCGGTGGATCGAAGCCCGTGATTTTGCCGAAGGGCGATCGCACAAAGCCGTGCTCTACACTGCTTGCGTCAATATAGATGCCCGCAGTCGTACCCCAGAGATTGAGACTATATGCCAAAGTACCTTGGCCCTGGCCGGGAACGGCGCCGGCGCCGGGGGCATCGAATGTGACGAAGGAGCCGTCCGGGTAGCGGATAAAGCCATGAAAGGTGATGTTCGCGTCTTCGAACTGCCCGGCGATTACGCCCAGGTCATTGATGGCGACGGCGACAGTTCCCTCGTCGAGGTTGGCGCCAAGACCCGCGCCCGGGGCGTCAAAGCTAACGAAGTCGCCGCTGGGGGTACGCAAGAAGCCGTGAGGCACCACGTTCGCGTCGGTATAGGTCCCTACGATCGCGCCCTCGTCATTGTTGGCAAGCGGCTGCGTTCCACAAAAAGGCGCGCACTCCGGAACGCTTGCTGTACCTGCATTCGGAGCATCGAACACGATGATTTGGGAGTGGTCAAGTGCCGGATCCCGCGCTGACGCCAGCGCCGGCATTGCCAGAGCACCAAGGGCGGCGAGGGATAGGACTAACGTACGGATGTGCTGTTTCATGGATTTCCCCATTTCGCTTTTGATGACTCTAAGAGAGCATCATGCTGAGAGGTGCATTTTTCATTCATAACGCGTTATGGCTTTGCGCACGACTAGCAGCCGAATGGCTGACCTGGGAATCGTCTCCGCAATCGTTGCGTAGCTCGTTGGGGGCGCCCGCCGGTGGCGGGCTCGATGCGTTGTCGATGCAGGGGATAGCACTTAGATATTCATATATGGCCTCGATATCATGGCCTGACATATCCTGAAAGTCTGGCCAGGGCATGACTTGGAGAAGATTTCCGTCGACAGGAGGCGGAATGCAGTTTGCTGGCGTGGGAGTAGGCAAAGCCGACGTACAGGTTGGATGGATCCGGTCCAGGTCGTGGCCGGTCCGCAAGATTTCCTTGAATTGAGCGAGCGTGCGGCCCCCTTCGGCCCGACCGGTTTTGTCAGGCGTCAAGTTCCGGGTAATTATGTCCGGACCAACATAGCTCCCATATTCTGCT
>Ga0210398_10004504_pt1 | contig 13057 bp, 13 predicted proteins | sample IncBWC4OmetaG_FD_161047 | JGI IMG/M metagenome (GOLD analysis project Ga0210398, IMG submission 161047) | Forest soil microbial communities from Barre Woods Harvard Forest LTER site, Petersham, Massachusetts, United States - Inc-BW-C-4-O | ecosystem: Environmental > Terrestrial > Soil >... | reverse complement strand
GGATCGAGCCCGAGCCGCGCCGCGTCGACGACGACTTCGGCGAGCGCAGCGACATCCTTCAATCCCATATTGAGCCCCTGCCCGGCGATGGGATGAATGACATGCGCCGCATCACCAACCAGCGCGATACGCTCGGCGATGAACGAGCGCGCGACGAAGAAGCCGAGCGGATGCACGCGCCGTGCGCCGACCGCATTGATCTCGCCGAGATGCAGCTTGAAGCGTTTTTCAAGCTCGGCATGAAAATCATCGTCGGGGAGCGCCACGATGCGCGCAGCCTCCTCCTTGGCCTCGGTCCACACGATCGAGGAGCGGTTGCCCTTTAGCGGCAAAGTAGCGAACGGACCGGCCGGGAGAAAATGCTCCTCGGCGCGGCCGCCATGATCGCGCTCGTGGCCGACCGTGGTGACGATCGCCGATTGATCGTAGGTCCAGCCGTGGGTGGCGATGCCGGCGCTTGTGCGGATTTGCGAACGCGCGCCATCGGCGGCGGCAAGAAGGCGCGCGCCAACCACGCTGCCGTCCTTAAGCTCCGCGACGACCCATTCGCCGTCATGGCTCACCTCGACCACGCCGGATGCAAGCAGCGTGACGCCTTCGGCTCTGGCTTTGTCGGCCAGCGCGGCGACCAGAAAACGGTTCTCGATCATATGGGCGAACGGCTCGCCCGGCTCGACTTCGCCGGCGAAGGTGAGAAACACCGGCCGCATGGCATCGTCCAGCCGGCTGTCGGTGACCACCATGTCGAGGATCGGCTGCGCCTCTTCGCTGACGGCATCCCAGACGCCGAGCGTCTCGAACAGCCGCCGCGCCGCAGCGACAATAGCCGACGCGCGTTCGTCGTCGGTATGGCTCGCTCCGAGCGCCGGATCGGCGACCGTGACGGCAAATGACGGCCCAAGCGCCTGACGCAGCGCAATGGCCAGCGTCAGGCCGGCAAAGCCGCCGCCTGCGATCAGCACATCGGTAGCCTCGCGCGACATGACGGCATTCTATCACGCCGGGAGCGGGCTTGACGACGGACGGCGGACGACGGAGGACGGATAAGGAAGTACTTATCTGTCGTCTGTCGTCGTCCGCCCTCCGGAGCCCCCATGCCCTCCGCCGTTCAGGAAGTTCTCGACATTCTGGATCTCGAGCCGCTGGAGGTGAACCTGTTCCGCGGCCGCTCGCCGCAATCGCGCTGGCAGCGGGTGTTCGGCGGCCAAGTGATCGGGCAGGCGCTGGTCGCCGCGTGCCGCACCGTCGAGGACGTTACCGCCCGGCCGCCGCATTCGCTGCACGCCTATTTCCTGCTCGGCGGCGATCCCAAAGTGCCGATCATCTACGAGGTCGACCGCATCCGCGACGGCAAGAGTTTCACCACGCGTAACGTCAAGGCGATCCAGCACGGCCACGCCATCTTCTCGATGTCGGTGTCGTTCCATCTCTCCGAGCCGGGCCTGACCCATCAGGTCAAAATGCCCGACGTGCCGAAGCCGGACCAATTGCCGAGCGACGAGGAGCTCAAGGATCGCATCTATCCGCTGTTGCCCGAACCGGCGCGGCGCTACTACGAGCGCGAGCGGCCGATCGAATTCCGCCCCGTGGAGTTCAGCCGCTATCTCGGCGAAAAATCCGAAAACGGCCGATTCGATATCTGGATCCGCGCCACCGGCCGGCTGCCCGACGAGCCGGCGATCCATCAATGCGTGCTGGCTTATGCCTCCGACATGATGCTGCTCGACGCAGCCTTGATCCCGCACGGCCGCAGCGTGTTCTCCGAAGACATCATGGCGGCGAGCCTCGATCACGCACTGTGGTTCCATCGCCCGTTCCGCGCCGACGAGTGGCTGCTCTACGCCCAGGACAGCCCAAGCCTCGCCGATTCGCGCGGCTTTTCGCGCGGCTTGATCTTTGCCAGCGACGGCACCCTGGTCGCTTCGGTAGCGCAGGAAGGGCTGCTGCGACAGCGCCGGCCGGCCAAGTCCTAAGCTCAAGTCCTAAGTTCAATGAGCTATCGACAGGGTGCACGAGGCGATTGTCTAATGCGGCTTGGGGCTGCTATGTTCACGTTTTGATCTAGGGGGTTTTCGCTGTGGGAATGGGTGCGAGTACCTTGCCGTTGCTGATGGCGCTGAAACGGCGAGGCTATATTCCGAACGGCTCCGCGGTGGTCGAAATCGGCGCCCAGCAGCTCGACGAATCGTTCCTCGGCGCGACTGAGGACATTGCGGCGACCGGCCGTTTCTTCGGCATTACCAGCCCGCCGCCGTCGTTCGCCTGGAACGGGCCGCGCAGCGATACCAATGTGCTGGCCGGCGCTCCGCTGGCGCGCGAGTTCTGGACCTGGCTCGGCCTCAGCTACGCTTCGATCGATATCGATGGTTCGCCCGGCAGCATCCCGCTCGATTTGAACTATGACGAAGTGCCGACCGAGCTCATCGGCAAATATGACGTCGTGACGAACTTCGGCACCACGGAGCACGTTGCCAATCAGCTGCAGTCCTTCAAGATCGCGCACGATCTGGCGACGCCGGGCGGTCTCATGCTGCACGTGCTGCCGTCGAGCGGCGGCCTGAACCACGGGCTGGTGTCCTACAATCCAAAATTCTTTTGGATGCTCGGCCGCAGCAACGGCTACAAGATTGCCTTCATGACGATGGGCCAGTCCGAGCGCAATTCCGGCCTGCCGCAAAACCTCTTGGAATTTCTGGCGCTTTACGAGCCGAACGCGGCGGACGAGTTTGCCGCTTTCAGGATGCCGGTGACATCGATCGTCGTCGCGCTGCAAAAAGTTTTCGACGCGCCGTTTGTGGCGCCGCTCGATGTGCCGACCGGCACCACGACCGAGCACGTAAGCTTGCGCGAGCGATACTGGTCGGTGCTCAAGCCCGACCTTTCCTTTCAGGCGCGCGAGCGCGACCTGCTGACGCGGATCAGGGACGTCTACAACCGCGAACAGTCCCTGGCCGCGAAGGAAGCCGAGATCGAGCGGCGCAAGCGCGAGGTGTTCGAGCGCGAACAGTTTGTCGCCGCGCGCGAATGGACCGCCCATATGCTCGTTGCGCCGATGCGGGCAACGCACAAGCTTCGCCGCTGGCTGCACGCCCGCTCGCCGCAATGGCTGATCGCCGCCAAGCGCAAGACGTTCGGTACCGCGGCCGCGAAATCCGACGGCAAGCGATCCGGCGGAACTTGATCGCAGAGAGCTGCCGGCGCGCCATTCATATCCTCGGCGCGGTGGAGTAATCTGCCGCAAAGTCCGCCAGTTGTGCGCAGGGAAACGTCCCAAGGAAACGCCCCAAGGAAACGCCCCAAGAAAACGTCCCAAGGAAACGCCCATGAAGCTCGTCATTGCGATCATCAAGCCGTTCAAGCTCGAAGACGTGCGCGACGCGCTGCTCGCCGTCGGCGTGCACGGCATGACCGTCACCGAGGTCAAAGGCTACGGCCGGCAGAAGGGCCATACCGAGATTTATCGCGGCTCCGAATACGCGGTGAATTTCCTGCCGAAGATCCGCGTCGAGGTCGCCGTCGCCGCCAACGAGGTCGACCGGGTTGTCGAAGCCATCGGCGGCGCCGCCAAGACCGGGCAGATCGGCGACGGCAAGGTTTTTGTCACCTCGATCGACCAGGCCATCCGCATCCGCACCGGCGAAACCGACGCCGACGCGCTGTGACAGCGGTGGTTGTTGCACCGCAACCCGGCTCCGCCTAGATTTTAAGCATATCGTCTATTTTCTGCCCGGCAGGCCAGCGCCCCGCCATCGCGCACTGCCGCGAAATCGGGCATCTGCCAAAAAATCGCTTAATTATCAAACCGTTGACGCCAGCCGGGGAGTTGGCACGGGGCTTGATTGCTTGCCGCCCGGTACCACCGCAAGGGGGGCGAATCCTGCGCGGTCGCAAAATTTCGTTGTAGCCGCCCAGGCGTCGCAGCACGCCGGGCGACAGGGGATCACATCACATGAAAATCGTCATGGCCGTCATCAAGCCGTTCAAGCTCGACGAGGTCCGCGACGCTCTCACCAAGATCGGCGTTCAGGGACTGACCGTCACCGAGGTGAAGGGCTATGGGCGCCAGAAGGGCCACACCGAAATCTATCGCGGCGCCGAATACGCCGTGAGCTTCCTGCCGAAAATCAAAATCGAAATTGCCTGCGCGTCCGATCAGGTGGACCGGGTGATCGACACCATCACGGCGGCGGCAAAGACCGGCCAGATCGGCGACGGCAAGATCTTCGTCTTCGGTCTCGATCACGCGGTGCGCATCCGCACCGGCGAGACCGACGCGGCCGCGCTCTAGAGCATGATCCGGAAAAGTGGATACCGGTTTTCCGAAAAGATCATGCTCCACGAAAATGAAAAATTCCGCGCACTAATTCCACGGACAGGAGTGAAACCATGTCATTGAAGACGTTCTCCCGCGCGAAGCTTTTGGCGCTCGCCGGAGCAATTCTGTTGGGGCTCGCGCTCAGCGCGCCTACGTTCCATTCGTCTTACGCCCAGGCGCCAGCAGCGACCGCGCCGGCACCGGACGCCGCGGCGCCCGCCGCACCTGCGGCCGACGCCGGACCGCCGGCCTGCGACGGCGTCAAGGTGACGGAGAACTGCACGCCCAATTCCGGCGACACCGCCTGGATGCTGACATCGATGGCCATCGTGCTGATGATGACCATTCCGGGCCTGGCGCTGTTCTACGGCGGCATGGTGCGCAAGAAGAACGTCGGCGACACCGTGATGACGAGCTTTGCCATCACCTGCCTGATCAGCATTCTGTGGCTGTTCTTCACCTACAGCCTGGCGTTCCGCTCCGGCACGCCGTTCATTGGCGGGCTCGACCGCGCCTTTCTGCAGAACATGATCAGCAACACCTTCAACAGCTCAGGCGTGGCGCAGAATATCGGCACGCCGAATTCGCTGGCGCCGACGATCCCTGAATCCGTCTACTCGATGTTCCAGCTCACCTTCGCGATCATCACCGCGGCGCTGATCGCGGGCTCGTTCGCCGAGCGCATGAAGTTCTCGGCCATGCTGTGGTTCATCGGGCTGTGGGCGATCTTCGTCTATTCGCCGGTGGCACATTGGGTGTGGGGACCGGACGGCATCTTCAATTCGGGCAACGACAAGGCCTGGGTGAAGGTGCTCGATTTCGCCGGCGGCACCGTCGTGCACGTCAATTCCGGCACCGCCGGCCTGATGGCGGCGCTGATGCTGGGCAAGCGCAAGGAAAGCGGCCCGCCGCACAACATGGTCATGACCATGATCGGCGCCTCGCTGTTGTGGGTCGGCTGGTTCGGCTTCAACGCCGGCTCGGCGGTGTCAGCCGGCATGCAGGCCGGCATGGCGATGCTGGTCACGCACATTGCCACCGCCACGGCCGGCTTCACCTGGATGCTGGTCGAGTGGATCATGCGCGGCAAGCCGACGGTGATCGGCATCTGCTCGGGCGCGGTGGCCGGACTTGTGGCGATCACGCCGGCCTCCGGCTTCGTCGGCCCGATGGGCGCGTTTGCCATCGGCGTCGCCGCCGGCATCATCTGCTACTGGGGCTGCACCGGGCTGAAACACATGTTCGGCTACGACGACGCGCTCGATGCCTTCGGCGTCCACGCCGTCGGCGGCGCCTCGGGCGCCATCCTCACCGGCGTGTTTGCGGTCGCAGCCTATGGCGGCACGTCGGGCCTGATCGAAGGCAATGCCGGCCAGGTGCTCAACCAATGCATCGGCGTCGGCACCGTCTTCATCTACGACGTGGTGGTGACCTTGATCATCCTGAAACTCGTCGATCTCGTCATCGGCTTGCGCGTCAGCGAAGAAGTCGAGCGCGACGGCCTCGACCTCGCTCTGCACGGGGAGACGGTGCAGTAATTCTTGCTGACAACGGTCGGGGCGGACATCCCGGCACTGTCCCGATCGTCGAGAGGCCCTGGCGCAAGCCGGGGCCTCATTTTATTTTGGGGAGTGCTAGGTTCGGTAGGGCGGGTTAGCCGAAGGCTTAACCCGCCGCTTCGCGAACATTGGCGGATTACGCTACGCTGATCCGCCCTACGCGCTAGAACATATGAATCTCACCAAGTCGTTTATTGAGAAGCTAGTTCGTTTCGGATTTGAACTCATGCCAAATAGCGCTGCCGTGCGATTTGGAGAACTTGTCGGCCAACGGCGACAGGACCCGCGCTGTGACGTCGAGCTTTGGCGGCTCATGGATCACCAAACGGGCACCCTCCGCAATTTATCGAATGATGATCTGGCCGAACGGTGGCGCGGCATCGCCAAGAACATTCTCTACTTGGTAGGTCCTTCGCGGGATGTCGATGGTTTGGACGCGAATGCCTTCAGTTCATGGTGGTGGCTTCAGAAACTTATACACACCGAGTTCGAGCTAGAGAGAAGGAGCCTGCCTAATCCCGACGTGCCGGACATAGCCTGCCCTTCCGCTCTTCACCCTCAATTTTATATCGACCGGGCAATTGCACCTCGCTATTGGGCGCGTATCGGCGAAGGGGTCCATCTTCTCAAGACACTACATGATGGCGAGATTCGTTTCCGCCCGGCGTCGTCTTATGACGACCCTCTACTCAATGCGGCCCGTCGGGATCGCGAGTTGGAAAAAATTCGCAAGCGACCGGGCCAGGTCACTACGATCACTCTCCCTAACGGCGCTTATAGCATTCCGATCGGCGATGTAAGTTATTCTCGGCGATCCGCAGCCGAAACCGACGGCGTATTGCGCGATAGGGAATATTGGATTTCATCGTGGTCGTTGGAATTCGACCCACGGCTTTTCGCTGAATTCAACACTGATGCGCAACCTCCGTGCGATGCAGTGATCGTTGTATGGGACACGGAAAAGCTCGGGGAACGAATTGAGGCTGCTGCACGGCAGCAATTTCCAGGCTGGCTCTTCGCCGACATTCCGATGCGGTATTTTGACCCGCACGAATTGCAGCCATCGCCCGCGTTACACGCGAGCATGGAAAAGGACTTCTCTTATGGCTACCAGCGCGAACTCAGACTGGCATTAGGGCCTTCGTACCCAATCGAAAAAGGTCAGCCCATACTTCTGAAGGTCGGCCCTCTGACTGACATCGCCGGACTCTACAGCTCTGGCGGCCATAAATTGGGGGGCGTCAGGCCCCCAACTTGGAGGTAATGCAAGCAACGCGGGGTCGAAAATTTTGAAACTGCGTTAGTCTCACCAAGCCATACGTTCAAAGCCCGCGAGATGCATCCAAAATCCTTCAAGGGCCGCGACTGCTTCGGCGTAGTCCTTCGCGCTGATGAAATGGTCGAGTTCAAGTCCAGCGGCATGTTTCATGTCGTTGATTTTGACCCGCATGCGGTCGACGGCGTCAAGAATATCGACCGGAACGGTTACGTCGTAAGAAACAAGAGTCTCCTTCACCAAGTCTGGAAAGGATTGAGTGCCCTTCGTCTTCATGGTCGTCGTCGCGCCGTTTCGCTCGGCCATGGCAATAAAGTAAGCTTTGCAGTCTTTTTCCCAAAGATGATATTCGCGAAGATAAGCGCCCTGCAAAAGAGACTCGATTACCCAGTCTCGCATCGTTCCCTCCATTTCAGAGTTGAACGGATCGCGGCCAAGCTGATCAAGATTGGCGTCGTGAAGCTTCTCGATGCCTGCGATGGCGTATTCGACGGCGGTCTGATGATGGCCTACTTCAATGCAATTGCCCGTCGCGCCCGGTTCTGGATATCGTCTGATTAGCCTCACGGTCGATCTCCGATAAACTATTCCTTAGTTAGCGCAGCCCGGATTGAACGAAGTGAAATCCGGGGCTGCGTTCTGGGCTGAACTGCCATTCCCGGATTTCGCTCCGCTCAATCGGGGCTACGTTCGCTTATCTCGCCCGCAAAGCGAATTTGCACAAATTGCGCCAGGCCTGCCGCAAGGTGTCGAGCCGTTCGCAGGCGGTCCAGGCGACGGCGGCGACTGCGCGGCTTTCTTCCGCGTCGGCGTCGGACTGCTTCAAGCCGCGGCCCATGAGAAGCAGCGCTTGGGCGGCGTCGATCGCCTGGTTGAGTGGATCCTCCATGTCGAGGCAGAGCTCGACCAGCTTGTCCTTGGGGCGGCGCGTGCGCAGGGGTGTACCGGCACGCGTTTTTCGCGTGGGCATGGCAAAACTCCGGCGAATCCGCCAATGTGACCGTGTGTCGATATAACCACAAATTTCTTAGAACTGCAAGCTAACCTTGAGACAGTGTCGCAAATGAATGCCGCCCAGTGCCGCATGGCCAGAGCCGCTTTGAGATTGAGCGTCCGCGACCTAGCGAAATTGGCGCAGGTCGCGACCGGCACGATCACGCGTCTTGAGGCCGGCGAAGCCCTGCAGGCACGCACGCTCACCGACATCCAGCATGCCCTGGAAAAAGCCGGCGTCGTATTCACCAACGGCGATGAGCCCGGCGTGCGGGTCAAGAAATCATAGCTCGCCGCTAATCTTGCGCGCCGTCAAGATCGCGATCTGCTCCGGATTCGTCGAGGACCTTCAGCAGCTCTTCGAATGTCATGACTGGCTTGCGCGGTAGCGGTTCGCTGCTCGGGTTTTTTGCGGGCGTAATCCATCCCTCCCGTATGCCTCGGCTGATGACGTCCTCTTTCGCTATATCCAACCGGCGGCCCGGTTGCGGCGGGACGATTTCGGCGATGACGCGGTTGCCGTCGATTACGAGCACGATTTCGCCGGCTGCGGCGAGACGGATGTAATCGCGGAGCCTATTTTTGAGGTCTTTAAGGTCAACCGAGCGCACGCGATGGAAGTAACCACCGAAACCCACTTCGTCAATTTGGGTAGCGTCTCAGCGTCATGGCCGGACTTGTTCCGGCCATCTACGCCTTTGGTTTGACGCAGGCTGTAAAGACGTGGATGCCCGCGACGAGCGCGGGCATGACGAGCTAAGCGACCGTCTCAATTTGAAATCACGGGCAGCGCTGTTGCGCATACCAATCAAGCGCTTTGACTTCGGCGTCACGAATCCAAGCTGCCTTTTCGTCGCCGTAGCGGTGCGAATCGTCGGGATAGAGGCCTTGCGCCCTGCGCTTTTCGTTCTCGTAGGCGCGGGCGAATTCGGGATGCGCCCGCAGGTAATCTCGCAATGCGACGTGACGCTCGACGTGCGGCGAGCTCGCTTGGAAGAAATGAAGCTGCACCGCGCGTACGCCTGCTTGATCGTCCAGGGTGCAATATCGTCGTCCCGCAATGCCCAACTCGCCGTGCCAGCCATACCCGAGCGCCTCGAGACGCCCTCGCAACCGGTCAAGCTCGGCCAAATCGCTCACGACCGGCATCAGATCGATGATCGGCTTGGCAGCCAAACCTGGAACCGACGTGGAGCCGATGTGGTGGACAGTGACTAGGGCTGAGCCGAGCGCTGCTTGCAAGCGACGACCGTGGCCGGCCGCCAACCGAGGCCATTCGGGATCGTATGCGGCCAAGATGACCGGTATCGGAGGCGGCACGACTGAAGCTTTCGCAAAAAGATCGGCAAGCGTAGCCCGGATGGGAGCGCAGCGAAATCCGGCGCGGCATCGACGCCTCGCGGCAATCGAGGATTACGCGGAGCCTGTCATCGGGCCGACCGCCGATCGAGCAAAAACTGCGAATCTTTGCACGCACTTTTGTTGCGCCATTTCAAAGTGTTGCGCCACTTTTGCGAATCTTTTCTCGCCATGAAACACGCCAGGGGCAAAATCGGGGATTGTGGTCCGACCAATGCAGGCTTCGCCGCGTCGGCATAATCGTCGTTGCTTCAAGAGTTTAAGGGTTGCGCGCGAATCGTTGTTTGCTCGCGCCCTTGACGCGTCACTTTCGTGCAGTAGCAATCAAACCATCCTGTTCACCAAGGACGCCTTCCGGAGGCAAGCCGTGAGGTGGAGCAGGTGCGGTGCTCGCGGGCGGGTTTGCAGCCTGCTCTCGGGCGGCTTGGGCATCATGTCTCCCGGCATTACGACCGGGGTGGGAGGTGCTTCCCTGGACTGGGACAGGCGAAGGCGGGTAACGCCCGTTCAGACCACGTCCCAGGAAGCCTGGCCTGAAGCCGAGCCTTTGGGATGGAATAATTCCCTCAGGTGAGAGCCGTGGTGGAACGCCGTCAGGCGTGCGCGCTCCAAAAGGGCGCGCGCCGCATCCGTAAGATGCGGCGGTTGGTGACCTGCGTTTGCCGGCGTTCCGCCTCCCCTTTCTTTTTTGAGGGAAGACAAAAGCAAGTGGTGAGTAAGGATTAGCGAAACAAGCTTTGCCAATTCGCGCCTCGCCCGACACGTATCTCCGACGCGGATCGCGTTGCGAGAGCGGGACCGCTCGTTTCACCTCTCCCCGCGTGCGGGGAGAGGTCGAGTGAGCGGAGCGAACGAGGGTGAGGGGGCCTCTCCGCGATTCTGAGCGATGCGGGCGAAGCGATGCGTTGCAGACCTTTCCGCAATTCTGCGCCCGGCCGAGAGGCCCCCTCACCCCACCCTCTCCCCGCACGCGGGGAGAGGGAGTCGCGAGCGTCGCGGCCCGCGCCCTTTCCTACGCTTCGCGGGGGCCAAAATCCCGATGGTTAAACGGGTCTTAACCTCGCCAAACCTATGCTATGGCGGTCGCCGATGCGGCGGGCGGCCCCGCAGTTGATCGATGTACAGGATGACCGGCCAGTCTGCCCCTTCGCAAATTCCGGCAAAGGCCTCGCGCGCCACCGGCTCGCGCTCGCCGTTCGTGCGGCTGCGCGAATTGATCGACCGTTTTCCGCCGGGGCAGTCGGCGATCAGCCTGGCGGTCGGCGAGCCGCAGCATCCGATTCCGCCGTTCGTCGGCCCGATCATCGCCGCCCACGTCAACGAGTTCGGCCGCTATCCGGCCAACAAGGGGCTCGACGAGTTCGGCGTCGCGGTCGCGGGCTGGCTCGGCCGCCGCTACGAATTGGCGCGCCCAGTCGATCCGGCCAACGAAGTGCTGGTGCTCAACGGCACCCGCGAGGGACTTTTCCTCGCCGCGCTTGCCGCCAAGAACTGGGTGACGCCGCGCACGGGCCCGCCGGCGGTGCTCATTCCCAATCCGTTTTATGCGGCTTATGCGGCCGGCGCGATCGGCGCCGATTGCGAGCCGGTCTATCTGCCGACCACGCGCGCGACCGGCTTCCTGCCCGACCTCGATGCGCTCGACGATGAGCTCCTGGCGCGCACGGTGGCGTTCTACATCGCCTCGCCGGCCAATCCGCAGGGGGCCGTCGCCGACCGCGATTATTTGTTGCGCCTGACCGCGCTGGCGCGCCGCTTCGGCTTTCTGATCTTTTCCGACGAATGCTATTGCGAGATCTATAGCGACGCGCCGCCTGCCGGCATGCTCGAAGCGGCCGGCGCGGATTTCGCCAATGTCGCGGTGTTCCATTCGCTGTCGAAACGCTCGAGCCTGCCGGGCCTGCGCATCGGCTTTGCCGCCGGCGACCGCTCGTTCATGCAGGCCTATCTCGAATTGCGCAACGTCGCCGCCCCCATGGTGCCGACGCCGATGCAGCACGTCGCCATCGCCGCCTATAACGACGAGAAGCACGTCGAGGAGAACCGGCGGCTCTATCGCGAGAAATTCGATCTCGCCGACCAGATCATCGGCGACCGCTACGGCTACGAACGCCCCGCCGGCGGATTTTTTCTCTGGCTCGACGTCTCGGCTCAGGGCGGCAGCGAAGCGGCGGCGCTGAAACTTTGGCGCGAAGCCGGCTTGCGCGTGGTGCCCGGCCGCTATCTGGCGCGCGAGCAGGCCGACGGCAGCAATCCTGGCACCGACTACATCCGCGTCGCCATGGTGCACAACAACGAAATCACCGCCGAGGCGCTGCACCGCCTTGTCGCGGTGCTGGGTTAGAGCATGATGATACCATTTCGTCATTGCGAGCGGAGCGAAGCAATCCAGGCGGCCGCGCCGAAGACTGGATTGCTTCGTCGCTGCGCTCCTCGCAATGACGCCGCGGGGCAACCGCGATGTCGATGATCGATCGCAGCCTCGACGGCATGGCGTCGCTCTCCGGCCAGCTCGGCGGCTTGCTGAAACGGCGCTTGCGCGAGGTGAGCGGCATTGCGCTGCTCAGCCTCGCCATGATGGCGGCGCTCGCGCTCGCCACCTGGTCGGTGCAGGACCCGTCGCTGAGCCACGCCACCGATGCGCCGGTGCGCAATCTGCTCGGTCATCCCGGCGCCATCACCGCCGATTTGCTGATGCAGCTGCTCGGCCTCGGCGCGCTGGCGCTGTTGTTGCCGATCGCGATCTGGGGCTATCGCCTCCTCGGTCACCGGCCGCTCAGCCGCGAGAAACTGCGCATGCTGCTGTGGCTGTTCGGCGCAGTGCTGGCGGCGGCGTTCGCGTCCTGCCTGCCGCGCAGCGCGCACTGGCCGCTGCCGTGCGGGCTTGGCGGCGTGATCGGCGACGCGGTCTTGCGGCTGCCGACGGTGCTGTTCGGCGTGCCCATGACCGGCGCCAATCGCCTTGCCGCGACAATCGTGCTCGCCATCGCCGCGCTTATCGCCTTCGCCGGCGCGGCCGGCATCATCTGGCGCGCCGCGACGGACGACGAAGAATACGACGAGGAGGAGGAAGAGACCACCGAAGCCGACGATGAAGGTGGCTGGGTCTCGCTCGGCTGGCTGATCCACGAAGTGTTGAGCATCCGCGCCCGTATCGCGCGCCTGTTCCGTCGCCGCCCCGTGACGCAGGCCGCGGCGCGTCCCGCGGTGCCGCGGCGCATCGAGCCGCGCTTCAACGCGCCGCCGGTGCAATATGCCGGGGACGAGGCCGACGACGCGGCCGAAGAGATCGACGAGTCCGAAGACGCCGAGCCGCGCGCGCCGCGCAAACCGCGCGCGCCAAAACCGCGCCGCTCGAACGGCGGCTACACCTTGCCGGCGCTCGAACTGTTGACGCAGCCGAGCAAGATCAGCCGCACGACCGTCAGCACCGAGACCTTGCAGCAAAACGCCACCGCGCTCGAAGGCGTGCTCGGCGATTTCGGCGTGCGCGGCGAGATCATCAATGCGCGGCCGGGTCCGGTGGTCACGCTCTATGAGCTCGAGCCCGCCCCC
>Ga0210398_10004503_pt1 | contig 13058 bp, 9 predicted proteins | sample IncBWC4OmetaG_FD_161047 | JGI IMG/M metagenome (GOLD analysis project Ga0210398, IMG submission 161047) | Forest soil microbial communities from Barre Woods Harvard Forest LTER site, Petersham, Massachusetts, United States - Inc-BW-C-4-O | ecosystem: Environmental > Terrestrial > Soil >... | reverse complement strand
GCCCACTCAGTTAGCGAAAAGTGCTTCATGCTATCCCTCACAACAGTTAGCAGTACCGCTTCGCCATTACCCAAACAATCGCATCGTTCCGCGATGCAGTGTATCGGTGAGCAGTTAAGGATAGAAGGGTCTGAAACAACTCCCCACCTCAAGACATGAGGCTACGTATTACATTTGCTCTGCAGATCGCTGTAAAAACAGTCCCCGCTCGCTGCGCTGCTTTGGTCCTGAACGTCCCACACGGTCAACCGGGTTTGCCTGTGGCATAGACCAAAGCATGGATACGCCACCACAACGAGATTCAATTGCGAATCATAATAGGGCAGCGCCGCCTTTGCAATTACGATTCCTGGACCATGTGCTCCCGAAAACGTCGATGCAGGTTCCTGAATTGTTCGCGAAGCGGCAACTCTTCGTAGCGCGAAATAGCACCATGCTTTTGGATAAATTTTCGGAAGGCCCGGTCGCTCAGATCCGACCAGCGGCCGGCATCTACTAGTTCGCTGCACTTCCGGCAAGCTGCCCATTGTCCCACTGCCGAGCCTGGGGTGAAGACTGCACGACCGTTCCATTCAAAATTAGCGCAACCGTAGAATTTAAGAATAGGCGACGTGCAACAGAAGTCGCAGTGGTCCCCGCCACTTGGTACGATGCACGGAACAAGCGTCATGCGTCTCTGGGAGCTTAGATATGAGTGGAGGTTCCAATTCACAGAGAATCCCAACCCAAACAAAAGGGTCTGCAGCCAGGCCAAAAAATATAGGGATCGCAAAAATAATTTCGGGGGGCCGGAGGGCTAGGCCTTTCCGACCAGGATAAAGGGTGCCCAGTGGTAGGGATGTGGCTGCTCCGATTTGACCTGCCGCGTAGCTTGTTGCAAGGCTACCGCTTTGGTACGCCCGCTCGCCAAATAGCTATAAAACAACTTCATGAGCCGTGCACTGCTTTGGTCTTGAACGTCCCACAAAGTCAACAAAGAGGTTTCTACTCCAGCATGAATCAAGCCCCGGGCCAAGCCGAGTAGTTCATCGCCGGCAGCGACCACATTCAACCCCGTGGAGCAGCCGCTCAGTGCAACCAATTCGGCCGGAAGTTTCAGTTCATAGAGATCATACAGACTGAGGTATGAGTCACCGAGCCGAATGCTCGAGAACATCGGGTTGTCGCGTCGAAAGTAGCCATGAGTAGCAATGTGAATGAAGCGGCTGGACGGTCCCCTCTGGCGCAGACGCTGGACCGAGGCACTCTTTCCCAGCAGCACTTCAGCATTGGGAAAGCACGCCGCGACGGCGTCGACCTCTTCCTTGACAAACGGCACGGCTGGATCAGGAATTCCGAGAACCAGCGATCCGCCGTCAGATGGCGCCGACCGCCTCTGACACAGAGAGTAAACACTGGCGCTCGGCGCGTACGACACCGTAAATTCGTCGATGAGGTATTGCAAACCGTCAAAAAGCGCATGAAAAGGCAGGTTGTGCAGGATTCCGTGAGGCGCTATTACGAGGTGGCCGCTGGAGAGCAATCCGCGAATGGGGTCAATCAGCAATTTGTTCATTTCCTGCAAATGGGTTTGGATTGCTGTCAGCAGTACGCCCGCAAATCTAGTCACGTAGGCAGGGTCCAGTCGAAGCTTTGCCAATTGCAGCTGTATGAGATCCATGAGGGTCGAGATGCGAGAGATCTCCCCGAGGGAAACAATCTCAAACCGATCAAGGCTCAGTAACAGCACGACTAAGTGGCCCTGTACTTGGAAATATTCGAGGATGGTAGTGTCCGCGGATAAGAACTCCCTCACCTGATCTACGGTGAGAGTAGGTGCTAACTGGGCCTCATCCTGATCGTTTTCCTGATTGTTCGCGGCAACATTTTCACGTGACAACTTCAGGAGTTCCCGTTCGCGTCGCCGCAATTCCGTTTGTAGCTCCGTCACCTGGCGCCGAGAAGCCTGTTTAAGTTGGGCCATCTCCACCATGTGAAAGAACCAGTTCAGCTCCTCTCGAAGCTCCCGGATTTTCTCCGCATGTTCCTTCTGACCTTGCGGTGCAAGACAAGGAGGTTCAAGCCGAGCAGGTTCAAGTCGAGGAGGAGCAAGCCAGGAAGGAGATCCGGACGCAGACACAGACTCAAAGAGGGTTCGAGACTTGGCTTGCTCGACATATCCGAAAATTTCCGCAGCTGCCCGCTCGTTCTTAGCGCGTTTCAAGCATAGAGCTACCAGGCCTTCATAGATCGCCACTCGATCCTTCATGAACGGGATTCTTAGTTCTTCCCCATGAAGCCGATTTCTCAAGCTGTCCAGGTACTCTCGTGCTCGCTGGTATGACTGATAGGACCTCAGGTCATGTCCGGACGCCGCCTCGATTTCCCCCTTAAGGGCATAGGCCTGACAACTCAGGAAAGGTAACTCTAATCTGGTTAACTTCTTCAGTAACTGGACACACTCCCGTTGAGCCGCGCGAAGATCGTTCTGCCGGAGATACAGTTGAGCCAGCAACATACGACATACGACGGCCTTGTTGGTGAGCCTAACCCTCTGAAAGGTATGCAGTGCCGCGAGACAAAGCATCCGGGCTTCTGCATCACGTCTATTGTCGAAAAGCACAATCGCTCGATGCAGATCAATCACGGAAGGAAGAACCCGGTTCCTTTCCTTGACGAAAAGTCGACGGGCCTCGAGGAAAAGCTCTAAGGAGAGAGCCGCGTTTCCCTGGCGGCTCATAGCGACCGCCATGTTCGTGAGGGACTTCGCCCTCTCATACTGCATTCCGAGTTGGCTGAAACTGGCATCGGCCAATTCAGTGGCTTCGGCAGCCTCGGCGATTAGATTGAGCTCAAGATAAATCTCGGAAAGATCCAGGTGACAGAGCGCAACGTGATATTCGTCATGAGTGGAGCGGCAAGTTTCGCGTGCCGCTCGTAACATGGAAATCGCGCGGCTATAGTCCCCTTGTAGATAATGCAGCCATGCGATGTTATAGTCCGCCTGGCCCACCAGGACTGGCATATCATGCGCCGCGGCAAAGGCCCGAGCTTTCTCATAGGTGGCCGTCGCCCTGCGAAAATCATTAAGGCTCACGTATGCCCCAGCCATATTGTGCAGCGCCACCCCGAGTCCTTCGCGATCGTCCGGCTCGTGAAGCGAGAGAAATTCGTAGGCACGCTCGTAGCATTGCAGAGCCTCCCGGAAACGGTCCTGGCGGTCGAGGATATTGCCGAGATTCAGGTCCAGCCGTGCGACGCGCCATCGATTTCCTTGTGCCGTGAAAATCTTGCGCGCTTCCCGCGCAGCCGCAAAAGCCTGACTGTAACGGCCCTGAAGAATGAGGGGTTGAATGAGAGAACTCAGAGTGCGCGCCACCTGTTCGGCACTGCCTGTAGACCGGAAAAGGCGCAGCGCTCTTCCATGAAGTGTCAGTGCAGCCTTATTCCGACCCAAGGAATAGTAGGCATTGGCCTTGGCACGCAGGCTCTGCGCCACACTCTCGGCATCGTCCAGACGATTCGCGATCAACGCTGCAGTTTCAGCCACCGCTAGCGCCTTATTTCTGTCCGACTTCACTAACTGGGGCACTAAAGCGGTGAGGTCCGAAACTACTGCGGACTGTACCAACTCAGGATGCCGCTTGATAAACTCGCGCCGCGACCTTGCATTGGAAAGATCAGTTATTTCTGTCCAGCGATTCCCTTCCGACACCATAGTTCCCGACTGAGGATGACCATGCGTCTGCTGGCTCATGCGAATCCTATCTCTTCCAACTTCTCACGCAGCTTTTCCAGACATCGCGCACGAATAAAACCAAGAGAACCTGTGGCCAAGGTCAGGGATTTGGCAATTTCCTGGTACGGGCGCGGAGGCGTCTCAAAGAAAAGCATTTGCACCAGCCGCTGGCAGCGTGGATTGAGCGCCCGGAGGCCGGTTCGCAGGGCCTGTTCCTTCTCCAGTTCGCGCAGCAGGTTTTCGGGAATCGCTTCCGCCGGAAGAGCCGGCTCGGGCCGATTCTCCTCCGGTTCGCCGAATCGGCGCTTGTCCTTCATGGAATGGGAGCACTTGTTGTGTGTAATTCGAATCAGCCATGCCGCCAGGGCGCGCGGCTCTCGTAAGTTCGAGAGCTCGTTGACCAGGTCCAAACATACTGACTGAAAGATATCGGCCGCGTCGTCGTGAGAAAAACCGCGCTTGATCGGAATCGAGAAGATCAGGTTCTTGTACTTCCACAGGAGTTCTGACCATGCGGCCTGTTCTCCGCGCAGACATTCTTTGACCAACCGCGCGTCATCCTCAAAATCAAAAGATCTCGCAGGCGTCGGCGCCGCGTGCTCTGATGAAAGTGGACTTTTCATTTCACTACTTTTGTTTCATCGTCCAGAAACAACTGCTCTGAATTCCATAGCCCATGCGATTCGAGAATGGCCGGTTGAAAGTTATGCACCCGAACCTTAGCTCCGACCAACACATTGGGACTAACCAGAAATACCACCGGAACGTCCTCCACCTCAATCTCCTGCACGCGATCATAGATGCGTTTGCGATCCCCGGCCGCGGGCGTCGACATCTGCTGTTTCATCAGGCGGTCCATCTCCGCTTCCCAATCCGTAGCAGGTTGGGTCTCGCCCAAATTCCAAAAATGATCAGCTCCGGACGAAAGCCAGACATTAATTTGCGAGTTAGGATCGACATCCCCTCCACCCAGCCCCATAATGGCCGCATCATAATTATGGGTCTGCAAAACTCGGTCCAGCATCGCACGAAACTCTAAGGGCACCACCTGCACGCGTATTCCCAAGTCCTTCAAGTCCTGCTGAATCATGGTCGCCATCTGGGTACGCTGGACGCTCGAAGTGCTCACGATAATGGAGAATTCAACTTCGCTTCCGCGCTTGTCGATCAAGGCCCCTTCACTATTCCAGGAAAACCCAGCCGCCTTCAGCAGCTTACGTGACTGCTCGAGGGAACGCGCCGGATGAGGTATCTTCTCGTCGATCCAAAGTCGGTTACCCGGTGGCACGTGGGTCCAGATCGGCGAACCTCGTCCTTGGTAGACAATTCGATTGATCCCGTCTCGGTCTATGGCGGAAGAGATCGCTTGGCGAAACTTTACGTCGCCGAACCAAGCCTGCTTGCGGCGGATCTCGTTGCCTCCGTCCCCGGAAGGCAGCTTTGAATTCAGATTCAAGAGCAGGAAATTGTATTCCAAACCGGGCCCCAAATCGACGAGCACGAGACCGCGTGAGGTCCGCTCTTTCTCCAGCACCGCGTAATTCTCGGCGCTTATCCTATTAATGATGTCCGTTTCGCCCGCTTCAAAGCGCATCACCTCGGCGTCTTCGGTTCCAACAAAAAGAAACGTAATTTCGTCAAGGTAAGGGAGACGATTTCCTTTGCGGTCTACTTTCCAATAGTAGGGGTTGCGCTCGAGAGTGATCCGCTGGCCTGGCACATACTGTTTCAGGCGAAACGGGCCGAGTCCGGCGATTGTTCCAGGCGGAGTATCGAGCCTCCACGCCTGCCCCAGTTTGCCCTCAGAATAAGGCGCTTCCAGCAAATGACGGGGCAGGATGGCGATACTATCAAACAACCTCTCGGCAGATGCGTAACGCTCGGCCAGGTCAAACGCCATAGTATAAGGCCCCATCTTTCGCACCACGACTGGAGTATTTCCCACCACCAGCGTATCGCGCTGTGGAGCGTCGACGTTCTCGTCAAGGTAGACCTTGAAGCTGAACAGCACATCATCCGCGTCGAGCGGAACTCCATCTGAGAAGCGCAAGCCGTGACGTAGTTGCAGGATATAGTGGAGCCCATCCGGCGAAACCGACCAGGATTTGGCCAAGGCAGACTCCGTTTGCTGAGAATAGCGATTGATATGAATGAGATCAGCTGTCATTTGGCCGATAACCTCTCGTGAGGACGCGTCGACCGACAGCACGGGATTCAGAGTTTTCGGCTCGGTACGCAGCGCGACGACGAGGTGGCCCCCACGATTTCCAGGAACATTCTCCGCAACCAGAACATCTTCTGCGCCGACCGGATCGGAAGCGAGTGCGTGTCCAACCGGGAACAGCAAAGTCGCGAAAGCCAGACCGAAGACCAGATCGAGAGCCAGACCAAAGACCAATTCAAAAAGCTTCTTCGAGCGATGATTGCGCATTCAAGTCACCTCCCTTCTTACAGTCTTACAACGCTGCAGAATTCACGAACGAGGGCCAGTCCCAGAAGCACTTCTCAGTCGGAAACGAATGCATTGAGATTGTTCCAAGGTTGTAACATACCCCGCAGTTGGCAACTGGCTCACTCACCCCTGCCCTGGAAAGACAAGGGCGCATCAGCAGCCCGTGCACCGTGGAATCTCAAGGAGACCCGCGTTAGGACGATTTTATCTCGTTCGTCAACGCGCCGTCCGAAACCCATTCAGGTGTACTGGGCTCCAGATGTACCGGGCTAATATACGGCGCGGGATAAAATAGGCTTCTCGCTGCCGCTTCGGCAATTGCAAGCAAAGGCGTTGTGGCAAGAATTTGACTGGCGGAGTTATTGCGTGTCGGATAGCGCAGAAAAGTATTTTGTCCAAGTCCGTCAACTAGCAGTCAGTTACTCTTCCCAAGGCGGCAACCCCGTATGCGCGTTGGATGGCCTTAGCATCGAGATTCGCGCTGGAGAAATCATTGGCGTACTCGGAGAGTCCGGTTGTGGAAAGAGCACGCTAGCAAGCGCCTTGCTTCGGTTGCTGCCGCCGAACGCGCGATGCGAGGCCGGGTCGATTCTGGTCCGCGGTCGCGACCTGCTAAGTCTGTCCGAGAGTGAATTGCGGGCGATCCGAGGGCGGGAAATCTCATTGATTCCCCAGGATCCTGCCCTGGCGCTCAATCCGCTCATGACGGTCGGTTCGCAAGTTGGGGAAGTCCTGCGAGCGCACTTGCCGCTTCGCGCAGAACAGCGCCGCGCGCGCGTCAATGAGTTGCTGCGAGAGGTGGGGTTCGCTCACCCCGACGAAATCTACTCGGCATATCCCCATCAACTAAGCGGTGGACAGCGACAGCGGATTGTCATTGCACAAGCGGTGGCATGCCGCCCCGCGCTTCTCATTGCCGATGAACCAACGAGCAAGCTCGACTCAATTCTTCGAGCGGAGATTGTGGCGCTCATGTCGCAGATGCGGCGGCAACACGGCACGGCGATTCTCGTAGTCAGCCACGATCCGGCGTTGTTTCCAGGATTCGCTGATCGTATCGCAGTGATATACGCCGGCCGCATTGTTGAAATCGGGAGCAGCGCTGAGATCCTTGGGCGTCCGCTCCATCCTTATACACAAGCTCTGGTTCGACTATCGATCTCCACTGTGATGTCCACTGAGATGACTACTGTGACGGCGGAACCCGGCGGGAAGGCCCGCCTTCCGGCAATCGAAGGCGAGTCTCTCGATCCGACCTGCATGCCCGTCGGTTGCCGATTTGCCCCACGCTGCTCCGAGCGTATGGAAATCTGCTCACGCCGCTTTCCACCCGAGTTCCTCTCAGAGACCTCAAGGTCTGTGAACTGTTTCAAGTACGGAGAGTAAGTACGAAGAGTAATAAGTACAGGGAATAAATTGTCAATTTATTTGCATAAGCATTCGCCGCACGACCAATCTGCGGTCGCGAGTTTGCTGCGCGTGCAGGGCCTTTGCAAAAATTACCGCCGGGGAGGTCTCTGGCAAAGACAAATGCCCATCGCAGCCGTATGCTCGGTTGCGTTCGAGATTCCCCGTGGGCAAACGTTGGCGCTGGTGGGAGAATCGGGATCGGGAAAGTCCACCCTGGCGCGCTGTGTGACAAGACTGGAGAGGCCCGACTCCGGTCAGATCCTGATTGAGGGAACCGACATCGCCCAGCTTCACTCCCGCGAACTCGCTCCCTTTCGCTCCCGCATTCAGATGGTATTTCAGGATGCTGCTACCGCGATGAACCCGCGTTTCTCAGCACTGCAAGTAATCGAGGAACCTTTGCGGATACATGCTACCGGCGAGCAAGTCGGCAGCGATCGGCCGAATCGTCGGGAGATAGTCCGCTCCCTGATGATCGAGGTTGGGATCTCTCCCGATTGGATGCACCGACCTATTGGTCACTTTAGCGGTGGGCAGCGCCAACGGCTAGCTCTCGCGAGGGCGCTGGCCCTGCGCCCTCAACTTCTGGTCCTGGATGAAGCACTCTCCGGCCTGGATTTATCTACTCAAGCTCAAATCGCCAACCTTCTGCTTGACTTACAAACATCGCACTGTCTCACTTACCTTTTCATCTCCCACGATCTAGCGTTGGCGGCGCGGCTCGCAGACTCGATTGGAGTCATGTCGGAGGGAGAGCTCGTAGAACTCGGACCAACCCAGCAAATCCTTTCCAACCCAAACCATACGGCAACAAGAACACTGCTGGCCTCCGCGAAATCTGCTGCAGCGAACCTCGCGGCGATTACAGGGGCGTCGGCGTGAAATACCTCGGACGCAGGCTAGTACGCGCGCTGTTATTACTGATCGGAGTGTCGGCACTCTGTTTTTTGTTCACAGAAATGGCGCCTGGAAGTTTCTTCGACGAAATGCGCTTGAACCCGCAGATTTCTCCGGCAACAATTTCGATGCTGCGGTCCCGCTACGGACTGGACAAGCCCCTGCTAGTGAGATACGCGGACTGGATGAAAGCTGCCCTGCACGCCGATCTTGGATATTCCATGGCGTACAACGTACCCGTCGCGCCATTGTTGTGGAGCCGCGCCAAAAATACTCTTATTCTCGCCACCGTGGCGCTGTTGCTGGCCTGGCTAATCTCCATTCCGCTGGGCGTGTTGGCCGCTAACCGGCGCGGCGGCCTTCTGGATAGAGCCGTCATGCTCGCGACCTCATTCCTGGTTTCTGTTCCGGAACTTGTTCTTGCGCTGGCGCTGCTGGCCATCGCCGTTCGATGGCGAATCTTGCGCGTTGGCGGAATGATGTCGCCGGATTTCGAAAGCTTATCTTCCTGGGGAAAATTGCGGGATGTGCTTCTTCATTTGGCGTTGCCGGCGTGCGTCTTGGCGCTTTGCGAGACCGCTGTGATTGTCCGCCACGTTCGTGCCAGCGTTCTCGAAGTGCTAAACGCGCCCTACGTGCAGGCCGCGCGCGGATTTGGAACGGGGCCGGCCAGGCTTCTTTTCCGGCACGTGCTGCCCGTCGCAGCCAATCCCGCCATTTCTCTTTTCGGCTTCTCTCTGGCTGGCCTTCTCAGCGGATCGCTAATGGTTGAGGTGGTTTGCGGGTGGCCCGGCCTGGGGCCGCTGATCCTGGAAGCAACGCTATCCCGCGACTTATATCTTGTAATCGGCGGAATCATGTTCTCGGCGCTATTTATGGTCGGCGGGAATCTGATTGCTGACATCATGCTGCTCGCTTTGGATCCGCGAATTCGCGGAGAGGCCTCGGGTGCAAATTAAGATGCTCACTAGGATGCTAACCCAGATGCGCATTAATATGCGTACGAAGACCGTTATCCTGGTTACTACACTCGCAGCATTGCATCTGATCTTGCTGTTGGCCAGTTTTGTTGCGCCGTACGATCCGACTACTCAGCACCGCGACCTACCGTATGCTCCCCCCACGCGCCTGCATTTCAAAGACGCCTCCGGAGTCCATCTGCATCCATTCGTCTACGCATCGGCGCGTGTACTGGACACCAATCATGCCGGAAGTTATCAAGAAGACCGAACTCGCGCGTATCCCGTGCGCTTCTTTGTTCGCGGGCCGAGTTATAAGATCCTGGGCGCCTACCAGGCAACTACGCATCTGTTCGGAGTCGCCGAGCCAGGAAAACTTTTGATTCTTGGGACGGACGGTTATGGGCGCGATGAATTCTCGCGCCTTCTGTTTGGCGGCCAGATTTCAGTCGCGGTTGGAGTCATCGCAACCTTGATTACGCTCCTGACCGGATGCGTCCTCGGAGTCATAGCGGGGTACTACGGGCGCTGGATCGATGAGACGTTGATGGGAGTGACTGAGCTTTTTCTCTCCTTGCCGTGGGTCTATTTCTTGCTGGGCGTACGCGCGTTCCTCCCGTTACATCTCAGCGTGCTTCGGACGTTTCTTCTATTGACGGGAGTGATCGGTTTGATTGGCTGGGCCCGCCCCGCTCGGATGGTACGAGGAGTCGTTCTCAGTTCACGAAACCGAGCCTATGTTCTGGCCGCGCGCGGTTTTGGCGGATCTGATTTCTACCTGTTGCGACGCCACATCCTGCCGGAAGTCTCGAGTGTGCTGCTCACCCAGGCGGCATTACTCGTTCCCCGATACATCGCGGCCGAAGTCACACTTTCCTTCTTCGGCCTCGGAATTACCGAACCCGCGCCGAGTTGGGGCAACATGCTCAGTACGCTGGAGCAGTACAGCGTCCTCGTTTCTTATGCCTGGCTCCTGGCTCCGGCCTGGGCTTTGGTTATTACAGCCGTCCTTTATAGTTCCCTCGCCGATGTGCTCCATTCCCAGCTTGAATCTCAAACAGTCTAGGAACCGCCAGTCGGCAGGTAACTGTTTCACTTGGCAAGCCAAGAGATCCGCTGCTAACTACTTGCCGCGACCTTCTGACATGCGCTACCAAGCCCCTCGATTCCCAGTTCAACCATGTCACCCGGCTTCAGATATTGAGGCGGCTTCATCCCCAAGGCCACACCGGCTGGGGTTCCAGTGCTGATGACATCGCCGGGAAGCAGCGTCATGAAGTTACTGATGTAGCTGACCAAGAAGGGGACATCGAAGATCATGTTCGCCGTCGTGCCGCGTTGCCGATACTGGCCATTGACTTTCAGCCACATCGCGAGCCGGCCGGGATCAGCCATCTCGTCGGAAGTCGCCAGAAATGGACCCAACGGGGCGAACGAGTCGGCACTTTTTCCCTTTACCCATTGGCCTCCGCGCTCCAACTGAAAGCTTCGCTCCGAGTAGTCGTTGTGCAGCGCGTAGCCTGCAACAAATTCGTAGGCGCGGGCCGTGGGCACATAGCTGGCTCTCTTGCCGATGATGATAGCCAACTCGACTTCCCAGTCCAACTTTTCGCCGCCGCGCGGCATCACCACTTCATCATTGGGACCGGCGAGCGAAGACGTGGCTTTAAAGAACAGCACAGGTTCTTTGGGGATTTCCATCTTGCTCTCTTCCGCGTGATCGCGAAAATTCAAGCCCACACAGACGATCTTGCTGGGGCGCGCGATCGGAGGCCCCAGTCGCGTGGTCGGTTCGACGCGCGGCGCCTTCCCGGAGTTGTGTTCGAGCCAGCTTGCAAGACGGGCCAGACCGCCGTCCGCGAAAAACTTCTCATCATAATCGGGGACGCAGCCAGATGCGTCCAGCCGAGTTTGATCGTCGAGTAAAACTCCCGGTTTTTCTTGCCCCGGTTCACCAAATCGGATCAGCTTCATGTCTGGAATATTACACGTAGCGCCTACCAGGAATCCGATCCTCAAGTTGAATTTTGACAAGTGGACAATGCAGCGCAGACATCGTAAAGTCTGCGTGTGATCAGCCGCGGCAGCCGTCTTCCACTCATTGCTCAGGCTCAACGGCATGGCGGGCGCACTGCAATCGTCGATTCGCATGGCGCCTTCAATTACGACGATTTGCTGGATGCCTCTTCGCGGGTCGCCACGGCCTTGCTTGCCGGCCACCACGACCTTCACGAAGATCGCGTCGCATTTCTGGTTACGCCAGGATTTCCGTGGGTTGCGGTGCAGTGGGGCATTTGGCGGGCCGGTGGCGTTGCTGTCCCGTTACCGCTCGACTCCACGAAGCCTGAGCTGGAATATTTCATCGACGATACCGGAGCGTCGACGTTGGTGTTCGATGCGCAAGCAGCCGCTGTTCTGGCGCCAATCGCCGCCGCCCGTGGGATCCGCGCATTGTCGTATGAGCAGCTTCGGCATGAGCAGCTTCGGCATGAGCAGTTTCGGGCTGTCCAGCCGGCAGAATTGCCTGACGTCACCCGCGAACGGCGCGCCCTGATTCTCTACACCAGCGGCACCACGAGCCGGCCGAAGGGTGTGGTCACAACCAATGACAACATTGCGGTGCAGATCAAGAGCCTGGTGGAAGCCTGGGAGTGGTCGGCTGACGATGGTATTTTGCTCTGCCTGCCCCTGCACCACGTACACGGAATTATCAACGTTGTGTCTTGTGCCCTGTGGTCGGGTGCAACCTGCCAGATGCTGCCGCGCTTCGATGCGAACGCCGTGTGGGACCGCATCGCCGGAGGAGGCATAACTCTGTTTATGGCGGTGCCGACGATTTATGTGAAGCTCATCGCCGCCTGGGACGCGGCGTCGCTCGACCGCCGCGCGCGCCTGACACAGGCATGCGCCAGGTTGCGCTTGATGGTGTCTGGCTCGGCGGCGCTGCCAGTGAACACTCTCCAACGCTGGAAGGAAATCAGCGGTCACACACTTCTGGAGCGCTACGGTATGACGGAGATCGGCATGGCACTGTCGAACCCGTTACGGGGCGAGCGCGTGCCGGGCAGCGTAGGTACGCCGCTGCCGGGCGTCGAGGTTCAGCTTGTCGGTGAGAACGGCGAGCCGGTTGCCCCGGGAACGCCGGGTGAAATCGAAGTCCGTGGTCCAGGCGTGTTCGCGGAATACTGGGGCCAGCCCGACGCCACTCGCAATGCCTTCCGCGGCGGCTGGTTTCGCACCGGCGATACTGCGGTAATCGAGAACGGCATCTATCGCATTCTCGGCCGGACGAACATTGACATCCTCAAGACTGGCGGACACAAGGTGTCCGCGCTGGAGATTGAGGAAACGCTGCGCGCCCATCCCGCAGTAGCGGAGTGTGCAGTGGTCGGCGTGCCTGATGCAGAGTGGGGCCAGCGCGTGGCTGCGGCCGTCGTGCTGAATCACGGCGATGCCCTGGATCTGCCGTCCTTACGCGCTTGGGCCAAGGAATTACTGGCAGCTCACAAAGTGCCTTCCCGCCTTCTCGTGTTGGATGCGCTTCCGCGGAATGCTGTCGGAAAAGTAATCAAGCCTGCGGTAGCAGCGCTGTTTCAAAACTCGGTGACGATCCAGCCACCTA
>Ga0210398_10004502_pt1 | contig 13058 bp, 9 predicted proteins | sample IncBWC4OmetaG_FD_161047 | JGI IMG/M metagenome (GOLD analysis project Ga0210398, IMG submission 161047) | Forest soil microbial communities from Barre Woods Harvard Forest LTER site, Petersham, Massachusetts, United States - Inc-BW-C-4-O | ecosystem: Environmental > Terrestrial > Soil >... | reverse complement strand
GGTCTTTGCCCTTCGCGCCGGTCTCGGCCTTGATCTCGTTCATCCATGATTTGAACTGATCTGGGGTTACCGGGCCGGAAGCGTTCTGAACGCGAGCGGCGAAGGCGGCTAATACCTTCTGCGCGGTTTCGGTGGTGAGAAGAGCTGCGTTCTCTTCGTTGGCGTGGGCGGCGTCCGGATCGAACTGGAAAACAAATGCAGACTTCGCGGGCAACTGATCGAGTTGATCGAGCGCGGGCAGAAAGACGGCGACAAGTTTCTCGAACCATGCGAGTGTCGCGGCGTCTGCCCGTTTGGGCAGGAGGTCGGGATGCGCAAAGTACGGGGCGACGAGGGCGACCAGGCGAAGCGGCTCGCACTGCTTCAGATAATGTCGGTTCAGCCAGTGGAGCTTGGCCCAGTCGAATACCGCCGGTGCTGCGGTTACGCGCTCGACTTTGAACTCGCGTGTCAGCTCTTCGAGCGTAAAGGTCTCGCGTATGCCGCCTTCCGCTCCCCATCCGAGGAGGGCGAGGTAGTTGACTAGCGCCTCTGGGAGAATCCCCATCTCGCGGAAGCTGGCGATGGAGGTCGCTCCATGCCGCTTGGATAGCCGCTCGCGGTCGCTGCCGAGGATGGTCGAGAGGTGCGCGAACTCGGGCACCGGCCATCCAAAGGCCTCGTAAATGGCGACCTGCTTGGGGGTGTTGGAGATATGGTCGTCGCCGCGAATCACGTGCGTGATCTCCATGAGGGCGTCGTCGACGGTGACGACGTAGTTGTACACAGGCACGCCGGAAGACCGCACCAAGATCGGATCGCTCACCGTTTCGCTGGCAAATTCGACATCGCCGCGGACGATATCGTGGAAACGCAGGGGACGGTCGGGGATTCGTAGTCTCACCGCGTAGGGTTCGTTGGCGGCTCGGGCTTCGGAGTCAGCGGTCGAGATGCTGCGGCATCGGCCCGAATATACCTGTGGGCGATGCTCGGCGACGGCTTTCTGCCGCTCGGCTTCGAGCTCTTCGGCGGCGCAGAAGCAGCGATAGGCTTTGCCTTCGCCGAGCAGCTGAGCGGTGTGCTCGCGGTAAATTGCCAGCCGCTCAGACTGGCGGTAGGGTGCATGCGGGCCTTCAACGCCTTCGCCTGCAAGCCGGGGACCTTCGTCCCAGTTCAGGCCGAGCCACTTCAGATCTTCGATCAGTTGCGCTTCGTGGCGCGCTTCGCTGCGGTCGAGATCGGTATCTTCAATGCGGAGCAGGAAATCTCCGCCGGTGTGCCGGGCAAAGAGCCAGTTGTAGAGGGCGGTGCGGGCATTGCCCACGTGCAGCAGTCCGGTGGGCGAGGGCGCGAAGCGAACGCGCGTTTTCGTTGCGTGCATGACTCTTCTGAGATTACCAAGACTGGCTCATGCGACGCCTGCGCTGCGCGGTCTATCTGAAATGCTCCCAGCCGCCCGCTTCGAGTGCCGTCGATCCGCCATCCTGCTTGTGGAGCACGACGCGGGCGTGCCGAGGACGACGGGCTTGCATCTGGCCGACGGGGTGAATGTTGACTCCGGCAATCTTTCGCGGAACGGGCGACCACTTTGGAGCGGTGAAAAGGAGCTCATAGTCCTCGCCGCCGTGCAGGGCCAGGGCCAAAGCTGAGGGAACCCAACCGTCATGCTCGGCCTGTGCGGCAAGAGGATGGATCGGGATGGCGGCGGCGTCCAGTTCCGCTGAGAGGCCTGACTCTTCGCATATGTGCAGAAGGTCGGTAGATAGCCCGTCGCTGAGATCGATAGCGGCGTGGGCCTTTCTTCCGGAGACGAGCTTCAGTCCGACCTCGACCCGCGGCTCGGGAAATAGATGCGGATGATTCTTCCCGGCGCGGTAGAGCGCAGCGAAGTGCTCAGGATTCCGGCCCGCTGCCAGCAGTTCGGCGGCTGCACCGCCTAACTCGCCAGTTACGTAGATCACGTCTCCTGCGCGGGCTCGGGAACGCAGCAGGGCATGGCCGCGCTTGACGCAGCCGAGCAGGACGATATCCGCGGCTACGAGTGCGGAGCGCTTTTGGCCGCGCCTGTCGAATTCAGGAGACTGGGCCGTGTCACCGCCGGCTAGTGGTACCCGGTAGCGGTCGGCGAGTGTCAGAAATCCGTCGAAGAAGCGGGTAAGCCAGCTCCGGCCTTGGCCGGGGGTATCGAGTTCGGCAGGAATGGCGAGGGACAGAAAGGCCGCCAGGGGGCGCGCGCCCATGGCGGCCACGTCGCTCAGGCCGCGAGCCAGGCAACGGTGGCCAATCACCTCCGGAATATGCCAGTCGCGCCGGAAGTGAACCTGCTCGAGAGAAAAATCGGTAGTGACGATCAGTTCGTCTCCGGCGGGGACACGCAGGACAGCAGCGTCATCGCCGATGCCGACGCGAACATTGCCCTTTGGCCGGAATGCCCGATCACGGATAGCGGCGATCAGGGCGCGCTCTCCGGTGGGCATCTCCCGAGTTGGATTCGGCCTTCGGGGCCGCGATTGGCGGGCTTTCATCGCGAGGCCCCAAGAATAACGCAAAAGGGTCGAATCAGACATGTGGAGTATTGACTGGGGTAAAACGCACTGAAATCAGTGCATTACCAGAGATGGATCGGCTTCAGGAAGACAAATTTGTGACGAATAAACTGCATCTTACAGGTTGATTCCTCAGGGCCAAGCTGTTAGCTTCTTCGAAAGATCAAGAAATTTTAGCTATTTGCAGACACGGACCTCTGTTCCCTGCGTCTTGATCTACTAGCGCCGAGAAATTTCTGCTCATTGGAACGTTCGCAGGTGAAGTGGATTTTTTTGTGAGATTTTGCGAGATGCGTAAACGTTACTACATTATTTTTGTCGCTCGCGAAGAGGATGGTCGACTCCGAAAGATCCCGGTCCCTCTGCACTATGCGTACGTCTTTGTGGCTGCCGCGGTGGTCGGCGCCTTCACGATCGCGGGTATGGCTGGTTCTTACAGCCGCATGTTGCTGAAAACGGCCAGTTTCAATCAGGTTCGCTCGCAGCGCGAGGCTCTGCAAAAGGACTATAAGCAGCTCGAACAGGTCGCGCAGCAGAAAGAAGTACAGGCCGCCTCTCTAGGCTCCCTCGCCAGCGAAGTGACCGCCCTCTACGGCCTGAAGCATAACAAGCTCAAGGGCGCGGCAACTGTGAACGCAGTTCCGGTTCCGACTGACACAAACGATACGAACGACAACTTCACTGACGCCGCCTATACCGAATCCTTCGATCAGCTTTCCACCCTTCGGAGCACGGCCCTGTCCGGCCGGCTTACGCACGCCTTTCAGACCGGCCTGAGTCCCTTGAGCGGCGACAACTGGCTGAGTATGGCGGATGCGCCGTCGCTCTGGCCGGTGGTGGGACCAATTACCAGTTCCTTCGGTGAGCGACAGGATCCCTTCAACGGTGAAGGTGCCTTCCATGCGGGAATCGACATCTCGACGAGCTTCGGACAACCGGTGCATGCCACCGCGGACGGAGTCGTTCTGACCGCAGGACTGGCCAGCGGATACGGCCGGGAGATCCTGGTCGATCATGGCCACGGGATCGAGACACTCTACGGACACCTTTCGGGTTTTGCAGTGAGTTCGGGGCAAGAGGTGAAGCGCGGCCAGATTATCGGCTACGTGGGAACCAGCGGGCGCACCACCGGGCCGCACCTTCATTACGAGGTCCGGATTCGCAATACGCCGGTCAATCCGCACAAGTACCTGCGGGAGACGATGGATCAGCTGGCGACTACGGACACGCAATCAGCCAAGGCCGGCAACTAAGCCTCCCGATCCGCTCAAACAAAAGAGGCCGGCAGAAGCCGGCCCCTCGTCTTTTGCTAGAAAGATGGTTACTGTCCGCCATACGTGACGTGCCAGATCGATCCCGAGCCGTCGTCGGTTACAAAGAGGGACCCGTCGTTTGCGACCGTGACTCCGACTGGCCGTCCCCACACATGGCCGTCGGCAGTGGTGAAGCCGGTGAGGAAGTCTTCGTATTCGCCGGTCGCGTGGCCGTCGTGCATTGGGGCGACGACTACTTCGTACCCGGCACGTGCTGCCTTGTTCCACGATCCGTGCTCGGCTGCGATGACGTCGCCCTTATATTGAGCGGGGAACTGCGAGCCTTCGTAGAAGGTCATCTCCAGTGAGGCGAAGTGGGGCTGCAGGAGAACATCCGGGGTGATCACCTTGGACTTCAGCTCAGGATGGCTGCCCATATGGCGGGGATCCTGCGTGCCGCCCATGTAATACCAGGGCCAGCCATAGAAGCCGCCTTCCTTCACGTGCGTAATGTAGTCCGGGACCAGGTTGTCGCCGAGCATGTCGCGCTCGTTGGTGGAGCACCACAGTTCTCCGGTGGTGGGATTGATGGCTTCGCCAACGCAGTTGCGAATGCCGTAGGCGTAAACCTTGACGAACTTGCCCTCGGGCGTGAATTCAAGCACGTCGGCGCGATGGTATTCCTCGGGATGCGTGTCGGGGTCGTCGACGTTGGAATGAGAACCCACCGAAACGAACATACTTTTTCCGTCCTTCGAGAAGGCGATGTCGCGTGTCCAGTGTCCGCCGCCCCGCAGTTTGCCGCCTCCAGGCAGGTCAGCAAGCTTTTCCGCCGGACCGGTCGCCTTCAGATCACCGTTCTTGTAGGGAAAGCGCACCACGGAGTCGGTGTTGCCGATGTAGACCCACTTGGGATCCGGGCCAAGCGGATAGAAGGCGATACCGAAGGGCTGGCTCAGGTTGTCGGCGAAGGTCGAGACTTCCTTAGGTTTGCCGTTGGCATCCACGCCGCGGAAGACCATGATCTTGTTTGAGTAGCTGACGGCCACAAACAGGTCTCCGTTAGGAGCGGTACGGATCAGTCGTGGTTGGTCGAGCCCGGTGGTGTACAGATCGACCTTGAATCCCGCCGGAGCCTTTGGCCATGCGCCGTCTGGACGTTTGACCATCTGCGCACCGTTATCCACGCCCTTGGTGGCGAAAGGAGCCGGCAGGTCGGCGACGGTCAGTTTGCGACGAACGCCGGGACTTTCTTTGCTGTAGTCGGTGAACGCGGATTGCCCGGTGAGCACGGTTCCGGAAGAGCTTTGCGCGGGCAGCGAAAGGGCGGGGCCGAAAAAGGATGCAAGCGCCAGCAGCACGAGAGGCTGGCGTTGTGAATACTTCAGCATGGGTTCCTCCAGCTACGGTTGGAAGTGATAGATAAATAATGGATTTGTAAGCGTTTTCTGGAACTGAGCTGTTAAACGGGTTATCTTTTGGACGCGCCACCGGCACGTGGGGACTCTTCTAATTCTTATTTCCGCCTGAACTTACCGGCTGAGGGTACTCTCGGAAGCGCCTTGGAAGTTTACAGGCGCATTTACCAGCTTCCTGAGGAGACCGGTTGGAATTGTTGCCGTGAGGACGGCTCGATTCTTGTGGTGCTCGATTTCGGCTGAATCGAGGAGTGCCTTGGTATCGGCGTCGGCCATGCTTGGGGCGGCCCCATCTTCGGCGGCGCGCGCAAAATTCAGAATGTTTCCGATCGAGTCAGCTGAAGTCTTGGCGGCGACGTCTGTGGGGGTGATTTCTTCAACGCGGAGGCGCGTCTTGCCCGCCCAACTGATCGATGCAATGAATGTTGCGTCGAAGGTAAGCGGGAGTGACATGCCCATGATCTGCATACTGCCGGCTGAGTCGCCCAACGGCAGGCCAATCTGGCCGACTCCCCAGGCCACGGAGAGAAGCGGGACATCGCTGTAATGCGCCGCAAGCAAGGAAGAACCGGAAAACGGGAGAGCCGCCGTGCGGTGGCGGTCCAGGATGGAGTGAATCTGTTCTTCCGTCGGAGTATTGCTGGCAGCGATCATGTCGTAGCCAAGCAGAGTTACGCGTACCGTGCGGCCATCGCTGGGGATGTTGTAAATGTCGTGTCCGGCGTAGGTCTCAGTCGACTTGGCTGCGCCCGCCAGGTAGGTCGAAAGGCGCCGACCATCGAAGTGGCCCACAAAGACCTCAGAGAAAGCCACCGGCCCATTGGGGCCATTGGGGTCGGGCATGCGATGCAGAGCGAATGCCACTTCGTCGAGATCGCGCTCGACCTGGATGCCGGTCTGATCGATGAACTGCTGATATGCAGGATCGTGGCTTACCGGGTGCTGATCAAAATGGGTGGCAGAGCGCAGCGGGCGGAGATTGAAATAAACAATGCCGTCCGACTCAGGCAGCAGGCGTGCCGCTTCAGGGGGCGCCTTCTTGCGCAGGTAGATGGCTCCGGCCAGCAGCAGCAGAACCACGACGACAATCGCGATAGTGACCCTGGTGCGTCGGTGCATTTCGTAGGGGGCAGGCTTCGTACGCTATCTATCATCTCATTTCCCCGAATAAACGTGCACGTTGGGTTGGTCGCTGGGGCTGGCGCCTCACGGGGAACCGGCCGCAGGTGCTGGACCCGGGCAAACTTGAGGGCCGATAATCGCGACCGGAGGAATGGGTTGAGATTAAAGCTGGCAGCCCTTGCACTCGCCTGTCTGGGTTCTGCGGTCGGCGGTGAATCCGGCCATGGGCCGTCGTTTCGCGAATATTCCATCCCCACGGGGCGAGGTCCGAGATTCGTCGCCGTGGCAGATATAAATCACGACGGAAAGGCAGACATCATCGTGGCCAACGACGATGAGAGTGTCTCCGTGCTGCTGGGCGACGGCAAGGGGAAATTTCGCGATGCGCCCGGTTCACCGGTGCCCGTGGGTCATCTTCCGAACGATGTTGCGGTCGCAGATATGAACCACGACGGGAATCCCGACCTGGTGATCGCGAATCATCAATCGCCCTACCTGACGATACTTCTCGGTGACGGACGCGGCGGTTTTCGAGCAGCGCCCGGTTCACCGTTCGATGTTCACTCCAATCCGCATCCCCATGGGGTAGTTGCCGCCGCCTTCAGTGGCAAGGGGTCCATGGATGTAGCGACGGACAGCTGGGGCAACAATCAGATTGAGTTACTGGAGGGGGACCGCGAGGGAGGATTGCTCATGCCGGGTCGCTTCTTTCATGTCGGACAGCGTCCCTATGAGCGGCTACGCTCGACGGATTTCAATAAGGACGGTCATCCCGATCTGGTCACGACCAATCTCGACGACGATACAGTAACCATCCTGCTGGGAGATGGAGCGGGTGGCTTTCGCGAGGCAGGTGGCTCGCCGTTCGCCGCAGGACCAAAGCCTTGGGAAGTGGCCATCGACGATTTCAATCACGACGGCAATCCGGACCTGGCGATCATTCCCTATGAGCGCGATGTACCGGACAAGAACCAGGTGGCGGTGACCCTCTTGCTGGGAGATGGCAAAGGCGGGTTCAAGCCTGCATCTCCGCTTTCGCTCCGGGGCTGCCATGGGCCGAACAGCATTGCTACGGGCGACATCAGTGGCGATGGATATCGCGACATTGTCGTGTCGTGCGCCGAAAGCGCGAATCTCATGCTCTTCATGGGCTCCCGCAACGGGGATTTTGTCCGATTCGAGCACGCGACTGCCGGAGGCTGGGGTTCTGTTGCCGTTGCTGATCTGAATGCAGACGGCAAGGATGATCTGATTCACGCCAATGACGCCAAAGCCAGCGTGACGATCTATTTCAGCAAATAGGCAGGTGGCCGCAAAGTTTGCTGACCGGTGCGCTCTTCAAGCACAATGAGTGCAGTAACGATGGCATTTGAAGCAGGACAACGGGTCGGCGATTATGAAGTCGTGCGCGTGCTGGGCACGGGTGGCCTGGGCGAGGTTTATGAGGTAAGACACGCCATCTCGCAGCGCGCCGAAGCCATGAAGGTGCTGCTCCCGGACCAGCGCGCAGCGGATCAGATGGGCGAGCGCTTCCGGCGCGAAATCCAGATGCTCGGCGCCCTGAGTCATCCGAACATCGCATCTCTGCACAATGCGTTCTACTTCGATGGCCAGCTCATCATGATCATGGAGCTGGTATCGGGCGAGACGCTGCGCTCGAAAAGCATCCGCACGCTGCTATCGATTCCCCAGGTTCTGCGCTACGCGCGGCAGATTCTCTCGGCGCTGGAGTACGCGCATCAACGCAACGTGGTGCACCGCGATATCAAACCGTCGAACATCATGATCACCGAGGAAGATGAGGTCAAGCTGCTCGACTTCGGCATCGCCATCACCGATCGGTCGGCGGAACTCACCGCTCCGGGTTTTCTTGTAGGCTCAATCAGCTACATGTCGCCGGAGCAGATCTCAGGCGACAAGGCGACCACCCGGTCGGACATCTACGCGGTCGGCGTGACGCTGTATGAAGTGCTCACCGGCCGGCTTCCCGTAGTCGGTACAAGCAACTTCGCCATCATGCGATCGCACCTGACGGAGCAGCCGATTGCTCCTGTCGAGCTGAACCCGCGCCTCCCGGCTGTGCTTTCCAATGCAGTGCTCAAGGCGCTCGAAAAGAAGCCGGAGGACAGATTCGCCAGCGCCAAGGAATTTCTCATGGCTCTGAACGCCCTGTCAGCATCGGAGACGGAGGAAATCTACTCGATGCCGACTACGATGCTGCCGGTCCAGGCCAGCACTACCCCGCGCCCGCAGCCGAGCGGAGCCAACCTGGCGTCCAAATCGGTGTCCGCATCGGCGCCGCAGAATTTCCCCCTCGGTGACATCACCAAGAAGCTGGCGGTTTACATCGGGCCAATCGCCAGTGTTCTGGTTCGCAAGCTGGCTGCGAACTGCACGGATATGGACCAGCTCTACAAAGAAGCCGCGACGCACATCGCGTCGGAGGCTGATCGCCAGCGTTTTCTCCAGTCGAAGCGCAGCTAGCCGTTCAGCAACTCCATAGCCTTCTTCAGGCTGGTATGCATGCGGTTAAACGATGTGGTCACTTCGGCGATCTCGTCCTTACCTTTTACGGGCAGCGGCGGCAGATCGATTTCTCCGGTCGAGATGCGGTCGGCGGACTGGCTGACCTTGCGCAGCGGACGAATCACGATGAAGTACATTCCGATATCGATGAGCGCGATGGTGGCGAAAAAGATGGTTCCCAGAGTGATGAGCAGATTGCGGAGCCCATCGTTGGCGAGCTTGATCGGCAGCGACATGGGAACCGTTATGATCTGCGCCGCGACAATCTCGTTCTGATGCCAGCCAAATCCGTTCTGAGAGCCATAGCGCTTGATCTGCGCCTTGGGAGCCACGCTCGGACTGCTGTGGCAGGTCAGGCATCCCTGCTCAACTGCGATAGGCCGGGCGAGATACAGGGTCGGCCCTACGGCGCTGTCGCGCTCACCCACCACCTCCTTGTCGCCCGGATTGTTGCGGAAGTGGTTGACGATGTCGGCTTCCCAATCCGTGGCACGGTCTGTCAGGTTGGTGGGGTTGAGGGTCGCTTCCTTGTAGGTGTAATCGGGGAATGATTTGCGCAGACGGTTGAATGTGACCGTCGCGGCGTAAAAGGGAATCGTCTGGGGAAGAAAGTCGTTCTTGTGTTGAGGCGTATTTTCAAGAATCGGGCTGATTTCCTCGTCGGTGTAGTCGCGTGTCGCCTTGGAACTGGCGGCCATCAGTTCGGCCTGGCTGAGCACCGTTGTCTTGGCATCCTGGAGCAGAAAACTGCGCGCATTTATGGCGATGAGTGCCAGTCCCAGGCCAAACACCACGATGAGAAGGAGATTAAACTTTGCGAGCAACTTCATGACTCAGAATTCCTCGTGCGCATTAAAGCACACACTGCGAAATGGCGAACAGTTTCTTTCCGAGAGATGTGGTCGCGGCGCTTTTCGACCTCAGCCGTGAGCCGGTTCTATGCCGATGGCGATTACGAAGTAGTTCGCCGGCGCGCTGCCGACATTCTTCAGCCCGTGCATGGTGTTCGAGGCGGCATAGCACACACCACCGGGGCCGACCTGTTCGGACTTAACACCCGTAATGAACTCGAGGGTGCCCTCACGAATGAGCATCAGCTCAGTGTGGAGGTGCTTGTGCGGTGGATGCGGCATCTGGCCGGGCATCAACGTGGTTTCGTGCAACTCGATGGACTCGCCGGTGGGCGTTACGCCGTGAAATATGGGACGTGTAGCAGCTCCGTTCGCGGAGCGGTTCACAGGAAGCTTGTCGAAGGAATAGACCCTCGATTCGGTCGGGAGGGTCGAGGTTGCGGGGGCTGTCTGGGCGCTTGCGAGGGTGTCTTCGGGAAGAACAGCGCCCAGCAGCGCAAGCGCCGGCAGAGCGGAACAGAGATCGCGACGGCTAAGATTTTTCATCGGTCCATCATACTCAGAACCGAGCCGCTCCAAGCCCGCTTCTCGTTGCGCTTTTCCCGTTGACAGAGTTCCGCGCAAATCCCACTATTCCTAATGCCCCGAAAGTTGGCGGCACTCCTCCTGACGCTCCTGTCGGCGTTCGTATTCGAGTTCAGTGCTCGCGCAGCCGATCACTGTACGCCGCTCTCGCCGGCCACTTCCGCCACATTTCCTGCACAACTGCAAGCGTTTCTGGACAATCATTGCTACCAGACCTGGAAGCATGATCCTAAGATCCGCACCACGCACGGAGTTCACCCGAACGTTCAGGTCTACTATTCGCCCACGCTGTGGAACTGGCTGGTCGCGGGCAATCGCCAGGTCGATGTTCCCGAGGGCGCGGTTCTGGTCAAAGCGCAATTCAGCGATTCGTCGAATCCGACCAAGCTCACCGACTGGTCGGTCATGGTCAAGGATCGCGATGGCGCGTGGGATGGCTGGTACTGGGCGGACCTCGTGCCGTCGAACACTCCTCCGCCAACGCTGCCTGCGTCCGTCCGGCCGGAGCCCGGAGGGCCGAGGTGCCAGGCTGCCGAATATCCAGCCAGCGGTTTCGGGCAGTACTGCCTGAACTGTCACGCTTCAGCTGCCGACGGCCTGCAGACCTTTGCGACAACTCGCTTCGTCAACGTTCTGACGAATGCGCTGGCGATGGAGAGAGCCGCTCCCCTTTCCACCTTCGCCCTTAACGACAATATCCACTATCGTCTGGCACTTCTGGGTCAATTGAGCCGGATCCTGAGTGCTCGGCCGGAGGATACGGCCTGCATGGTTCCGGAGCAAAAGGATCACGTGGTTGTCCCGGGAAAGCCGGTTGGCCCCCACAAATTCACTACCTCCGATCAATGCGCCGCCTGCCACGATGCCTCGGCGACCCTCACACCTGCGCGCCCCGATTTGCCCAGCATGCTTTACTACCTCCAGCCGTCGCCGTCGCCCAGGACGGTAAATCTTTCCATCAGTGGCGAGTGGCGTTACTCGATGATGGGCCTGGCGGGTCGGGATCCCGTTTTTTTCTCTCAGCTCAATTCCGAAGTCACGCTCCACGGCAACTTGAAAAACCATCCTGGCCAGGGCAAGGAATTCGTGCAGGATCTGTGCCTGCACTGTCATGGTGTGATGGGGCAGCGGCAGTATCACGACGACACGGGTCGGTTCTTCACCCGGGACATTCTGCAGGATTCCGATTCCATGTACGGAGCACTGGCGCGCGATGGTATTTCATGTGCCGTCTGCCATCGGATTTCCGCACAGGGATTGGGCACTCCCGCGAGCTTTACCGGAAATTTCAATCTGGGTCCGCCTGATCAGATGAATGGCCCGTACAAAGAGGTCATTTCTCTGCCGATGAAGAACATGCTCGGCATGACTCCGCAGGAAGGGGATCAGATCAAAGATTCGAAGCTCTGCGGGAGCTGCCACACCATCATTCTTCCCGTCTACAAGGCCAACGGAGAGCCGGTGATGCTGAACGGCCAGCAGAAAACCTTCACCGAGCAGGCCACATTCTACGAATGGCTCAACAGCGTGTTCGCCGATAACGGGTCGAAACCGCAAAGCTGCCAGGACTGCCACATGCCGAAGGTCTTTGTTCATGATGGCGCGACCAGTTCCCTTGACTACAAGATCGCCAACATCGAAGACAACACCTTCCCGGCAGTTGATTTTCGCGCGCCTGACAAGGACATCACTTTAACCAGCCGCAATGACTATCATCGTCACACGCTACTCGGCATCAATGTTTTCGCGCTGGAGATGTTCAAGCAGTTCCGTCCCGAACTGGGACTTTACGCGAGTGATCCGATGCTTCGGACGTCGCTGAATACCGAAAACAGCATCGACACCGCCATTGACATGAGCGCGAACTCAATCGCCAAGACAAAGACTGCGGATGTGAAGATTGTCTCGATCACAAAAGCAGACGGGATGTTGCAGATCGATGTCAGCGTCACGAATAACGCCGGTCACAGTTTTCCATCGGGAGTAGGATTCCGCCGCGCATTTCTTGATCTTCGCGTGATGGACGGCAGCCAGATCGCGTGGGCATCGGGAGAGGCTTCGCCGAGAGGAATCATCGTAGACGGCAGCGGGCAGCCCCTGGTGACCGAGACATTTACCCCGACTCAGCAGCACTTCCAGGCGCATTACTGGGAGAAAAACCCGATCACGCGGGAAGATCAGGTGCAGATATACGAAGAGCTGGCCGTCAATCCCGAGGGGCTCCTCACAACGAGCTTTATCGCTCTCGATCACAAGGTGAAAGACAATCGGTTGCAGCCGAACGGTTGGAGTTCAACCGGTCCGTTTGCGGAGGAGACTGGTCCGGTGGGGACTTGCGTTACATCCACAGTTTGTGATCCCGGATATCAAAATGGTAGTGGATCGAACCTGGTGCGCTATCAGATTTCCTTGACCGCCTGCCGCAACGCCGCCTGCGTGAACGCAGCCACGAACGTCAGCGCAACGTTGTACTACCAGACGATCCCCCACTATTACCTTGAGCAGCGGGCCACGGACGCAACCGGCATCGATACGGACCGCCTTATCCGCTTCACCCGCGACCTGGCGGTCGCGAAAACCCCGGTGGATAACTGGGTGTTGCCGATTTCTTCGGCGGAGTCCCCGGTCCAGTAGGAAAAACACTGCGCGACCCCCTGCGGCGCTCCCTGTTCGTGACAAGTGAAATGTCCGGTTTTTCTTAGCACGTGATATGTCCGGTTTTGGTTTATAAGCCCGCCACCGCAGCTGTTGGAAAGTGGGAATCCCGCGCCGTTCGCG
>Ga0210398_10004500_pt1 | contig 13060 bp, 8 predicted proteins | sample IncBWC4OmetaG_FD_161047 | JGI IMG/M metagenome (GOLD analysis project Ga0210398, IMG submission 161047) | Forest soil microbial communities from Barre Woods Harvard Forest LTER site, Petersham, Massachusetts, United States - Inc-BW-C-4-O | ecosystem: Environmental > Terrestrial > Soil >... | reverse complement strand
CGGCAAAACGTAATCAAGCCCGCACTTGTCGGGCTGCTCGGGCCGTGGATTTCAGGGGGCGTCGAATTCAATTGGCCTCAACACCACCGCCCATCCACATACATGCCCGTGCAACACGTAATTGAGCACAGCGATGATGGGAGCATCACTGTCTGGCTGAGTGAGCACGAACCCATGCAGCGCATGAAAGGCATGGTGGGTATCTGCCTGCATCCGGGCAAATCCTATGTCGAAGCTAAGGTCCGGCTGTACAACCGAACTCCTTTTGCTCAGACATTTCTGTGGTGGGCTAACGTCGGTATTCGGGTACACGAACACTATCAGGCATTCTTCCCCCCAGACGTGACATACGTTGCTGACCACGCTAAACGAGCGATTTCATCTTTTCCGATTGCTCGCAATTTTTATTACGGTGTCGATTACAGAAAAGGGGTCGACATCTCTTGGTACAAGAACATTCCCGTACCCACCTCCTACATGGTCACGGAATCGGAATACGATTTTTTTGGCGGGTACGATTACCAGAAGAATGCCGGGGTAGTCCACTTCGCGAACCATCATATTGCTCCGGGGAAAAAGCTCTGGACATGGGGCAATGCGGAATTCGGATACGCCTGGGACCGAAACCTCACTGATGCTGACGGGCCTTACATCGAATTGATGGCAGGCGTTTTTACGGATAATCAGCCCGACTTCTCATGGCTTCGTCCCTACGAAACCCGTACCTGGAGTCAATTCTGGTATCCGATTCAACAGATCGGCCCTGCCAAGAACGCCAACCGGTTCGCCGCGATCAATGTGGAACCGATTAATGACAAGCTAAAAGTAGGTGTTTGCGTCACTGAACCTTTCGAAAAAGCGAAGTTGCTCGTGACCGCGGGCGGCAAGACCTTGCTCGAAGACATTTGCAACTTCGCGCCTGGCCGGCCTTACGTGCAGGAAGTCCGTGGCAGCAGCGAGTGGTCAGTCCAGTTGTTGACCCGCGAAGGGCAAGAGATTATCCAGTACACGGCGCCAAAAGTACAGAACTCAATAACTTCTCTTCCTGAACCAGCCACAGAGCCTCCACCGCCAAAGGATATTGCTTCCAATGATGAGCTGTATGTCACGGGTCTGCATTTGGAGCAATACAGACATGCCACGCGGTACCCGGAGCCGTACTGGAAAGAAGCTCTAGAACGCGATCCTCTGGACAGCAGATGCAATACAGCCTTGGGTCTGCTGAAGTTGAAACGTGGGCAATTCTCTGAAGCCGAAACGCACTTCAGGTGTGCCATTGCACGGCTAACGACGCGAAATCCGAACCCGGCCGAGTGCGACGCATATTACTATCTCGGGCTTGCGCTGCAGTACCAGGAGCGATTGGAAGAAGCATATGCAGCGTTCTACAAGGCGACGTGGAATTATGCATGGCAGTCTGCTGCGTACTATCACCTGGCTCAAATAGCTTGCCGGCACTTGCGATTCGATCGCGCTGTTCAGCACTTGAAACTATCGCTGAGGACGAACTCCGATAATCTGAACGCCCGCAATCTCCGCACCACCATTCTCCGAAGGCTCGGGGCTTCCGCGCAATCGGCCGCTGGCGCGACAGAAACTCACGCTCTGGACTCGCTCGATGTTTGGTCCCGATATGAGCTGGAGGTTCTTTCCGGTGAACCTACATCACGGAGCGGGGTCCCGGAATCTGAGGGTGCGAAAAATGCGCAGACGCAACTTACACTGGACCTCGCCTTTGACTATGCGGCAGCGGGTTTCTGGGGTGAGACTAAAGATTTGCTATCAGGATACGTGAGCAAATCTGCGCAGGCGTACCCTATGGCCCTGTATTTGTTGGGTTATTGCGAGTGCAGACTGGGCAACCACGCGGAAGCCATTGCAACTTGGGACACCGCGGCAAACGCCCTGCCGGATTACTGTTTCCCAGCCCGAGTCGAAGAGATGATCGTGCTTCAGGCTGCTTTGGCTGACAACCCATCTGACGCCCGAGCACATTGTTACCTCGGCAATCTGTTCTATGACAAGAAGTGTTACGAAAAGGCAATCCGCGAGTGGGAATCGAGTGTACAGATCAATTCATCTTTTGCCATTCCTTGGCGAAATCTCGGGATTGCATACTTCAATGTTCGAAGGGATGCAGATGCGGCACTCGCCGCATATGACAGTGCGTTCAAAGCAAACCCCACCGATGCACGGCTGTTGTATGAGGCCGATCAGCTGCGCAAGCGTACGGGAGCCTGCGCATCTCAACGCTTGGCCACGTTGGAGAATCACTCAGACCTCGTCTCGCAACGGGACGATTTGACAGTGGAGTTCATAACTCTTCTGAACCAGACCGGCCGCGCGGAGCAAGCTTTGGAGATACTGCTGGCACGGCGCTTCAATCCCTGGGAAGGAGGAGAGGGCTTAGTTTCGGGCCAATATGTGTGGGCCCACATTCTGCTTGGCCGCTCCCTCTTGGAGAGTGGCCATCCGCAAGAAGCTCTAGCGCACTTTTCTGCGGCGCGAGAGTATCCGCAGAATCTCGGAGAGGGTAAGCATTTGCTGACTCGCGAAACTCATCTGGATTATTTCGCCGGATTGGCTCTCTCGCAGATGGGGTGCGAGGACGAGGCCCGCAAGTACTGGACGCGAGCCGCTGCCGACGACGGCCCAATTAACTGGCTCAGCTACTACTGCGCAATGAGTCTTGATGCCCTCGAGGGCAAAGCGGAAGCAGCAAGCCTGGCGAGGCAAATGCGCGATTTTGCTCAGAAGCAGATGGAAGCGGAAGTGAAGATAGATTATTTCGCGACCTCGCTCCCGAATTTGCTTCTGTTCGAGGATGACCTCCAGAAGAGGAACCAGGTGGACTGCCTTTTCCTGCTTGCACTCAGTGAACTCGGCTTGCGAAATCCCGAGGGCGCTATCGAACTGCTGAATCAAGTGCTCTCGCTCGATTGCAACCACATTGCTGCGCAACTGGAGATTGAGTCCCTCACCCGAATTCATGCCGCGGCAAAAGCACGGCAGTGATATTAAAGGCTTAAACGAACGGCAGTTTCTATGCTTGGTGCTGCGAAAGAAGAGATGACGGTTACAACCCGCGCAGAGAATTTTGATCTGGCGTACATTTACGCCATTTCGGCGGTTGCTGCGCTGGGTGGCCTACTCTTCGGATACGACTGGGTCGTGATCGGTGGCGCCAAGCCGTTCTACGAAAAATTCTTTCATTTGACTGACCCTTCGCAGCAAGGGTGGGCAATGAGTTGCGCGCTTATTGGCTGCCTCGTTGGCGCGCTTGTCTCGGGTTGGCTGAGTGATCGATTCGGCCGGAAGCGGTGGCTGATCGCGGCGGGGCTGGTCTTTGCTGTCTCCTCGATCGGGACCGCCTTGGCGCCTTCGTTTGCAGCCTTTGTGCCCTGGCGAATCTTGGGCGGATTTGCCATTGGAATGGCATCGAGTCTTTCTCCCATGTATATCGCGGAGGTGGCGCCTGCCCAGTACCGAGGCAAACTGGTTTCGCTCAATCAACTGACGATCGTGATCGGCATTCTGCTGGCGCAGATCGTCAACTGGCTGATCGCCAAACCGGTTCCTGCAAATGCCACCTCGCTCCAGATTCTTCAATCGTGGAATGGCCAAGTCGGATGGCGTTGGATGTTCGGTGTGACCGCAATTCCTTCCATGCTGTTCTTCGTTGCGATGTTTGTGGTGCCTGAAAGCCCGCGATGGCTGGCAAAAAATGGTGCGTATGAACGGGCCAAACATGTGCTATCCCGGATTGGCGGAGAATCATACGGAGTGCAGGCTTTGCGCGAGATTGAAGCCACTGTCACCCAAGATACAAAACAAACGGATCTGCGGATGCTACTTGATCGTCGGATGCTAAGGGTGCTGTTGCTTGGGATCGGGTTGGCGGTGCTGCAGCAGTGGTGCGGTATCAATGTAATTTTCAACTACGCAGAAGAGGTCTTCTCCGCGGCCGGCTACACCGTTTCTGACATTCTGTTCAATATTGTCGTTACCGGAGCAGTCAACCTTCTCTTCACTTTTATTGCTATTGGATTTGTGGATCGCTTCGGCCGGCGCGTTTTGATGCTCACTGGTTCCGCTGGTCTTGCGATGATCTATACCTGCCTGGGTGCTTTGTATTACGTCCACGGCCACGGTGTCCACATGCTGGTGCTCGTGGTCGCGGCTATTGGGTGCTATGCCATGTCTCTTGCTCCCGTGACCTGGGTCATCATTTCAGAAATTTTCCCGAATCGTATTCGCGGCGCGGCGATATCGGTTGCAGTCACAAGCCTCTGGATCGCAAGCTTCATCCTTACTTATACTTTCCCCCTCTTTAACCATGCCTTGGGCGCTGCCAAAACGTTCTGGATCTACGCCGGTATTTGTGTGGCGGGCTTCTTCTTTATCAAGGCCCGCTTGCCTGAAACCAAAGGCAAAACCCTCGAACAAATCGCGGGTCTCTGGAAGTAAAACGACTCATAACGACTGTCGCGACCTAAAAACTGGGCTGAGATCGGCAACGTACACGACAACTCGAAGTCAATGGGGACGCGGAGACGATGACAATTTCGATGTTAGAGACGGACCCAGTATTGCCCGGGGCACATGAAATCTCAGAACGGTTTCAGTTGATTTACGGAACTAGCGCACGCGCGATATTCCGTGCTCCGGGGCGAGTGAACCTGATCGGCGAGCATACGGATTACAACGATGGCTTTGTCATGCCTGCCGCCATTAACTTCTACGCTTATTCGGCCATAGCCGGGAGAGCCGATCGCATGTTGTCCATCCACTCCGAGCAGTTCGGAGAAACTGTCGAATTCGATCTCTCTCAGGTAGCGGTTCCACCACGGAAACACTGGAGCGACTATGTCCGCGGAGTCGCGGCCGTCTTGCAAAATGAGGGCTACCCGCTCACAGGTGCCAACCTCCTGATCGACGGACGAGTACCGATCGGTTCCGGTCTCAGTTCGTCGGCGGCGATTGAGGTTGCCACTGCGCTAGCGTTGACGACACTGGGCGGAGTCACGATTCCTTTACTCGAAGTAGCCAGATTGTGTCAACGCGCCGAAAACGACTACACCGGCGCTCGCTGCGGCATTATGGATCAGTTTGTTTCCTGCTTTGGTAGGCAGGGCCACGCACTGATGCTGGATTGCAGGTCGCTGGAGGCCACCTACCTGCAATTGCCTCCGAGTGTTCGCTTGGTGATCTGCAATACGATGGTGAGGCACGAACTCGCCGCGGGGGAATACAACGAACGACGAGCCTCGTGCGAACGAGCCGTCAAGGCGATCGGAAAAGTTCTGCCCGACCTCCGTGCGTTGCGTGATCTCAAACTGGAGAATTTGGAACATCACCGAAGCTTGCTCACCGACGTCGACTTTCGGCGCTGCCGGCACGTGATCAAAGAAAACGCTCGCGTGAAAGATGCGGCAGAGGCACTGAAGTGTCTAAACCTCGTACGCATTGGAGAGTTGATGTACCTATCACACGAGAGTTTGGATCGAGACTACGAAGTGAGCTGTGAGGAGCTGAACATCATGGTTGAGGTAGCAAGCAGACTGAACGGGGTGCTCGGCGCGCGAATGACCGGTGGCGGTTTTGGTGGCTGCACGGTGAATCTGGTCCAAACAGAAGAACTCTCTGAGTTCACCGAACAGATCGTCTCTGGGTATCAAGCCCGGACGGGACTGACGCCCCTCGTCTACGTTTGCTCAGCGGCAGAAGGTGCGGGCGCCGTAATCCCATGAGCGCGGTCGCGGCAGTCGATTCAAAAGTTGCGGCCACCGCAGATGAGAACACACCCAATTCTGACAACCGGTACTACCAACACAGTCTCTTCGGCAGTCGGCGCGACTTTCTCAAACTCGCTGCGGTAGCCGGCTCGCTACCGATGTTGAACATTGTATTCACCTCGATCTGTTCTGACGAGCGCACCTCCTGGTACCGAAACGCAACGTTTGGCGTATTCATACACTAGGGTCCCTACTCGCTGCCTAGCGTCGAAGCCTCGTGGCCACGATACCGAAATACAACGACTTGCAAGAGGCAGGCGGCTACCTAAGTCCTTGCTAGTCCGTACGAGCCAACTCATACGGGACAACTGCTGAAGCGATTACACAACACAGGCGGTTGTTCCGGGAGAAGTTCGGACGGGAACCCGGACCAGCCGATCCGCTGTTGTTTAATCTGAATCCCAAAATCCCGAATTTCTCGGCGCCGAAGTACTGGAGAAACCTGGAGGACTCTCGCGCAGGCAGCCGGGGAGTCGCGGCGGACGAGAACAAAACAGGGCGACGCTGAAGTGCTAGCGTTCGTAGCGACGAAAAACCACCTGCTCCAGTTGGTGAGGTTGTCCCTCGTCAAAACCTCGTGCACTCGAAAAATGAATGACTTGCGAACGAGCTTGATGCGCAGCGTTTCGTTAAGATTATGGCCAATAATCATGTTTCTCCGAAATCTCCTCGGCTGGATTTTCAGTGCGGTCAGTTCGCGCCAGGACTTCATCTTGGAAAACCTCGCCCTCCGTCAGCAACTGACAGCGCTGCACGCTCGGCGACCTCGCTGTCGACTCACGACGCCGCACAAGCTGTTCTGGGTAATGTTGAAAAGCTTGTGGTCGAACTGGACGAAGCCTCTGGTCCTCGTGACACCAAGAACTGTCACGGGTTGGCATCGGGCTGGCTTCCGGTCGTATTGGACTGGGGTTTCGAGATGGTAGCGCGACCGTGAAAATTGCGGCGCGGACTTGACTTGGAAGCACCGCTCGACAACTCCTAGATCACGGGCCAGTTCTTTCAATCAACAACTGTGCAAGTTTATCTGTAAGTTTTCGATGTTTTCCACAGATCCTGATGGCCGTTCATGCACGCGCGAGACTCTACTATCGATGGCAACCACAGACCGATGGCAGGGCTGGAACATGGCGGCCCCGCTCGCACAGTTGAAGGCCGCCGGCGTCGATGAATCAACGGAGACGAGCTGCCGAGGACTGGCTGGCATTACTGGGTCGCACAAGGGTGCAGTTTCTGATCTACGACGCTTGCCGCCCCCCACACCTTCTTCCTGCAAGTGGGCGTAGAACCAGGCGTCCCACGCCACCAATTGCGGCACCTGGCCCCGTTTGCGCTGCTGCGCTTCTACCGCCGGCATGTTCGCACAGCGGCTGCACAGGGCACTGAGGTCGCCTGGGCAGGGCCTTCAATTCCCGCAGCACTCTCCCCGTATCGTTCAGAACTTGCCGCGTGAATCGCAGCAGTTGCCGGTATTCCCGCTCACCCTTTCGCTACCCTTCCGCTCCTTTGTGCCGCACCGCATATTTTCCCGCCACTAGAGATTAGACGCGGTTTGATTCAGTGCGTGATAGCTAACCCTGCTGCTGGAAAAACAGCCCGAAAAGACATACCTCGGCAGGGTCGGAAAGGCTTCGACCTTCCTGGGTTGTCACCTTCGGCCCGGAAGATTGGAAGTATCTGCGGCGTCAAAGCGGAGGTTCACCGAACATGCTCTCCGGCTTTTCGAGCGGGAGCAAGGCCAGAGCGACTGTCTGGCCTTGCTTGGTGCGTATGTGCGGCGACGGCGACGCATGGCGAGTGCGGGACTGCGGCGACATTCGTCATTGGCCAAATCATTGTTAGGTACGACCAGTGAGTATGTTTGCCGCTACTTTAAGGTTATTTACCCTTAAGTCCGTCTATCCCGGCGTTCTCGGGCTTCCATTGCTTTTTGTATACCCGACTCTCGACAATACATGTTGATTCTGTGCATGGGGTCGAGGTGGGGATCGGTCCGGTCAGGAGTGCTCGAATCTCCGACCCGTTATCATCTATTACGAAGTTGAACGTCACCGTCGAGGGAAATGGCGTAGTTTGCGTCAGGGTCATGGTTCCGGTACAGCCCTTACTCACCGAATAGGTTCCTTTAAAGAGCAAACCTAGGGTGGTTTCGCCGTTATTGCTTATTGTCGCCGCATATTCTGTTTCCCCTTTCTCATTTCCATCGAACGTCTGCCTGCCGACCTCAGCAAAAGGGCCGGCAGGTCCATCAAACGAGTATGATGGTTGCCCAAATAAGGGTGGGAGTATCGTTCCCGTGCTGGTGAATCCGTAGCTGCCCCGCAGGGTAGCGTTTGAGCATCCTCTAGCCGCGCTTGGCGATTCCTGCGCAACCACGCTTGCACAGAACATGGAAACTGCCAGAAGACACAAAACCTGACAACGAAGTGAAACGTTTTTCATGACGCTATCCTTTCGACTTTATGGATTGGGTCGCCAGTCTCAATTCGGCGCACCTGGAACGAATTAAGGAATCGCGGGCGAAAGGTTACAAAGCCTCAGCGAAGGAACTAGAATGGGGCGCTGCAAATCTGCCCCAGATGGCAAACTGCCCTCAATGCGGAAGGGAATTGGGTTCCGATGATCCCGCGGGACTGTGCCCTAAGTGCCTGATACTGGGCGTTTTCGACAGTTCGGTTGGCGCGAACGAAGCCGAAACTCAGACCATCGATATAGTCGCGGCTGCGGCTGACGGCTTCGGCCGTTATCACATCCTTCGGACTCTCGGCGAAGGCGGCATGGGAACCGTCTACCTGGCCGAGCAGCGCGATCCCATTCGCCGCACAGTCGCGCTCAAAGTCGTCAAACTCGGGATGGACACGAACGAGGTACTGGCGCGCTTTAACCACGAGCGTCAGGCACTGGCGATGATGGACCACCCGAACGTGGCGCGCATCTTCGACGCAGGCGCCACGGCAAAGGGCCGGCCTTACTTCGTAATGGAGTACATCGATGGCATACCCATTACGCAGTACTGTGACAACAAACGGATGACGATCGAGGACCGCCTGGAACTGTTCCTCGCGGTGTGCCGCGCAGTTCAGCACGCGCACCAAAAAGGCGTCATCCACCGCGACCTCAAGCCTTCGAATGTTTTGGTGATGGAACAGGAGAACGCGCCTGTTCCGAAAGTGATCGACTTCGGCATCGCAAAAGCGACCGACCGGTGGGCCGTGGAGAAGACTTTTCTAACGCAGTTCGGCCAGATGGTCGGTACTCCCGAATACGCCAGTCCAGAGCAGGCCGAGGTCACGACTGGAGACGTCGATGAGCGCTCGGACGTGTACTCACTCGGTGTGATCTTGTACGAGCTACTCATCGGAGCGGTCCCTTTCGACCCAACCAGATTGCGACGGGAAGGGCTGGCCGAGATGCTCCGCATCGTTTGTGAAGAAGAGGCGCCGCCCCTTTCGCGAAAGCTGAGTGCAATGGGCGCAGCGACAGCCGATATCGCTTCGCAACGCCAGACCGACCCTGTCTCCCTGCGCCGCCTCGTAGCTGGCGACCTCAACTGGATCACCGTCAAGGCTCTGGAAAAAGCGCGGGAGCGGCGATACTCTTCGGTGGCCGATCTGGCCTCCGATATCGAAAGGTATGGGGAGCACCTGCCGGTCCTTGCATCGCCGCCGAGCCGCCTCTACCGAGCGCGCAAGTTTGTTCGCAGGCACAGACCCGCCGTTTTCGGTGCAGCCGCGGGGCTCGGGTTCATCGTCTTAGCCGGACTGACGGTTTGGTCATTCATGCACCCCAACTCCTCGCCGAGACCCAAGCTGACTGACAAGGACACGATTGTCCTGGCGGATTTCGACAATAAGACTGTCGATCCGGTTTTTGACGATACGCTTCGCCAGGGGCTGTCCTTGGAGCTTCAACAGTCGCCGTTCCTCAGCCTGATTTCCGACCAGCAGATCCAGGCGACGCTCGCGTTGATGGGCCAGCCGAAGGATGCGCGGCTGACTCCGGAAACCGCCCGGCAAATCTGTGAACGAACCGGCAGCGCTGCGATGTTAGCAGGTTCAGTCGCAGCATTCGGAAGCCAATATGTGGTGGGCCTGCGCGCGGAGAACTGTAACACGGGAAGCATTCTGGATCAGGAGCAGGCGGTGGCCGCAAAAAGAGAAGATGTCCTGCATTCCCTGAGCCAGATCGTGCGCGAATTCAGAACTCGAGTAGGTGAATCGTTGGCTACCGAGGAAAAGCAGTCGACGCGGCTGGCCGAGGCTACGACGCAGTCACTCGAAGCTCTCAGGGCCTACAGCACCGCATTGAAGGTAAACTTATCTGCCGGGAGCGCCGCCGCCATCCCTTTTTACCGCCGTGCTGTCGAAATCGATTCCCAATTCGCCATGGCATACGCGAATTTGGGCCTGGCCTATAGCGATCTTGGAGAGTCGGCGTTGTCGGCTGAAAGCACCACGAAAGCCTGGCAACTGCGGGATCGAGTCAGCGACCGGGAGAAGTTTTTTATAGACTTCATCTACGAGCGCGAGGTGACGGGAAATCTGGAGAAGGCCTACCAAACGCTTGAGACCTGGTATGAGACGTATCCTCGCGGTGAGCAACCGAGCCCCCACGATTTGTTAGCGGGCCTCTCCACCCAAGGGACTGGCAGGTTTGAAAGAGCCATCGAAATATCCCGAGAAGAGATCGCTGCCGATCCTGCCGTGGTCTTTGGGTACCACAATCTCGCATCGAGTTTATTTTTCCTCGACCGTTTCTCCGAAGCCGAGAAGACCCTTGAGCAAGCGGCCGGACGCAGGGTGGAGGAACCGTATCTTCTCGTGTTCCGATACACCCTCGCTGCCTTAAAGGAAGACAAGGAGCAGATGGATCGAGTAGTCGCTCTGGCCAAGGGCAAGCATGGAGCGGAACACTGGGTGGCTCACGCGGAAGCTCTCGCTCTGGCTCGTTCCGGTCGCCTACAGGACGCGCGGCGATCGTCGCGCCGGGCCGTGAATCTAGCCCTGCAAGAGGGGCTGCGCGAGAAGGCGGCGAGCTATCGGGCCGCCCAAGCGGTGTGGGAAGCCGTTTGTGGAAATCCTGCCGAAGCAAAAAGGAACGCATTGGCGGCACTCGAGCTTTCAAGGGGCCGGGACGTCCAATACGCCGCCGGCCTTGCCCTGGCTCTTTCGCGAGAGTCTTCTCGATCAGAGTCGCTCGCCAGCGATTTAGAAGAGCGATTTCCGGAAGACACTTTTGTGAAATTTACCTATGCGCCTGTTCTTCGCGCCTTATCGGCACTGCAGCGCGGGAAGCCAGCAAACAGCGAGGAGGAACTGCAAATTTCTTTGCCCTATGAGCTGGCTGCGAATGGCCTCAACTTCAATCATTTTTATCTTGGCGGTTTGCACTCGGCCTACGTGCGGGGCGTAGCTTTAATGGCCACACATCGGTATGCGGAAGCGGCGGCCGAGTTTCAGAAGGTTCTCGATCATCGTGGGCTTGTGGGGCTGGATCCCATCGGTTCACTGGCGCATCTGCAACTCGGGAGAGCGTATGTTTTGTCAGGTGACCGGATCAAGGCAAAAAGTGCGTACGAGGGCTTCCTCTCGCTCTGGAGGAATGCCGACGCCGACATTCCGCTCCTGAAGAGTGCCCGAGCAGAATACGACAGGCTGTAGCGATTGCGCTGTAACTTTTCACTTCTGATTCCTTATCCTGTCTTAGAGGCGAGGATAAGGCCATGAACAGCCAGACCGTGCACACTCTTCCTGGATCATCCCGGTTTCCGACGACGCGGTGGACGCTGGTGGTCGCGGCTGGAGACCCACAACGGAAGGACGCTCGTTCCGCGCTGGTTTCTCTGTGCGAGAACTACTGGTATCCGCTTTATGCCTATCTGCGCCGGCGTGGTTATGCGCCGGATCGGGCGCAGGACCTCACGCAGGAGTTCTTCATGCGCGTGCTGGAAGGGCGATATCTCGATCGAGCCGATCCGGAGAAGGGTCGATTTCGATCGTTCATTTTGACTTCCTTGAAATTCTTCGCGGCGGACGAACAAGACCGTCAGCGCGCCCGGAAACGCGGTGGCGGAGCAGTTGTATCGTTTGAATTTTCATCCGGTGAATCCGGTGAAGAACGGTATCAAAGGGAGCCCGGTCACGACGAGACACCAGATCGGATCTTCGAGCGCCGCTGGGCGCTAGCGATGCTTGAACGCGTCATGGAGAGATTGCGCGACGAGTTCGTCCAGCATGGCCGCCCGGAGAATTTCGAACGGCTGAAGGTGTTTCTTCTCGGTCAGTCCGAAGCGCCATATTCCGACCTGGCCCGCGAAATGAACACATCAGAAGGAGCGCTGAAAGTAGCCATCCACAGACTTCGCAAACGTTATCGCGAGCTCTTTCGCCAAGAAATCGCGGACACTGTCGCCGATCCCGCAGAAGTAGAGTCCGAACTGCGGTATCTGGCGGCTGTGCTCACAACTAAGTAGCAGCTCGGCAATCTGCGGCTATCGGTACGAGGAACTCGGATTGAGTCGATCGCAGCCGCTCCCGGATTACGCCAATCCGGAACTTAGCGACGTACTGATCCCAATTTGCGGATTGCCGACGATCAGAGTAGAACATTTCGGCGGATGACGAGAGACCGAGTTGAATCGCCCGTATTCGCGCGCTGCTCGATATGAGCTATAGTCGCGGGCCGATCTTTTTCAGCCGCCTTTTTCGATGTGATTAGAGGATGTACCTCAAAATCAACGAGATCGTTCCATTTCGCCATCCACTACAATTTAGTCCTCTACCTGGACGCGATGAATGATGGCTATATCTTGGATAACTCAGGCAGTGTTGGTTTCGGGTTCTTCGAGGCGCAAGCCACAGAACCGCTTACCAACTCCTCGATCAACGGGACGTTCGCGGGGGGAACCTAGTACATCGTACAGTTAGTTCTTTGTATTATGCTGGCGGTCTTTCCGTTGCTTTGTCTGCTTGGGATGGGTTGCCTGATACTGCCCGGTGGCTTCGATGATTTGCTGGAAATGTTCGGGGCCCTTGATCCGGGTGAACGGCGTGGGGGTTCTTACTGTATTGCTTGAGGTATCGAATCAGAAACTCCATGTTCCTTCGCGGTCCCGGATCACGTGTGCTGGAATTGGGCGGTGAGAGCGGCACGGACCGCCATCCCACTGTTTATCCTGGGTCATACGTTGAATACGTGCAGAAGCTTGGACATGAGGCGCCTGGGATCCATTCGTTGGCCTTGCAGGGCTTTTGTGCAACGACTCG
>Ga0210398_10004499_pt1 | contig 13061 bp, 14 predicted proteins | sample IncBWC4OmetaG_FD_161047 | JGI IMG/M metagenome (GOLD analysis project Ga0210398, IMG submission 161047) | Forest soil microbial communities from Barre Woods Harvard Forest LTER site, Petersham, Massachusetts, United States - Inc-BW-C-4-O | ecosystem: Environmental > Terrestrial > Soil >... | reverse complement strand
GGCAGGAACGCTTCTCTACCAGGGCAAGACCGGTGGCGAACTCGTGTACGAACATGGGGTAGGCATGGCGCGAGTGAACGGCAATGCGCAACAAAGCGGGCATCAGCCGGAAGACGAACATACCGTGGGCGCGGAGCGTTGATCTGATCTTCGTGGAGCACTGATCACCGGACGAAAACACTCTATTGGAGGATATTTATTATGGACCTGCTCGCACCTGCTCACTTAATCGTCCTGTTGCTGGTCATCTTAATCATTTTCGGGCCAAGCCGGCTCGGTGATGTGGGCGGCGCGCTCGGCAAGGGCATCCGCGACTTCAAGCGAGCGATTAACGAACCGGAAAACATTTCAGCCACGGCCCCGCAAGCTTCCAATCAGGTCCCGGTGAATGCGGGCGACAAGCTCGACTGATCCAAGGAACGGGCTTGGATAGCGATCACTAAAGCCTCAAATTCAAAGGATAAATGCTATGGGAGACGGTGTAGAAGCCACGTTAACCAGAACTATCGCCTGTAGTAAATGCGGTAAAATGCGACACGTTTGTGTAGCTGACAAGAACGACGCGGCTTGCCTTAGCAGTATGAACTTTGAACGTAAGTATGGCATTTGCCGGACCTGTGAGCAGGAGTGGTACGAGTCAAAAGAAACAGAGCAGGCGGCGCGATCAATAAAATCAGCAATGCAAATCTAGCGCAGACTTCAATGGCGCCGCGCGCGGCCTCCGCCAGCACCCCTTGGCCAGCGAACCACGCGCTGGCCGGCGTGGTGCGAAGTGCTGCGGCCGCAAATCTGGAACCCAGACAGCTTTTCGTCCGGCCCTCAGCCGCAGTGAAGGGCACGGCCGAAAAGCTGGTATCCGAAGGCAGCTCGAACGATGGCCATCCGGGCCTTTGGCGAGAGGTTCTCACTTGAGCTATCAGAGTTACCAAACCGCCGGTAATTCCGGCCTTAACCGGATCACGCAGCTCGAAAACTCAACTTCCGGTTGGCTCGTTTTTGCGGGGCATGCCACTGTAGGGCGAATTATCGCGCATTCCTTACCTAAACAGCGCTTCACGATCGGCGTGGAGCATATGGGCGAGCTGCACTTTCCGCTTGTAATGTGTTCCAAGCAGGTCGGCGGAGATACCCACCTTTGGTGCGACCCAGTGATGCCCCACCGGATTGAGCAGGACGGGGGAATTATTCTTCATCAACGATGCTTGAATTGCGGGCGGGATTTCGGGCGGAAGATTCACGAGGATCACTGGCGAGCCGCCCATGTGGGTCTCTTAAGAATCGAGTTCTTATCGGATGAAGTAACGCTCGTGGATGAGCGAACGGTGTCCAATGCGTTTGCTTCCAGAGGATCGCTGCTTCTATCGCCACCTCTGAACGGAGAAAGACTCGATGGGCGAACGCAAACGGATTGGGCGTGGAAGTGCCAGACGACGGTGCGAGCGTCGCTTGCGCCGGAAAATTCCGCCCTGTAACGGATGCATGCGTTCATAGAAGTGGATCGCGGAAGAAGTAGAACACCATCGAGGTGATCCGCTTGGTGCGAATACTAACAGCCTCGGTGGGCCGCGGGAGTTTTGACGGCGCGTTTAGCGACTGCCCTCGAAAGCGCCGAGAAGGAATTTGCCGTAGCGCACAGCCGCCGTTATGGTTGTGGAACCAATGCGTCTCTCAGAATTCATCGAGGCAAATAGCGAACAGATAATCCGCGAGTGGGAAGGATTTGCGAAGACCCTCGCCGGCGGCGCCGGTCTGCCGAGATGGGTGCTTCGCGACCATTCTGCGGCGATCATCAAGTATATCGCCGAAAATATGGAGCAGCCTCAATTCACTTCTGAAGAAATCGCGAAAGCGCAAGGAGAAGGGCCGAGCGGCCCTATCGAACGGGTCGCGGCGGTTCACGTCGGACTCCGGATCGAATCTGGATTCGATCTGGTGGAAATTATCGCCGAATACCGCGCGCTCAGATCGTGCGTTCTGCGCCTCTGGCGGTCAAACGATCCGGAGAGTTTCGCTGCCGGGGCAGCGGAGATAGTCCGGCTCGGCGAGGCTATCGATCAGAATATCGCGGAAGCTATTCCATATTATGAAGAGCGCGAGATTCAATATCGCGATCGATTCCTCGGCATCCTCGGTCATGATCTCCGCAATCCGATCAATTCTATTTCGGTCGGCGCAACCCTTCTTGCCAAGCAGGGACTAGATGGGAGTCAGCAGGACACGGTTGCGCGCATCCTGCGAAGCGCACGGCGTTTGGACCGGATGGTCACGGACATTCTGGATTTTGCACGGGGGCGGCTTGGAAGTCCGATGCCGCTAACGTTGGCGCCAGCGAACCTGGCCACGCTGGTTAGTGAGCTGATCGATGAAGTACGGTCAACTCACGTAGGGGTAGAGATCCGATTTGATTCGGACGGCGACCTGAGCGGGAACTATGATGCGGAACGGATCAAACAGATGACGTCAAATCTGCTGGTGAACGCGATTCAGCACGGGAGCGGCAAGCTTGTCACGGTAACGGCTTTGGGCGAGCACGATTCTGTGCTCCTGAAAGTGCACAACGAAGGTACGCCGATTGCCGGGGAAATGATCGCGACGATTTTCGATCCGCTGGTGCAGGGAGGAGATCCGAACCAGAATCGGACCGGACTCGGGTTTGGGCTGTTTATCGTGAAGGAAATAGTCGCGGCACATACCGGAACGGTCACGGTGGATTCGACGCAGGAGGGGGGAACAACTTTTTCGGTCCGCCTGCCGCGCCACGTCTCGTGAATTCCCAAGTATCAACTAATTCAAACAGAAGGCGGTGGTGCTGAATCGGACGCGCGCAAAGCGCCTCCAACCAGATTCATGAACCGCAGGGTTTTTCTAAGATGCTCTTAAGGATACGGGGATCATCGGTGATCCGACTGGACTCAACCGCCACTGCGCGGCTATACCATAATGTTCTGTCGTTGCGGCGGGCGGCGCCGAGCTAACCGTAATTTCGCATTCTGGGGGGTCGACCTTGGATTCCATCATAGATGGCCAGGACTCGCTGGCCGGTGAGTCGGTTTATGCAATCGAAAATGACGGCGAGGGGACATTCTGCTGGACGAGGCCGCGTTTCAAGCTCCATCGACCCGATCGTAAACGCTACTTGGCTCTTATCTCGGTCGCGCGCGAGTTGCCCACCTGAAGATCGTAGGTTCGACCATGGGTCGGCAGATTGAGGCCGGCTGGTATTGGTACAGCATCGATCTTGCTGCTGAGGCCCAAACGGAGCTCGAATTGGCAATCGACCGATTCGACGCAGGACCGGCGGAAACTCGCGAACTGGGAATAATGTTGCGTGCCGTCGTATGGCACGACAGCGCGGAGCGGCATGCGCAAATTGAACGCGTGCGCGCCAACACTATCCTCAACGAAGCGGAGTACCGGTCGGGCGCAGTGGTCCTCAAATCCGTTCCGCCGCTGCTGCGTCTCAGTATGGAGGTCCGATGCAACATCGCGAGTAATCAGGCCTGCGTCTATTGCTCATGGAATGGAGTCAAGCGCGATGAAATCGGGTCGCCGGAATTTGATTTGTCCTTTCTCCGAACGCTCGATCCGTACTGGTCCGCGGCGCGCGAAATCAATGACTGTAGCTTCGGTGAGCCTCCTATGCATGCCGAATTCGCGGAGATCGTAGATTTGATCGCTACCGAGGAGCGTGCCTTCTCGTTCACCACGAACGGCAAGATAATGGGTCCGAAGACGCGCAAAGCTCTCCTAGGCCGCAATGTACTGGTCTACATCTCGATTGACTCCGCGACTTCAGCCGGTTTTGCACGCTATCGCGATCGTAGCTTCGATCGGATCCTTCGCGACCTGCGCGCGTTGTGTGTGGAAAAAGGCAACATCGCAACCTGCCCTATGTGACGGTCAGCTTTATCGTCATGAATTCCAACAAGCATGAAATCAGCCAATATCTGGCACTGATGCGGTCACTCGGCGTCGATCGGGTCAAGCTGCGCCATATGGATTACGAAAACAGCCTGGAGTTCGATGGTCCGGTTCAACAGCGCGGCGATTTCATTTTCGCTTACCCGCGCGAGGTCGTAGCGCCGAGCGAGCTCGCCGCTATCGCGCAGGAGGCGCGCCGGGCCGCTGCGGAATTTGGGCTGAAGTTATACATTGATTGGGAGGATTTCGAAGCTGCCCCGGCGCCAGGGTTGCCGTTATGCACCGAGCCGTGGCAAAGCTTCTACGCATTTCAACGCGGGTTCTTTCCCTGTTCCTTCGGACGCAAGCCCATCGCTCGCTGGAGCGAGCAAGGAAATCGTTCTACGGAAGAGTTCTTCGAAGCGGTTTTTAACGGCCCAAAGCTGCGCGAGATGCGCAGCGCGCTCGCGCGCGGAGTCTTTCCAAACTATTGCAAGAATGCGCTCTGCTGTCCGATTGTTAACCGCGCCACTGCAGACGAAACGCCATGCGCGAAATGAGACTGGTGCGCTGTCTATCGAGCGGTCGATCCGACTGTGGGTAAATTTCGGCGCCAGCTTGGATCCGCTGAGATGGGAATCGCCGGATGCCCCAAAGGACGAAGGCTCCCACCAGCATCACGCCAATCGCGAAGACCACCACCCTCATGTCGGTTTACGGATCAGCGTCGCCGTGGATCGACGCATGGCGTAACGATTACAATTACTTACGGCCGCATTCGAGCTTGGGAGCGCTCACTCCCGTCGAGTTCGTTAAAGCAGCAAGGGGGCGGATCGCTTGAGCAAGTTTTGGGCTCCGCGCTCCGCCCCCTTGCTCAATCGCCTCAGCTGGGGCAATTACATCAAACGACGCTACTTCTCACCTGATGGGCATCGGGGTGCAGGCCAGGACGTTATCGCTGGATTCCAGGCCGAATACGCGCTTGATAGCCGAAAAGTGGATTCCGCGTTCCATGAAGGAGTCAGCAATGGAGCATGATGACCACGCGCCTCGTTCGACCGTTTTCACCGATGATCAACTGGCGATCCGCGATTTGACGCGCCGATTCGTCAGGACCGAAATTCTTCCCAATATCCTGCAATGGGATGAAGACGAGGCCGTGCCCGCCCACGTTTGGAGGCGCATCGGAGAACTTGGTCTTCATGGCGTTTGTGCTCCCACCGAGTGGGGCGGTTCCGAGAGTGGCATTGTCGCGTGGTCCATGATGGTCGAGGAACTTGCCTATGGCGATTGCGCGATTGCCAATCAGATCGGAGGGGTCTCGTTTCCTTACGTTGCAAAGCTACTGCAGTTCGGCACGGCCAAGCAGAAGGAGGAGTTTTTGCGTCCGGTCGTCGACGGCAAATACTACATCGCTCTTCTGCTGAGCGAACCGCACGCGGGATCAGATCTTTCGAGTTTGCGAACTCGCGCCGTGCACCGCGGCAACCGCTGGACAATCAACGGGCACAAGGTCTTCATCACCGGCGGTAGCTCCGCCGGTGCGGCAATACTGCTCGCCAACGCCGATCCGGATTTGGGCAAGAACGGGCTCACAACTTTCCTTGTCCGACCCGGCATGCCCGGTTATTCCGTGATCCGCCGGGAAAAGAAACTCGGGCATCGGGTGATGGACATTTGCCAGATCGCGTTGGATGGGCTCGAACTTACCGACGATGACGTCCTCGGCGCAGTTGGTAGCGGCTACAAGATCATCCTCGAGGGCCTGGACACCAACCGCGTCGGCGTAGCGGCGCAAGCGGTCGGTGTCGCGCAATCCGCCTATGATAACGCACTCGCCTACGCGAAGGAGCGCCACAGTTTCGGCCAGCCGATCATCGAGCATCAGGCTATCGGGTTTCGCCTCGCCGAAATGGCCACAAGGATCGAGGCTGCGCGGCAACTTTACCTTCATGCCGCACGACTTAAGGAGCAAGGACATCCACGGCTCAAGGAAGCATCGATGGCCAAGCTTTTTGCCGCCGAGACCGCTGAATGGGTCTGTACCAATGCCCTTCAAATATTCGGAGGCGCTGGCTATCTCCAAGGATCTATGGTCGAGAAACTCTACCGGGACCAACGTGTCTTGCAAATTTACGAAGGCACCAACGAAGTTCTGAAGATGCTGATCCAGCGCGACGCAATGCGGAGCCCTTAGCAGCCTGACACCGGCGTCCTTGTCGGTATCATGAAAACTCGGCGCGAGATGTCGCTGATAGTCGTCGTCCCCCTAAATCTCGGCTCCTGGCCTCGGCGGCGGTCGCTTTATTGTGCCATCTTTTGCATTCCCCCGGGCCACCGAGTCTCATCAAGGTACGTCCGATCTTCTACGATCTTGCCGTCTTTGAAAGTCAGGACCGCACAGAAGGGAGACTGCCACGCATCGCCCTGGTCGGCATCGAGGAGCGTTGCTTCCACCACCACAACGTCCCCGGCGGCGTGAGTGTGATCGAGACGAATCTTGCGTCGTGGGGCTGCCTTGAGAACGCGCTGCTCAAGCTTTCGAAAGGGCGAATGCCCTTCAATTTTTGACCCGCCTAACATGGAGGCGGCGGTGCAATTGTCGGCATAGCACTCCCGCACAAACCGCTCCACGTCGTGGTTGTACATCTCCGCCCAGTGCTTGACGACCTCCAGGTTGCGCTCTTCCAACTTGCCCATGAAATGACTCCTTAGTAACCACCTTCTCTTCAAGCTAGTGCCGGAATTAGCAACGCTATCGCGGCCAGCGATGCGCTTGGATGCAAGCGTATCAGCACAGCCTGGCCAAACCAATTGAACCCTAAGATCTGTGGATGTAGCGAGCGAAGTTCGGCCCGTAACACCATCTGCCGCGTTCCTCAATTTTCTTCCAATTCTTCGAATCAGGAATGAAATAGTTACGCGCTCGTCGCCCTCTGCGAATGGTTGCCAGGTGACTGTCTCGGATCCCGCGCCCGCTGAATTGCGGCACAATCTGCGAATCAGCGCAGGAAATCTCTGTCTGCGTGGACTCGTTGGCGGAGGGAGGGGGATTCGAACCCCCGAAACCTTTGTGGATCTAGAAGGCCAAATTGTCCGCAGAAGTGGCCGGCTTTTCAGCATCAGGATTTCTCTCTGTTTTGTCGAGATGCTTTTTCGCCACAGATTCGCCCTGAAATCGGATGCCATTTCCGTATCTCTGGTCCCCGTTGAAGGTGCAGCACGAGAGGAATACCAAATGAGATGCTCGCAATTTAAGCGCTGAGGTTCGCTCGGACTGCCCGCATCTCAAGCCGGTCGCTCAGGCAAGCGAACCGTTATCTGGCAGCGTATTTCGCGTTCGATCAGATGAAGTCCGAAGACCGAGACGCCAACGCGGAAGCGCGGATGCGAATTTCGTATATCCAACGGATAACCTTCTCCGAATAGAATCCGAAACGTCGCCCGCCGAGCTACGGACTGGAGCCGAGAATTAGACGTACCGGGCAACCAACGTAGCGCTCAGCATAGGTTTCGGGAGGTGGCAAATGCTCGCGCTTAAGCGTGAAGAGCGATATATCGTCCTCAGGTTTCGAGCGACATGAATCTGACCGATACTCGGCTTTGGAATTCGGCCATCACTCGTTTGCTGGGGTTTTAGCAACGTGATTCGATCACTGGCAGATATTCTGGAGCCGCCGCTATTCAACACGACTTTCATTTCATGGCTGAGGAGGACCCACGTGGCAAACTTGGGCCGTTTAACGCCGATCCCTTTCCTGGTTTTGGGAGTGCTGATCCTTGCGTCAAGTTCAACTTCCTGGGCGCAGACGCCCTCGCCCATTACCGAACAAATCGCCAAGGCTTATGGCCTGGATTCGTATGATCAAGTTGAAGCGATCCGCTATACGTTCAACATCAGGGGCGCCATCTCGGTCACGCGTTCGTGGGTTTGGGAGCCCAAGACCGGCCAAATCTCGTACGAGGGGGTAGGTAAGGACGGCAAGCCGGTGAAAGTTACCTTTGTGCAATCCAAAGTCACCGCCGATTCGCCCGTCGCGAAGGACAGAATCGACTGGTTTTTCGTAAACGACAATTATTGGGCATTCCTCCCTTTCCATCTTTACTGGGACTACCCAGGCGCCAATCCGGAAGACATGGGCATGCAGAAACTGCCGCTAGGAGAAGGTTCGGCGAAGCTGGTGACGGTCAAATATCCGAACGGTGGCTACACGCCCGGAGATACCTGGGATCTGTACGTCGGGTCTGACAACCTGTTCAAAGAAATGGTCTACCATCGGGGATCCCCAAAGAGCCCGGTGCCAGCTCTCGTTACAGTGACTTGGGAAGGCTACAAGAAAGCTGGCCCTCTCGTGTTCTCGACGGAGCACAAAGGGACGGCGGACGGCAAGCCGCTGCATCTCTTCTTTACGAATGTAGCTATCAAGATGGCAGGGTCCGACACGTGGACTAAGGCGCAGTAACAGCGGGGTTGATGGCCTTTCAAACTGAGGCGTTGGTCGCGCGACGCGCTGCCAGCGATTGCGCCATCATGTACCCCGCTACGCCTAGAACGGACCCGTACTCGATTACCATTGTCTCCCAGACGGGAAGCGGCCAGTAGACGGCGAGCGAACTCACGGTCCAGACCGCAAGTGGCAGAGTGCGTGGAGTGAACAGAAATGGAGTAATCCAAACGAGGTACCAAGGGAAAATCGCGGGCGCGAAGAGCAGCGTCATTGCCACCGGCCACGCCCAGGCCTCCGGTGAGTCGAGGGCCAAACGCCAACGCGTCCAGAGCGCGACCGCAAAGCCGGCAGCGACTGGAACGCCCAGCAGGCCCTTCGTCGGAAAGACCCACTCGAGGGCAGAATAAACTGGTGCGTTGACGCGCCAACGAGCCAGGTAGCCTCCGAGCGAGCCGAGCGGCAGCTGGCCGTGGCCGAGAAATGGAATGTAGAGCACAGCGAGGATTCCGACGCCTAAAGCCATGTCACGTAGACGGATGCGACCCCAGAAGAGGGGCGTTAACGTGGCTGGAAGAAATTTGACCCCGATCGCGAGCGCGAACGCAACAGCAGAAACCGTGCGCCTTCCCCGTGCCAGCAAAGCAGCAGTTAGAACAAGACCTAGCGCACCTAAGAGATCTATATGTCCATTTCCGGCGCCCTCCAGTGCGACTAGCGGATTCCATGCATAAGCGAGGGCCCACCACGGACTTCGATCGGACTCCGACAGCCAACAAAGTAGAACGGCGACTATAGCCGCATCACAGAGAACGATTGCCGATTTCATCGCGCGCACTGAGTCATCCATCATCGTGACGGCGCGAAAAAAAAGTTCTGCGACGGCCGGGTACGGCGTTGCGAAATCAGGATGGTTCATCAGCAGAGTCTCGGCCGTGTGCAAATGCTGGACTGCGCTGTCGCTTGGCACAACTATGTAAGGATCGTAGCCGAGGCGCTGGATTCTGCCATCCCACACATACCGATAGACATCGGTTGAAAGGGTTGGCGGGCTGAGCAGAAGGGGAACTCGCCATGCCGCAGCGAGCACAAGGCACAGAATAAGTCCTCGATTGCTTCCACCCGCAACCCGGCCAAGGAGCAAAAGGGTTCGAAGATATGCGATTGCTGCCAAAGCAGTGCATACGACGAACACGCGCGCGTGTGTTCTTGAATCGAAGAAAGAAATCCCGAGGATGCAACCTGCGATGACTAGTCCCCAGCCGAGGAACCTGGCCAGCGCGACACGATCGTCCTTCAGCACCCGCCGAGCTCCGGCCGGTGCGCGAGCCACGCGGCCGTTCGCAAGGCACGCCGAGGAAATAAACGGAGCTCGCGCGCCAAACGTACCAGATCCTCAATCTCGTCCACGTCATAGCTCGTTTCGGTGAGTGCCACCTGGAGACCCAGGCCGTGGGCACTTGCTGTCAGCGAATCAAGCGCACTGCCGGTTCCCATCCCTTGCGCATCGAACAACTCTGCCCGAGCAGACTTACTTCCTACGAGGTAGTAGCCGCCGTCGATAGTCGGACCCATCACTACGTCCGCCGCGTCCAGGAGCTGGAAGGCCCTATCGAGCGTCTCTGGTAGCAGTTGAGGGCTATCGCCATCGAGAGCGACCACACGCCGATATCCTCTGTTGATGAAGATGCGCAATGCCGAGGCGAGACCTGCGGCCAGTCCCTCACCTTGTTGCCCGACGATCTCGATCGCCGGGAGCCAACTGGAGAGATCGTCAACATCTGAAGTCGGGCAGACAATGGCCACAATGTCGGTCGAGACGGATCCAGCGAGATCCAGGGTGTCCTCGAGCATACTTCGATATAGGTCCACTACAGCTTCCGCAGGCAGGCCGGTGGCGAGTCGGGTTTTTACGTGCCCGGCGCGAGGAGCCTTCGCCATTATGATCAGGGCACGTTCACCAATCTCTGAATGCGCCCTTTTCAAAGATTCCCCTCGCGTGTCGACGTGTCGAAGAGCTGATACTTCAATATGGCGCCGAGGATACCCCAGGCCGCGCCAATGCTGCCTCGGAAGGTGCCGCTTATCTTCGACGAGCCGATTCGAGGATGATAGCTCACCGGCACTTCGGTGATTCGAAGTCCCCTTCGCGCGCCCTTCATGATCATTTCGACCGGCCATCCATAGGTGGACTCTCGAAGCCCGAGCGCTATCAGCGCTTCATAACGTGCTGCTCGAAAAGGCCCGAGATCCGTGAGGCGTACTCCGCTGAGAAGACCTATCAGGCGCGCTGCGAGACGGTTGCCGGCTACAGCATGCCATGGCATAGCCCCTGCTATTAGTTCGCCCGCCAATCGCGAACCGATAACGATATCCGCAGCCCCATTGCGCAGCGGCTCCAGCAGACGCGACATCTCGGCCGGCCGGTCGCTGTAGTCCCCGTCCAGGAACACCACCACGTCGGAAGCATTGACTGCCGCAAGGCCGGTGAGACAGGCGCGACCATAGCCACGCCTCGGCTCATGCAGAACCTCGGCGCCCATTTGGCGCGCAATCTGTGCTGTTCCGTCGGTTGAAGCGCTGTCGACAACAAGAACTTGTTGCACAATTTCCGCCGGGATATCGGCAAGGACCAGGCCGATCGATCGCGCTTCGTTATAAGTAGGAATGACTACCGTGACGCGCATAGGTTCAAATTGGAAGCTGCGGCCATCGCCGCGCGAGCGCCACATCTACGGCTGCGCGCTTACCCGAAGGTCCCAGAGCGAGCGCCAGAGCTACGACCATTGGAACCAGCAGCTCCCAGATCCAACTGAGTCCCCGTTCCGAGACCCACAGCTCAGTCAGAAATCCGAATGCGGCGAGCGCAGCAGGTCGGGACAACAAACCCAGGATAAGGAAAACTCCAAGACTCAATTCAAAAACCCCCTGCCCAGGACCAGCAATAGCGCTGTGGTCGGCCATAAGTCCCATAACCTGCTTCCAAAGTGCCGGCGCGTGACCATATTGAATGTAATAGCGGATCAATCCGGCATAGCCTTTGGCGCCGTATAGGTCTTTGCCAAGGTTCTCGAAGAACGTCGACACGAATAAGGCGCCTAGCGTAACCCTGAGTATAACGAGTGTGAGGGCCGCATCGAGGGCGGGTAGTTTGGATTCGTTCAACCCTTGCGCTCCTTTTGCTCTTGCGCACCGAACACGGTGGTGCAAGCGCTTCCAGCTTTCGGGAATTGTCGCAAGCTTCCGGCGTGGCTGGCGAACGAAGGCACAGGCTTTCCCGCAACGAACGGACAAAACTCATCGGGCCGGTCCAGTCCTCCCCGCAGTAGCCGGCGGCTTGGACAGCCACCCCGGCACGAGTCGACGAAGCGACAATTCGCGCAGAACTGCGGAACGTGATCCAGCTCGCGAAACGCAGGCGAGTCGACAATCGCCGCTCCCATTTTTTCCAGTTCGTCGAGGCTAAGATTACGCTTCGGCCAATAGACGCAGGGCAGCACCTCGCCCTTCGGCGTGACCCGGATTGTGCCCTTACCGCAACCGCCCGATACGGCTTCGAATCCAAGAATCGCGCGCACGATAGGTTCATTGCACACGGCTAGTGGACAGGATTCCAGCAACCTCTGAAAGCCAATCCAGAATTGCTCATAGTGGAGTGAGAAGGCGTCCGTTTTGACCGGCTGATAGACGTTTACCCGGAAGTTTGCCCCGTGCCATGCAGCAAGCGTCCCTATATCGGGAAGCTTGTCATAGTTGGTCCGCATCATGACGGCTATGATGGTGACGGATGCTCCGAGTCTCAGAGCACGCGCCGTCTGATCGAGCACCAGCCGCCAGTTCCCTGCGCCACGCCAGGAATCCTGCTCTCGCTCGCTTGCGAAGTCCAGGGAAAACTCGACATCAGTGAAAGAGCGCAGCTCATCATCGCTCAGGACCGCCGCCGTGTAGCCATTGGAAGTAAGCGCTATCGCGGTGCCGCGCTCGCGCAGGTACTCAAGGATCGCGTGAAACTCCGGATGAAGTCCATTCTCACCGGTCCCAAGGTTCACCGATCGAACCGGCACACTTTCGCAAATGCGCCGAACGTCATCGAGCGACAGACGATCGATTCGACCTGTATCGCGATAGCAATGAGCACAGGCGAGATTGCACTCATTCGTGAGCCCAAGGCCGACCGAAAAACCATTGCCGCTGGGTTTTTCCATATCTCGGCCGTATCACTTTCAGACACGACGATCTACCAACAGCACGGCATTGGCATTGGGCCGAACTACCCTCTACGTGGTCGATCTTCAGCTCACGGGGTCTGTCCGAAGGTCGAGCCAAATTCCAAGCGGCGATTTTGCCGCCTACGCAGCAATCGACGGAACACAAATGGACAGCCGGCGGCAAGCCGATGCATCTCTTCTTTACGAATGTGGCCGTCAAGCTAGTAGGGTCGGACACTTGGACTAACGCGCATAGGATGCGGGCGGCGTCGGGTGTCGATGGCGAATTGCTCCCGCGCACGGGATGAGACGATGCCTAGGCCGGGCAGCCGGATCAAACGGCGCTTTGGCCGCCGTCCACATCGATCGCTTGACCATTCACGTACGAGGCGAGATCCGACAGAAGGAACATAGCGACTCGAGCTATCTCTTCCGGCTCGGCCAGACGTCCCAGCGGTATGTTTATGGCAAGAGGATGTGTGTCCTTACCGTCTTTGCCTTTCGTGAT
>Ga0210398_10004495_pt1 | contig 13068 bp, 14 predicted proteins | sample IncBWC4OmetaG_FD_161047 | JGI IMG/M metagenome (GOLD analysis project Ga0210398, IMG submission 161047) | Forest soil microbial communities from Barre Woods Harvard Forest LTER site, Petersham, Massachusetts, United States - Inc-BW-C-4-O | ecosystem: Environmental > Terrestrial > Soil >... | reverse complement strand
GCCGCTCGCCAGGGCCTTCAGCACTGGTCATCATGGCCGGTCAATTTCCATGAGATCCGCGAGAAGGCCCTGGCGAGCGGCTGGCATGTCGGGCAGGAGGGCGACAGCCCGCGCGGCCCCTTTATCTATTTCCTTGAAGAGGGCCACCCCGGCACGGTGATCGAGATGGCAGAGGCCACCCCCACTCGCATGCGCATCTTCGACCAGGTGCGCGAAGCAGCGAAGAACTGGGACGGCAAAGACGCGATCCGCCAAAACTGGCCGCAGGCATAGCGACGTGCGGCGCCGGCCGAGCCTGCGGAAGCTCCTGCTCGGCATCGCCGCGATCATCGCGCTGCTCGTCGTTGCGGCCTTTCTGGCGCCGCTGATCGTTTCGAGCGACTTCGTCAAGCGTGAGATCGCCCAGCTCGTCGCGGCGCGAACCGGGCGGGAGTGCCGCATCGATGGGCAGCTCCGTTTTTCGCTGCTGCCGCGGCCGGAGATCACCGCCGACGATGTCAGCCTGGCGAATGCCGAGGGCGGGGTCGCCGCACACCTGATCGAGGTCAATCGCGTCGAGGCATCGTTCCGCTTGCTGCCGCTACTCAGGGGACGCCTTGTGGCGGAGCGGGTCGAACTCGTCCAGCCGCAGCTGCACGCCGAAATCGATAAGAACGGACGGCCCAACTGGCTTTTTCACCGGCCCGCAAATGCAGACGTCAACGCCGAATCGAGCCTGCCTGGACCGAACACTTTTGTGGTCGCGCAGCTGCGCATCGTCTCGGGGATATTCAATTATCTCGATCAGCGCGACGGTAAGGCACTGACCGTCCCGAATATCAGCCTCGATGCGTCGCTGCTGAAAAATGACGGATCGGCCGATGCCGTCGGCGCGGCGGCGTGGAACGGCGATATGCCGAAATTCACCGCTCACGCTGCCTCGTTCAGTGCGCTCTGGGGCGAGGGTTCGGATGTCGCGCTGAGCGTGACATCCGGCTGGGCGAATTTCGCTTTCAAGGGCAAGGCGAGCTTGGCGGACAAAGGAACGGCGAGCGGCGCCGTGAGTTTCAAATCGCCATCGCTTCACGAGATGTTCAAATGGGCCGGTTTTCCCGGCACCTCGCGCGAATTCCCCTATCTGAGCCCGGCATCGGTGGACGGAACGATCGTACTGGGGCCGAAAAATCTGTCGCTGACGGACGCAACCCTCCTCGGGCCCATAACGGCGAAAGGCGGTTTCTCCTTCGACCGCGGCACCAACCGTCCGATCGTCAAAGGCAATCTCCACGTTACGGCGCTTGACCTCGACCCCTATGTTGACGCTGCGGCCTCGACCCCCGGCCCTGCCGCGACGCCGAACCCGGCCACTGCTCACGCCGCACCGTCGCAAGCATCGGCCCCAGAGCCGACCCCGATCTTTGTGCCGCGCCTCGGCAAGGTTCAGCTGAACTTGATCATGACCATCGACGCGACCCACTATCACGGGGTCTCCATCGGCAAGACGTTTCTCAATGCCGCCCTGAACCAACCGAGCGGGCGTTCCCTGATCTCGATTGGCGAGATGGCTTTGTATGGCGGCCAGGTTGGCGGCAACATCTTTATTGACGCCAAGCCGGCGGGGCCACCCAGCCTTTCCGCCAAGCTGAATTTGACAAAAATCGATGCCGGGCCGTTGCTGCACGCGCTAAGTGGCGGCGATGTCCTGACCGGCCGGGGCGATCTGACCGCCGATCTGCAAGCCACCGGCAGCAATTGGGATGAACTGATCGCCTCGTTGAGCGGCAGCGGACATGTTGCGCTCGCCAACGGCATTTTGACCGGCACCGTTGTCCAGCCGGGCGACATCGTCTTGCCGCGACTCGAAAACAACGGTCAGTCACCGAGCGCGCAGCTCCCCTATGACTCGATCTCGACCGACTTTGCGATCGCCCACGGTGTCCTGACGACCAAAAACCTGAAGCTGTCGTCGCCGAAAATGAGTGCGACCGGCGACGGCTCGGTCACCCTATCGCCGTGCCAAGTCGATTATCACTGGCTGCCGGTCATTCCCGGAAAAGGCAACGCGCAAATTGCCGTCAGCGGCCCCTGCGAAGCGCTGTCCTACCGGGCCATGATCGTCACGATCACACCGAACAACAAGAAATAGCCCGCACACCGATTGATGCCAGCGCAATAATCACGGCGCCAACCGGCTATTCCTTTTTAATTCTCCGCCCCATTGCGCCGCCTCGAATTTTAAGGGGCGGCCGATTTTATATATCGCCGCTGTGCAACAACGGCGTGACCCAGATGAGCGACTTTGTTCCTCGACCCGTGATGACACCCTACCATTTCGACATCGAGCATGGTCGCGGCGGCCATTGGACCGCACGCGATCGCGGCGGCTTGACCGGCGGCACGTTTCTCACCCGCCAGGCAGCTCTGCGTTTCGCGCTGGCTGAGACCGGCGGCGACCGCCGTCACGTCCATCTCGTGCGCGCTCGCCGCCTTATCGGAGACGGACGATGAACCGCGTCACCATCAGCTATGACGGCCGTTTCACCTGGCTACTAGACGGAGAGATCGTCGGGCCGACTCGCACCTTCAGCACGCTGCCCCAAGCGATCGCCTGCGCCCGCCAGCTGACCGATGCAAGCGAGACGATGATCGAATTGCAGGTCAGCGGTTTCTACGCCTGCGTCCACCAGGAACGTGGCTGGCCGCGCCGCGTCCACGCGCCCGAACGCGCCGCTTAGCGCGGACCCCGATTGCCGATATCCCGCCGGAAGAACCCGCCGGGCCAGACGATCCGGTCGACCGCGCGATAGGCGCGGTCGCGGGCGGCGGAAAGATCTGGCCCGGTCGCGGTGACGCCGAGCACGCGGCCGCCATCCGCCAGGATGCGCGCGCCATCGCGCTTTGTACCGGCATGGAAGACCTTGACGTCGGGTTCGGCGCCGGCGGCCTCGAGTCCCCGGATCTCCGTGCCGCGCTGGGGGTCGTCGGGGTAGCCGTTCGCCGCCATCACCACACAGATCGACGACTGGTCGTACCAGCGCAAATCGACCCGGTTGAGCACGCCGTCTCGGGTCGCCAGCAGCGCCGGCACGATGTCGCTTTGCAGCCGCATCATCAGCGCCTGGCATTCGGGGTCGCCAAAACGGCAATTGAATTCGATCAGCTTTGGCCCTTCGCTCGTCAGCATCAGCCCGGCGAACAGCACGCCCTTGAATGGCCTTCCGTCGCGCGCCATCGCGCGCAGCGTTGGCAGGATGATGTGCTCCATGACATACGCTTCGATCTCTGGCGTTACCGCCTCGCAAGGGCTGTAGGCCCCCATCCCGCCTGTATTGGGGCCGGTGTCGCCATCGCCGACACGCTTGTGATCCTGCGCCGCGGCGAGCGGCAGCGCGTGCGTACCGTCGCATAGCGCGAAAAAACTCGCCTCCTCGCCGGCGAGAAACTCCTCGACGACGATCTCCGCTCCGGCCGCGCCGAACTTGCCGCTGAATGCGTCATCGACGGCCCGCTCGGCCTCAGCGACGGTGGCTGCGACGACCACCCCTTTCCCCGCCGCAAGCCCGTCGGCCTTGACGACGATCGGCGCGCCCCGCGCGGCGATATAGGCCCTCGCCGCTTCCGTGTCGGTGAAACGGCGATAAGCGGCGGTCGGGATGCCCTCGCGCGCGCACAAGTCTTTCATAAAGCCCTTCGAGCCTTCGAGAGCGGCCGCCGCGGCGCTTGGCCCGAACGCGGCGATGCCCTCGGCTTCAAGCGCGTCCACCAGCCCGGCGACAAGCGGCGCTTCGGGGCCGACCACGACGAGATCGATCTTTTCCTTCTTGGCGAAGTCGGTAATCCCGGCCGTGTCCATGACGCCAATCGGCACGCACTCCGCGTCATCGGCGATGCCGGCATTGCCCGGCGCGCAGTAAAGCTTTTCGACCAGCGGCGACGCCGCGATCGCCCAGCACAGCGCGTGTTCACGTCCGCCCGATCCGATGACGAGGATGCGCATTAGCGAGTGTCCCCCGGCTCCCCTATAATCGAGGCATGAACGATCTGCCGCTTGCCGCCGACGCCTTTACCAGCCCCCCGTCGGGGAACCAGCCGGAATATACCGTCTCCGAGCTGGCGGCGGCGCTTCGTCGCTCGATCGAGGACAAATTTTCCCTCGTCCGCGTGCGCGGCGAGGTCAGCGGCCTCAAGCGGCACAGCTCCGGCCATCTCTATTTCGCGCTGAAAGACGCCGACGCCGTGCTCGATGCGGTGTGCTGGCGGATGACCGCGACACGCCTCACGGTTCAGCCCGAAGACGGCATGGAGGTCGTCGCCACCGGCCGGCTCACCACCTATCCGGGCCGCTCGAAGTATCAGCTCGTGGTCGATTCGATCGAGCTGGCGGGAATCGGCGCGCTGCTGAAGCTGCTCGAAGACCGCCGCAAGCGCCTTGCCGCCGAAGGCCTCTTCGCCGCCGAGCGCAAAAAGAAGCTGCCCTTCCTGCCGCAGGTGATCGGGGTCGTGACCTCGCCGACCGGCGCGGTCATTCGCGACATCCTGCACCGGCTCGCCGACCGCTTCCCGCGCCGCGTCGTGGTCTGGCCGGTCGCGGTGCAGGGCGAGAATGCGGCGGCGCAAGTTGCCGCTGCGATCGACGGCTTCAATCGGCTGGCACCCGGCGGATCCGTGCCGCGGCCCGATCTCATTATCGTGGCGCGCGGTGGCGGCAGCCTCGAAGACCTGATGGCGTTCAACGAGGAGATCGTCGTCCGCGCCGCGGCCGCCTCGGCGATCCCGCTGATCTCCGCGGTGGGGCACGAGACCGACACGACCCTGATCGATCACGCCAGCGACCGCCGCGCGCCGACCCCGACGGCTGCCGCCGAGATGGCGGTGCCGGTGCGGCTCGATCTCATCGCCGAGCTCGACGGCAAGACGGCGCGGCTCGCGCGCGGCCTGTCGCGCGTGTTCGACGAGCGCCGCCTGCATCTGGCCGGCCTGGCGCGCGGTCTTCCCGACCCGCACGATCTGATCGGCGCCGCGACACAGCGGCTCGACGACCGCGCGGAACGGCTGCGCCTGGCGATCGACGGTCGGCTCGGCACGGCGCGTGCTCAGCTTGCCGCTGCCCGGCTGCGCCCGGCGGCGCTCGTTGCCGACATCGCCCGCGCCAAGGCGCGCCTCGACAATGTCGCGCCGCGCCTCGCGACCGCCGCAAGCCGCGCGATCGCCGAACAACGCCGCGTCATCGACGGCCTCGCCGGCCGGCTCGCCAGCCTTACCGACACGCATGAGCGCCGGCTTCATGAAGGATATGTCGTGGTGCGCCGCGGCGATTTTGTCGTCGCCGACGCCGCCAAGGTGACGCCCGGACCATTGGAGCTTGAATTCCACGACGGCAAGGTCGATGTCTACGCCGGCGCGGTCGCCCGGCCGCGCCGCTCGCGGCCCCCGAAGGTCCTGCCTGGTCAAGGCACCTTGTTCTAGGAGATTCCCATGCGCCCCTCCGGTCGCGCCCCCGATGCGATGCGCGCCGTATCGCTTGAGACCGGCTTCTCAAAATATGCCGAGGGTTCCTGCTTGGCGAAATTCGGCGACACGCATGTGCTGTGTACCGCGAGCGTCGAGGAGCGCGTCCCGCCCTTCCTGCGCAATACCGGCAAGGGCTGGGTCACCGCCGAATACGGCATGCTGCCGCGCTCGACGCATACACGCACGGACCGCGAGGCCGCGCGCGGCAAGCAGAGCGGCCGCACACAGGAAATCCAGCGCCTGATCGGCCGCTCGTTGCGCGCGGTCACTGACTTGAGCGCGCTCGGCGAGCGGCAGATCCGCATCGATTGCGACGTGATCCAGGCCGATGGCGGCACCCGCACCGCCGGCATTACCGGCAGCTATGTCGCGCTGCACCGGGCCTTGTCGGGACTGGTCAGCCAAGGCCAGCTCTCCGCCCTGCCGCTCATCGACAGCGTCGCCGCGATCTCCTGCGGTGTCTCCGGCGGCGTCGCGGTGCTCGACCTCGACTATGCCGAAGATTCCTCGGCCGAGACCGACGCCAACTTCGTGCTGACCGGCAGCGGCAAGATCATCGAAATCCAGGCGACGGCCGAAGGCGCGCCCTTCGACGAAGACACGTTCGCCGCGATGCTGCGTCTGGCGCGCAGCGGGATATCACAACTCACGCGGCTGCAGATCGCGGCGTTGCTTTAGTTCAATGGCGAGAAAGTTCGTCGAACCCAAGCTGGTCATCGCCAGCCACAACCAAGGCAAGATCGTCGAGATCGGCGCGCTGCTCGCGCCGTACCGGGTTGAGGCGCTCGGTGCCGGCGAGCTCGCCCTGCCGGAGCCCGAGGAGACCGAACCGACCTTCGAGGGCAATGCCGCGCTCAAGGCGCGCGCCGCCGTGCAAGCCACGGGATTGCCGGCGATCGCCGACGATTCCGGGCTGGTCGTGCCGGCGCTCGACGGCGCGCCCGGCATCTACTCGGCGCGCTGGGCCGGCCCCACCCGCGATTTCACGCTGGCGATGCAGCGCGTCCACGGCGAGCTTGGCGACAAGGACCGCGACGCCTCTTTCGTCTCAGTGCTGGCCCTGATCTGGCCGGACGGTCATGAGGCGCTGTTTCGTGGCGAGGTCGATGGCAAGCTCTCCTGGCCGCCGCGTGGCGAGAACGGCTTTGGCTACGACCCGATGTTCATCCCGGAGGGCTACGCGCAGACCTTCGGCGAGCTCCCGTCCGAAGTGAAATACGCGATCGACCACCGCGCCCGCGCCTTCCAGAAGCTCGTCGCGGCATCCTTCGGGTGAGCCGTGGCGCCGCCGCTCGCGATCTACATCCACTGGCCGTTCTGTCGGTCGAAATGCCCCTATTGCGACTTCAACAGCCATGTTCGCGAGCGCATCGACGCGCGCGTATGGACGAATGCGCTGATCGCTGATCTCGACCGTCAGGTCGAGCTGGCGCCAGATCACGAAGTCGTCTCGATCTTTTTCGGCGGCGGCACGCCGTCACTGATGCCGCCCGATACCGCGGCGGCGCTCATCGAGCGCGTCAGGCGACATTGGCCCACCGCGCCGGGACTGGAGATCACCCTCGAGGCCAACCCCAACTCGGCCGAGGCGGCGCGCTTTGCGGGCTTCGCGGCCGCCGGGGTCAACCGCGTGTCACTGGGCGTTCAGGCCCTGCGGCCCGAGGCACTCAAATTCCTCGGCCGCGCGCATGACCGCGACGAGGCGCTCGCCGCGATCAAGCTGTCGCAGCAGCTCTTCAAACGCACGTCATTCGACCTGATCTATGCGCGGCCGGACCAGAGCCTCGATGCGTGGTCGGACGAGCTCGACGAGGCACTGGCCTTGGCCGGCGAGCATTTGTCGCTCTACCAGTTGACCATCGAGCCCGGCACCGCGTTTCACACCCGGGCCGCGAAGGGCGAGCTCGTGCTGCCCGACGACGAAACCGCCGCCGCGATGTTCGAGCTGACCCAGGAACGGCTCGCCGCGGCCGGCCGGCCGGCTTACGAAATTTCCAACCATGCCCACCCCGGCGGCGAGTGCCGACATAACCTCGCCTATTGGCGCTACGAGGATTATCTCGGCGTCGGTCCCGGCGCGCATGGCCGCGTGACCCGCCGCGGTGTGCGCTACGCCACCCGCCAGCGCCGGCTGCCTGAAGCCTGGCTGCGGCAGCCGAAATTCGAGGAAATGACCGCGATCGGCCGCGATAGCGCGGTCGAGGAGATGGTGATGATGGGCCTCCGGCTCGCCGAGGGCATTCCCCGCGCCCGCCTCGAAGCGCTCGCCGAATGCAATGCCGAAACGCTGTTCGGCATTTCGCTCGCTCGGCTTATTGGCGGCGGCTTTATCGCGCTCGATAATGAGAACTTCCGCGCGACGGAGGCCGGCCGCCAGCGGCTCAACGCGGTGCTCGGCGCCCTGTTCGGCTAATTGACAAAGTTCTGGAACGTCTGCGGCGCTGGGCTGACGACTTTGTCGCCGCCGGGATCGACCTCGAGCACCGCGAGGCCGCGCTGAACCAGCCCATCGACGCCGAACCGGAAGAGCCCGTCGACGCCGGTGAACCCGCTCGGGTTCTGAATCGCCTGCGCCGAGAACGGGTCGGCGCTGTCATTCTTTGACAGCGCCGCGGCCAGCGCCGCCGCGTCGAAGGCGAGCGAAGCGAGACGAGGCGGCGGGTGGTGGTACGCGTTCTCGTAACGCCGTTGGAAATCATGTCGGATATCGGGCGACGACGCGGCGAACCAACCGCCGGCCAGGTCGGGGTCATTGACGATGGTCGGGTCGTCCCACAGCCCGCTGCCAAGGAAACGCGTGCGTGTCGTGTCGATGCCCGCGGTTTTGAGCTGCGCTGCGATCTGCTTCAGCTGATCTCCGCCTTCCGGCAGCAGCAGCGCGTCGAACTGCAGCCCAGCAGCGGCGCCTCCGGCCGCCGGGTTGGCCGCGGCGCTGGCCGGCAACAGATGCTTGATCGAGGCCGAAATGTCGGCGAGTCGCGGATCGAAATATTCGACCCGGGCAAGGCTCGCGCCGCCGGTGCTCGCGACATCCTTGAGCGCATCGCCCATCAGATGGCCGTAAGGCGTGTTGGGCGCCAGCGCGGCAAATTTCTGCAGCCCCTGATCGCGCGCGTAGGACACCTCGCGCGCCACCTCCTGTTTTGGCAGAAAGCCGATCAGGAAAACATTGCCACCGGCGATCTCGGTCTTCGTCGAGAACGCGATGATGTTGACATTGGCGGCCTGCGCGATCGGCTTGACCGCATCGACCTCGTCGGCAATGAGCGGCCCAAGGATCAGCTTGGCGCCGTCGGCGATCACCGACCTTGCGGCATCGGCCGCGCCGCCGGCATTGCCGGTCGTGTCGCGTGGGATCAATGTCAGCTTGTCGCTGCCGGTGGTGAAGAGCGCGAGCTGCGCCGCTTCGAGCATCGCCTTGCCGAGATCGGCGTTGGGGCCGGACAACGGCAGCAGCAACGCGACCTTCACCGTTTCCTTCCCTGGCGCCGGCATCGGGGTTGCGGTCACCGCGGTGATCGGCGCAGGCTTCATCTGCGGGTTCGCGAGCGGGTTGACGACCGGTGCCGGACGGCTGCCGCCGGCGCAGGCCGCTAGCGCACCCGTCAGGAGAAGAGCGGCGAAGCGTGAGGCAAGAGGGGCATAAAACCGGCGCGGCACGGGCGGCCTCGGGCAAAGCTGCGAAAGCGGCGCGCGACCCTAACCGTCGGGACTGCCTAAGTAAACCCGCCGTTGAAGAGGCCGGCGAGGCGCCTTGGCGGCGCTGGAGCCCGGGGCATGCGCTGGAGCCGGGACTGCATCTCGTGGCGACGCCGATCGGCAACCTCGGCGATATTTCCTTGCGCGCGCTATGGGTACTTAACGGCGTCGACCGCATCCTGTGCGAGGACACGCGAGTGACCGCGCGGCTATTGGCGCAGTTCGGCATCGTGAAGCCCCTCGATCCTTATCACGACCACAATGCCGACCGGGTGCGCCCGTCGGTGCTGGCGGCGCTGCGTCGTGGCGAGACGCTGGCGCTGGTCTCGGACGCCGGGACGCCGCTCGTCTCCGACCCCGGCTACAGGCTGGTGCGCGATGCGCTGACCGAGGGGCTCAAGGTCACCGCCGCGCCCGGGCCCTCAGCCGCGCTGACGGCGCTGATCCTGTCCGGCTTGCCGCCCGACACCTTTCTCTTTGCCGGGTTTCTGCCGCCGCGCGCGACGGCGCGCCGCAAGGCGCTGGCGCAGTGGACAGAGCTGGCCGCGACGCTGGTGTTTTTCGAAGGACCGTCGCGGCTCGCCGCGACGCTTGCCGACATGGCGGCGGTGCTGGGCGACCGGCCCGCCGCGATCGGCCGCGAGCTTACCAAGCGGCACGAGGAAGTGCGGCGCGGCACGCTCGCCGGGCTTGCCGCGGAGTATCGCGCCGAACCTGCGCCGCGCGGCGAGGTCGTCATTGTTGTCGGCCCGTCCGAAAAGACGGCGGCGCCGGACATCGGCGATCTCGACGCACGTCTCGACGCGTTGCTCGGCCAATTGAGCTTGCGTGATGCGGTCGCCACGCTTGCCGACGAGACCGGGCTCGCCCGGCGCGTACTCTACGACCGCGCGTTGGCGCGACGACGCGCACAGTGACACCTCCATTGCGCTCGCGCCGCGCGAAGGCCAGTCGTCTCCAGGCCTATGCAGGCGGCCGCTCCGCCGAGCTTTTGTGCCGCTGGCATTTGCGGCTGCGCGGCTGGCGGATTCTCGCCAGCGGCTGGCGCTGTCGGCGGGAGAGATCGACATTATCGCGCGGCGCTGGGGTGTGTTGGCGGCGATCGAAGTCAAATCGCGGCCGAATTTCGCCACCGGCGCGGCGGCCGTGCTGCCGCGCCAGCAGCGCCGCATCGCGCGTGCCCTCGAGACCTTTCTCGCGATGCGCCCTGAGCTTGCCCTGCTGGCGCTGCGATTCGACGTCATGGTGGTCGAACCGAGACGTCTGCCGCACCATCTGCCGGGGGCTTGGCGCAGCGACTGCTGATCGCTGCGGACGCCGTAATTCCGCCGCAAACCGTTGTCTTATTTATCGAATCGATGGGGGATCGCCGTGCTTGAGCGGCCGCGTTGATAAGAAGTCGCCGGCACCTGCCCTGCAGGGTTGGCGACAGGCCGCGAACGCACCAGTATGAGCGCGAAATCCTGCCTCGCGGAGGCACCATGACACGCTTTTCTTTTACGATTGCGATTCTGTCGACGGCGTTGCTGTCGCCGTTGCTGGGTGGCTGTGCGGTGGCGGTGGTCGGCGGCGTGGCCGCGGCCGGCGGCGCAGGCTACCAGGCGGCCCAGGAGCGCGGCGTCAACGGCACGTTTGACGACATGCACATGCAGGCCCAGATCAGCAACGCGCTCAACGGGCAATACGGCATGGTCAGCACCACCGTGTATGGCGGTCAGATACTGCTGACCGGCTCGAGCCCGTCGCCGCAAGCCAAGTTCCAGGCCGAGCAGGTCGCGCGGCAGGCAGCGCCGAGCGCGCGGGCGCTCTACAACGAGATCCAGGTCGGGCCCAACGCTGATGGCATGCAGATCGCCAAAGATGATTGGATCACCGCGCGGGTGCGCTCGGACCTCGTGTTCAGCGCCGATGTCCGCTCTGGCAACTATACGATCGAGACCGATCGCGGATCGGTTTATCTGCTGGGTTCGGCGCGCTCGCAGGCCGAGCTCGACAAGGCAACGCAGACCGCCCGTTACGTGCCCGGAGTGCAGCGCGTCGTCTCCTATATCCAGGTCCGCTACGGCGAGCCAAACGGTCAGCCACCCGCGACGGCGCAGGCCGGCCCGCCGCCGATGGGCTACGGGACCAACCAGTCCTACGTGCCGCCCTCGGGGCCGCCATCGGCCAACGCCCCGATCCAGGTGCAGAAGCTGAACTAGCGCCGGCCTCGAGTCTGTATTGCGTCTATAATCGGGTCGATGAGCGCGTTGCCGGACAAATATGACCTCGCGCGATGCGCGCGGTTCCTGCGCGAGCTGGGCGAGTCGGACTCCCCGGTACTGCCGATCGCCGACGCCGCGCTGGCGCTCGCCTCATTCGACCGGCCGCGCGTCGGTCTCGGGCGCTATAGCCGCCACCTGCGGACGCTGGAAAACGATGTCGCCCGTCGCTCCGGCAGCGCGACAAATCTCGAGTCCCGCGCCAATGCGCTCAACGAGATCATCCTGCTGAAGCACGGCTACAGCGGCGACGAACTGACCTACGATGATCTGCAGAACGCCAATCTGATGCGGGTCATCGACCGGCGCCAAGGCCTGCCGGTGGCGCTCGGCATCCTCTATCTCGACGTCGCGCGGGCACAGGGCTGGGACGCGGTCGGCCTCGGCTTTCCCGGGCATTTCCTGATCCGTCTGTCGGATGAGGGCGGGCGGCTGATCCTCGACCCGTTCCATGGCGGCCGCATCCTCGACGCCGTCGCGCTCCGCGAGTTGCTGAAGGCGATCGCCGGGCAGGAGGTGGAGCTGTCGCCTGAGCATTACGCGCCCGTCGCCGACCGCGAGGTGCTGCTGCGCCTCCAGAACAATGTCAAATCGCGGCTCATTCAGGGGCAGCGTTATGAGGAGGCGGTGCAGGTCATCGAGACGATGCGGATGTTGGCGCCCGATCTCGCCGATCTCGCGCGCGAAGCCGGAGTCATCCACGCGCAGCTCGGAAACATGAAGGCCGCGGTACGGTCCATCGAGGAATTCATTGCCAGCGCCCCCGATGGCGCCGCGCGCCACGAGGCCGCGGTCGTGCTGCAGCAACTGAAGGCAAAACTGAACTAGCCCCGCCCGGCGGACTAGAGCGCGAACATCTGCGCCAGCAGGTCGCTGCCGGCATAGTGCGCGATCACCAAAAGCGTCGCCGCCAGGCCAACCAGCGACAGAAGCGAAATCTCAGTGACCCCGGCACTTTCCGTTGCCCCTGCGGCTTGCGTCCGTGTCATCGCGACAGCCACGGCCTTGGGTTGGTGGCGGGCTGGATCGAATTGCTGTTGCATGGCTTGTTCCCCGATGAGTTCCTTCGACAGAGACGTAGGTGCCTTGCTGCGATCGCTACGTGACGCCGGTCACACCCGTGCGTTTTTTTCGGCTGGCGTGTTTTTTCGCAGCGATGCGACGTTCCGCCCTGCTGCATCGGTGCGCCCGGCGCCCATTTACCAGGCGTTTCGGCATTCTGGCGACGTGCCCTCATGGACCCGACGAACGGCATCAGCGAGCCCGCAATCGCGACACTTGTGCACCGCTTTTATGGCAAGGCGCGCCGCGATCCGGTCATCGGCCCGCTGTTCGAAGAAGCGGTCGAGGATTGGGACGCGCATCTCGCGAAGCTGTGCGATTTCTGGTCGTCGGTGATGTTGACCACCGGCCGCTACAAGGGAAACCCGATGGCGGTGCATTTGAAGCACCCGATCGAGGCCGGTTTCTTCGATCGTTGGCTCGGGTTGTGGCACTGACCGGCCCCCGTTTAGTGGTCCGGTTGGAATGTTAGTTTAGGGTTGGCCGCGGCGCCAGCGTAGGCCATGCGGCGAGTGCCGGGACGAACACCTCCGGGGCTGGAGCGCGATAGCCGATC
>Ga0210398_10004493_pt1 | contig 13070 bp, 10 predicted proteins | sample IncBWC4OmetaG_FD_161047 | JGI IMG/M metagenome (GOLD analysis project Ga0210398, IMG submission 161047) | Forest soil microbial communities from Barre Woods Harvard Forest LTER site, Petersham, Massachusetts, United States - Inc-BW-C-4-O | ecosystem: Environmental > Terrestrial > Soil >... | reverse complement strand
GACGATGCCGACACGGCGCTCGCGCGGCTGCGCGATGATGCCCGCGTCGATCTGGTGCTGTGCGACGTGGTGCACGATGTCGGCGCGGTGGTCCGCGCACTCGCGGCCGAGCGCATGGCGGTGCCGGTGGTCGCTTGCGGCACCGGCGACGATGCGGACGCCGCGGCGCGTGCCATCCGCGAGGGAGCCCGTGAGTTTCTGCCGCTGCCGCCCGATCCCGATTTGATCGCCGCCATCCTCGAAGCCGCCGCTGGCGAAAGCCACGCAATGGTGGTGCGCGATGCCGCCATGCAGGCCACGGTGAAACGCGCCGACCAGGTGGCGGCATCCGAAGCCTCGGTGTTGATCACTGGCGAATCGGGGACCGGCAAGGAGGTGCTGGCGCGTTACATTCACCGTCGCTCGCGCCGCTCCGCCGGACCGTTTGTCGCGCTGAACTGTGCGGCAATTCCGGAAAATCTGCTGGAGTCGGAACTGTTCGGCCACGAGAAGGGCGCATTTTCCGGTGCGGTCGCGCGGCGGGTGGGAAAATTCGAGGCGGCGGACGGCGGCACACTGCTGCTCGATGAGATCAGTGAGATGGATTCACGCCTGCAGGCCAAGCTCTTGCGCGCGCTGCAGGAGAGGGAGATCGACCGGCTGGGCGGCAGTTCACCGGTGCGGGTGAACGTGCGGATTTTGGCCACGACCAATCGTGACCTGCCGGCCGACGTGCAGCGTGGCGCATTCCGCGAGGATCTTTATTTCCGGCTCAACGTCGTGTCGCTCCGCATTCCGCCGCTGCGCGAGCGACCGGGCGACGTCGCGGCACTGGCCGATCATTTCGCGCGCCGCTATGCCGAGGTGAACGGACTGCCGTTCCGACCGCTGACACACGAGGCACTGCTGCGTCTCACATCGTGCACGTGGCGCGGCAATGTGCGCGAACTGGAGAACACCATCCATCGCGCAGTGCTGCTCGCCGACGGCGCTGAAATCGGCATCGAGGCGATTGAGCTCGGACCACCGGCTGCAATGGCGCAGGTTCCCGTTGGCGGCGGCATAGCCTCGCTGGTCGGCCGCCGGATGGAGGAGGTGGAACGTGATCTGATCATCGAGACGCTGGGCCACACGTTAGGCAACCGTACCCACGCAGCGACCATCCTTGGCATATCGATTCGAGCATTGCGCAACAAGCTGCGCGATTATGCGGCGCAAGGTGTCATGGTGCCCCGGCCCGCCGCAGGCGTGGCGGCGTGAGGAAGTGGTGCGAAGCAGGGTAAGATCAGCGCCCCGCTTCCTCTTGCGGGAGGGGCTTGGGGGAAGGGGGCGCCGCTGTCATGGCTGACCCGATTGCCACCCCCGGCTTCTTGCCAAACCTCATCGTCCGCCTCCGCCAATTTGCCCCCGGGACCGACATTGGCCTCGCCATCGGCGTGGTCCTATTGCTCTCGGTACTAATCCTGCCCCTGCCGACCCTGTTGCTCGACCTCGGACTTGCCCTTTCCATCACCGCCGCCGTGCTGGTCCTTATGGTGGCGCTATTCCTCAACCGCCCGCTGGACTTCTCCAGCTTCCCCACGCTCCTGCTGCTGACGACACTACTGCGCCTGTCGCTGAACGTCGCAGTGACTCGGCTGATCCTCTCCCACGGCAACGAGGGCCCGCTCGCGGCGGGCCATGTGGTGGCAGCATTCGGCGGCTTCCTGATGGGCGGCGACGTGGTGATCGGGCTGATCATCTTCTCGATTTTGCTGGTGGTGAACTTCATGGTCATCACCAAAGGCTCCGGCCGTATCGCAGAGGTCGCGGCGCGGTTCAGCCTGGATGCGATGCCCGGCAAGCAGATGGCAATCGACGCAGACCTCTCGTCCGGCATCGTCGACGATAAGGAAGCTCGCCGCCGTCGACGTGACCTCGAGGCGGAAAGCAGCTTCTACGGTGCGATGGACGGCGCGGCGAAGTTCGTCCGCGGGGACGCCATCGCGGCGCTGATCATCACGGTAATCAATATCCTGGGCGGCCTGGCGATCGGCTTGCTGCGGCACGGCATGTCGTTCGCCGACGCTGCCGCCACCTTCACGACGCTGACCGCGGGCGACGGCCTGGTGTCGCAGATCCCAGCGCTGCTGGTCTCCACCGCCGCCGGCATCGTGGTGACGAAGGGCGGCATGGAGGGCACCGCCGATGTCGCGCTGATCCGCCAGCTCGGCAGGAGCCCGAAGCCGCTCGCCATGGCTGCCGGGGCGGCGACCGTGCTCGCCCTGCTCCCCGGCCTGCCGACACTACCATTCATCGTACTCGCGGGATTGGCGGGCGGCGGCGCCTGGCTGCGCTACAAGAACCCGTCGATCGTGGTGTCCGATACGCCAGCACCCGCGGTCGTCACCGAACAGCCGATCAGCGACGCGCTGCGGATCGACATGATCCGGCTGGAGCTGGGCTACGGCCTGCTGACGCTGGCGGGCGGCGACGCCCCACGGTTGACCGAGCAGATCAAGGGCCTGCGGCGCTCGATCGCCGCCGAGATGGGCTTCGTCCTTCCGCCAGTGCGGATTCAGGACAACATGCAACTCGGTGCCGATCACTATTCGATTCGCGTGAAGGAGATTGAGGCCGGCAGTGGCGAACTGCGTCCCACCATGCTTTTGGCGATGGATCCAAAGGGCGGCACACCCCCCGTGAAGGGCGAGCCGACGCGCGAGCCAGCATTCGGCCTGCCAGCGCTTTGGATCGATCCTGCTCTGAAGGAAGAAGCGTTGTTTCGTGGCTGCACGGTGGTGGATCCCCCCAGCGTGCTGACCACTCATCTGACCGAGACGGTGCGGGAAAACATGTCGGAGCTGCTGTCCTACGCCGAGACGCAGAAGCTGCTGGATGAGCTGCCACGCGAGCAGCAGAAGCTCGTGGCCGACCTGATCCCGTCGCAGATCACCGCGGGCGGCGTGCAGCGTGTTTTGCAGAGCCTGCTGGGCGAACGGGTGTCGATCCGCGACCTGTCGACGATTCTGGAGGGCATCCAGGAGGCGTGCGGCGGCGCAACCCGTGCCATTCCGGCGATCGTCGCCCATGTCCGGGCGCGGCTGGCGCGGCAGATCAGCGACAGCCATACCGGCGCGGGCGGCTACATCCCGTTGATCACGCTGTCGCCTGGGTGGGAGACCGAGTTCGCGGAGGCGGTAGGCGGGCCGCCGGAGGATCGCCAACTCGCCATGGCGCCGAGCAAACTGCAGGACTTCATGCAGAAGCTTCGCGCCGCATTCGATGCTGCCGCGAGCACCGGGGAGACGGCGGTGCTGCTGACGTCGGGCGGCATCCGCGGCCAGGTGCGGGCCATCGTTGAACGGATACGGCCGAATACCGCAGTGCTGGCACAGGCGGAGATCCATCCGCGGGCCCGGATCCGCACGGTGGGGACGATATGAGCGCCGTCGGTCGAGTGCTGAGATGCGCCTGAAACTCTATCGCGCTCCGGCGATGGCCCAGGCGATGGCACGCGTGCGCGCCGAACTGGGTGAGGACGCACTGATCCTTGCAACCCGACGAGTTGGCGACGGCGTCGAGATAACCGCGGCCTTGGAGCCCGAAGACCAGCCGCCTCCGCCGCCGCTGGTAGAGGCCGATCCCGCCCGCCTCGCCGCCCTCGAATTCCATGGCATCACCAACCCAGTGCTTGCCGCCTTGCGGCACGGAGACCTCGCAACCGTCCTGGCCGGCGCGATACCGTTTGCCGCTCTCCCGCTCGGCCAGCAACCACTGCTGATGGTCGGTCCGCCAGGCGCCGGCAAGACATTGACCGTGGCGCGGCTGGCGACCCGTCTCGTGATGGCCGGCAGCGCACCGATGGTGATTACCGCCGACGGCCAGCGTGCCGGCGCGATCGAGCAACTGGCCGCCTTCACCCGGCTGCTTGGGATCAGCCTCATCGTCGCCTGTCATCCGGTCACCCTCGGCCGCGCGCTCACGCGCCGTCCGCCCGCTGCCACAGTGCTGGTCGATACGCCCGGTTGCGACCCGTTCGATCCAACGCAGGTTGAAGAACTGACGGCACTCGCCGCCGCAATCTCAGGCGCCATGGTGCTGGTGCTGCCCGCGGGCCTTGACCCCGCCGAGGCGGCCGACCTCGCGCGCGGCTTTGCCGCGGCTGGCGCCAATCTGTTGGTAGTCACTCGGATCGACCTGGCGCATCGCCTCGGCGGCGTCCTGGCTGCGGCCAGCGCCGGTCTGGCCCTGACCGAGGCCGGGATCGGTCCCGGCGCAGCGGACGGACTGCTGCCGATCACCCCCGAGTGGCTCGCCGCTCGCCTGCTGACAGGATCGCGCCAATGACGGAAGGCCGCACGATTGCCATAGCCTCGGGCAAAGGCGGCGTGGGTAAGACCTGGTTCGCCATTACACTTGCCCACGCGCTCGCGCGACAGGGAAGTCGCGTTCTGCTGTTTGACGCAGATCTAGGTCTCGCCAATGTCGACATTCAGCTCGGACTCACACCGAAGCAGGACCTGGGCGGCGTCATCGCCGGCCGTGCCACGCTGGCCGATGCGGTAGTGCACCAGACCGAGGGTGGTTTCGCGATCGTGGCCGGCCATTCCGGCTCGGGCGCCCTTTCTGCGATCGAACCGGCGGCGCTCGAACGCGTTCTCGCCGCCCTGCACGGCGAGACCGTGCACTATGACATGGTGCTGCTCGATCTCGGCGCCGGCCTTGACCGCTCGGTGCGTCGAATGTCTGCCTGGGCCGACACGATGCTGGTGCTCGCCACTGACGAGCCCACGAGCCTTACCGATGCCTATGCCGTGATCAAGCTGTATGCCGCAGATCGGCCGCAAGGCGATGCCAGGATCGTGGTCAATCAGGCCGCCACGCGCCAAGCCGGCCAGCGCACGTTCGCCACGCTGGAGCGTGCCTGCCAGACCTTTCTCGGACGCGCCCCGAAGCTCGCCGGCATCGTGCGCCGCGACGACAGGGTGCGCGACGCGATACGCCGCCAGACACTGTTGGTAACACGATACCCCGCCTCGCCCGCCGCCACCGACGTGGAGGCCGTCGCCCGTTCATTGTAGCTTCCGCCGCGCCGCACCACATCGCGGGCGGAGAAGGCAGCATGGCGTTGATCCGCAGCAACCGGGCCCGCGATCTGCGCGTGGATTTCTTCCGCGGCCTCGCCCTGTGGTGGATCTATACCGACCACATTCCGGGCGACGTCCTGGGTGACTACAGCCTGCGCAACTTCGCCATGTGCGACGCGACCGAGGTATTCGTGCTGCTGGCCGGCTTCGGGGCGGGCATCGCCTATGGCTCGGTGATGGACCGGCAGGGGTATCTGTATGCCGCCGCCGACACGCTGCGCCGCGCGTGGACGCTTTACATAGCCCACATCTTCCTGTTCGTCGTTTACACGGCGCAGGTGGCATACTCCGCGGCCGCGCTCGACCGCACCTTCTACCTGGAGGAAACCCGGCTCGACGTCCTGGCAGACGCGCCGTATCGCGCCCTGCTCGAGGCGCTGCTGCTGCGATTCCAGCCCAGTCTGTTGAACATCCTGCCGCTCTACGTGGCGCTGCTGCTGATCTTCGCACTTGCATTGCCGTTGCTGCGAAAACCGGCGCTCCTGTTCACCGCATCGGCAACCGCTTATGTCGCGGTTCGTGTGGCTGGCATCAATCTGCCGGCCTGGACCGGAGAGGGGTGGTTCTTCAATCCTTTTGCCTGGCAGCTGCTGTTCATGATCGGCGCTATCATGGCCTATGCGCCGCCACGTATGCCACGCTCCCGCTGGCCGATCGATCTGCTCGCGATGCTGGTCCTGGCGGCGGGGATCGTCGTCATATGGGTGATCGACATCCATCCGCGCGTCCTCGCCGCGATGCCGGCGCCGGTGATCCGCTTCGTCATCACCGAGGACAAGACCGGACTGCATCCGTTCCGCCTGCTCTCCATCCTGTCGCTCGCCTGGCTGGTCGCGCGCTCAGTGCCGCGAGACGCTGCCTGGCTGCGCTCGCGTGTTGCCGCCCCCCTGGTCCTGCTCGGGCAGAACTCGTTGCCAGTGTTCTGCTCCGGCATCTTCCTGGGCTTTCTCGCCCGGCTTGGCCTCGAGGCGCGTGACAATGCGGCAATGCAGATCGCAGTGAACCTGCTTGGTGCAGTGGCGATGGTTGCCGTGGCGGGACTTACCGCGTGGTATCGCGGCAAAGGACGCTCAGCGGCCGCGCCGGCACAGCGGCAGCCGGTTACCTTGCCGGCGGTCGTCCGGACTGATACCGGATAGGTAAATGCGCCGTCCGGCTTCCGTGATTTTGCTCTGCGCCTTGCTGGCTATCTCGCAACAACCGCGGGCAGGCGAACTGGGCGCTGCCTGCGGCGCACCGGAGGAATTCATAACCACTGACGCTTCGTTGGCGCAGCTTGGTGCGGCGATAGCCGCGGGGGGGCCGGTTGACATTCTTGCTGTCGGGTCGGCGACCACGGTCGGCTCGGCGACGTCGAACGGGCAGCACAGTGCGGCTCAGGGTGGCGCATTCCCGTGGCACATGGTGCGTGCGCTGAATGCCGCGCTTCCATCGGTGGAATTCCGCCTTACCGTGCGCGGCGGCCGCGGGATGACGACTGAGGACATGTTGCCGTTGTTGGATGCGGCGCTGAAGCAGCAGCACTTCCCGCTGGTGCTGTGGCAGACCGGCACGGTCGAGGCGGTGCGCGGGTTGCAGCCCGATGGCATGCTGGACCTATTGCACCAAGGTGCTGAACACGTGCGGGACGCAGGCGGCGACCTGGTTCTGATCGACCCGCAGTTCAGCCGCTTCCTGCGTGCCAACACTGACCTCGATCCGTACGAGAACGTGATGCAGCAGGTCGCGACGATGCCAGGTGTGGCACTGTTCCGTCGGTTCGATCTGATGCGCTCCTGGGCCGACACTGGGAGGATCGATCTGGAGCACACCCAGCAGGCTGATCGCGACACGGCGCTGGATGAACTGAACAGATGTCTGGGCAAGGCGCTGGCGCGCCTCGTGCTGAACGGGGCGGATACGGGGAAGCGGTAGCGTCCTCCGGGTGGGAGGATGACACACGCTCCCACCCGGCGCATTGTTGGCCCATCTGTTGTGCGATGGGAGGGAAGCGAATGGCTGGAATGCTCGATGGCAAGGTTGCCGTGGTGACTGGTGCAGGGCGCGGTATCGGCCGCGCAACGGCAATCTGCCTGGCGGCAAATGGCGCCAAGGTGGTGGTCTGCGATGTCGGCGCCGCAGTGACCGGCGAGGGTCACGACGTCGGACCGGCGCAGCAGGTGGTGGCCGAGATCACACAGGCGAACGGCCAGGGCCGTGCGGTGGCCAACACCGACAGCGTCGCTGAGTGGGAGAATGCGCAGAAGATCGTGCAGACGGCGATCGATAATTTCGGCCGCATCGACATGGTGGTGAACAATGCGGGCATCCTGCGTGACCGCATCTTCCACTACATGACGCCCGAGGAATGGGATGCGGTGATGAAGGTGCATCTTTACGGCGCCTTCTATGTCAGCCGCGCCGCGGTGCCGCATTTCCGCAAGCAGGAGAGCGGCTGCTACGTGCACATCACGAGCACCTCGGGGCTGATCGGCAGCGTCGGACAGGTGAACTACGGAGCCGCGAAACTTGGCATCGCCGGGCTGTCACGCTGCATCGCAATGGACATGCAGCGCTACCACATCCGCTCCAACTGCATCGGGCCGCATGCATTCAGCCGCATGATCGAGACGGTGCCAGGCCAGACTGAGGAGCAGATGAAGGCGCGCGCCGAGAGGACGCGGCCGGATCACATCGCGCAGCTCATCGCGTTCCTCGGGACCGACGCTGCGGAGGGCGTGTCAGGGCAGATCTTCGGCGTGCGCGGCAACGAGGTGTATCTGTACAATCAACCGCGGCCGATTCGCATCATGGCGCGCACCGACGGCTGGACGCCGGAGAAGCTCGCCGAACACTGGCTGCCCGCGGTGAAGAACAGCTTCACCCCGCTGGAACGGACGCGCGACGTCTATCCGTGGGATCCAGTCTGAATCCCGCCAGTGTCATTGCGAGCGCAGCGAAGCAATCTCGGTCAGTTTAAAGCGCCGAACGTCGCCGGGATTGCTTCGTCGCCTCTAGCGACCCACGAAGTTCGGCTTCCGCTTCTCCCTGAAGGCCGCCACCCCCTCGCGATGGTCCTCGGTCTGATCGAGCTGCGGCTGCACGAACGCCTCGTAGTCCAGAAAGTCCTCGTAGCTGGGTCCGCTGGCCATGTGGAACAGCTTCTTTGCCATGCCGAACGCGAAGGTGGGACCTGACGCAAGGTCCGCCGCCAATTCCTCGGTCTTCGCCATCAGGTCGCCGTCCGGCACGACATGATTGACCAGCCCGAGTGACAACGCCCCCTGCGCCTCGACGAAGCGGGCGGTGAACACCAGTTCCTTCGCGCGAGCCAGTCCGATGCGGCGGGTCAGGAACCAGATAGCGCCGCCGTCCGGCGCCAATCCGATGCGCCGAAACACCTGCGAGAACCGCGCCGTCTCTGATGCAACAATCAGATCGCAGGCCAACGCGATACTCCAGCCGATGCCCACCGTCGGCCCGCGCACTGCGGCGATCACCGGCTTCTCCGTCGCATGCAGCGTGCGCAGGAACTGGTGGCTGCCGGCCTGCATCCTCTCACGCTCGGCGCGCAGTCCGCCGCGCTGCATGCGCCCGACATCGGCGCCGGTGCAGAATGCGCGTCCCTCGCCGGTGACGATGATGACCCGAACGTTCTCATCGAAGCGAAGCTGCTGCGTATAGTCGCGCAACTGCGCGCGCATCTCGTGGGTCAATGCGTTCAGCTTCTCCGGCCGGTTCAGCACGATCTTTGCCACCGGCCCTTCGATGATCAGATCCACGGACATCGCCTGTCGTTCCTCCGCCTGGTCCGCAACATCCAAGCGTGTTGACGCCATGCGGGCAAGGCGCCACCGTTGCAATGTCAATAGGGGAACCGGTCATGGCGCGTCCATTCGAGGGCATCCGCATCATCGACATCACGCATGTACTGGCGGGGCCGTTCGCGGCGTACCAGCTCGGGCTTATGGGTGCCGATGTGATCAAGGTCGAGCACCCGGACGATCCGGACCAGAGCCGCGATTCCGGTAGTGACAACGACCTGAACCACGCCAACATGGGCACCGGGTTCCTGACCCAAGGCTCCAACAAGCGCGCCATCACGCTGAACCTGAAGGCCGAGCAGGGCCGCGAGATCCTCAAAAAGCTGGTCGCCACCGCCGATGTGCTGGTGGAGAACTACCGGCCCGGCGCGTTCGAGGCGCTGGGTCTCGGCTATGAAGAGATGCGCAAGATCAACCCGAAATTGATCTATGCGTCGTTTTCGGCGTTCGGCCAAGGTGGCCCGCGGCGCGAGCAGACCGCGTATGACCACGTGATTCAGTCCACCTCCGGCATCATGGCAATGACCGGCACGCCGGCGGCCAATCCGATCAAGATCGGCGCGCCGGCGATCGACTATGCCACCGGCACGATGGGCGCCTACGCTTTGTCGGCGGCACTGTTCCAGCGCGAGCGCACCGGCCAGGGCCAGCGTGTCGACATGGCGATGCTGGATGTCGCGATCATCCTGATGGCCTCGCATGTGACCGGCTACATGCGCAACGGCCACCATCCGAAGCCGTCTGGAAACACCACAGGCCATGCCACCAGCATGGCGTATCAGACGAAGGACGGAATGGTGATGCTGGGCGCATCCAACCTGCGACAGCAGAAACGGCTGTGGACGGTGCTCGAGCATCCCGAGATGATCAAGCGGACCAACGACGAACGCCGCGACGACCACGCTCGCGAGGAAAAGCTGCTGGCCGAGATCATGCTCACGCGCGGCGCGGCGGAGTGGGAGGTGTGGCTGCAGGAGCGCCACGTGCCGGCGTCGCGTGTCCGCACGATGGGCGAGGCGCTGGCTGATCCACAGATCGCCTCGCGTGGCGTGCTGCATCGGCAGGAGAGCGCGCCGGGGATCGAGGGGCCGTTTACGGTCCCCGTGGCAGCATTCAAGTTCGCACACGATGGGCCGCGCGTCGATCGGCCGCCGCCGATGTTCGGCCAGCATACCGACGAGGTGCTGGCAGAGTTGGGATACAGCGGCGCGGACATTGCGCGGTTCCGCGCGGACAAGGTGGTGTGAGGGCGAGGCACCTCGGTCAACAAGCAAATGGGAGGCGACGATGCAACTCGGGCGACTTGGCGCGTGGTACTCCACTGACAAGCTGGGCGCCCCCCAGCAGATCAGGACCTTTGTGCAGACCGTCGAGCGTCTCGGCTACGGCACTCTGTGGTACCCTGAATCCCGTGGCTACGAATCCCTCTCTGTCGCCGGCTTCATGCTAGCCAACACGAAGAACCTGAATCTCGGCAGTTCCATCGCCTCGATCTACGCGCGCGATGCCTTCACATCCCGTCGGGGCCTGCTCTCGCTTCAGGCTCTCTACGGCGACCGCTTCATCCTCGGTCTCGGCGTCAGCCACGTTCCGATGGTCGAAGGCATCCGCGGCCACAAATACGAAAAGCCGGCGCCCGCCATGCGCGCCTATCTGGACGGCATCACCAAGGGCGAAGCCGGCTCCGATACCTGGTCGATTGCCATAGCCGCACTTGGCCCGCTGATGCTGAAGCTGGCGGCGAGCCACACGCGCGGCGCGTTGCCCTACAACACTACGCCACAGCACACCGCCGAAGCCGCACGCATCCTCGGCCCTGGCAAGTGGCTGGTGGCCGAGCAGAAGGTTTCACTTGAAACCGATCCCGCGAAGGCACGCGCGCTCGGGCGCAAGGAGCTGTCGCGCTACATGACGCTCGACAACTACCGCAACAACTGGCTGCGCATCGGCTTCTCGGAAGCCGAGCTGGCGAATGGCGGTTCCGACCGGTTCATAGACGCGATGGTGCTGTGGGGCGGCGCCGACAAGGTCCGCGAGGGCCTGCGCGCCCACTTCGCCGCGGGCGCGACGCAAGTCTGCATCCAGCCGGTGCACGAGGACGGTGACACCGCGACGCGCGACCGCGTCCTGACGGAGCTCGCCAACACCTGACCGGAGTGACGCCATGCTGGCAATCCCGAAATCCGGGCCGCTCGCGCGAACCACGATGGCCTATGTGCTGGCCGGCGGTCGCGGCAGCCGACTGATGGAGCTCACCGACCGACGCGCCAAGCCGGCGGTGTACTTCGGCTGCAAATCGCGGATCATCGACTTCGCCCTGTCGAACGCGCTGAATTCCGGCATCCGCCGCATCGGTGTGGCGACGCAGTACAAGGCGCACAGCCTGATCCGTCACCTCCAGCGCGGCTGGAACTTCTTCCGCGTCGAACGCAACGAAAGCTTCGACATACTGCCCGCGTCGCAGCGTGTTTCCGAGACTGAATGGTATGCGGGGACCGCCGATGCGGTGTATCAGAACATCGACATCATCGAGAGCTACAGTCCGGACCACATCATCATTCTCGGCGGTGACCACGTCTACAAGATGGACTACGAGCCGATGCTGCAAATGCACCACGAACGTCAGGCCGACGTGACGGTAGGGTGCATCGAGGTGCCGCGCGAGGAAGCGTCCGATTTCGGTGTCATGGCGGTGGACGGCACCGACCGCATCATGTCGTTTTTAGAGAAACCAAAAGACCCGCCCGGCATGCCGGACAAACCCGACAAGGCGCTGGCCAGCATGGGTATCTATGTCTTCGCCACGAAATTTCTGTTCGACCAACTTAGACGTGATGCTGCCGATCCCAACTCGAATCGCGATTTTGGCAAGGACCTGATCCCGTATCTCGTGAAACACGGCAAGGCGCAGGTGCACCGCTTCACCGAATCCTGCGTGCGGTCCGGCTTCGAAGCGGAGGCCTATTGGCGCGATGTCGGCACGCTGGACGCGTACTGGCAGGCCAATATCGACCTGACGGAAGTGATCCCTCGGCTCGATCTCTATGACAGCGAGTGGCCGATCTGGACCTATGCCGAGGTCACGCCACCTGCCAAGTTCGTGCACGACATGGATGGCCGCCGTGGCCAGGCTGTCAGTTCGCTGGTCTCGGGCGGCTGCATCATCTCCGGCGCATCACTGCACCGCTCGCTGCTGTTCACCGGCGTGCACATGCACTCCTTCGCGAGCATCGAGAACACCGTCGTGATGCCATACGTTGACATCGGCCGTTCTGCCTGGCTGCGCAATGTGATCATCGATCGCGGGGTGCGGATCCCGGAAGGTCTGGTGGTCGGCGAGGACCCGATCGCCGACGCAAAACGCTTCCGGCGCACCGAGCAAGGCGTCTGCCTGATCACTCAGCCGATGCTCGACCGTCTGAGGTGATGGCGCCGCTCAACGTCCTTGCGGTGGCCTCGGAGATATTTCCGCTGATCAAGACAGGTGGTCTCGCCGATGTCACCGGCGCGCTACCTGGCGCGCTCGCCGCGCAAGGCGTCGCGATGCGTACAGTGATTCCGGGTTATCCGCCCGTTCTGGACGCACTCGAAGGCGGCGTGGTCGTTGCCACACTGGACGATCTGTTCGGCGGTGAGGCGCGAATCGTGGCAGCGCAGGCTGCGGGGCTTGATCTGTTCGCAATTGATGCTGCGTATCTCTACGCGCGCCAAGGCGATCCGTATCGTGGCCCCGACGGCGGGGACTGGAGCGACAACGCGTTTCGCTTCGCCGCGCTGTCGCGTGTAGCGGTGCAACTGGCACAAGGACTGGTCCCTGGATATCGGCCGGACGTCGTGCACGCGCATGACTGGCAGGCGGGGCTTGTGCCGGCCTATCTGCACTACGCTGGCGCCATCGATCCGCCGACCGTGATGACGATCCACAATCTCGCGTTCCAGGGGCAATTTCCGGCGGGGCTGCTGCGGCATCTCGGCTTTCCACCGGATGCGTTCACCGTCCAGGGTGTCGAATACTATGGCGGCATCGGATTCCTGAAGGCTGGGCTGCAATTCGCCGACCGGATCACCACGGTATCGCCCACCTACGCCGCGGAGATCCGGACACCGGCCGGCGGCGTGGGTCTCGACGGTCTGCTCCGCGCCCGCGCTGACGTGCTCT
>Ga0210398_10004488_pt1 | contig 13080 bp, 7 predicted proteins | sample IncBWC4OmetaG_FD_161047 | JGI IMG/M metagenome (GOLD analysis project Ga0210398, IMG submission 161047) | Forest soil microbial communities from Barre Woods Harvard Forest LTER site, Petersham, Massachusetts, United States - Inc-BW-C-4-O | ecosystem: Environmental > Terrestrial > Soil >... | reverse complement strand
AAATCGGGATTGATGGCGATCGCTCGCTGAAATAATTGCTGCGCTTCGGAAAACTCGCCGCGGTCGGCGCGTAATTCGCCGAGAAGCGACAATGCGTCAACCTGGTTCGGGTCGATCGCCAGCGCGGCCTGGCAGTGTTGTTCCGCTTCGGCCGTACGTCTCTGCAGGCGCAATGCCGCGGCGAGGCTCAAATGCATCGAGGCGGATTCGGGTTGCAGCTCGAGCGCCCGCGCGTAGCTCGCGACCGCCTCATGAATCCTGCGAAATTCCAGCAGCGTGTGTCCCAGGTTACAGTGGCTCACAGCGTTTCGCGGCTCAAGCTCGATGGCCCGGGCGTACAGGGACGATGCTTCGCGACAATCGCCGAGGTCGCGCAGCACGTTGCCGAGATTATTCAGCGCCTCGACGTCCTGTGCATTCAGCGCCAGCGCCTGCCGGTAGCTCGCCACGGCCTGCTCGAGTTGTCCGAGCGCGGCGAAGATGAGTCCCAGAGTGTTGTGCGCGACGCCCAATTCGGGGTCGAGAATGAGCGCGCGCCGGCAACTGTCAAGCGCCTCATCCAGGCGCCCGAGGCGCCTGAGCGCGTTGCTCAGGTTGCAGTGGATTTGCGCATCTTGCGGCGCGATCTTAAGCGCGCGCTGGTAACAGCTCACGGCATCATCCAATTGACCGAGTTCGAGGAACGCATTCCCCAGATTGTTGTGCGCCTCGATGCTGCGCGGATTGCTGCGCAGCGCCTGATCGTAAAGCGCAATGGCCTCGCGTGCCCGGCCCAGCGCCTTGGTGGCATTGGCTGCATCGACCAACACTTGCGCGTCATGCGGATGAATTGCCAGTGACCTGGTCAAGCTGGCCAAGGATTCCGCCCATCGTCCCTGATCGTGCAAAGCCGCGCCCAGGTTGCCATGCGCTTCAGCGTCATTCGGCAGCAGTTCGGCAGTTCTCTGCAGCGCCTGCAATGCTTCCTTGCCTTGGCGCAACAGCGCCACGCTCAAGAGTTTCCACAGCATCCCGGCATTGGGATGCGTGGCGAGCAGCGTGCGCGTCCCATGTTCGGCCTCGCTAAACCGATTCTGGTTGACCAGCGCGACCAGCGCGCCAATTTCGTTGGGATTCAGCGATTGTTGGCGGGATGTGGCTGGCTCCAATCCGCAGCAACGCTTGTATTTTTTGCCGCTGCCGCAGGGACAGGCCTCGTTTCGGCCGGGATTCACGCCCGCTCCTAATTGCGGTAGTGGTTCAATGCATCACCCAGAGCTTCTTTGAGCGGGTTGAGCCACGGCTCAAAATTCGTCCACTGATCGAGGCCCTCGCGGAAAATGGGCTGGCGAACCTGCTCAGAGCTCGCCGTGCGCACGCTGCGCTCGGTCTTGTGGAACTCGATGCATGCCGGTTCGAACTCGAGCCCGCAGAAATCCAATATGCGCCGCACGTTGCCTTCAAGATCCTCGACGACGTCCTCATGCTGGATGCGCAGGATGCGGCCGGGAAGAACCCGATCCCAATGACGCATCAACTCAAGATAGGTTCGGTAGTAGCGCGCGATGTCCTCGATGCTGTAGGTGAACTCCTGACCATTGGCAAACAGTTGCTTCAGATTGCTGAAGCAGCACGCCATCGGTTCGCGTCGCGCATCGATGATCCGGGCATTCGGCAACATCAGATGTATGAGCCCTAAATGCCGAAAGTTGTTCGGCATCTTGTCGATGAAAAAAGGCTTGTCGGTGCGATAGACACGGGTCGTCGCCAGATACTGTTCGCCAAGCGGTCGAAATTCCCCGGCGCTCATCTCCGCCAGGATCCGCGGGTAGCGTGGATTGTTGAGATCCGGATCGCGGCCGCGAAGATTTCTCACGATCTGCTGCACATTGGCGAGTTCCTGCGTACCTTCAACCCGGGAATGCGAGGCCAGGATCTGTTCGAGCAGCGTCGAACCCGAGCGCGGCAGCCCGACGATGAAAATCGGATCGGGATTCGGCACGCCTGCGCCCGAGTGTCTTTCGAAAAACGCAGGCGTGCAGACCTCGATCTGCTGACGGGTATTGTTCTCGATGATCTCGGCGCGATACTTGCTTTCGAAGCGCTTCAGAGCATTGCCCCGCTCGTAGTAGCGAAAGGATTCCGCATATTCACCCTTATCCTCCAGCCCCTTGCCGAGCGCGAAGCACAGGTGATACCGGTCGATGAGCGCGGTCGCCGGCGCGGCTTCCGCGGCGCGCATGTGCGTGAGCTCCACATCCTCGAACCGATAGGTCTTGAGGTTCGCCAGGCTCCAGTACGCATCGCCGAAATCCGGCCGACCGGCCGCCGCCCGATGGTAGGAGTCGATCGCCTGCTGGCGCTGGCCGAGAGTTTTCTGCGCATGCGCGATCGACAGATGCAAATCCGCATCCGCAGGGCTGCCGCGCAGCAGTTCCTGGTAGAGTCCGATGGCGCGATCATGTTCGCCAAGGCCGACGGAACTCGTGGCATACAGCGTCTTCAGCACCCGGTTCTCGGGGTCCTTGCCGAGGAGTTGCTCGAGCTGGCGGCGCGCTTCGCTGTATTTGTGTTCCGCGATCAGCACGGCGGCGTATTCCTGGCGGGCAATACGGTAATCGGGCGCCAGTTCGAGCACGGCCGAGAGCAGCAGTTCCGCATCGTCGAACACCTGGCGCGCGATGCCGATGCGGGCGAGCAGGCGCATGGCTTCGACCTGATTGCCGTGCTGCAGTAGATAGGCGCGTATCAGCGATTCGGCCACGTCCAGATCGCCATCCTCGAACAGTGAGGTGGCGGTGACCACCTCGGTCGGGATTTTCTGCATCATCGCCACATGACTGGCCGCCATCGCGGCATTTTCGGCTTGCCCCGTCATGCGGTACAGACCATCGAGCATGCGCCAGCTGGTCGGCAGCGCGTGGTTGATGTTCACGGCGCGCAGAAACGCATCAATCGCCTGCGGCGCCTGCTTCAACACTACAAAACACAGCCCGCGCTCCTCGTAGAGGCGGCTGAAGCGCGAATGATGCTGCTCCAGGGTTGCCAGGGTCTTCATCGCGTCGGGAATGCGGCCGAGATAGCGCTGCGCGATGGCCGCATATAACAGGGCATCCCGGTGGTTTGCCGTGATGGCGAGCAGTGCCTCGCTCGCGCTAAGCGCCTCGGAAAACTTCTGCTCCCTCAGCAGCGATCGTATCCGGTCTGCTTCGGCGCCAAGCATCGAGGTGGCCGTTCTGGCGTCCGTGGAATCCATACGTAAGGGCTTAAAAAAAGGGCGAACAACTGTCCGCCCTTGATTTTACTGCAACCGGCTTAGAGCCGGCCGCTTTTGGATCAAACCATCAGAACTTATAGCCAAATCCCAGCGTCAGCACACGCGGGCGCAGCGGCGTTTCCGACTTGATGAACTGATAGGAGTTGGTATTCGTGCTCGAATCCTGATTCGTCAAGTTGCTGCCGGAAAACTGCGCCGTCCAGTTGTCCTTGGCCACGCCGACCGCCGCATCATAGGTCGTGTAACCCGGCATGGTGTACTGGCACAGCGTCGTGGTCGGAATGGGAGTACACAGATTGGAGCTATTGCCATCCGGGAAACTGGCCGGCTCGTTGCGCTGGCTGCCGACATGATTGGCGCCCACCCACACGAACGGCCTGTACTCGTTGAGCACAAAATCGTAACGCGCGCGCAAGTTGAACTCCATCGGCGGCGAGAACGGCGGCGAGGTGTTGAGTACGCCGTACGGGTTCGTGTACGGAATACTGTTGACCTGGGTGATGCACTGACCCAGGGGGGTCGGGTTGCCTGCCGTCGCGCGGTTGCTGGTCAAGCAAGGCGCGTTGGTCTGATTGGTGCTGTTCCAGGAGCCCGATCCCTGCACGGTGAGCCCTTCGATCACGCGTGCGACCAGCTGCAGCTCGACGCCCTTGACCTCGTACGTGGGGCCGTTGACGACAAAGGTCGTGTTGCCGAGATGTACCGGATCGAACAGCGCCAACTGCACGTTGCTCCAATCCATCTTGTACAAGGACAAGTTGGCCTGGACTCGATGCTCGAACCATTCGCTCTTCACGCCTATCTCATTGTTGATCAGGTCGTCGGAATCGAACCCTGCCGGCTTGTTGTACTGATCAGTGGCCTTATTGCCTGCAATGAACGGCGCCTCCCCGGCAAGTGAAGGAATGCCATTGGCGCTGCTTGTTCGATTGAAGCCGCCCGGACGGAAACCTTGCGAATAGGTGTAGTACGCCAGGATGTCCGGAGTAATCTTCCAAGTTAAATTCCCTCGGACCTTGTTGCCGTCCTCCGTCTTGTTCAAATTGATGCCGAAGCCGCAATCCCCTTTCGCGATGCAGGCGCCGTTGGGTATGTTGTTGGCTGAAGTCGAGGTGAAAAACTCCGAACCCTGCTCGAACTCATCATAGTGAAAGTGGCGAATCCCACCCGTCAGCGTCAGTACCTTGGGGATGATGTCGAAATCCACCGATGCGAACTCCGCGGTTTGCCGGTAACCCCGCTCCACGTCTTCGCCGAACGCCGTGTTCGAATCCAGACGCAGTCCGGGGGTGGTTGCATAGTTGCCGGGAATGGGTCCGACGGCCGAGACGCAGCCCGGGCCTCCGCCCAGCGCGATCGCGAGATTGGCCGCGTCGCACTGCGGAATGCTCAAATAATTGAAGTTCATCTGATCTTTAATTTTAAATTCTTCCCAGAACGCGCCGACTAAGCCGCGGATGCGCCAGTCCTCCGTGGTGCTCACCCGGATTTCGTGGCTCTGGTGGGTATTGTTGACGTTGTCGTTCCAGTTGCCCACCGGCGCATAGCAGGTGTGCGGCGTGGTTTTGCCCCCAAGGCCGCCCGAGCCGACCCCGGTGCAGGCGTAGTACTGGCCGCCGCCGCTCAATAGATAATGGGAATAATCGGCTTGCTGGTTGATGGTGCGGTCCAAATAACTTCCCGTGTAGACGGCGTTGAGGTAAGGCCCGATTTTGCCGTTGAGAGTCCACGCGGTGCTCTCGTACTTATCCTTGTCGTAGTTCGGCTGGAAGGCGGTGATTTGGCTGCGATCGGAGCCGACCGGGTAGACCTGGAAATACCCCTCTGCATTCATGTTCTGATAGTTCTGCTGGATGAGCAGGTTCCAGTCCTCATTGATCTTGTACAAGGCGGAGAGCCGCATACCGGTGTAGTTCACCGTATTCAAATCGGATCCGACCAGTGCCGCGTTGCTGGCTGTGGGACTGCCTGGACCAGCGATTGTCCCGGGTACGTTGGAGATGTAGCCGCCGCGGTTGTCGTTGAAAATAACCGCACGGATGGCCAACGTATCCGCGATCAGCGGTAGGTTGAGGGTGGCGTTGACGTTGGAGTTGGGGTTGCCGCCTGCCGTCCAGCCGTAGCCGGCATTGACGTTGCCCTCGGTGACATCGAGCTTCGGCTTGTTGGTGATGTAGCGAATGGCACCGGCCTGCGCGCCGCCGCCGAACAAAGTGCCCTGCGGACCCTCGAGGACTTCGACGCGCTCCATGTCGACCATGTAGACATCATTGTTGCGGGCCGGGAACTGCATCGATTGATCATCCAGATACAGCGCCACGTTCGGAAACGGCGCGGTGGTGGATTGCGATTGGTTTCCTGAACCGCCGGAACTCAATCCGCGCATGAAAATATTGCCGGTACCCGGAGTACCGTTGCCGCTGAAGGTCACGTTCGGCGTGTATTTCAACAAGTCATCGAAAGTGGACACGTTAAGCGACTTCAGCTGATCGCCGGTCATCGCCTGGATGGTGATGGGCACGTCCTGCATCGATTCACTGCGTCGCTGCGCCGTCACGGTAATCTCGGCGATTCCCTCATCGCCCGCATCGGCCGCGGTTGCCGCATAGGAAATTGCCGCGGGCGAACCGCTCAATATGGCTGCGATCGCATATGACAGCTTCGGATTTGAATTCATGTTTCGATCCCTTCCGGTTTAAAATTCTGTTTTGTAGATTGGCTTAAAGTTTGGTTGCCAATCGATTGTATCTACTGCAAAAAGTCGCGGCCTTGATCAGCTTTTGAGCCCGCTGGCAAGGCGTATCCGGTGTTGCTCGGATACATCATGCACTGGAATAGCCAGATTGCCTATAGCCCCGAGCATAGCCCATCGAAATTGCCTTGCAATACCATTTATCGATACCTGCGCCAGATTGCGGCATAGCCGCCGCCGGGCGGACAGCCCCTTTGCTCTACATTGGCGGACTTGGCCTATGCCGCCTCGATTCGCGCTGCGTTGCTTTTTGCACACATCGGCGCACGAACATATAGGCAACCAATGACTGTTTCATGACATCGACTGGCGCAATCGCCCTAAATCTCCCCGGCGAGGCCTGCGCAGACGCCTGCCTGACAACGCGATACCCTGGCATCGGTGGTTGCTGTTTACGCTGGTTGAGGATGAAGGCGCGATGAGAACGATTATTGAACCCGGTCGCCCGGTCGACGTCATTCTGGAAACCGATGTCCTGGTAGTCGGCAGCGGTCCTGGGGGTCTTGCGGCCGCGCTGGCAGCGGCCCGCGCCGGAGCCCGCACCGCGCTCATCGACCGCAACGGCTGCTTCGGCGGCAACATTACGCAGGTGGGCGTCGAGGGCTTTGCCTGGTATCGCCACGAGCACACGGTTGACTCCGAAGGCATTGGTATCGAGTTTGAACAGCGCGCCAAGGCCATGGGCGCTGCGATGCCAGAGCCTCAGTCCATCAGCTACGCGCTGGACGCCGAGATGTTCAAGTGGGTGGCCGACGTGCTGGTTCAGGAAGCAGGCGTCACGCCGTTGCTCCACCGGCTGGGCGTGTCGCCGGTGATGGAAAAGGGCGCAATCTGCGGCGTGATCACCGAGAGCAAGGCGGGCCGCGAGGCCATTCTTGCCAAGCGGGTGATCGACGCCACGGGAGACGCCGACATCGCCGCCCGCGCCGGAGCGCCGGTACATAAAACGCCCAAACCGGAGATGATGTCGGCGTCCGTCATGTTCTCCATGAACGGAGTCAACAAGCGCCGCTTCATCGACGCGGTGAAGGCGGATCCACAGACCTACGCAGATTGGTCGGGCAACGGCGAATGGGACTACGAAACCACCGGCAAGGAAGACCAGCTGTTCTCCCCGTTCCTGCGTAAGCCATTCAAACAGGCGCTCGCCGCCGGCATCATCCCGCCGAGTCTGCACACGATTGCCGGCACCTGGGGTTCGGTGAGCGATCAGGGTGATCTGACCTATCTGAATTTGGTGCATATGAGCGAAATCGACGGCACGGATCCCAACGACTTGACCGTCGGTGAGATGCGCGGCAGGCGCGAGGCGATTTATGCGCTGGAAGCGCTGCGCGGTTTCATGCCCGGCTGCGAAGATGCCAAGCTGCGCAACTTCGGAATGACCTTGGGTGTCCGCGATACCCGCAAGATCGACGCGCTCTACAATCTTACCGCCTCGGATGTGCGCGAACAGGGACGGTTCGATGATGCGATCGGCATATTTCCCGAGTTCATCGACGGCTACGGCATCCTGATCCTGCCGACCACGGGACGCTACTGGCAGGTGCCGTATCGGGCCTTGGTGCCGAAGGGTGTCGGCAACCTGCTGGTCGCCGGACGCTGCATCGGCGGCGACAAGATTTCGCATGCCTCGGCGCGCAACATGATGTGCTGCACAGTCAGCGGTCAAGGCGCAGGCGTGGCGGCCGCGGTATCCATACAACGCAACGAAACTCTCGATCATCTCAACATCGATGCCGTGCAGCAGGAACTTGCCCGCCAAGGCGCCCGTTTCCGGTGAGCTCTGGCGGCCTGCCTTCGCACGCGAATCGCAGCAGCGGCCAGTCGCCGTTGCGCTGGTGGGTGCTGGCGCTCGCGGCAATCGCGGTGTCCAGCAGCTATTACAACGATGATGTGATCGGCCCGATCGCGGATCTGTTGCATCGCCAGCGCGGCTTCAGCCAGTCGCAGCTTGGCATGCTGAATGGCGTCATCAGCATCCCCAATGTGGCGCTGGCGCTCATCAACGGCCTGTTGATCGACCGCTACGGGCCGGCGCGCATCGCCTTTTGGTCCGCGGCGATTGGCGTGCTCGGCGCAGCGCTCACCGCGGTCGGCAATCCCTATCCGCTGATGGTGGCGGGCCGCTTCATTTTCGGTATCAGCGAAGGGGCGATTTTCATCGCCCTGCTTGCGGGTCTCGCTCAGTGGTTCGCGCGCGGCGGCATCGCGCTTGCGGCAGCCGTTTATCTTAGCCTCGCCCGCGTCGGCTCTTATGCCGTGGATACTTCGACGGCGTGGGCGCACCCGCTCTACGAACGCGGCTGGCAGCCGCCGCTTTGGTTCGGCACCGGCATTGCGCTGGCGGGACTGGCGGCGGCCGCCGTTTTCTATTGGCTCGACCGGCATCATCGGCCAGATTTGCGGGCAAGCTCCACCAGCCCGCAGAACTTGAAGTGGGCCGATTTATTGAAATTCGACTTGTCCTACTGGTACATCCTGGCGCTGCATGTGCTGTACGCCGCAGTGTTCTTTCCGTTCCGAACCACTTATGTCATCGAGTATTTCCAACACGCCAAGGGCCTCACCCTGCAACAGGCCGGGGTGGCGAACAGCTGGGTGTTCTTCGCGGCAATCTTCGCCACGCCGTTCTTTGGGCTGTTGGCGGACCGCTTCGGGCATCGCGCGCTGATGCTGTGCTTTGGCACGCTGCTGCTGCCCTTGACGTTCGTGGTGCTGGGGCTCACTTCCCTCAGTCTTTGGGTGTCCACCGTGATGATGGGCATCAGCTTCTCGCTGGTGCCGGCGGTCATCTGGCCGGCCACCACGTTGATCGTCGCGCCGCGTCGCCTGGGTACGGCGCTCGGACTCATCACCTTGATACAGGCGCTCGCGATGGCGGCATCCAATCTCGCAGCCGGCTGGCTGGCCGACAAGGCGGGTGCCGGCGCGCAGAATCCCGGCGGTTATGATGTCATGCTGTGGTTCTTCTTCCTGCTCAGCCTCACGGCCCTATCCTCGGCGATATTGCTCTGGCGTCGCGAAACGGGACCACGCGGTCACGGACTCGAAGTCGCAAACGCCGTCGCAACGTGATGTCAATACACTTGTATTGACACAAATTCGAAGCTCCGCCATACTGCGCCGGTGAACCACGGGCCAAAAAATGCGCAATTGCAGATTCGCATTTCCGCGGCGGACAAGGCGGCGGTCCAACGCGCCGCGAAGCGGGCCGGCATGGATATGTCGGCGTACGTGCTGAGCCGTCTGTTGCCCTTGCCTGCCCTGCGCTTTCAGGAATGCATCGCGGCCTGTGCACGGCAAGCATCGCCAGCTTTGGCGCTAGCCGAACTCAACTCGCTGCTTTCCGCATTATCGCCGGGCGAAATGCGCGACGCGGTAGCTGCGCCCCCGGCGGTGGCATGTACGCCTTTCACGGCAAATTACATCGCCGCGATGGTCGAGTACGGCTGCGCTCGCTGTTCGCTGCCGGCACCGTCGTGGACGCGTGCCATTGTACCCTTGGAATCGCCGGTGTTTGGTAGCACTCTCGAGAGTATGCGGCTGCACCTATTGATGCACTCGCCGCCGCCCTTCCGCAATCGCAATATATTTATCGACACGTCGCTGGGCGGTCGCGTGTAAATGTCACCGCTGAGCAGTTCTGAGATCCGGCGACTCTTCGATCTGCTCAATGAAGAGCTGCGCCTTGCGGTCATCGATGCCGAGCTTTTTCTCGTCGGGGGCGCGGTGATGTGCCTCGCGTATGCGGCCCGGCCATCCACCCAGGACGTGGATGCGGTGTTCCGTCCCGCCGGCGAGGTCCGCAAAGCCGCGGCGCGCGTCGGCGTTCGAGCGGGCTTGAGTCCGGACTGGCTCAACGATAGCGTGAAGGGATTCATGAGCGCGCAGGGTGACTTCGCGCCATTCCTTGAGTTGGATCACCTGCGGGTGATGGTGGCGCAACCCGCGTATCTGCTGGCGATGAAATGCCTGTCCATGCGGATAGGAGCGGAATTTCACGACGAGGATGACGTCCGCTACCTGTTGCGGCACCTCGACATTCGCTCGTACGACCAAGCGTTGAGCATCATCAAGAAGTATTTTCCCTTGGAGCGTTTCCCGCAGAAGACGATTTACGCGCTCGCCGAGCTGCTGCCGAAGCAGGATTGATGTCGCGCTCTGCCGCTCCGTTGTGGTTGATGGGTCTCTCAAATGCGGTGTTCGGCATGTACGGCGGCATCATCGTGATATCGGTGCCGCAGCTGCTCAGCGCGCGGCATGTGCCTGAGGCGACCATTGCCGCAATGACGGCAGCGATGATATCGCCGGCATTCTGGACCTTTCTGGCAAGTCCGGTGCTGGACGTGCGTTTCAGCCGGCGCGGGTACTCGATCGGGACTGCGGCGCTCGCCGCAGCGCTGCTGGTGCTTGCGCTGCTCAATCTTGATCACCTCGCTTGGGTCGAAGCGCTGCTGGTCGCAGGCTTTTTCTGCGCGAATCTTTACCAGAGTGCGCTCGGCGGCTGGCTGTCGAGCATCATCACCACCGAAGAGGAGAATCGACTCAGTGTTTGGGTGACCATAGGCAACATCGGCGCGGGCGGCGCCATGGCCGCAACCGCGGGCGAACTGGTGAGAAATTTTTCCCCGACCATGGCCGCGCTGCTGCTCGGCGCGCTGATCCTGCTGCCGACCGCGGTGTTCCCCTGGATGCAGGCGCCCGGGCCGGATCGGCGCCTGGCGCGGGAGAGTTTTCCGCAGTTCTTCGGTGAGGTGGTCAGTCTTCTGAAACGGCCACCAGTACTGATCGCCATCCTGCTGTTCATCGCGCCGGCGGCGACGTTCTCATTGACCAACTTCTTGAGCGGTCTCGGCGATGACTTTCATGCGTCCGGCCATTTTGTCGGTCTGGTGGGCGGAACCGGGGTGCTGCTGGGCGGGATCAGCGGGTGCCTCATGTTTCGCTTGATTGATCGCTTGCTGCCGCTGCGATTCCTATATCTTTGCGTCGGCGTGGCGGGCGCAATTTTCACGCTCGGCCTGATCCTGTTGCCGCACTCACCCACGGCGTTTGCGGTGGCTTTGATCGGCGAGAACGTGTTTCAGGCGCTCGCCATCACCGTGACCGTTGCGATCGCCTTCGACACGATTGGACGCAGCAATCCTCTCGCCGCCACCACTTACTCGCTGTTGATATCCGCGGCCAATGTTCCCATTACCTACATGCTGTTCGTGGATGGCTCGGGGTACGCCCGGGGTGGAGTCGCGGGGAGTTATGTCGCGGACGCGGCAGTCAGTTTGCTCGCATGCCTGCTATTGGCGGCGCTGCTCATCGCCTATACGCGCAGGAAATCGGCCGCAACCGCGTTCCGTTCGGTTCCTTAGAAAATTGCCCGATGCGGGATGGCTTGCGCAATGCGACCGACTGTGCCAATTATGAGGACCACTGGAACTTAAGGGCCTTAGCGTCGGTCCGACCCTCATACACCAAGATCGCGCGGCGATTCTCAACGAATTCGAATGACCCCAACTTCCAATAAAAACCACGCGCCGTACGTGATCGTGGCTGTCGGCGCGTCGTTGCTTGCGAGTTGCGCGGTGGGCCCCAACTTCAAAAAACCTGCTCCGCCCGATGTCAGCGACTATACCGCCGCGCCGCTCACGGGCACCGCCTCCGCAAACGTTGCGGGTGGGCAAGCACAACGCTTCGCCAAGGGAGCCGACATCTCCGCGGACTGGTGGAGTTTGTTCCACTCCAAGCCGCTCAATGACCTGATTGAACAGTCGCTCGCCAACAATCCCGACCTCAAGGCGGCACACGCGGCACTCTCCGTGGCGCGGGAAAATGTTCTAGCGCAACGCGGTGTTTACTACCCCAGCGTCGCGGCAAGCTTCGCGGCCAGCCGCCAGAGACAATCGGGGCAAATCTCGCCCGCGCTCAACTCCAACATCTTTCTTTACGATCTGTTCACGCCGCAGGTCAGCGTCTCCTATGTACCCGATGTTTTTGGTTTGAACCGCAGAACCGGGGAATCATTGCAGGCGCAAGAACAAGAGGTGCGCTATCAGATGCTGGCGACGTACACCACGCTGACGGCCAATGTCGTCGTCACTGCAATTCAAGAAGCCTCGATTCAGACGCAGATCGACGCGACCCGCCAGCTGATCGACCTCAACTCCAGCATGCTGCAAATCCTGCAGTATCAATTTGACAAAGGCTACGCCGGCCGGCTCGATGTCGCCGCGCAGGAATCGCAGCTGGCACAGGTCAGCGCCACACTGCCGCCGCTGATGAAGCAGTTGGCCCAGCTGCGAGACCTGATGGCGGTGCTGGCGGGCCGGTTTCCTAACCAGACACCGGACGAAAAATTCGAGCTTGCCACTCTCACGTTGCCGGAGGACCTGCCCGTGAGTCTGCCGTCGGCGTTGGTGGCGCAGCGGCCGGATGTGCTTCAGGCCGAGGCCAATCTGCACGACGCCAGCGCCAAGATCGGCATCGCCATCGCGAACCGCCTGCCCAATATCGTGCTTACGGCAAATACCGGCAGCACGGCGGCGGCCATGGACCAGCTGTTCACTTCGGGCACGGGCTTTTGGGCCGTGGGTGGCTCAGTCACAGCCCCCATCTTTCAGGGCGGCACGCTGCTTCACCAGGAGCGCGCCGCGAAAGCAGCCTACGTTCAGGCCGCCGAACAATATCGCAGCACCGTTCTTACGGCCTTTCAAAATGTAGCGGACACGTTGACTGCGCTTGAACAAGATGCCGAAGCAGTCAAGGCCAACGCCGCCGCGGCCGATGCCGCCAAGGTCACGCTGGATCTGGCGCAGCGACAATTACAGGACGGCTACGCCGGCTATTTGGCGCTTTTAAACGCCGAACAATCCTATCAGCAAGGCGTGATCAACCTGGTGCAAGCGCAAGCCAGTCGCTATGCCGATACAGCGGCACTGTTTCAGGCGCTCGGCGGTGGCTGGTGGCACAGCGCGGACTTGGCCAATGAAAATCATAAAAAATAGAACTCTTCGGCCGGCACTAGCCGTCGCCGCCGCGGCAGCAATCAGCGTTGCATTCGCCGGCTGCTCCGCAA
>Ga0210398_10004487_pt1 | contig 13082 bp, 7 predicted proteins | sample IncBWC4OmetaG_FD_161047 | JGI IMG/M metagenome (GOLD analysis project Ga0210398, IMG submission 161047) | Forest soil microbial communities from Barre Woods Harvard Forest LTER site, Petersham, Massachusetts, United States - Inc-BW-C-4-O | ecosystem: Environmental > Terrestrial > Soil >... | reverse complement strand
CCACTCGTTATCGAATCTTACGCCGAATGTGAACCTGGACGGTGGCGCGCCGTTTTCCGGCGACACTTCGGTGCTGTCGGCCTCGATCCGCGGCATCGGTCAGGACGACTTCGCCTTCAATCTGGATCCGGGTGTCGGCGTATACCTCGACGGCGTATATCTCGCGCGCACCTTCGGCGCCAACCAGAGCCTGCTGGATGTGGATCGCATCGAGATCCTCAAGGGTCCGCAGGGCACGCTGTTCGGACGCAACACCATCGGCGGCGCGATCAACATCGTCACCCACACGCCGGGTACTGAATCAACACTCACCGGCAGCGCGACCGTGGGACAGTTCAACCGCCACGATGTCCTGTTGAGCGCCGACATGCCGATTTCGAGCACCGTGCTCACCACAGTCAGCGTCTCCTCGCAAACTCGTGACGGCTATCAGAATGTCGTGCCTTATCCACCGAACTCCGTCATCGGCAGCACTCCCTACCAGGTCGATTCACAGACCGACTTCCCGAAGGCACAGGGAACTCAGAGCAATTCCTCCAACGGCGGCCAGAACGTGCAGGCGATTCGCGGCAAGCTGCTCTGGCATGCAAGCAGCGTTCTGGACGTGACGGTCGCGGGCGACTACACGCATGAAGACCAGTCGGGTATGTCCAACACGGTCCAAAGCGTGACGACGGCCAACGCCACCACTTACATGGGACCCACGCCGGCGTTGTTCGGTGCGAACATCTTCGGCAATCTGTACAACATGTGCGTCACCACGCCGGCCGCCACGCTGAACAACGGCGGCTTCGGCGGTATATTCAATACGACCAACGGCCTTTGCGGTCCGCTCGCCGTTGGCACCTGGAACTCTGCCACCGGAAGATTCTCGGGAACCCCGTATGGCCCGGGCAGTCCGGCGCTGGGCGGAGTGGGTGCCGTGGGAGTGCCCAACACAGTGCTGGCGGGACTGCTCGCCTCGAATCCCGCGCTCGCCCCGTTCATCACGCAGGGTGCCAATGGAGTTGGCAGCGTGATTTACCCGGGACAGACACCGCGAATTTACTGGGGCTTTGGCAACACGCAGACCGGCAACATCGATGCAACGTATGCAGCCGGTGGTCCGAGCTTTGCAAAATCGGACTCCTACGGCGTATCGGCGACGTTCGACTGGCTGATCAACGACAATATGAAGTTCAAATCGATCACCGGCTATCGCGGAATCGTCTGGAACATCGGCACGGACCTGGACGGTACGCCCGAGTCGTTTCAAGAAGTCACCGACAGTCAGAAACAGCATCAGATTTCGCAGGAGCTGCAGCTCACCGGCAAGGCGCTCAACGATCGCCTGAACTATGCCACCGGCCTGTACTACTTCACTGAAATGGGCTACGTGCATGATTTCGTGCCGTTCGACTCGGGGTATCTGTACATCGGTGATGTCGCCAATGACGTAAAGACCGATTCGTACGCCGTGTACAGCCACTGGGACTTCAAGATCACGGATCAGTGGGGGCTGACGGCCGGTGGCCGCTACTCCGAGGAGCGCAAGAAATTCCTGGGCGGTCAGTCGGATCTGGACGGATTCAACTACAAGATTTCAGGCTGCCTGGATCCGAACGCCAACGCCCAGACCTTCCTCGGGCCGGGTGTCCCGCCCATCACCTGCCAGCAGTTGCTGGGTTTCCCGGTCGCCGGACAGCCGCTGCGTTACTTCCCGAACTACTGGGACCACCAGGACTGGAATGTATTCACGCCAACGGCCGGGACGCAGTACCAGATCACTCCGGACATGATGGCTTACTTCAGCTTCTCCAAGGGCTTCAAGTCAGGCGGCTGGACCACCCGTCTGTCCAACCCCATCGCGAGCGCCGACCAGGCCCGGTTCTCACCGGAGTATGACAAGACCTACGAGTTGGGTCTGAAGTCGCAGTGGTTCGATCACCATTTGCAGGCGAACATTGCGGCTTTCGAGAGCTTTTACGACGGCATCCAGCTGAACGTTCAGGAAGGCCCGTCGCCCGTTTATCAGAACGCCGGCAACGCCAGGATCAAGGGTGTGGAACTCGAGGTGCAGTCGGTATTCGACAATGGCCTGTCGCTGAATTTCGCCGGCGGCTATCTTGACGCCTACTACACTTTCCTGAATCCCTGCCTGCTCTACTTCACCAACACGGCGGGCCAGTGCGTACCATCGGCCGGCTCGCAGTACGTCCCGGGTGTGGGCGGCTTCTCCTACAGCAGCGAGCTGCCGAAGACGCCGAAGTACAAGGGCACGATCAGCCCGGTCTACGACCTGCATCTCCCCGGCGGCAGCTCGATGCGCTTCATGGCCGATTACACCTACGTAACGCACCTGTTCAACGACGCGCCAAATACCGTTCTTCTGGAGAGGGATTCAACGCACACGGTCAATGCGTCAATCCACTACCTGCCGCCGAGCGGGAAATACGAGTTCATCGTCGGCGGAAGCAATCTGACGGACGATCGATACCTGATGACAGGATCGACGAATTACGCCGCCGGCGAGGTCGTCGGATCCTACAACCCGCCGCGGATGTGGTACTTCACGATCAACGCCAAGATGCCGTAACGAGGCCCGAGCCCCTTTAGGCAGCCCCACCCCGGCCACACCGGGGTGGGGTCGACCGGAGTAAAATGGGGTTTCGGCGCCCATTCACACCATCCGCCGGTCGGAACGTCGTCTGATCGCAACGCGAGGATTCAATATGGCAACGGTACAATCAGCAATTCAACCCAACGATTCATTTATTCAGCGCGACTATTCGGCGGCTGCGAAGCGTGCGCTGGCGCGCACTCCGGCGCTGTTCATCAACAACGAGTGGGTGCGCTCCACCCACAGCGCAACGCTGCCGGTCGAGGACCCGTCGGTGGGCCGGGAAATCGCGCGCATCGTGGACGCCTCCGATGCCGACGTCGACCGCGCGGTCGGCGCGGCCCGCGCAGCCTTCGATGATGGCCGTTGGTCGAATCTTCCACCAAACAGGCGCGAGCGCATCATCAACAAGCTTGCCGACCTGATCGAAGCGCATGCCGCGGAATTCGCCGAACTCGAGGCCATCGACAACGGCAAGCCGGTGGGCATGGCGGGCGCAATCGACGTTCCCGGTGCGGTCGACATGCTGCGCTACATGGCAGGCTGGGCGTCGAAAATCGGCGGCGAGCTGCTCGAGCCGCAGGGCGTACCGCGCGGCAAATTCTTCAGCTACGTGACCCGCGAGCCCGTCGGCGTCGCGGCACAGATCATTCCCTGGAATTTTCCGCTGCTGATGGCTGCGCTCAAGATCGCGCCGGCGCTCACGGCCGGCTGCACGGTGATCCTCAAGCCCGCCGAACAGACATCGCTGACGGCGCTGCGCCTCGCCGATTTCGTGGCCGAAGCCGGATTTCCGCCGGGCGTCGTCAATGTGATCACCGGCAACGGCCATACCGCCGGCGATCGCCTGGTGAAGCATCCGCATGTCGACAAGATCGCCTTCACCGGATCCACGGAGGTGGGCAAGCTCATCAACAAGAATGCCACCGATACGATGAAGCGCGTTACGCTCGAGCTCGGCGGCAAGTCGCCGGTGGTGCTGATGCCGGATGTCAACGTCGATGAAGTGGCCCCGGCCGCCGCCGGCGCCATCTTTTTCAACTCGGGTCAGGTGTGTATCGCCGGTTCGCGCCTGTTTGCGCACCGCTCCATTTTCGATCGCGTGATCGAGGGCGTCGCGGGCGCATCGGCGTTTTGGAAACCGCGCCCCTCGCTCGATCCGCAGGCGCACATGGGGCCGCTGGTCTCGAAAGAGCAGATGGATCGTGTCATGGGTTACATCGAGGCGGGCAAACGCGACGGCGCTTCGGTTGCGATCGGGGGCGACAGCGCTGCGGCGAACGGCTACTACGTCAATCCGACGGTACTGGTCAATGTGAAGCCCAGCATGAGCGTGGTCCGCGAAGAAATCTTTGGACCGGTGGTGGTGGCGCAGCGATTCGATGACCTTGATGAAGTCGCGAAAGCAGCCAACGACACCTGCTACGGCCTGGGGGCCGGCGTCTGGACCAAGGACCTGTCCGCCATGCACCGGCTCGCCGCCAAGATCAAGGCCGGCACGGTATGGGGCAACTGCCACGCCGTCATCGATCCGGCCCTGCCGTTCGGCGGCTACAAGCAGTCAGGCATAGGGCGCGAACAAGGACGGCAAGGCGTCGAGGCTTACACGGAAGTCAAGACCGTCATCATTCAGCTCTAGGTAACATATATAAGAATGTCTGCACCATCACGAGGCGCCGTTCAATCGCTCGAATCGCTGCTGAACGGCGCCGGCAACATCGTCGAGTTTCTGCGCAATCAACAGGCGGGCCCGAACGTGTATCCCGGCGTGCCCGCCGAATACACCAACTGGCGGGACGAACAGCGCGCGTGGGCGCAAAGCTGCGTGCTGTTCAACCAGTCCTACCACATGGCCGAACTGATGGTCGAAGGCCCGGATGCACTCGCCTTTCTCAACGGGCTCGGCATCAACAGTTTCAAGGGTTTTGCTCCCGACAAGGCCAAACAGTTCGTGCCCTGCAGCCACGATGGTTACGTCATCGGCGATGTGATCCTGTTCTACCTGGCGGAGAATCAGTTCAATCTGGTCGGCCGTGCGCCGGTGCTCAACTGGGTGCTGTTCAATGCGAAGATGAGCGGCAAGCGCCTGACGTGCAGCTATGATGAACGCACGGCGGCGCGTCCGGATCCGCAGAACCGGCGCCACTACCGCTATCAATTGCAAGGACCGAACGCCTCGAAGGTGATCGCATCGGCGACAGGCCAACCCGCACCGGACCTCAAATTCTTCAACATGTGTGGTATGCAGATCGCCGGCCGCGCAGTGCGCGCGCTAAGGCATGGCATGGCCGGGCAGCCGGGATTCGAATTGATGGGCCCCTGGGCCGACGGCCCCGCGATTCACGCGGCCCTGGTCGAGGCAGGCAAGGCGCATGGCCTGCGCTTGGTCGGCGGGCGCTGCTATTCCTCGAATACGCTGGAATCGGGCTGGATACCCTCGCCGCTTCCCGCCATCTACACCGGCGAGAAAATGAAACCCTACCGCCAATGGCTGACGGTGAATCACTACGAAGCCAAGGCCTCCATCGGCGGGAGCTTCGTCTCCGCCAACATCGAGGACTATTACCTCACGCCCTGGGAGCTGGGTTACGGACAGTTCGCGAAATTCGACCACGAGTTCATCGGCCGCGCCGCGCTGGAAAAATTGGCGGACAAACCGCATCGCAGAAAAGTTACGCTGGCCCTCGACGATGTGTCGGTGACCGACGCGCTGTATACGATGTTCGATCAGGGCCTGCGTGCCAAGTTCATCGAGTTCCCGAGCGCCGTATATTCCATGCATCCCTTCGATCGGGTGACGGTGGACGGCAAACTCGCCGGCGTGTCCACGTGGATCGGTTACAGCGCCAATGAAGGCAAGATGCTGACCTTGGCGATGCTCGATGAGCGCCATGCGGCGCCGGGCACCGAAGTGGTGTTGGTGTGGGGCGAGCCCGACGGCGGTACCCGCAAACCCGCGGTCGAGCGCCACAAGCAGGTGGAGATCAGGGCCGTCGCATCGCCGGTGCCGTACTCGAATGTAGCCCGCACCGTCTATGCGGAGGGCTGGCGCACCAAGTCAGCCTGATCAATCGCGGTCGGTCGCGCGCACCTTGAGCGCGAGCAGCGCCGCCGCTGAGGACAGCGAGCCCATGGCCATCATCGTGGCGACGGCCTGCAATCCGAGTCCCGCCTGGAGCAGATACCCGGCAATGACGGGTGCGAGCAGCGCGCCACCGCGGCCGACGCCGATCGCGAAGCCGGTGCCGGTCGCGCGCACATGCGTGGGAAAAACCCGGGCGAACAGCAGGTAATAACCTCCGATCGCCGAGTTGGTGAACACGCCCGCGATTGCCACCGCGCTCGACAGTGATGCAAGATCGTGCGATCCGCGTCCGAACCAGATGACCATCGCCGACGAGCCGAGCAGCGCGACCAGGGTCAGCGCCTTTAAGCCGACGCGCGTTGCAATCAGGCCGAAGAGCACCACTCCCGCCGCACCCCCCACGTTGGCCCAGGTCAACACGCCCGCCGCCGCTTTGGGCGCGAAGCCCATGTCGACAACCAATTTCGGCACCCACTTGATGATGAAGTAGAAGCTCACGACATGGGTGAAATAGCCCAGAGTGATGAGCAGCGTCGAGACGATCAAACCCGGTTTGAAAATATCCATCACCGAGCGCTGCGCCGATGCCGCCGTCTCCGGAGTCAACGCAGCCATCGATTCGTGGCCAAAGCGCGTCAGGATCCTGTTGATGGCATCCAATGCGCCCGGCTTGCGCTGGCGATCCAGGAAGGCCACGGACTCGGGCAGCAGCAACCAGACGATGGGGATGAAGGCCGCCGTGACCCAGCCGCCGAAGACAAAGACTGCATGCCAGGTGCCGCCGGCCAGCAATTTTTGCACGATGGTGCCGCCGATCACTCCGCCAACCGGATAGCCGATCACCATCAGGGACACGGCGAGGCTCCGCCAGCGCTGGCTGGATAATTCCGCGGCTGCTGCATTGATCGACGCCAGCATGCCGCCGATTCCGAGGCCGGTCAGCAGCCGCCACATCAGCAGGGTCGAAACTCCATGGGCGTGGCTGGCGCCGAACATGCCGACTGACATCGCGAAGAGACAACCGAGTATGGTCGGGCGCCGTCCAATCTTATCGGCGACACCGCCGAGCAGCACCGAGCCCAAGGCCATGCCCACCAACTCCATCGACAGCACCCAGCCAAGCGTGGCCTGGTTCAGCCCCCAGTCCTTCGCAATGCCCGGCGAGGCGAAGCTGATGGACAGGACATCGAATCCGTCCAAGGCGTTGAGACCCACGGTGACGAGAACCGCAAGCCATTGGCCTGCACTCATGGTGCCGAGATCGATGATATATTTTGGAGATTTATCTTGTATATTATTCATTTATATGAATTTTTATGATCTCGCGAAGTCGCGTTGATTCTTCGCATAGCCGATGAAGTAGTCGAGCGCCCCCGGGTTGCGCAGCGCCGAGCGGTTCGCCGCCTTGTCGGGATCCGCGCCCATGAGTATTCGCCGGATCGGGACCTCGAGCTTCTTGCCGGTGAGCGTGTAAGGGATGTCCAGCACCTGGTAAATTTTGTCCGGCACATGACGCGGAGAATAATCGCGCCGCAGTTGCGTAGCGATGCGCCGCTCGAGCGGCTCATCGAGCTGCCTTTCGCCGCGCAACTTGACGAACAGCGGCATGAAAAACTTGCCGCCCGGCAGATCCAGATTGACGATGAGCGCATCGTCGACCTCCTCGAGCTGCGCGAGTGAGCGGTAGATCTCCGCAGTGCCAATGCGAATGCCATGCCGGTTAAGCGTGGAATCCGAGCGGCCGAGCACATACACACCGCCACGCTGATTGAAGCGGACGAAATCCCCGTGGCGCCAGATGCCGGGATAGACGTCGAAGTAACTCTCGCGGTAGCGCAGGTCGTCGGGATCGTTCCAGAATTTCACCGGCATCGAGGGCATTGGCTGTGTGAGGACCAGCTCGCCCACTTCGTCGACGATCTCCCGCCCCTGCTCATCGAATGCAAAGGCGGCGCATCCCAGCGCACGCGCTTGGATCTCGCCCCCGTACACGGGCAGGATCGACACTCCGCTCACGAACCCCGTGCAGCAGTCGGTGCCGCCGCTTCCTGAAGCCACCCATAGATCCGAATTGACGTTGTCGTAAATCCATTGCATGCACTCGGCGCTCACCGGCGAGCCGGCCAGGGTCATCGATTCGAGCCGATTCAAGTTGAATTTGTCACGGGGAACGACGCCGGCTTTGCGCTGCAGATCGATGTAGGTGGGGCTGGTGCCGAACAGCGTCGCGCCCGATTCCTCGATGACCTTCCACAATGCATCCGGTCCCGGATATCCCGGGTTGCCGTCGTAGAGCACGGGGATGACATCCGCGGCGAGTGAGCTCAAGAGAAAGTTCCAAATCATCCACGACGTGGTGGTGAAGAAGAACAAGGGATCGCCGCGCGTTGCCTCGTAGTTGAAGTGCAGATGCTTCAGGTGTTCAAGCAGGATGCCGCCATGGCCATGAACAATCGGCTTGGGGAGTCCGGTCGTTCCGGAGGAAAATAGGATCCAGAGAGGGTGATCAAACGTCACCTGCTCGCATGCAAAATCGGCCGGCGCGATGCGCGGTTGATTCATCAACTCGTCCCAGCCCCGCACGCCGGCTGGCAGCGTTTGCGTGCCGTCCGCGTCGTAAGGCACACGAATCGCGTGCTGCACGGTGTCCAGGCCTTGTCGGACGTCGCGCAGTTCCGAGGTGCGGTCGTAGCGCTTGCCGCCGTACTGATAAGCATCGACATAGAAAAATACCTTGGGCGCCAGTTGCCGGAAGCGCTCCAATACGCCCTTGGTGCCGAAGTCCGGCCCGCAGCAACTCCAGATGGCGCCAATGCTGGCGCTTGCCAGGGTTGCGATCGCCGCCTGTGGTGCATTAGGCAACACCGCCGCGATGCGATCGCCGGGCTGAACGCCCATTCGGCGCAGCTGCGTCGCCAGGATGCGCACCTGGTCGCCCAGCGTGGCCCAGCTCATCCGCTGCAGCGACCCGCCCTCGCGGATGCTCATGAGGGCCGTCGCCTCGGGACGCTCGCGCGCCAGAATATAGCCGGCATAGTTGAGCCGCGCGCCCGGGAACCACTCCGCTCCCGGCATGCTCCGCCGCCCCAGCACTTTGGTAAAAGGCGCCGACGCCTGAACGCCGAAATAATCCCAGATCGAGCGCCAGAACGAATCCAGATCAGTGATGGACCAGCGCCACAATGCATCGTAGTTTTCCAGGCTGAGTCCGCGGTGCTCTTTCAGCCACTGCATGTAACGCAGCACCTGCGAGCGGTTCCGTCGGGCCGTGCTCGGCGTCCACAACAGCTCACCTTCGCGAATTGTCGTCACGTCGTGACACCTTGCCGAGTTTCGGACGCCATGGGAGATAAACTTTCAAGAAGATCACCGAGCCGCCGCAGCACCCGCTCGGGGCGCCGCAGGCCGGTCTGACGCTCCCACTCCTCGCGTGCGGTGACGCCCGTCGTCACGGCAAAGGCCTTCGCGCCGCCACGCCGGGCCATGATGATCTCGACCGAGGGGTCGTCGCCGACTACGCCTAACTCTCGGTGCCGCAACCCCAATCGACGCGCCACGAATCGCAGCGCGTGCAGTGAAGGCTTGCCCGTCAGTATCATTGGCGCTCTGGTCACACGCCGGATGGCGCCGGCGATCGCATATGAGTAACCCATTGTTCGTCCTTGCTTGGTGGCGAAGAATGGCACATCGGATGCCACGTACAGCTGTGCTCCCGTCCAGATCGCATGGCAGGCAGCTTCGATGCCCTGCATCGTGCACTCCGGATACCAGCCCACGTACACGGCCTGGACATCGCGTTCGCCACGCTCGCCCACCTGCAGCGTTTCGATTCGCACATCGCGCAGCGCTTGACCCACTCCAGAGCTGCCGAGAACCAATGCACGACGTACGCCGGCGCGCACCATGAGGTCGGCTGCGACGCTGGACGGCGTGAGCATGCACTCGTCGCCCACCGGCAGACCGGCGCTGCGCAATTTCGCGGCCTGCTCCGCGGGCGGATAAGCACTGCCATTGGTCAGCACCACAAAGGGCACGGATCGCCGCGCAAGTTCGGTGAGCAGCTCGGCCGCGCCCGGCAAAATTTCATAACTGCCCAAGGATCGGTCGCTGAGCAGCAGCGTGCCGTCAAGATCCAATATCAGCCCCTTGAGGTGCGGTGGCGCGGCAGTTTTCGCGGTTCGCCTCACTGCTCAGCCCGTGCTTCGGTTTCCGCCGCAGCGCGCACCCGATGGCGGCGAAGTTCCAGCTTCATACCCGGCTTGTCGATCGCGATGTATTCGAGGTCGCTGCGCGCACCAAGTTTACGGATGAGATCGAGCACCGGACTTATCGTCGGATTGTAGTGGCGACGCGCGGGACCGGCCGCGAGCATCGCATCGACCTGGCCCCCCGGCATCGTGGCGCGCAGCAGAAATTCCTCATCGCTGAAGCGCCGGCCAACCCGCCGTCGCAACTCCTCGAGACTCGCCATTTCAGGCTCGGCGCGCAATTCTCGCGTGCGCGGCAGCGCTTCGATGCGCTCCAGCACCTCCGCGGCGATGGGCACCATCGGCCGGCCGAACCGGCCGATCGCATAACGGATCGCCTCGTCCGGGATGACTTTGTAGCGTTCCTTGTTGGTTACATTCATGACCGCCAAGGTCATGAGAATTTGCGCGAAAGGCGTCATGACGATGGGCCACCCGAGCTCTTCGCGGACCCTGCCCAACTCTTCGATCACTTCTCCCTCGAGATGCGACAGTCGCGCCTCGGCGAGTTGGCGGCGCGTGGTGCCAACCATGCCGCCGGGAAGCTGGTGCTGAAGATAGCGGGCATCGAACGCCTGGGGCATGCCGACGGGCAAACCCTCGGCCTCGGCCAACTGAGTGAAGTAACGGTTGACCCGGTCCAGCGCTTCGTCATCGACGGCCACGCGATGTCCCAACGCCCGAAGATTCGCGACCACGCGCGCGGAATGTGGGTTCGAGGTCCCGTCTGCCGCGGCGCCGGAAGCGCACTGCAGCGCCGACACGCCATGATTGGGTGCGTCCATGTAGGTATGCTCGGCGAGTCCGATGGTGCAGTGGGAATGCAGCTCCAAAGGCTTCCCGCCCATCACTGCCTTGATCGCCGGAATCAAGGTTTGCGCCCGCGAGGGATTGAGCAACCCGCCCGGGTCCTTGATATAGAGTGCGTCGATGAACGGACACGCTGCGAGCTTGCGCGCCCGCTCGATGTAGTGGAAATCGTCATGAATCGGGCTCAAGGTGAACACCAGCGCCACGATGACGTATTCGCCGCCGTCCTCCTTCACCATGCGTGCGCAGGCCATGTTCGACTCCGCATCGTTCATCGGGTCCGCTAGACAGAAACGCCGGATGCCGTTGCGCACCAGCGTGCGGAATGCGAGCGCCATGAAATCCGGGCTGGCGGTCTCCCAGGATATGAACCTGAAACCCGTCGACATGAACTGCAATGGCGTGTGCGGTGTCGCAGCCGCCATCAGTCGAATCCGCTCCCACGGGTCTTCCTTCTTGTATCGAACCGCCACACCCATGTGTGTCGAGGTGGTGAAGTCGATGGCGCGGAAACCGACGCGGTCCATCACTTCGGCGATGGCCAGCGTTCTCGCCGTGTCTATACCCAATGCCGCCCACAGGCACTGGTTGCCATCGCGCAGCGAGGTCTCGACCAATTGCACGTCAGCCATGTGCGGCACCCGCAGTGCGCTGCTCGCTTAAGTCCGGCCGGCGCGCGTACAACCTTGCCACGAAGCCTGTGTCCACACCGCCCGCTTGAAATTCGGGGTCGTCCAGCGCCGCGCGGTGGAAGCCGAGATTGCTGTGGACGCCGCTGATGTGCGTCGCGCCGATTGCGCCGCGTAACCGCGCCAACGCACTGGCGCGATCCGGACCCGACGCGATGATCTTGGCGATCAGCGAATCATAGAAAGGCGGAATGCTGGAGCCCGCCACGACGTGGGTATCCACGCGAATACCCTCGCCCGAGGGCCATGACAGGTCGCGCACACGTCCAGGGCTCGGGCGAAAATCGTTGCGATAGTCCTCGGCATTGACCCGACATTCGATGGCACAACCCTGGGTGCGAACCTCGGACTGCAACCGCAGGCCGCTGCCGTCCGCGATTGCGATCTGCTCGGCGATCAGATCGATGCCGGTAACGGCCTCGGTCACCGGATGCTCAACCTGGATGCGCGCGTTCATCTCCAGAAAATAGAATTCCTCGCGCTGCGCATCGACGATGAATTCGACCGTGCCGGCGCTGAGGTACCCGATCCGTTCTGCGAAGCGCACGGCGGCTTGCTGCAGGGAATCGCGCAGTGCCGCAGAAAGACCCGGCGCCGGCGTCTCCTCGATGAGCTTCTGGTAGCGGCGCTGCACCGAGCAATCGCGCTCACCCAGTTGAATGACTCGCCCCGCACCGTCGCCCAATACCTGCACCTCGACATGCCGGCCGCAGCCAATGTAATGCTCCAAATAGACGCGGGTGTCGCCGAACGCCGCCCCTGCCTCGGCTGCGGCCAAGTCCAGCATCCTGGGAAGGTCTTCAAGCCGCTCGACCAGCTTCAGACCGCGGCCTCCGCCCCCACCCACCGCCTTGACGAGCAGCGGCGTCGAAATTTTGCGCGCCAGAGCCTCTGCCTCCGCAGGCGAATTCGCCGCGCCGCCGGGCACCACCGGCACGTTGGCCGACTCGGCTGCGGCGCGCGCCCGCAGCTTATCGCCAACCGCGACGATTTGCTCCGCCGTCGGTCCGATGAAAACGATGCCCGCGCGTGCGCACAACTGCGGCAGGACCGCACGCTCGGACAGAAAGCCGTATCCCGGATGAATCGCATCCGCACCCGTGGCGACGGCGGCGTGAACGATTGCAGCGGCATTCAGGTAGCTATCGGCGGACTTTGCCGCGCCTATGCATACGACACGATGGGCCTGCCGTGCAGGTTCGCCATCGCGGTCGGCCGAAGAGACCGCCAGCACTACCTCGATATTCAGCGTGCGGCAGCTTCGTATGATACGCGCGGCGATTTCTCCGCGATTGGCGATCAGAATCCTGCGAATGGCCATGATTTAGGGGTCTCTGCGCATTCGCATCAGGACTTCGCCAAACTCCACCAAGGTCTCATCGGCCGGGAGAATCTGCGTAATCACGCCCTTGGCGCCGGCGCGCACCGTATTCATGAGCTTCATGACCTCGATGATGGCGATGACGCTGTCCTCGTTCACCGCCGAGCCGATCTCGACGAATGGCGCGGATCCAGGTTTCGGCGCTCGATAAAATGTGCCGAGCATCGGCGATGTGATGTCCTTGAAGTTCGCGTCGACCGGCACCGCAGTTTCGCAACGCGCAGCCGACGCGCCTGCCGCGCCTGCCGCGCCTGCCGCGCCTGCCGCGCCT
>Ga0210398_10004485_pt1 | contig 13086 bp, 9 predicted proteins | sample IncBWC4OmetaG_FD_161047 | JGI IMG/M metagenome (GOLD analysis project Ga0210398, IMG submission 161047) | Forest soil microbial communities from Barre Woods Harvard Forest LTER site, Petersham, Massachusetts, United States - Inc-BW-C-4-O | ecosystem: Environmental > Terrestrial > Soil >... | reverse complement strand
CATGATCGGCGACGTAGGCCAGCAAGAAGACTTGGAAGCCGCCCGCAAAAAAGCCCTCGCGACTGGCGCCTCCGCCGCTTATGTTGAAGATCTGCGCGAGGAATTTGTCCGCGACTACATCTGGCCGACACTCCGCGCAGGCGCAGTCTACGAGCACACCTACTTGCTTGGCACCTCTATGGCTCGCCCCATTCTCGGTAAACGCCAAGCCGAACTCGCCCTCGAACTCGGCGCCGACGGCCTCTCGCACGGCTGCACCGGAAAAGGCAACGATCAAGTCCGTTTCGAGCTGGCCTACAAAGCCATTGCGCCAAACGTTCAAATCATCGCCCCGTGGCGCGAGTGGAACATCGATTCCCGTGAAGATGCCATCGCGTACGCCGCCAAACACAACGTGCCAGTCGAGCAAAGTAAGAAAAATATCTACAGCCGCGACCGCAACATTTGGCACCTCAGCCACGAAGGCGGCGAACTTGAAGATCCCGCGAATTCGCCCAACGAAGCCATGTGGCAATGGACCGTCTCTCCCGAAAAAGCCCCCGACAAAGCCGAAGAAGTCGAAATCGGCTTTCGAGCAGGAACGCCGGAAAGCGTTAACGGCGCGAAGCTCGGCCCAGTCGAACTTCTCAACACGCTCAACGAATTCGCCGCCAAGCACGGCATCGGTCGCACGGACATCGTCGAAAATCGTCTCGTCGGGATGAAATCCCGCGGCGCCTACGAAACGCCCGGCGGCACGTTGCTGGTGACCGCACATCGCGAACTCGAAGCGCTGACCATTGACCGCGAGACGGCGCATTTTCAGCAAGCGCTCTCCCTGCGTTACGCCGAACTCGTTTACTACGGCTTGTGGTTTTCTCCTCTGCGCGCCGCGCTCGATGGTTTCTTTGGCGTCTCGCAACAGCGGGTCTCCGGCACGGTAGGCCTGAAACTGTGGAAGGGCACCCTCACCGTCACCAAGCGGGCGTCTCCGTTCTCGCTCTATCGCACCGACCTGGCCAGCTTCACCATGGGTCGCTACAACCCCAAGGACGCCGAAGGCTTCATCAACCTGTTCGCCCTTCCGGTCACCGTCCGTCCCAAAGCGAAAGCCGAAGGCAGCAATCAGTAATCCGTTCTTGGCCAGATCCAAAAAAGGGAGCAGCACAAAAACGAAACACGGACGGCAAATATCTGGGCATTCGAAATGACCGAACGCAAAGATGACCGGCTCTGGGGTGGACGCTTCGAGCGTGAGCCAAATGCTCACTTCGATAGGTTCCAGCGCTCCTTTCGGTTCGATCGCCGTCTCCTGCCCTACGAAATTGCCGTCGACAGAGCCTGGGCCAAAGCGCTCGAGCCCGTCGGCATTTTCACCGCAACGGAAGTGAAGCAAACGCTCGCGGCGCTGGACAAAATTTCCGAGCGTGCCCAAAGCGACCCCGCGTGGGTCGATTCGTTGGGAGCGAGCGCGGAAGACGTTCATCACTTTGTCGAAAAAGCCCTCGTCGAAGAGCTCGGTCCGCTGGGCTGGAAGCTGCACACCGGCCGCAGCCGCAACGAACTCGTGGCCACGGATTTTCGCCTCTTCGTCATCGATGCCGCAGCAGAAATCCAGCGTGGTTTGTCGACGCTCTTCGGCACTCTGCTCGGCCAAGCGAAGGCCAATATAACCGTGCCTATGGCAGGCATGACCCACATGCAGCACGCGCAACCGATTCTGCTTTCGCATTTTCTTCTAGCCCACGCGGAGGCCTTCCTGCGGGACGTCACGCGGTTAGAACACGCAGCCGCGAGCGCCGACGCTTGTCCGATGGGCTCGGGCGCACTCGCGGGAAACTCTTTTGGGATCGACCGCCAGGCTATCGCGCGCGAACTCGGTTTTAGGCGCATCACGGCGAACAGCCTTGATGCTGTCAGTGACCGAGACTTCGCCCTCGACTATCTGTTTGCCCTTGCCGGCATCGCCACACACCTTTCGCGACTCGCCGAAGACTTCATCATTTTCGCATCGCAGGAATTCGCATATGTGATTCTTGCTGACGAATATTCCACCGGCAGCAGTCTGATGCCGCAAAAGAAGAATCCTGATTCCTGGGAGCTAATTCGCGGCAAGACCGGCCGTATCACTGGCGCCTTGCTGGGTCTGCTCACGACGCTCAAAGGCTTGCCGACGAGCTACCAACGCGATCTTCAGGAAGATAAAGAAGCACTCTTTGCTGCGCACGATCAAATCGCGGCTATGACAGCGGTCGCCGGAGGCGCGATCGAAACGACGAAATTCAGTCCCGAGCGGCTCACGGCAGCGGCCTCGAATCCCGTGCTGCTGGCCACCGAAGCCGCAGACTACCTTGTTAAAAAAGGGGTTCCCTTCCGCCAGGCACATGACGTTGTCGGCAAAGTTCTGCGGGAAGCCGAGCGGCAAGGGAAAGTCTGGACGGATTTGCCTTTCGAAGACTTGAAGAAAATCTCTCCGGCCTTTGAAGCCAATTTTTCCGATGGATTGAACGTCGCTGCGGCGCTCGCCACCAAAAAAGTTCCCGGGGGAACCGCTCCGGCCGCGGTGCGCAAGGCTATCGCGAATCTGGAAGAACGTCTGAACAAAAGAACCAGCAAAATAGGAGCCACGCCATGAATCTAAGCCAAGCAACGAATCAACTCTCTTCCCTCCCTGCCGTTGCGGAGGACCGGAGGTTGCTCAGGGGAGCGGCGCGCTAGTCCTACGGATATTCCTTTGATGAACCAGGCACTCTCGGAGGCTTCTCTTCCGCGCGGATTTCGCTTCGCAGGCATCGCCTGCGGACTGAAAAAAACAGGCGCGCTCGATCTCGCGATGATCTCAAGCGACCTGCCGGCCTCCGCAGCCGCGGTTTTCACGCAAAATCTCGTGGTCGCCGCCCCCGTTACTATTTCCAAGCAACATTTGCGCCGATCGAAAGGCCGCATGCGCGCCGTGATCGTGAACGCCGGCAATGCGAACTGCGCCACAGGCCCCGCAGGCCGTGCCGCGACGCAGAAAACCGTCGCGGAAACGGCCAAGCGGCTGGGCTTGACAGCCAACGAAATCATCGTCTGCTCGACGGGCGTGATTGGCGTGCCGCTGGCCGTCGACAAAATCTTGCGCTCGCTGCCGAAGCTCACGCGCAACCGCCGGCCCTCGGCACGTTCCTTCGCCGAACTGTCGCTCGCGATTTGCACGACGGACACGCGGCCGAAGACTGCAGGCGCTACCTTCAAAATGGCCGGGAAGAAAATTCACCTGCTCGGGTGCGCGAAGGGCGCGGGGATGATTCATCCCAACCTGGCGACGACGCTCGCGTTCGTGGTGACCGATGCCGCCATTCGGCCGCCGCTTCTGCAAAAAACGCTGCGCGACGTTTGCTCACGTACGTTTAACGCTATCAGCGTGGACGGCGACTCTTCGACAAACGATACCCTGTTGGTACTCGCCAACGGCGCAGCGGGCACGCCCGGGATTCGCGTCGGGACTTCGGCACATCGCGCCTTCGCGGAGGCTCTCGAAGAGGTTTGCCGGTCGCTCGCGCTGCAAATCGTTGCCGATGGAGAAGGCGCGCAGCGCGTGATCGAAATCGAAGTCCGCGGCGCAAAAACGGAAGCAGGGGCCAAACGCATCGCGGAAACCATCGCCACTTCTCCGCTCGTCAAGACGGCCTTTGCCGGAGGCGATCCCAACTGGGGCCGCGTTTTCGCGGCGGCCGGTCGTTCCGGAGTTGCGTTCGACCCCGCGCGCGTCGATATCAAGATGGCAGGCATCCCCGTTTTGCGGCGCGGCAGTCCGCTCGATTTCAATGAACGCGCCGCCAGTAACCGCCTGCTCGCCGAACACGTTCCGATTGTCCTCGATCTGCACGCAGGCACCGCCAGCGCGCGCTACTGGACCTGCGACCTCACCGCGGAGTATGTCCGCATCAACGCTTCTTACAGAACTTGAGATCCTCCCCTCCCTTAAAGGGAGGGATTCCTACTGGTTACACGCCAAAGCGAGGATACCTTTGATGGGTTCCTGCCACGACGGGCTTGCCTCACCCGAAGACGACGTGCCGGCTGGCGAGGCGAGTCCCGCCTCTCTGATATTCACGGGCGACACGAACCAGCGAACAGCCGCAGTTGGCGGGTTTCCTGGCCATTCGGCATCAACTCGAATGGGAAGCCTTGCCGTCTCAACATAACGGGATTATTCTCTTGGTCTATGCAATGGGCAAATGATATCCGTCATGGCAGACATTGCGTGTCCGCATTACATGTCCACTTGGTCTTCGTCACGAAATATCGAAGAAAGGTGTTTGACGGAGACGCCCTCGAGAGGCTCCAAGCCATTTTCGAGAAGGTCTGCCGCGACTTCCAGGCTCAGCTGGCTGAAATGAACGGCCAAGCCGAACACGTACACTTGCTCATCCACTACCCGCCAAAGCACTCCGTGTCGAGCTTGGTCAACAGCCTCAAAGGGGTTTCCAGTCGCCTGCTCCGTACCGAACGCCCAGATATCGAGAAACGCTATTGGAACAATGTCCTGTGGTCGCCTTCCTACTTCGCCGCCAGTTGTGGCGGGGCACCGCTCGGCATTATTAAGCAATACATCGAGCAAGAAAAGACCCCGCTCTAACGGGCCTTATATCCCCGGCCTAAAGGTCCGGGACTTTACGGCCGGAGTGGTAAATTCCGCTCGGGGCGATTCGCTAGTGTGCTACGCTACGCGCAAAATTAACGCGGGCTGAAAATCCGACACTTCTGTGCGATATTCGTCGCCCGCGAATCAGGCAGGTTGACTATGAACAACGCTGTCGGCACTCGTCCGGTCCATAAAGCGCTCGCTAGTCACACCGACCCAAAGGATTTGCCGTGGGTTCCGTGGGCCGGGGGGCATTTCATCAAGCTGGTCAAGTTGAATCCGATCACAGGGCAGATCATTTTGTTTATCCGCTCGGTGCCTGGGGCGGCGCTGCAAATGCATTTTCATCCGGGGACCGTTGTCGTGTACACGGTGCAGGGAGCGTGGACGTACGACGAGGGTTGGGTGTCGGAAGCGGGCGACGTGGTGTTTGAAGTCGCCGGATCTACGCATTCTCCACGAATGGTCGGCAAGGAAGACACCATTGTTTTTGCGGTGATTGAAGGTGCGCTGGATTTTGTCGACGATGCGGGTAACACGGTTGCTACCGAAAACTGGCAAACTTTCTTGCAGCGTTACCACGATCATTGCGCTGAGAAGGGCCTCACGGCGGTGGACATCACGAAGTTCTGACATTTGCTCCCGCAGATGTTTGATCCTGGCATCGGCTTACACTTGTTCGGACGAGCCCTCCCGGCAAAAGCGGATCATGTTCTTAGGAAGTGGCGACGACTTCGACAAGCGGGCCGCAGACTACCTCCACTTTGTACGGTCGGAGTTTTACTGCGAGTTGAGCGGCAAATGGTGGTATTTCGCGAGAGCGCCGGGCGCAGAGTCTCAAGCTCGAGCCACAGATCTCCATGATGACCAGACCCCAGCTTGTAATGTCCTTGGCGTCCTCGGACCCGCAATGGAGTGGCAAGATGTGGGACGACTTTGTTAGTCGGCAGATCCGCCGGAGGAATCGCAACCTCTTGATCCTGGGAACGGCGCTGCTGACGATTGTTGCGACGGTGGTGAGCTTCACGTGGCGCGAGGTGTACAACTACGTGTTCGGGCCTTTTCCGATTCAGGCTTCCGACCTGGCAACGATCTGGAATCCCGATCAGCCGAAGCGCACCTCTTGCAAGTTCAGGGAGACAAGTCCTATAGGACGGGAATGCAGGTGGTGGATCGAAGAGAATGTTCGCGCGGTCGTCGTGGCGTTGGTGGTTGGAAAGAAGTTTTTACTGGTCAAGACGCCCGCGGATAACCATCAACTGAAGTTTAAAGGTGCGCTCGTGGCCATGCCGCCGGAGGTACGAAGCGGTGCGGTGCAGCCGATGGAGGAGAAGTACCCAGACTTAAAAGGCGCGTTTCTTCCTTTCATGTTGGACGCCACCGGGTTTCGCAATTCGGACAGTGCGGTGGCGGCGATATTCGGATTTTTGATCGCCAGCATGGGGCTATTTCTGGTGGGGCTGCCGTTATTTAGGATGGCGAGGCCGGAGAAGCATACGTTGTTTGCCAAATTGGAAGAATATGGGCAACTGCAGGACGTGCGGGCGAGGATTGATTCGGAGATGCGCGGCGACGGCGGAGGTGAGAAATTCGGGGGTTTACAGATCACAACGAATTGTGGATACACGAAGGAACTTGAAGCACTTTGGCAGAAACAAAAACCACGTTTTTTCAATTGATGGAGCGACGCCCAACTGAGTTACCCAGGCGTCGCGCTAAGAATCCCATTTCCAATCCACAAACCTCTCGCGGAGGGCGATTTTCTTGAATTTGCCTACCGACGTGCGAGGCAAGGCGTCCAGGAAGACGAAGGCGTCGGGGAGCTGCCACTTGGCGAACGATTCAGCGAGGAAAGCGCGTAGTTCCTCGGCGGTGGCTTGGGCGCCGTCTTTTAGGACGACCGCCGCTAGCGGGCGCTCTTGCCATTTGGGATGCGGAACACCGACTACCGCGGCCTCTTTGACAGCGGGGTGACCCATCAATGTGTTTTCGATGTCCACGGAACTGATCCACTCACCGCCAGACTTAACCAGGTCTTTGGCGCGGTCAACAATCTTCATAAAACCTTCGTCATCCATGGTGGCCACGTCCCCCGTCTTGAACCAGCCATCTTCGGTCCAGCGATCCGCTTGGTCGGGAGAATTGTAGTAGCTGGCAGCTACCCAGGGTCCGCGGACTTCCAGTTCGCCGGGGGTATGGCCGTCGCGGGGAGCTTCGACGGAATTGCTTTCGAGACCTTCCGGGCGCATGACGCGCAGTTCGATGAAGGGCGCCGGCCAGCCTTGTTTTGCTCGGACTTCATATTGCTGGTCCGTGGTCCAGTCGCCCATGTGGCGTTTGAGTTTGCCGACGGTGGCCAGTGGCGTGGTTTCGGTCATGCCCCAGAGGTGGAGTATGTGAAGGTTGTGTTTGTCCAGGGCGCGCATGAGGCGCTCCGGCGGGGCGGAGCCCCCGCAAACGAGGCGGATGGGCCAGCTGAATTGCCAGCGGCCGGGATTTTTCTCGAGAGCAGCGAGCACGTTGAGCCAAACGGTGGGAACACCGCACGCGATGGTGACGTGCTCCTCGCCGATCAGGTCGAGAACGCTTTCAGGGTCGACATTGGGCCCCGGGAGAATCAGACGTGCGCCGGCCATGGTGCAGGAATAGGGCAAGCCCCAGGCGTTGGCGTGAAACATGGGGGCCACGGGCAGGACGGTGTCGTGGTGGCCGATGGCGAAGGAATCCACGCCCAGTTCGGCAAAGGAATGCAGGACCAGCGCGCGATGAGAGTACAGCACGCCTTTGGAATTGCCGGTGGTGCCGGAGGTGTAACACATGGCGGCGCCGTCATTTTCCTCGATGGCGGGGTAGCGAAAATCGTCGCCAGCGTGGGCTAGGATTTCTTCGTAGTTCAAGGAGCCTTCCGGGACAGGGACGCTGCCGCCGCAGTACGGAACGACCACCACGCGTTCAAAGGAAACACGAGCGCGGAATTTTTCGAAGGCCGGAAGGAGCACGTCGTCGATCAGCAGGAAGCGGTCGGCAGCGTGGTTGACGATGGCGGCGATTTCGTGCGGATGCAAGCGCAGGTTGAGTGTGTGCAGGATGCCGCCCGCGCAAGGCACGCCAAAAAACGCTTCGAGATGTCCTGAGTGATTCCACATCATGGACGCGACGCGATCGCCAGGCCGCAAACCGAGTTTGGTGAGCGCGTCTGCGAGGCGCCGGGCGCGCCGGTAGAAATCGCCGAAGGTGGTGCGAACAATGGTGCGGTCAGGCCTGCGGGAAACGATTTCCACGCGATGGAAAAGCTTGCCGGAGCGCTCCAGAATCGCAGGGAGCGTCAGCGGAAAGTCCATCATAGTGCCGCGCATGGAGTGGTCCTGTCGGGAACGAAACCGGCGGCATCCTATCACTATTCGACAGGGACGGGTGGCTCAACCACAAGCCGAGACGCGGGCAGAAGTGAGCAAAGCGGCGGTCTGGCGGTCGTCTGCCGTGGCCTGGGCAGAGCATCAGACTCATCAGACTCTTTCCCATTGCAAAAGGGGTTAATTTTCGAGAGTATGCCTCTGACCGCTGAAGTGCCGCTCTCGCGCCCGCGGTGGCTCGGCTTCTCCGACTGCCCGTGAACGGTAGCTGTCCCTCAGCGCGCTCCGCGACTCTCACTTGGGTTCCGGACAGAAGGAGTGGGCAGGTGAAGAAGCTCTACATCGGCAATCTTCCGTTTTCCGCCACGGAAGAACAGCTTCAGGAATGGTTCGCGCAAGTCGGCGTTACTCCCTCGGGTGTCAATCTAATCCGTGACCGGTTCACTGGACAATCACGCGGTTTTGCCTTCGTGGAAGTGCAGGGCGACGAAGATGCAGACCGTGCGATCAACTCGCTGAACGGGCAAAATTTCGGCGGGCGGAACCTGGTAGTAAATGAAGCGCGGCCGCAAGCTGAGCGTGGCGGTGGAGGCGGCGGGCGCGGAGGCGGCGGTGGTGGCTACGGCGGTGGACGCGGCGGCCATGGCGGTGGCGGAGGCGGCGGTGGGCGTGGTGCAGGCGGTCACGGCGGTGGAGGCGGGCGCGGCGGAGATCGCGGAGACCGCGGGAACCGCTGGTAGAAAGGCCTTCCGGATTGTTAGGCGGCGTTCTTAACCCTCAGGGCGCCGCTGGAAACCTTCCTCAAAAATCTTCTGTGATAATGGTGTGCTCGTCTTCTGTTCTTTCTCTTGCAACATTTGCGGCAGAAAAACGTCTAAGTCTAAGAATGTAGAAGTGTACCAAGGTGCGCGGAGTGGCTAGCCTCAGAGAGCTGGCGCGACAACTTGGTCGCGGACGGTCGAGGGCAGAGAAAAACCGAGTTCTCGGTTGCGAAAGTTGGCTATTGCGTATAGTATCCCGCGCTCAACGGACGCCCCCCGCAGCCGTTAGAGAGTCAGCCGCTTTCTTCCGGGCCTGGAGTGGAACACGCGAAACAAATCGCCTGGTAACGTGTTTGAAACAATAGGCAAGGAAAATGGCTCATGGCGTCGAATGTGAAGTATGTTGGCGCCTGACGGCTTACCTCCCCAGGGAGGATTGAAGCTTTCCATTGCAGCAGGTGGTACAAGCGATGCCTGACGAAGTCGATACGAACCTTCTGGCCGCCCCATGCATCCAAACGGTAGAAGAGGACGTACCAAAGAGAACGATGACCACGTGGCACAAACGCGATTGGCAGCAATTCTATGAACTGGCGCGACGACCCTGGCAACGTCACCGCCCGCCGCGGCCCGTGTATCCGACGGGTTTGAACCGCGTGTTGCCCGCGCAAGGTTTTAGTTTGTCGGAGCTGGATGATGCTGGTGTCGATCTCGATCTGGCCGAGCGGCTAGGCTTGCCCGTGGATGCGGGCCGCATCGGCGCGTATGGTCCGAATGTAACCGTGCTACGCGATTTCGTGCGCTCCTCGCGGCAACCGCTCTAGCTCCTTTCACATTTCACTCACTGCTTTTCCTGCTCGTGGCCCGCGGAGCGAATCGCCACCACATCTATGGACTTGCCATCGCCCTCTTGGAGCGAAATACTCTCGCCTTTGGGCTCGAAGGCCTTGAGAAAATCCGGATCTTCCCACTCGTTCTGTTGCACCTGTTCCCAGCTGAAAAGTTTGTAATCCCCCGGCGCGATGCCGCGGAAATCGAAGCGGCCGTATTGGTCGGTGGTGCGCTGCTTGAATAGATGGAACTCATTGCGGCGCGCTTCATCGGGTACGAGAACGACCCAAACTCCGGATGTGGGCAGACCGTCCGCGTCTTTCACCATGCCTTGAACGTGCGCCCCGCGGGAACTGATGGTCACTTCGAGCGTGGCTTGCGTTCCGCGAATGACGTTGAACTCATCATCGGAGATTTCCATTCCTGCGTAGCGAATAGATTTCAAGTAACAGTCCTGGGATTGGCCGGCGCTGGATAAGCGATAGAGGCTCTCCGGGACATCACGAAGGGAAAACGCTCCGTTGGGCCCCACACGCGCTTGAGCGCCGAACTGAAAAGTCGAGTCGGCCGGCCTGACGCTAAAGATCAAGGCATCCTTTTCAAGACTCGGTTTAGGGTCCCAGACGACTTGGCCCCGAATGTCCATTCCAGGCAGGGGCGTGAGCTGCATGCCCTCGACGTCGAAGTTGCTGATGTCGACAGACTGGCGTGCCTGATACCTTCGGCCGTCGTCAAATAAAAAAGCGCTGAGCGTGTAAGAACCCGGTAAGACGTTGGGTATCTCAAACACCCCATCTGGCTTGTCGACGATCGCTTGGCGGGCCGGAACGCTCCAGCCGAGGCCGGTATAGCGGGCCTCAAGGATGAGGATGACACCGTTCGGGTTGCGCCTTGAACCGAAGCTGTTCACACGGCCGCGAATGCTATAGACCGTAGTGGGCTCCAGCAGAAAATCCATAGATGGAATTTCATCGCCCGATTTTATAGTGAGTGGCGTGGCTCTGGCTGGATCGGGCGTACCGGGGTAGTAGGTTGGCACGTAGCCGGATTTTCCCGATCCTTCCATATCCTCATCTTCTTCGTTCGCTTCCAAGCGTTGGCCGGGCCTGTAAGTCGCGCTGAGAAAGTAGCGGCCTGGACGCAAACCAAAGAGGCGATACTCGCCGAGATCGTTGGTTACGACCGTTACTTCGCTTGACAGCGTCCGCTTTCCCCGGAGGTAGGTCGCGCGAAGAGCGTTGACCCGAACCCACGGCAAAGCATCGCCGTTTTCATTCTGGATGCGCCCGGCGATGACGGCCGCTGGAAGCAGGCGAAAGAGCAAGTCTTTCAAGTCCTGTCCGGGGCTGAGCGCAAGTATGGCGCCCGGGTCGTTGGGAGTTCTTTGGCCGTACTCCTGCGTCACATAGCCGTTGCGAATCACGCGCAGCCGATAGCGGCCCGGGTCGATCCCTTGGACCTCGAAGCGGCCGCCGACATCGGTTAGGCCAGAAAATGTACGGGTGTGGTCGTCAACACTCTGGAGGCGTACGGTAGAGGACGGCAGCGGCACGCTTCCCGCCAGCTTCATGACCAGGCCGGAGACGCTGCACGCGGTGGGCTTTGCCTGATCGGAGGTCGCGTGGCGATCTTCAGCGGAAGCCGATAGGACAGGATCCGACGGCAGAACCATAAGTCCTACTAGAAAGAGCAGAGCTGGCTTCATCCGACTCTCCAGCAGCGAGAGTATACGATAGCAGACCTGCCAGACTATGATGTGGCAGCTCACTTCGGGCGCCGGCAGCAATGGGGGACTGGAGGCAGGTCAAGGTTTGAAAAACGACGAGGAGGGCTACCGTGAAGAAAATCCTGGTGGCGATACTCTTGGCAGTGTTTTTTGGCGGAGCGTCTCGGTCCGCGCCTAATTACTCGATTGAAGCCATTCGCTACGCTTCGGCAGAGGATGAGGTCGCCGGCCTCGTCATGGGCGCTCCCCGGGATGAAAAAATCAACATCGCCATGGTTATTTGGCTAATCCGAGGCGGCGGCCACAACATTCTTTTCGACAGCGGCTATCACCGCGATACGTTCCTTAAATATTTTCCCTCCACCGAGTACCTTCGCCCCGACGAAGCCGTCAAGCTCGCGGGAGTCCAGCCCGAAGAAATTACGGACATTGTCATCAGCCACTCCCACTGGGATCATCTGGGCGGCATCGATCTTTTTTCGAAAGCTAGCGTCTGGATTCAGAAGGAAGAATTCCGCTACTACACAGGTGATGCTTGGCAGCCCGGCGGCAATCACGGCGGCATCGATCCCGAAGATGTCAAAGAGCTCGTGCGCGTCAACACCGAGGGCCGATTGCATCTAGTGGACGGCGACAACGTAGAGATTCTCCCCGGCATCCGCGCCTATACCGGCGGTCGGCACACCTTTCAATCTCAATACATAAGGATCGAGGGCGATCCTCCTTTCGTTCTCGCCTCCGACAATTGTTATCTATACCGCAACCTCGCCGAGCACAAAGCCAGCGCCACATTCTCTGACGCCGATCACGCCGCCAACATCAAGAATCAAGAGCGCATGATCCAGCTCGCCGGCGGCAATCCCGAGCGCGTCATCCCCGGCCACGACGCGCTCCAATTCGAGAAATATCCCACCACTGGCCGCATCGCCAAAATCAAATGAGCAGTCGAGCCGAGCCACGGCTTAAGTCCGAATGACGATCGATAGCCTCCCCGAAGATGCCAGCAAGTCTGATTGCGCGCCTGGCCCCTCGGCAACAATGGCATGTCCGGCGTCGGCGTGCACTTCCTCTATTATTCTCTCAACTGATCCGCCGCTGTCCTTTCCGGGCGCGCCGCGCTCTTTTCTCTTTCCAGTTTGCTTTTTCTGCTTCTATCTTCTGGGGGCCCAGGTGCAAGTGTGCTCTCTTTCTTTTTTTTTCCACAGTCATCCACAAATTTGCACAGACTTTTCTTCGGAATTTCATTGACGCCGAAAACGGCAAGGTCTATCTTCGCCCTCAGATTGAACCGGAAGCGTAGAAGACTTTACGGTTCAGTTCAGAGTTTGTGATTTCTTAATCGTTGTCGCGATTCTGAACGAAACCGGGAAGTTTGTAGACTTCCCAATTCAGCGTAGAGGTTGCAAGAGCTTAACGGCGATTGCCAAGCTAGGCTGACGAGGGAAGCTCAGGGATGTAGGGTGCGGTCCAGAGGCTGCGATAGCCTAACAGCGATTGCAGCGCTAGCCGTGTACGAAACCTCTGAGGCTTGGCGGTTTGGTCTGGAGTCCGTGAGAGCTTCGCGGCTTTCGCGGTACTGGATCAGATCAGAAAGCTCTGGGGCATTGCGGTTCGGCGCAAAGGTTGCAATAGCTTCACCGCTGTTGTGATCTTCCGCCGAATTGAAAAGCTCGTAGGTTGTACGCCTCAGTTTGGAAGACGCGATTGGCCGCAAGGCTGTTGAGTCGCCGGATTGATCCGGAAGCCTGAAACTTTACGGCTCGATTTAGAGGGCGCAACACGCTTAACCGCATGTTGCGCCCTCAA
>Ga0210398_10004484_pt1 | contig 13088 bp, 8 predicted proteins | sample IncBWC4OmetaG_FD_161047 | JGI IMG/M metagenome (GOLD analysis project Ga0210398, IMG submission 161047) | Forest soil microbial communities from Barre Woods Harvard Forest LTER site, Petersham, Massachusetts, United States - Inc-BW-C-4-O | ecosystem: Environmental > Terrestrial > Soil >... | reverse complement strand
GCGAAACGTGCGCCTACAATTCGAAAGGCGTGAGCCCGGTGGGGTGCCCTCCGGTGCTGCTGACCTCGCCGGCTAACGACTGGCTGCACGCCAATACCATTCAATACGAGCCGGATGGGTCGATCATGATGTCTTTGCGGCACCAGGACTGGTTGATCGATATCGACTACGCCAACGGCACAGGCACAGGGGATATCGTGTGGATCATGGGACTGGACGGCGATTTTACGATGCAGACCACGGGCCAGTATCCGTGGTTTTCCCATCAGCACGACGCGGAATTCACACTAGGGGGCATGAGTTCCCTTACCCTGGTTGACAACGGCAACCTGCGTATTGCGAAGTATGGCGGCGACAGCCGGGGCATGGTGCTGAACGTGGATGTTCCGAACCGGACAGTGGCTTGGAACTTCGTCCCGGATCTGGGGGTCTTTTCGCATGCCTTGGGGAGCGCCCAACTGCTCGCCAACGGCGATTACATGTTCCTGGCTGGAAAGGTGGTCTACAGCATCTCCCCTTATAAGGAGCTTGACTTGTCCAACGAGTACTCGACAAGCGATACCTTGACCTACCAACAGGGAGCGGAGGCCGCCGCCTATCGCACGTTCCGCGTGGCGAATCTCTATTCGCCGCCTAACGGCGCCGGCGTTAACGTGGTTCCGTAGAAGCGGACTTCATCTTGGTCATGAAGGAACGGCGTGTCCAGCACCTGAACACGCCGGCAACACTCGCTTAGTCTTTGTCTGGCGGCACGTACAGATTACTCAATCTGAAAGTGCGATAGGTGCTCTCCGCGTTCACCTCAACGATGAAGCCTAAACTGGCGTTCGGAAAAACCTCGATGGATTGACTGTAAGGCACAGCGCCAGGCCCGTACCCCGCGTCAAAGTGGTAATCGCCGTTCGAGAGCAGTTCGGCGGTGCCTAAGGCCATGGAAAAATAGCCAAGATCGGCCAGCAGGACCGGTGTCGCAACCTTGTTCACCTGGTCGAGAGTCATCACGTACCCGCGGCTGTCTCCCGATCCCAGGCCCAGCGGCGGTGGTGACACGCGTGTGTTGCCGTTGTCGAACATCGCCAAGGTCGTAGTTCCATTTTGAACAAATCCGGGGTCATGCTGATGGGAGAACCAGGGATACGGATCGTTGGAGTTGATGGTGAAGTCGCCTCCCAATCCCAGCGTCCATAGGACATTGTTGGTCCCCGTTCCATTGCCGTAATCGATCTTGATGATCCAATCCTGGTGACGCATGGACATCAAGACGCTCCCGTCGGAGGGTGTGAAATAGAGGGCGTTGGCGTGCAGCCAGTCCTGGGCGACTCCATTGGTCAGCATGATCGGAGGGCATCCTCCACCTCCGGGGGCCGTGCAGGTTTCCCCTAAAATGGCTGCCCGGTTGGCATTGAGGTGATCGAAGGTGCGCCAATAGCCGACAACCGTAAAACTTGGATCCAGGTCGACAATGATGTCGCCGATGATATCCACCGGATTCGTCGTGGAAGATCCCTGCGTCCCATCGGTGAAGATCTTCTCCTCATCGCTCATCGCTAACGTATGTCCGTTGGGGAGCAAAATCGCCTCGTGATGAAAAGAGCCGACCAGGCAGTCCGTCCCGCCAAGCGTGCAGTTCGACGCAATTCCCGACAGCGCGCTTACTTGTTCCGAGACGCGGGTGGCATTCGTTTCGCGGACGACATTGCCGGCCAGATCGATTTCCCTCAGGATTTGTTGATTGGTCACCGCGCTCCCAGCGGAGTTCTGCCCGTTGGCGATCAGATAGATGTTACCCCCGGGAAGTGGGCGGGTAAGCGTGACCGTTTGTCCGAGAGGATCCTTGTAATACCAAATGGGGTTTCCGGTGAGATCCACTCCAATGGGCATCGGTATGGTCGACATAATCAGGAAGCGTTCCGCCAGGCTGTCTGCCGAGGTAGCCGGGGTTACCACGGTAATTTCGGGGAAGGTGACGGAGGGAGTGCCGGTTGTGAAATTCACTGTCGCGCCGGGTGTGATGGAAGCGCCATTCCAGGTTTCGCTGTGCATGCTGTAGGTGCTTGTCGCCCGCATTCCCGCGATTAAGAAATTGAGGTTCTCACCGGCTACACAATTTCTCCAGTTGGTGTAGATGGGTGAGGTGGAGCCGGAGCGCACGTAATTCACGCGCATATAAATGCCGCCCGCTACGCATGGTGGCGAACTAAAAAGGGCCACTAGAGCATTGCCCGTCGGGTTGACGGCCGCAGCGCCATTGATCACCCGCGTCGTAAACCTGAACGAGGGAATCGTAAAGGTCCCAGTCTTCAGGGTGCTGTTGTTTCTGGCCACGACCACGAGCTTGTACGGCCCCTCGTATATTTCGGGCGTGAAAACGAATGTGGGATCAACACTGAAGTCCCGTCTCAACGCTGTGGGACTGGCGGCAATGCCGACATCGATGCTAAAGGAAATAGTACCGGCGTCCGTGTCGGTCGCGCTCGCCGTTAGGGTCACACTGGTTCCTAACAGCTGCGGTGACGGAAGAGAGGTCGAAAGCGAAGCGACGGGCGTCGCCTTTGCTGGGCTGCTAAGGGCCACGCCAGTTGCAATCATGGCCCCAGCGATGAACAATCCTTTGATTACTGAAGAGGGCATCTGTATATTCCTTGAGTGTGACAGTCTTGGTCTTACCATTGTTGGTTCAGTCATTATACATTCCAATCTTTCGATTACAAGCGCTTCATAGTACTGAAAAACAAATTGTCAATCCGCGCAGTTGTACCGGTACGTACCCACCTGGGACGTCCATTTTGGTTCGTGGGTCGACCCGGCGGCTGGCTAGATCCGGCCCCTTAGAAAAACTTGAAAAGCCAGGTGGTGTCCGTGAAACTGAAGTCAGTTCCCCAGCCGCCGAATAGCAGCATCCCTTTTGTGGTTCCGTCGTAAGTAAAGGATGTTCCCGAGCGAGGGGCGGGACTAAATGCAGTTTGCAGCTGAATCCAGTTGTCTCCGTTCCATAGCCAGGTGTCATTTAGCCGGGTTTCACCGCAGTCTTCGCAAGGACCGGCCAAGCCTCCGAAGAGCACCACGCGCTTGAGGATCGGATCGAAAGCCAGACCATTGTCCGCTCGCGCTTCGGGCGAAGTCACCGGCTGTTGTTGCACCCAGTCCACGCCATCGTAGGTCCATGTATCGCCGAAGAGCTGGTAACCGGTAAAATCGCCGCCGAATAGCACTACCTGGTTCGCGCTCTCATCGTAAGCCAGGGTGGCCGAGCGCGGAGACGGGCTGTGGGCGGGGAACTGCTGCGTCCATGTTTTGCTCTTTCCGTCCCATTCCCAGGTTTCATTATCGAGTCCGCCGAACATAACGACCTTGCCGAGCTGGGAATCGAAGACCATTCCGTTCGGAGCGTTCCAGTTACGGGCCGCAGGCGAGACCGGAGGAAACTGCTCAGTCCAGGTCACGCCGTCCCAGGTCCATGTTTGGTTCGAGCAAGTGATGCTCTGGCCAATATGAGCAAGGCAACCGCCGAAAAGCACGATGGTTTGTGTCGTCGCATCGTAGGCCAGCGACGCGCCTTGTAGGGGTGGTGGAGACACGGCTGGTGCGAGTTGCGTCCAGCCGGTGGTTTTGGAGAATGCCCAGGTGTCCCCGAAGAGGGTGTTGTAGGTGTTGCCGCCATAAAGCAATGTTGCCCCCATTGCGGGGTCATAGACCATCGAGGCAGAGGTCCGCGCCGGAGGCAGACCAATCAACGACGGTTTAATCCATTCCAGTCTGTACTGTTGCAGCCGCGCGGTCACATTCAGCGATCCCACATTGTCGGAGTAACAGCTCGGCGTCGTGTTATTGGGCGCTTTGCAATTGTCGAGATAACCCAGGTAAAGGTGAGTAGCGTCGTCCGGAACGTAGAACGTCTGAATTGAGCCGGTGCCCGTGCCGGTTAAGCCATCGCCGATAAAGAAAACTTGTCCGATCTGTGGGGCCAGGGCCAGGAAGTCGGTCTGAATGCCACCGTCAGAATTGTTGCTGGCATAAAACCGCAGGGCTGCGGGCGGGGACACGGGCAATGTGTCGGCCAGGAACATGCCAACCAGCGGTCCCTGAAAATCGGTGAGATGAATGCCCGAAAACGGGCCGATGGAGCTGAAATTCGTTGGGCCTCCCTGCGCCAGGCAAGGACCAGAAATTATGCCGTCGGCGCCATTCTCGGGAAGGCCATTCTGACAGCCCCACGCTCCGCCGACGCTTGGGAACGTCATGGTCTGCCAGGCATGCGCAGGGAAGGTGAAGACAACTGGAGCAATACCGTTGCTGCCATCGTTGTAGCCGCCGGCGCGGTAGACATCCATCGTCGCGTCGACCGTGAGACTAACCTGGTCCTGAGCCGGTAAAGATGTCGCGCCGAGCAGAGCCACTAGAAGTGTGGTGGAGATTTTTTCCAGTCGCATAATGCCTCCTATGCGCGGGTACTATCTTATACCTTGGTCTGAGCAGGCGCGCGGCTGATCAAGTGGAAAAAGATGGCACCTGATAAGAGGCACTTAACGGCATTGCGGTGCTTCAGACGTGGAACGCCTTGCAGTAACCCTGGTTTCGCTTTTCGATGCGGCGCCGGCGCTGTTCCACTTCCGGGAGGATATCGGACTCGCGCTTGCGGATCATATTGGAATAATCCCGGCTGTTTGCCGGCAGCTTCAAGAACTCCAGAACACGGCGTACCACTTGCGTGGGATCCGCGCAGAGTTCGGGATAGGTCACGCCCATGGCTTTCTCCCCGAGTTTTCCCACGTTCTCCAGGACGTAATCACAGCTGCGGGACACATCGCGGAACACCAGCTCGGTCATCAGGGGAAGCCTGCTGGAAAACACCATCCGGGCCATCGCCAGCTTTATCGGCTTTTCGAAAAGCCGGGCGTACTCCTGAATCACCATGGCGTGATACTCGAATTTCTTACTGAGCAGCAGGCGGTTCAGCCGGATTTTGGAATTGATCACGTCCACGGGATTGCGGTAAATAAAGATAAAGCGCGCGTCTGGAAAAACCTCCGCGAGATAGAGAAACCCGACGCCATCGTATGGATTCTTGAGGAGCAATGGACGGGAAAAATCCTGAATCACCTGGAGCTTCTTGGTGAACAGCTTGAACTCTTCCGCGTTGTCCGGCGCCAGCCGGGGGCGGCGGCCCTGGTGGTCGAGGGCATAACAGTACTCCTCCAGAACGTCCGAACCGAACTCCCTGGAGTTCATCGATTCGTTCCGGATCCCTTTGCTTTCAAATATCCGGTTCAACTCCTCGCGTGCCGCCTGGTCCTGATTCGTGAAATGTAACTGGAGCAGACGGTGCCGGTTCAGGATATGGTGGACAGTGACCGCATTGAAGCTCCCGCTCTCTACCAGAATTCTATACAGCAGGGTTGTGCCGGAGCGATGGGGAGCAATAATGAAAACCGGCCGCACTTCCATCCCGTTCAGCCTTTCCAAGTACTGCTGATCCAGGCTTTTATCCAAAACGGGGAGGGCGCCGATGGCGGTCATGGTGTTGGGCATATGGTGGACCCGCTACTGGCGCCAGACGTCAGAAGCAGCTTAAGATTGAAAGCTGAGCGCAAACGCATGGGAACATTCTAAACGCGCTGTCGCGGAATTTGCAACGGAGAGCCAGGAACACAGTAGCAGTACTACCGGATACCCGATTCGAAAACGCCAAAGGGCGTCGCGGCCGGCCTAAGATGTTGAAAAACAGCTAGCTTACAGTATGGATGCACAATACGGCCCCTTATTCTCAAAACTCGATTTTCGCCCGGTGTTCATCGTGGGAGACCACCGTTCAGGCACCACTCTTCTCTATCAAATATTAGCGGCCACCGGGTGCTTCCACGTGCTGACAGCGTACCAGGTGATCCACTACGACGAGATCGTCACGCACTTCATGGAGGGACGCACCCAGACTGCGCGGCTCGACCTGGAGAAGCGGTTCGCCGAGCTCGGTACAAGTGACCGGGTATTCGATGGCGTCCGCGTCACACCCGATCTGCCGGAAGAGTACGGATTCGTCATCGAAGACAGCCCCCGCCCCCGGTTGCGGCCCTCCAACCGCGGCCGCCTGGTGGAATTGTGTCAAAAGCTGCGGTTGATCGGCGGCTCGGATAAGCCGGTTTTACTCAAGAACCCCTGGGACGTGCTGAGTTTCGTCTCCCTGAAAGAGAGCTTTCCCGAAGCCAAGTTCATTTTCCTTCACCGCCATCCCTTGGCCGTTATCAACTCGCAATTGCGCGCCATCCGGTCAATGATGGGAGCGCCCAACGCATACCACCGGATGATCGCCCCCTGGTATCCGCGCGTTTGGGATTCCCGTATCCGGCGCCAGTTCATGCGGCAAGTCTTCTCCGGCCCGCTGCCGCTGTGGCGGTACATTGTGCCCCGGCATGTGGCGCGGGCAGGCAGTTACTTCATGGCCAATTTCAACTCGATCCCCGCCGCCGACGCCATCTGTTTCCGCTATGAAGATATATGCGGCGACCCTTCCGGCAGCATCGAGGCCATCCTGCGGTTCTTGCAGATCGAACCCGAAGCCGCCGTGGATTACGCGGCCTGGATTGATAAACGCCCTATCAACCTGCTGCCCGAGGTAACCCGATACCGAACCCAGATTCTCCGCCCCATGCAGCCCTACCTGGAGCGCTTTCACTACGGCCAGGATGTAGAAAACTAGCCAGGCTTGGTCGTCAACATGACCGCTCGAAAACGCGCGCGGCGGCCGCTGGCGTCATTGCACGCCGGTGAGCTCGAACATCACGCCTTCGCCCACGTTCACGCCGCTATAGGTAGTTCCTACCAGGTTGCCTGCCGGCGTGCGGCTCACTGCGGAGGGTTGAGCGCCATCGGCCCCCCCTGTGAAGGTGTACAGCACCGTATAGTTTCCGGCGGAGTCCAGCTTGTACACCACGCCTTCACCCATTGGGCCCCCCCCGCCTCCAGTAGTCCCATAGAGGTTACCAGCCGAGTCGCGGATCACGAGGTTTGGAGCACCACCGTCGGCCCCGCCCGTGAAGCCGTGCAGCACGGTGTAAAGGCCTGACGCATCCAGCTTGTACAGCTCCCCGAAAAGCGCTGCGCCCCCGTCCCCAAGGATCCCGTAGAGACCATCCGGCGCGAGGATCACGCCGATGGGGATGGCACCTTTCGGGAAGCGGTACAGTACCGTATAGTTATCCTCCGCGTCCAGCTTGTACACCACGCCCCCGCCGTTGTTACCCGCGCTATCGAACGTAGTCCCGTAGAGATTACCGGTGGCCGAGTCACGAACCACGCCGGACGAGGGATGCCCACCGTCGGCCCCTTCCGCGAAGTTGTGCAGCACAGTATAGTTGCCGGCAGCGTCCAACTTGTACACTACACCGTAACCCCCTGTGCCTCCCATGCTTGTGGTCCCGTAGAGGTTACCGGCCGAGTCGCGAATCACGCCGGTGTAGGGCTCGCCGCCGTCGGTGCCCGTGAAGTTGTACAACACGGTATAGTTGGCGGCGGAGAGCTTGTAAACTACGCCGTAACCCAGTGTGCCCCCCTGCTCAGTGGTTCCGTAGAGGTTACCAGAGTCGACGATCACGCCTCCTCCGGGATAGGCACCGTCGGCGCCCGCGAAGTTGTGCAGCACTCTGTAGTAATATGCGGTGTCCCATTTGTACACCACACCGGCATTTCCTGTTCCGCCGCCCGTAGCAATTCCGTAGATACCATCCGGCGCGAGAGTAACACCCGCGCCGGCATTTACCCCCGTCCCCAGTATGAATTTGTGTAGCACGATCTCTTGCACCTGGGCCTCGACAGGCGCCACAGTCATAAGAGCCAGCGCGCACGCTACCGGGAGGCGCAATTGTTTCATCGTTCCCATAGATCCTCCGTTTTGCTAAGGCACGCCGAATCGGGAGCCGGTTGATCCGGACCCACTGATCGGTCGCTGAGGGTACCCCGGCAGGAAGTAGTTGTCAAGGCCCCGGCGACTAGCCGCCACCACTATCAGTTAGCAGCCGAAGCAGTCTCAACGAAGCGAGTCCCAGTCATCAGTAACTTCCATCCGAAGAGAATTTGGACTCCATAAATAGATCGCCGAAATCTCACCATGCGCATGCGAATGCGCGGGTTAATCAGGCTGACCAAAGCTCTTAGCCAGAAATGAGACCATGCATGGGCGCCGTTGCGCATGCTATGACCTCTACGCTTTGGTTGGAGGCGACGAACGAAATGAAAGTCCTCATCGCATGTCTCTTGTTCTCGGCGGCCTGTCTTGCGCAGACAGCAGGCATTGGTTCGGGATGCCCGTCTGGGGTCCTTAGTTCTTTGGGGTGTTCCACCACGCTCCCGAGTGGCTTGACGATTGGTGCAGTTGCCGGGCCGTTCCAGGTGGCCAACGCCGGCGGATATGCCGGATTGACTTACGAGGTTGGAAATACGAGTGTCCCAGCAAGTCTGCCGTTAAATTCAACTGGTGATCTTGGACCGAATTCCGCCAGCTTCTTTTCGTACTTCCTGCAGCGGAGCGCGACGGCTCCTTCCGCCGCGGGGCCCATGCTGGTGGCAGCCGTCGGCATTGTCAGTACGGCTGGGGCTTATTCTGCGGGTGGCACCAGTTGCACGAACGGTACCCAGACCGCAACCTACAGCGGTGGAGGCGCAAACATCAATGCAACCGGAACCATTACGGTGTCTGGCGGTGTGCCGGTCGGGGCGATCTCGCTGGCGAGCGGAGGGGCGGGGTATTCATCAATCCCCACCACTGTGCAAGTTGCAACCTGCACCGGCACTACAACCATTACGGGCGCTGCGATTAGCCCCGTGGTTGCGGTTAGTTATGGAACAGTCAACGGTAATGGAACCGTGTTCCCAACCACTGCGAGTCCCGCGTTTACCGGTTCGCCATCGGCTCCGACCCCGAACACTTGCGACAACTCGACCAGTATTGCAACCACTGCCTACGCCGCCCTAGGTTGCGTCGTGGTTAAAACAACAGGCTCTCCCTTTAGCCCCTCGGCTCAGTCGGCCTCATACTGGAATGCCAGCTCAGGTGCGTATGTAGTGGATCTCCCGACCCCGACAGCGGGCATTCAAATTTGCCTGGGGAATTACCACGCTGACGTGCATTCAATCTCCTTCGTTCCTGCGTCTGGTGTCACCATTTACTACAAAGGCGTGGCAGGCACGGCTGGTTCATCTACGGGGCTTGTTTCCGGGGGCGCAGCCGGGGATTACATCTGTGTTCAAGCGCCGGATGCGAGTAGCTGGGAAGCACTTGGGCCGGGCCATGGGACCTGGACGAACAATTAATATGAGGCCCCTTCTTTTAGTTCTTCTAGCGATTCTTGCCACCGAACACTTGTTGCAGGCCCAAAATATCCAGATGACCAGCTGGAGCCAGATACTGGCCAACGGGGGTAGGGTGTCCTGGTCGGTAAATAATGTAATCGCTTACGACCACCAAGGTGCCCCCGGAACGACTGGGTACTTTAATGTATACACGATGACTACGAGCGGTGGCAGCCAGACTTGTTTAACCTGCTCCGGTTCCCCGGGGGCTTCCGTTTTGGCGGGTCTGAACAGTGGCAATCCTGTCTGGACGCCGGATGGGAATTTTGTCATATTCCAAAGCCAAAACGGTCCGAGCTTAGGAAATTACACGCTCGACTTCCCCGGTTTTCCGGGAGAGGGCGCCTGGTGCGATCTTTGGGCGACGGATACAGCCGGTCACTTCTGGCAGTTGACCAATCAAGGCAGCCCCAATGGCAGGAGCGCCGGCGGCGTCATCTATCCAACCTTCTCGTGGGATGGAACCAAACTGGCTTGGGGCCAACGCTTGACCATCGGCACCCCTCCCGCCGACCCTGGTGAATGGGAACTGGCCGTGGCTGCGTTCTCGGAAACTGGTGGTGTTCCTTCTATAAGCACTCCGGCCTACTACCAGCCTGGCGCCGCGCCCGGTTATTACGAACCCCGCAGCTTCAGCCTCGACAACACAACCGTGTTCTTTATGGGGGATAAAGAGACGGCGGGGATGAACACATATGCCCGCAACATCTACTCGTTCAATCTCGGGACACAGGTGCTATTCAACCTGACGAAGACTCTTGTGAATTGGAACGAGTACCCGCTGGCTTTACCTGCGAGTCCGTTCGGCGCCAACAAGATCGTGTATATGCTGTACCCGCAGGCTGGGAGCGGAAATCCAAATTGCATATCGGATTATTGGGTGATGAACTACGACGGCACCGACAATTACCAGCTCACTTTCTTCAACACTCCAGGCAATCCTAATTACCAAAGCGCTCAAAGCGTCTGCATGGACGATCACTCGTTTAGTCCCAACGGCACTCAAATGGTCGCGTTTCCCAACTACTTCGCAGCAAACGGCCACACGGGGGCACCAGGGCCCATCTGGATATTGAATATGGCCGACGTTGCCGTGGTCAATTCGGTGAGTTCCGGGGCTTTTCCAGGGAGCGGGTTCTATCCGGGATCCGGGTTGCAATGAAAACCTCCCAAGGCCGAATTCAAGTTCAATTACGGCAGCGGGTTTGTGAGCTTCCAAGCAAAACGGCGCGCCGCTCCGAAACTGAACCCCCGTGTTAGTGTTTGGAGAAGCAGAAGAGCTCGGGGGAGTTTTGATGCGTTCGAAGGTCCTGAAGCGCGCAATCCTACTAGCATGGCTTCCGTTGTGGTTTACCGCAGGTCAACCGTTACGAGCCGACATCCGGGTGACCAGCTGGAGCCAACTCTTGTCCGGCACGGGCCGGCTGTCGTGGTGGCAAAATAGCATCGCCTATGACAAGCCGAATGCGAGCCGAATTTACGACGTCTGGACGATCCAGGCGGACGGTTCCGGCAATACCTGCCTCACATGCTCGGCGGCGGCCGTGCTGGGATCGCTCAATAAGGGCAACCCGGTTTGGCATCCATCCGGAAAGTTCATCGCGTTCCAGGTTGAGATCGGCGCAACGGGGTTGACACAAGCGTTAATCGATGCCGACTTTCCAGGATCGGGGTGGAGCAACAATCTTTGGATCATGGACGCGGCCGGCCAGAACTTCTGGCAACTTACCAACCTGACGTCTGCGGGAGGCGTAATTTATCCACGATTCTCCGCGGACGGCACAAAGCTCGCTTGGGGCCAGCGTATAAGCCCGACATCGGCAGCAGGAGGGATCTGGGGTACGTGGCAGTTGATGGTCGGCGATTTCGTGGTCTCCCCGAGCGGCGTGCCTTCCGTACAGAACGTCCAGGTGTTCACGCCTACATACACGACCGGCCTACAGGAATATTATTACGAGCCTCACGGGTTCAGCGCGGACAATCAAACACTGTACTTCATGGCCAACATCGGGCCCGGCGGCAAACCCTTTTTTGGCGGACCGGGACCGATGGATATTTACGCGCTGAATTTGTCGACGAACCAGCTGACCGCTCTGACGAGCACGCCGGACCAGTGGAACGAATTTCCCACAATCATACCGGCGCAAACCAGCATAGTGTATATGTCCACGGTCGGTGATGGCGCCGTTAACGGACATTTCAAGGGAGATCTTTGGGTGACGAATGCCGACGGCACCGACAGGTACCAACTGACCTTCTTCAACGATCCGAACAGCCCGGATTACCAGCCCGCTGGTGTTATACCCGCGGACCCGGCTTGGAATGCCGATGGAACCCAATTGGCGATCTACGGTAATCAGGGCGTGGCTCAGGCTTTACCCGGCACGATGTTGATACTGAATATCGAGCCCGCCGACGCTACGGTGAACGCGGCCAGCTACCAACGGCCTCCCTTGGCGGCCGATACCATCGTCAGTATCTTCGGGACGAATCTGGCGAATCAAACGCTGGCCGCTCCCAGCGCAGCGCTGCCCACCAGCCTTGGCAATACCACGGTGAACGTCACGGATGCGAAGGGCGTCGCGCGCCCAGCCTCTTTGTACTTTGTTTCGGCGGACCAGATCAATTGCGTCATTCCCGATGGAACCGCGCCGGGACCGGCGGTGGTTACGGTGACCAACCCGGATGGAGTGCAATCCAACAGCACGGTCGAAATCGCATCGGTATCGCCGGCCTTCTACAGCATGAATCAGAATGGCTCAGGAGTGATGGCCGCTTATGTCGAGGTAGTGCCAGCCAGCGGCCCGCAGACCTTCGAGCCGGTTTATAGTTGCCCGGGCGGAGGCGCGCCATGTATCACCATACTGATCGACGTGAGCGATTCGTCGGACCAGTTTTATCTGGTGATGTTTGGCACTGGCTTTCGAGGGCGCAGTTCTTTGCAGCAGGTGAGCGTCGCGATTGGGACCCAGAGTGTCCCAGTACTATACGCCGGCGCGCAGGGCCAATACGAAGGCTTTGACCAGATGAACGTACAGCTTCCGAACAGCCTGGCCGGAGCAGGCGTGGTGAACGTCGTTGCGAGCGTGGATGGAGTGCAGGCTAACGTGGTCCAGATTCAGCTCCAGTGAAACTCCGATTGTTGCTTTCGGAAGAAACGAATGAAGGGCTTTAGAAGAAACGAGTGAAGGATCCGTCTGTTTTCAGACGATCTCAGGAACGGAAATCGAAATCCACGCGCTGATACGTACGTCCAATGGGGCAGCGGCCGGATCTGCAACGCTGAACAATTCGTCGGACAACTGTTAAGCAGGCGATGGTCGCTACAGGTTTTGCGGTTGCGAGCACCGCGGCTGGAAACGAAAATTCCCGCGTGGGATCTACAATTACAGAAGGTAAGAGCTTTAGGAGGAGATTTTTTTGATGCGCTTGCAGGTTCTGAAGTTGACAATTTTTTTCGCCTGGCTTCCGTGGTGGTTTGCCGCTGGACAGCCGTTGCAGGCCCAAAATATCCGGGTGCCGAATGGGAACCAACTGCTAGATGACGGGGGCAGGGTGGCGTGGTCATCCAAAAACATAATTGCTTATGACCACCAGGAGACCACTGGCGATCGGGAGGGCTACTTTGATGTGTACACCATCGATCCGAGTGGCAGCGGCAGTACTTGCTTGACCTGTTCCGATTCCCCTGGAGCCTCGGCCTTAGCAGGTCTTTTGAATATCGGCAACCCCAAATGGTCTCCTAG
>Ga0210398_10004483_pt1 | contig 13088 bp, 10 predicted proteins | sample IncBWC4OmetaG_FD_161047 | JGI IMG/M metagenome (GOLD analysis project Ga0210398, IMG submission 161047) | Forest soil microbial communities from Barre Woods Harvard Forest LTER site, Petersham, Massachusetts, United States - Inc-BW-C-4-O | ecosystem: Environmental > Terrestrial > Soil >... | reverse complement strand
CACGAACAGCCGCTCTTTGGTGACGCCGCTGCTGTCGCCCACGGCGGCGCCCAGCACCTCATAGTGATTCATGCTATTCGGATCGGGCTTCTTGGGGTCCTTGGCGATGGTGATAGCGTTGTGCAGCGTGACCATGGCCGCGGTGTCGGGATTGTCGGGCAGAAAGATTGCGGCAAAGAACTGGTCTTGCGAGCCGGCCCAGTTGAACGGTCCTCGCAGGGTATTGCCACTGCTGACTTTCTTGGCCGCCAGGCGCTCCACCTTGCCGTCGGCCAGGTACTCAATTTTTTCCGCAGCGTACGACGGGGCTGTGATTTCGTCGCCCAGGGCCGCCGGCCACATGGGATACGCCGGCACCAGCATGCCGTTTTGCGTCACCGAGCTCTCGATGGAAATGACATAAGTGTCGCCGAACTGGAAGGTCTTGCGGACCGTGGTATCGCCATTGGCGTACTCGAAGGTCAGCTCGCCCGGAGCCGCAATGGCGCCGGTGGTGCTGGGGACGTACAGAGCTGAGTTGATCTGGTTCCGCAGGTTTTCGTCGTAGGTGTACAGGCTGAGCGGAAGCCCGAACTTGACAGCGTTTTTGTTGACCAGGTCAAGCGGGTGCCCGTCCTCGTCTTTGTACTTCTTCAGCAGCCAGGACTTCACCTGCGCACCGCGATTGGTGAAGGTGATCTTGTAGAGCGGATTTTCGACCACCGTCTCCACTTCGCCGCTGGCGGCCTTGGACACTGCCGCGGCCTTGGCTGCGGTGGTGCTGCCCTGGCTGGAGACTTGAGCAGGAGCCGGCACCGAGGCGCTCGCCGACGAAGCTGGGCTGGTTTGGGTAGTCGCGGCTGGAGCCGGTTTCGCAGGCGGGGCGGGGTTTTTCTTGAACAGGAAGATCTGGCTGATGATGATCAGCGCAAAGGTCACGGCAAAGACCATCATCATGCGCTTGTCGCCGCCGCCGCCTTCTTGTTGTGGATTGCGATATTCAGCCAAAGTTAGGTTCCGTTCAGCAGTCGAAGTCCAGGGCGTCGGCGAGCGACTATAGCTTTACCCGAACAGGTCGAAAAGCAGATCCCTCGCCGACTGAAGCCGGCTCGTGATGACAACTACAAGGTGACGTTACGGCGCAGCTAAAGCTGTGCCCCTTCAAAATGCGTCCGAGCTACTTTCTTGGCAGCCCGCAGAACTTCCTCACTGAAGTCTTCTCGCGGCGGCCCCGTCGGCACGGGATCGTATCCGGCCCGCGCGAAGGGATGGCAGCGCAGCAGTCGTCCTACCGCCAGCAGGCTTCCGCGCAGCGCGCCGTAACGTTCAACCGCGACCATGGCGTATTCCGAACAGGTGGGCACGAAGCGGCAGGAATGCGGCAGCATAGGCGACAGGAATCGCTGGTACATTCGCAACCCGAATTGCAGCAAGAACTTCATTTCGCTTCAGCTACTCTGGCCCGCTGCGCCGCCAACCGCAAGCCGCGGGCTACTTCATCCCTGAGTTCGGCGAAAGGCAAAATTAGAACGCTCTTTCGCGGGTTGAAGACTACGTCGATCGCGCCCTCACAGGCTTGCGGCGAAAGCCGTACCGCCTCCCGCATCCGCCGCCGGATGCGATTGCGTTCCACCGATCCGCCCAGCACCTTGCCGACCGTGAATCCCACACGCAGACCACTGGCCAATGTGCTTTCCGGTACTACGCCGCGGCGCAGGAAAAAGACGGTCATGTTGCCGGTAAACTGGCGGCGGCCGTTTTGATACACCCGTTGGAAATCCGCATGCTTCAGCAGATGCTTCGACTTCGGAAACTTGCTGCTGGCGGCGGAGACGTTACCAGACATTCAGCGCTCGCTGGACGGGGAACTTTTCGTTGTTGCTGCGGCCCAGTCGTGCGAAGACTCTGCAATTCCATCGGAAAGGCTGCGATGACGCAGAAATATCAGTACAGTCGGCTTAATCGCGGAATCCAGGACTGACGGAGACCCGCTTGCGTCCCTTGGCGCGACGGCGCGACAGCACCGCGCGGCCGCTCTTGGTCTTCATGCGAGAACGAAATCCGTGCGTCTTTGAGCGACGGCGACGGTTGGGTTGGAATGTGCGCTTGGGCATGCGAAAACTGCGCTCCTCACTGGCACTAAAATTTTGAATTAGAGCAAACTCAAAGTATATCGGTCGGTGTGGCAGGATGGCAACCGTAGCCAGGAAATGTCCCCGGGTTGGGCGTCTGATCCCAGCGCGTTTATGGCTTGACGCAAGATAACGCACGGCACCCATGGGGCGATGCCACCTGCGAACTCGTCAACCTCATTTTGCTTTTGCCCGCCACTAGAATCCCATCCGCAACTGCCTGAAGGTGATTCGCGCGATGGAGTTTCGTGCCTGGAAAATTACTGTCAGCCCCAAGCCGCGCAGCGTTGCACCATGCGCGCAGCACGCCAAAAAAAAAATTGCGGATTAACTTTCAGCGAATCAATCAGTCGCGAAAAAATTGAAACGCAACCGCAATAATTGTCTGGCGCGAATTTTTTTTCGTGCTAGTATCGCCTGCAGCCAAGAAGAAAACCGACTGCACGAATGCAAGTGCAACGCTTGGGATGAGCGTACGATTCAGGTTTGCACCATACGATTTCCAGTTGATAGTGCCGCGGTTGATGGCTCTGTGCTCGGTTCTGTTTCCCTCTAATTTAACGACTGCTTTCTAAGAGGCTTTTTCGCCTCGGGACTACTATTGATGTCTTCCTTTGGTATTGCCTCCGCTAATCCGTGGGTGCGGGTTCTTGACGCACTGGAGAAAAAAGTCAACCGCAGTTCCTACGAAACCTGGCTCAAGCCTACCCGCTACGATCACGCGCAGGGCGCGATTCTGTTCGTGCGAGTGCCCAATCCCGAGTTCTGCCAGATCGGCGAGCGCTACGGTGACCTGATCAGTGAGGCCATCGAAAACCTTGGCCTCGAGTTTCAGGACGTGGAGTTCGTAACCGACGAAGAGCAGCGGAACAATTCCAGGTCTCCGCGCGCCGCCGAACCGCGACACGATCCTTTGCCCATCTCCGACAAGCCCGGACCCGGTCCCGTAACCCAGCAACGTTTCGATTGGGATGGAGCGGCGCAATTGAATCCGAAATACACATTCGACGACTTCGTCATCGGGGCGGGCAATCAATTTGCCCATGCTGCAGCGCGGGCCGTAGGTGAGCGGCCGTCCAAAGCCTACAATCCGCTGTTCCTGTACGGCGGGGTCGGGATGGGCAAAACCCACCTGATGCAGGCCATCGGACATGAAATCAAGTTGCGCTCGCCGGAAAAGTCGATCTGCTATGTCTCCAGCGAGCGCTTCACCAACGACATGATTAACGCGCTGCGCTACAGCAAGATGACCGCGTTTCGCGACAAGTATCGCAACATGGATGTGCTGCTGGTGGACGACATCCAGTTCCTGGTGAACAAGGAGCGTACCCAGGAGGAATTCTTCCACACCTTCAACGCTTTGCACGAGTGCATGCGCCAGATCGTGATTGCCAGCGATCGTCCGCCTAAGGAGTTAGCCGAGATCGAGGACCGGCTACGCAGCCGCTTTGAATGGGGGCTGATCGCCGATATCCAACCGCCTGACCTGGAGACCAAGGTTGCCATTCTGCAGAAGAAAGCCGAGTCGGAGCAGGTGGTGCTGCCCACCGACGTGGCCCTGTACATCGCCTCGAACATTCGTAGCAACGTGCGCGAACTTGAGGGAGCATTGATCCGCCTGACCGCATACGCCTCGCTGACCGGGGCGGAGATGAACCTGCAGGTGGCGCAAGAGGTGCTGAAGAATTTGATCGACTCGCAGGTACGCAAAATTACCATCGAGTCGATCCAGAAGGCGGTGTCGGAGCAGTTTGGGCTGCGCCTGGCCGAGATCAAGGCCAAGAACAACTCGCGGGTCATCGTGTTTCCCCGCCAGATTGCGATGTACCTGGCCAAGCACCTGACCGATGCCTCGCTGCCCGAGATTGGCCGGCAATTCGGCGGTAAGCACCACACCACGGTCTTGCACTCGGTGGAGAAAATTGAAACGGCACGCAAGACCGACAAGGATTTGAACAGGGTATTGAATAAGCTCAGCGAGAGTTTAGGCATGTGAATCGCGCCTGAAGCGCGGTTTTTCACTACTGGAGAAAGTTTTCTCAGCCAGGCCTGTGGACAGGATGTGGATCAGGTGGAAGACGTAACCGGAACTCTGACGCCTGCCCGATTCACCACAACCACCCGCAAGCCGGAACAGCGGTTTTGGACAGGGATAAATGACAGCAAGCCGCTGGCGCAGCAGTTTCTCACTAAATTTCCACTTTTCCAGAGCGCCTACTGTTACTACTAGTTTTATATGTTTTTGATTTGATATAAGAAGTAACAGTAATAAGAGGCCCGGGGATCGGAACAAAGACTCCGGCCGAGGTGTGACGTTATGGCTGCCGAAGCAACGGGAGCGATCCAGGGTACGGCGATGGAAATCAGTGTCAGCAAGTTCGAATTGCTGCGCGAACTCACTGCCACGCAGGGAGTGGTCGAACGTAAGACCACGATCCCCATCCTTTCCAACTTTTTGTTCGAGGCGGGCAACGACCGGCTGACCATCACGGCCACCGATCTGGATCTGAGCCTGCGCACCTCGTGCGCGGCCAAGGTGAAGCGCGAGGGCGCCTGCACCATCCCGGCGCGCAAGCTGTACGACTACGTCAAATTGCTGCCTGACGGCGACATCTCCATCAAGCTGCTGGAGAATCATTGGGTCAACATTCGCTGTGGCCGTTCCAACACCAAGATGGTTGGCATGGCGCGCGCCAATTTTCCCGGCCTGCCAATCTTCCCGTCCGCCGGCGTGGTGAAGATTCCAGCGCAGACCCTGCGCAGCATGATCGGCAGAACGATTTTTGCCATCTCCAGCGAGGAATCGCGGTACACCCTGAATGGCGGGCTGATGGTGCTGAAGCCGGAGTCGATCACCATGGTGGCGACCGATGGGCACCGCCTGGCCCATATCGAAAAGCATGGTGAGCAATTTGAGGTCAGCGGAGAGAACAAGACGCTGATCCCCAAGAAAGCCATGAGCGAGATTTACTCGCTGCTGCAGAACAGCGAAGCTGAATTCATCGATTTTGCCAAGGACGATTCGACGCTCTTCTTCCGCATCGGTGAGCGGTTGCTGACCTCGCGCCAGTTGACCGGGCAATTCCCCAACTACGAAGCGGTGTTGCCGCGTGAGACTACCAAGTCGGTCGTGGTTCATGGCGCCGACCTGAACACCTCCATCCAGCGCGTGGCGCAGTTTGCCGACGAGCGTTCGCGGGCCATCCGCATGAAGCTGGACAAGAACGAGCTGAAGATTTCGTCCTCTTCCACCGACGCCGGGGAGTCGGAAGACTCGATCGAGACCGCCTACACTTCCGATCCCATGACCATCGGCTTCAACTCCGAGTATCTGCTCGACTTCCTCAAAGCTTCGAACGGCGGCGAAGTGCGGCTGGAGTTCAAAGACGCCCAGTCGGCCGGCCAGATGCGTCCCGACGACGCGGGCGACGACGGATTTAAGTATCGCTATGTCGTGATGCCGATGCGGATTTGAGGGCAACTGGCTTCGAACCGGAGCTATCCGTAATACCTGAAGTCGTTCCAGAAGTCGGGCCAGGACTGCTTAAGCTGGCGGCAGACGTAGATGTCAGGATGGTCGCCAGTCTCTTCGTTCTTCACGCCGTAAGCGTTGGTGATGTGGCCGGCCAGTTCGCAGGACCCAAACTCCTCGTTCATATACTTTTTCGATAAGCCGAGCACGATCAGTACCTGCGGAGGCGGATTACCGTAGCCGCGCGCCCAGAAAGAATTGATGCCGCTGATCGGCTTGGGCAAACCATAAGCCGGGCCGTACAGATCGATCGCTCCGGCTTCGCCGTAGTTGGTGCCAATGATGCCTAGCTTGCTGCGGTCGTCGGGCGAGAGAGTGTCGCGGATGCGCGCCACTTCGGCTACCAGCTCAGGCCAACCGATCTCCTCGCGAAAGTCACTGTTGATTTTGTTGGCTACATTCCACCAGGCGGAGTTCACCGGAGCCAGCGGCAAGACCACAGCGGCAATCATTACGCCTCCGATGGCCAGCAGAGCGAACGTGCCCACGCGCACCAGCCGCGACCAGCCAGTTGAGAGCGAGGCGATCCAGCGCTCTTCCAGCACCGCTCCGGCCGCCAGCAGCATGGGATAAGCGGGTGCCAGGTAATATCCGCGACCCTTAGCGATGACGAAAAGAAGGAAGGTGACCACGAACATCCAGCCGGCCATGCGAAAACGCTTGCCGTCGGGCATGCGGAAGTAGAAGAACAAGCCAGCCAGCCACAGCGGAATGGTAAGAGGGTTGGCGGCGATCTTGAGCTGGTCGGGAAGAAAACCCTGGGTGCGTCCCCAGCGAATGTCGCGGGCGTGGATGTGCTTCAGGAAATCGAGTGAGATGAAGTGGTGCTGGATTTGCCAGATCAGGTTGGGCAGGAAGATCAGCAGCGAGAGTGCGACGCCCAGCCACAACCATCGCGATTTCAGATAGCGGCGCGCGTCGGTTAGGAGTAAGCCGGCGACGATGCCCGCCACCAGAAAGACCATGGTGTATTTCGTCATCATGCCGAAGCCGATGGTGGCTCCGATGGCCAGCCAGAGTCGCGGGTCGTTGGTCCGCAGCAAACGGAGAATGAGATAGGCCGTCACGACCCAGCAGAGATAGTCGAACGCGACATACTGCATCAGCGCGCCCGAATCGAGAGAGACCGGGGAGATGGCCACAGCCAGAGCAGCCACAACTTGCGCCAGCCGTTTGCCACCCAGTTCGCGCGCCATCAAGCCGGCGAGCACAACTGATATCGCCTGGGCCAGCGCGGCGAAGAAACGAAATCCGCGCAGTGAGGTTCCAAACAGCGCCAGCGAGATTCGCCCGAAGAACGGCGTGACCGGCGGGTAGGCCACATATCCCCAGCTGAGATAGTGAGCATCGTTGAGGGTGGCCAGTTCGTCGCGATGGAATCCGTACTGGCCATTGGTGAGCGTATGCAGGATGACCAGGCACAACGCTATTCCGAGAAGAATGCCGGTGGCGTTTTGTGGGGAGCGATGGTCTTGGGAAATGTGCACGTGCCTCCGTGGATAAACACCCGCTTCTGAGAGCAAGATACGCAATTTTATGGGAGGCTGTTCCGGGGAATAGGGATCCTTCGTCTCCGGCCGCCAAAATCAGGCCAGCTGCGCTTAGGATGACAGACGGAAAAAGCAGGTCCTTCGACTCCGGCGGCCAAATCAGGCCAGCTGCGCTCAGGATGACAGACGGAAAAAGCGGGTCCTTCGACTCCGGCGGCCAAATCAGGCCACCTGCGCTTAGGAGGACAGACGGAAAAGCAGGTCCTTCGACTGCGCTCCCTGCGGTCGCTGAGCTCAGGACGGTCGTTCCGCTCAGGATGACAAACATGAGGACTCCCGGTTATGGTTTCAGGCGGCAGCCAAAACATAACAGGAGCTGAAGCCCCATCTATTATGGACATCCTGGACGCGGGCCTGAAGGCCCGCACTACCCGACCGCTAAATCCGACAGTGCCGCGAGGTTAGAGACTTCCAGGTCGGGCTGCGCTGCGACCAGCTTACTGGCTGCTGCCGGCTTTCCCTTGCGGCGATTCACCCAGACGGTGGCGATTCCCAGCGAGCCAGCAGGTACCACATCGTGGTATAAGCTTTCGGCGGCGTGCAACAGACGGTCACGAGGAACCGCGATACGACGCAGAAGTTCTTCGAAGTGATTGAGCGAAGGCTTGTAGCCGCGCACCTGCTGTGCGGTCACAACGGCATCGAAGGGAATTTGTAGGTGGCGGGCCGATTCCGCGAACAGATCGTCGTCGATATTCGATACGATGGCCAGCTTGTAGCGGGAATGCAGGCGTCGCAAAGCCGGAACAGTGTCGGCGAACGGCTGCCAGGTCGGAATGGATGCTGCCAGGCCGTTGGCTTCGGCCCCGGATACGTCGAAGTGAAATTCACGGGCGACGTCGTGCACCACTCCGGCCAGTACTGCACGATAGCTCCGGTATTCTCCGGATTGCTGGCGTGGTTCAAACTCGGAGTACGGGTTGAGAATTTCGGCATTGGTGAGCGTGCAGCTCTTACTCTGTAAGAGTGGCTGGAGATATCCGACAATGCCAGACTCCCAGTCGATCAGGGTGCCGTAGCAATCGAAAGAGAGCCATTCGAAGCGCGAGAAATCAAGCACGTTGCGCGATCTCCACGGTGGACGGCGCTAGCCTAACTGGGCTTGGACGTAACTTTGTGGGCGGCGAACTTTTGCTCCAAAGCTTCCAATGGAGATAGCGCCGGCTTTTCGCTGGCGACCGTCGCGGCGGCAGGAACGGCGTCTGGAGCGTCAGCTTTTGGACTATTGCCGTTCGGCTCTTCCGCAGGACTAATCTCTTCCGTAGGCACAACCGAGGCAACACTTTCGGCCGCCGCCGGTTTCGGCGTTTCCACGATGCGCGACGCGGCCAGTCCCTTGGCCAGAAACTTTTTGGTATTCAGCAGCGGGCGAGCCAGCGATGGATTGTAGCTGGCCCACGGACTATCGAACTCGGCTTCGCGCTCAAATTGCGCGCGCATGCTCTCCATCTTGGAGTCGAGGTCGTCCATGTAGTGCAGCATCAGCGCTTCGGGAAACATGGGCAGCTTGGGCGAGCCGAATTCATACTGTCCGTGATGGCTGATGATCATGTGCTCCAGCAGAATCTTCAGCTCCGGGGGAAAACCGGGAACGCGGGCAATCTTCTGGTGCAGCATTTCCAGCTCAATAATCATGTGCCCCAGCAGCTGACCCTCAGTGGTGTAGGAGATGGAGCGCTGATAGGTAAGCTCGTGCAGCTTGCCAATGTCGTGCAGAAAAGCGCCGCTCAACAGCAAGTCGCGATTGACCTGGGGATAGTTGCGCGAGGCCAGATCGCATACCGTGAACAGCGACACTACATGATCGAGCAGCCCGCCGACGAAGGCGTGATGCAGCGTCTTGGCCGCGGGCGCATTCTTGTAGGCGGTGACAATCGCCTCATCCGACATGAACTCGTGGAGCAGCGCTTTGAGCCAGGGATTCTCGAAGCTGGCAACGTAGCCTTCCAGCGTGTGCCAAAGCTGATCAATGTCTTTGGAAGTCTTGGGCAGGTAGTCGGAGTAGTCGATCTCTGATTCGCCCAGCTTGCGCATCTTGTGAATCGTGAGCTGCCAGCGCCCGTTGTACTTGTGAATGACGCCCTTGACCTTGACGAAATCGTCCTGGTCGAAAGCCGAAATCGTGTCCTGCACGTTGTCCCACATGTTGGCCTGGAGCTGGCCGCTGCGATCGGCAAGGATGACCGACAGATAGAGTTCGCCATTCTTCTTGGACTTCACCTGCTTTACCGCGACTACAAACAACGAGGTGATGGTTTGGTTTTCCTGGCGCGAGCAATCGGATATGTAGAATTCCTTCATCAGGGCCTTATCTTGTTATGGGACGGCGCCAATGCGGGGCCGAAGGTTATGGTATCGGAAACAGGGACCAGTTGTCAGTGGGCAGTACACGGTGGTTAAAGGTCTCCGCAGATAGGGGCAAGAATCTCTGCCGTCCCTACGGGACTCGGACATATTTGTCGCCGTACCCAGGACTCCGCTGACCCACCCCAATTCGCGCAGAGGCGGCGCGAATCGAGGGCCCCGGTTGACGCTGCGTTCTGGGCTAGACTGAGCCGCCCTACGGGCTGGAGTTCAGGCTAGCAGGGTTCGCCGGCCGATCCACGTGAGGTTCTCCGCTAACATTTTCGAACCCGAAGGCGGTTGCATGAGGGCACATCGCCAGCGCATTTACGTCCCATGTCTGATCATTGCTAAGGAAACTCCGATCAAGTCAAGGCGAGGACCTGTAGCGGCTAAAGCCTCATGATTGTGCGGGTACTTAACGGACGGCCTGAAGGCCGTCCCCTTCAAAACAAGCCTTAATCTGAGTTTCCCTGACAACCTACAACTGGCTACTGTTCTTAGAACAATCCCAGCTTTTTCTTTTTCTTGACCTTCGACGAGTTGCCGGTATCGGAGCTGGCGGTCGTGTAGATCGGCTTGGTCTCATTCGGACTGGCGGCGGTGTCCAGGTAGCCGGGCTTGATGTCGATGTAAGCTTCTTCGCGCAGCTTGGTGAGGTACTCGCGCAGAGCCGGCTGCATCTTGGTCATGTAGAGCTGTTCCTGGATCTGGCTTTCCACGTCTTTCAGGGCAGGCACGCCGGGGGTCTGGTGCTCGGTGACCTTCAGGATGACGAATCCCTGGTTAGTGCGAATCGGTTCAGTGTATTTACCAGCCTGAAGGCCGAAAACTGTCGTCTCCAGATCTTTGGACAGCGTGCCGCGCTTGAAATATTCCAGGTCGCCACCCACGGCAGAGGTCGGACCGCTGGAGTACTGCTTGGCCAGGTCGTCAAACTTTGCGCCCTTCTGCAACATGGCGTAAACCTGGTTGGCCTTGGCTTGGGCCGCGGCCACAACCTCGGGACTGGGTGTTTCGGGCAGAGCGGTCTCGCCCTTGTCAGTCTTGACCGGCGCTGTCTTCTGGGTGGAAATCAGGATCTCGCTCAGGCGCACCTGTTCCGGACGATCCATGTCGCTCTTGTGCTGATCGTAATATTGCTGAATTTCCTGGTTCGACACCGCGATGTGTCCGCCAACTTCCTGGCTGATCACTCGCTGAGTAATGATGTTGTTTTTCAGGTTCTGCTTGAAATCTTCAAATGAGATGCCCTGAGCCTGCGCTGCTTTTTCCATGTCTTCCATGGAGTCGGCATGCATCTGCTTGCGCAACTCGTCGAGACGCTTGACCAGTTCGGTGTCGGCGGTGATGCCCAGGTCCGAACCTTTCTGAAGCAGCAGTTGCTGATCGATCAAGTCGCGGAGCACATCTTTTTCGTGATCTTTAGCTTCCTGGTCGGCGGTCGCCGGATCCGTCTGGCGCAACTCGGTGATCAGTTGCTCACGCGCACGGCGCACATCGGCGCGGGTGATGATGCTGTTGTTCACCCGGGCGATGATCTCTTCGACAACCGTGTCGCTGGAGGCGGCTTGGGCAATAAGCAGAGAAGAACCTAGGACTACAAAAAACAACAAGGCGGAGAGTCTTTTCATCAAATACCTGGCCACGCCCGCTTGCCGCGGGAGGGTCACCTGGATTCCGATTGCATTACTCGTTACCCATATTTTACCGCGTTATGAGGGTATCGTGTGGGAAAAGGCGGATCGGATGTGCGTCTTTCGTCTGTCATTCTGAGCGAAGCGAAGAGCCCTTATCGTAGTGGTGAAGCTTTCTGCGATAGGGGTCCCCTCGGCTGCGCTCGGGGCAGGCTCTTCGACTCCGGCTCGCGCAAAACCCGCGCGAGCCTGCGCTCAGGGTGACACATGTGTGCTGCAGCCGATGACAAAAACATGGCATCGCGATCACCACGTTAGTTGCTGATCGCTACGCGGACCATCTTCTTTCCTGCGCGTAGGGTGAACTCCGATCCCAATTTCACGGCGACCACGAGTTCGGTTTTGAGTTCGCCGTCGACCTTAACCGCGTTCTGTTTTACCTTGCGTAGACCGTCAGTGACCGAAGTCGCCAGACCGGTGCGGGCGAGCAGCTTGTCGAGCTTGACCTGCAGATTGCCGTCGCTGCTTGAGGCATGAGGCGCGGCAACTTCTTCGAAGTTCACGTGGATTAGCGGCAGGTCTTCCGGCGTCTCATCTTTCTGGAACATGCGGGACCAGTCTTGCGCCGCCTGCTCCGCCGCTTCGGGCGAGTGGAAGTCGGCAACGATGCGCTTGCCTAGCTCCTGCTTCAGCTTCATGGGATGCGCCGCGCCGCTGGCGACATCTTTCTTCATGCGCTCAATGTCAGCCATGCTCACGTCGGTGACCAGCTCGTAATAGCGCCACATCAAGTCGTCGGAAATCGACATGACTTTGCCGAACATCTCCGTCGGCGGCTCGGTGATGCCGATGTAATTGCCGTACGACTTCGACATCTTTTGCACGCCGTCGGTGCCTTCCAGCAACGGCGTGGTGAGCACGATCTGCGGCGGCTGACCGTAATGGCGTTGCAGCTCGCGGCCCATCAGCAGATTGAATTTCTGGTCGGTGCCGCCGAGCTCGACATCGGCCTGGAGCGCAACCGAGTCGTAGCCCTGCGCTAAGGGATAGAGCAACTCGTGCAATGCGATGGGCTTTTCTTCCATGAAACGCTTGTGAAAGTCTTCGCGCTCCAGCATCTGCGAGACAGTGAATTTGGCGGCCAGGCGGATGATGCCCTCGTAGCCCAGCTTGTCGAGCCACTCGCTGTTGAAGCGGACTTCGGTTTTGTCGCGATCGAGAATCTTGAAGACTTGCGCCTTGTAGGTCTCGGCGTTCTCATCGATCTGCTCGCGCGACAGCGGCGGGCGGGTGACCGAGCGGCCAGTGGGATCGCCGATGAGGCCGGTGAAATCTCCGATGAGGAAGATGACGGTGTGGCCCATGTCCTGAAAATGTTTGAGCTTGCGCATGAGCATGGTGTGGCCGAGATGGAGGTCGGGCGCAGTGGGATCGAAGCCGGCCTTGACCCGCATGGGCGTGCCGGACTGGCGCGATTTCTCTAAGCGCTCGCGCAGGTCGCTCTCGCGAATGATTTCGGCCGCGCCCTTGCGCAGATAGGCCAGCTGCTCGTCAACCTCGGGGAAAGAAGGCATAAGGAATGATTATAGGAGGTTCGAGTTTTGGTCGCGCTTTCGAGTTTCGAGCGGAAATCGTCTCATAATCGAATCTTGTTGCGACTTGAATCAGGGAAAAGTTATTTGTAAGCGATTGTGGTTTGTATCAGGGCGCGGCTTCAGCCGTGCCATCAAGGCGATAAGCTAATTCGGGCTTTAGCCCCGGCGCGATTTTGGCAGGGGCTGAAGCCCTGAGATGCACGCGGCTTTTTCGGCACGACTGAAGTCGTGCCCTGACACAAACCTGATCAGCGGCGATTGATGAGATCGCAGAGGTCTAACTGGCTTGTCCATAAAGAAAACGGCAACAGGGTCCGACT
>Ga0210398_10004481_pt1 | contig 13093 bp, 12 predicted proteins | sample IncBWC4OmetaG_FD_161047 | JGI IMG/M metagenome (GOLD analysis project Ga0210398, IMG submission 161047) | Forest soil microbial communities from Barre Woods Harvard Forest LTER site, Petersham, Massachusetts, United States - Inc-BW-C-4-O | ecosystem: Environmental > Terrestrial > Soil >... | reverse complement strand
GGCATCAAGCTCTATATGAAGCAGCACGGCGACACCGTCGCCGGCAAGAAGATCGTGCTCATTCGCAAGGACAACGGCGGCATCGCGCCGGACGTCGCCAAGCGCCTGGCGCAGGAGGCGATCGTTCGCGACGGCGCCGACATCCTCGCCGGCTTCGAGCTGACGCCGAATGCGCTCGCGGTCGGCGACGTCTCCGCCGAAGCGAAGAAATTCATGGTGGTGATGAACGCCGCCACCTCGATCATCACCACCAAGTCGCCCTACATCGCCCGTACCTCGGCGACGACGCCGCAATTGAACTACACGCTCGGCACCTGGGCGGCCAAGAGCGGGCTGAAGAAGATCTACACCATGGTCTCCGACTACGGCCCCGGCATCGACGCCGAGACCTGGTTCCAGACCGGCTTCAAGGAGGCCGGCGGCGAGATCGTCGGCTCGGTCCGCTTCCCGGTGGCGAACCCCGATTTCTCCGCCTTCATCCAGGCCGCCAAGGACAAGAGCCCGGACGCCATCTACATCTGGATTCCCGGCGGCGCGCAGCCGGCCGCCGTCGGCAAGGCGCTCTCCGAACGCGGCATCGACATTGCCAAGACCAAAGTGCTGGGCCAGGACGCGCTGGCCTTCGAGACCGCACTGCAAGGCATGGGCGACGCCGGCATCGGCATCATCACGGTGTCGAACTACGACTACAATCACCAGTCGGCGATGAACAAGGATTTCGTGAAGGCCTATAACGACGAGTACCATCGCAACCCCGACATCTTTTCCATCGGCGGCTACGACGGCATGCACCTGATCTATGCGGCGCTGGAGAAGACCGGCGGCAAGACCGACGCCGAATCCCTGATCGCCGCCGCCAAGGGCATGAGCTGGGAGAGCCCGCGCGGGCCGCTTCTGATCGATCCGGAAACCCGCGACATCGTCCAGACCGTCTACATCCGCCGCGTCGAGAAGGTCGGCGACGGGCTGCGCAACGTCGAAATCGACAGCGTGCCGAACGTGAAGGATCCGGCCAAGGCGCGCATGAAGAACTGACGCGGCTTTCGTCGACCCGGGCTGCCGCCCATGCCTTCTGTGTTCGGCGTGCTGTTCGACGGCTTCGCTTATGGGATGTTGCTGTTCCTGATGTCGGTCGGGCTGTCGGTGACGCTCGGCATGATGAACTTCGTCAATCTGGCGCATTGCAGCTTCGCCATGCTCGGCGGCTATGTCGCCATAACGCTGATGAACGCATTCGGCTGGCCGTTTTTGGCGACGCTGCCGGTTGCGTTCATCGCCGCTGCTGCCTTAAGCGTGGTGCTGGAGCGGATTTTCTTCCGGCGTTTCTACAATTCGAGCGACCTCGACCAATGCCTGCTGACCATCGGCATCGTGTTCGTGTCGATCGCCACGGCGGCTTACATCTACGGCACCGACCAGCAGCCGATGCAATTGCCGCACTACTTGCGCGGCTCGATCGCCGTTATGGGCCTCGATCTCCCCGTCTACCGGCTGTTCCTCATCGCCACGGCATTGCTGATCACGGTCGTGCTGGTGGTGACGGTCGAAACCACCCGCTTCGGCGCCCAAGTCCGCGCCGCGGTGAACAATCAGCGCATGGCGCGCGGGCTCGGCATCAATGTCGACGGCCTGTTCGCCGCCACTTTCGCGCTCGGCAGCGGGCTGGCCGGCCTTGGCGGCGCGCTGGCGATCGCCATGCTCGGGCTCGATCCGCAGTTCGCGCTGACCTATCTGATCTACGTCCTGATCGTGGTGTCGGTCGGCGGTCTCGGCTCGATTTCCGGATCGTTCGCCGCCGCCATGCTGCTCGGCTTCAGCGACATGGCCGGCAAATATTACGTGCCGTCGATCGGCGCCTTTCTCATCTATCTGGTGATGATCGTGCTGTTGATGTGGCGGCCGGCCGGCCTGTTCGGGAGGCGCTAGGCGTGACGAGCGAGGCGATCCCCGTTCGTCCGCTGCAATATTTGCAGGCGCAAATGCGTTGGCGCTGGAGCGAGGCCGCGTTTTGGCTCGCCACCTTGCTGCCGTTCGTGCTGACGCCGAACTATCTCGTGCTGGCGAGCCAGATCGCGATCACGGCGCTGTTCGTGCTGTCGCTCGATCTTATCCTCGGCTACGCCGGCATCGTCTCCCTCGGCCACGCCGCCTATTTCGGCGTCGGCGCCTATACCGCGGGCCTGTTGTCGAAATGGGGGTTTGGCGAGCCGCTGACCGGCCTTCTGGCCGCGGCGATCATGGCCGGGCTGTTCGGCTATCTGACGAGCTTCATTGTCGTGCGGTTTCGTCACCTGGCGCTGATCATGATCACGCTCGGCATTGGACTGGTGCTGCAGGAGGCCGCCAACAGCGCCAGCTGGATCACCGGCGGCTTCGACGGGCTGCAAGGCATCCACACCTGGCCGATCCTCGGAAAATTCCGGCTCGATATTTACGGCTACACCGCCTACGGCTATTCGCTCGCCGGGCTGTTTGTCGTTTTCCTGGTCGCGCGGCGCATCATTCATTCGCCATTCGGGCTGGCGCTGCGCGGCATCCGCGAGAACGGTCTACGCATGCCGGCGATCGGCGCGCCGGTACACGCGCATATCCGGACCATCTACACCATCGCCGCCATCATCGCCGGCATCGCCGGCGCGCTGCTGGCGGAGACCACCGAGACCGTTTCACTCGAAGCGCTCGGCTTCCAGCGCTCCGCCGACGAGCTGGTGATGCTGATCCTCGGCGGCACCGGGCGGCTCTACGGCGGCCTGATCGGCGCCGCGGTCTATATGGTGGCGCGCGACCAGTTCTCCGGGCTTAATCCGCAATATTGGTATTTCTGGATCGGCCTTCTGCTTATCGCCGTCGTCACGCTGTTGCCGAACGGCATTCTCGGCGGCCTTGCGCATCTGGCGCGGCGCATGAAGGTTAAGTCGTGAGCGCCAACGCCCTTGCTACCCACGGCCTGAACAAAAACTTCGGCTCGTTGGTCGTCGCCTCCGACATCGCGCTCGTGCTGCCGCAAGGCGTCCGCTACGCGCTGATCGGCCCCAACGGCGCCGGCAAGACGACGCTGATCAACCTGATGACCGGGATGCTGCAGCCGGACGGCGGCCGCATCGTGCTGGGCGACGACGACATCACCGCTTTGCCGCCCGAAGAGCGGGTACGGCTCGGCCTGGTCCGCACCTTCCAGATCAATCAGCTGTTTCCGCATCTCACGGCGCTCGAATCGGTGACGCTCGCGGTATGCGAACGGCGCAAGGTGGCCCGCACCTGGTGGCGGCAGCTCACCGCCTATGGCGACGAGATCGACGAGGCCTATGATATTCTCGCGGCGCTGAGCTTGGCGCCGGTGTGCCATCGCCTGACCCGCGAGCTGGCTTACGGCCAGCAGCGGCTGGTCGAGATCGCATTGGCGCTCGCCGCCAAGCCCAAGGTGCTGCTGCTCGACGAGCCGGCGGCCGGCGTGCCGCGCGAGGAAAGCCGCGAATTGTTCGCCGCCATCGCCGGCCTGTCGCGCGACATTACGGTTTTGTTTATCGAGCACGATATGGACTTGGTGTTCCGCTTCGCCTCGCGCGTCATCGTCATGGTCGGCGGCCGCGTGCTGGTCGAAGGCACGCCGGCCGAGATCGCCGCCGACCCGCGGGTGCGCGCGGTCTATCTCGGCAAGGCGCGCCACGAGGCGGCGTCGTGAGCGGGCCGCTCCTTGCACTCAGCGACGTCCGCGCCGGCTACGGCCCGGCGGTCGTGCTCGACGGCATTTCGTTCGAACTGCCGGAGCGCGGCGGACTCGCCGTGCTCGGCAGGAACGGAGTCGGCAAATCGACGCTGCTGCTCACCATCATGGGCTACACCCAGGTCGCCCGCGGCCGCGTGTCGTGGCGCGGCGAGGACATCACGGCACGCCCGCCGCATCGTCGCGCCCAAGCCGGCATCGGCTGGGTGGCACAGGAGCGCGAAATTTTTTCGACACTGACCGTGGAAGAAAATCTCACCGTGGCGGCGCGCGACGGCCGCTGGGACCTGCCTGCCGTGTATGACCTGTTCCCGCGCATCGCCGAGCGCCGGCGCAATTTCGGCAATCAGCTATCCGGCGGCGAGCAGCAGATGCTGGCGATCGCGCGCGCGCTGATGACCAATCCGGCGCTGCTCCTGCTTGACGAGCCGCTGGAAGGCCTGGCGCCCATCGTCGTCGAAGAGCTCGCCGCAGCGATCCGCCGCATGACCAGCGAAGGCACCTGCGCCTTCATCCTGGTCGAGCAGCATGCCGAGATCGCGCTATCGCTCACGCAAACCGCGCTCCTCCTCGAACGCGGCCGCATCGTCCACACCGGGCCATCGGCGCAATTGCTCGACGACCACGCCACGCTTGACCGCTATATCGGGCTGCGGCTGGCGGAGGCGTAAGGCTTTTTGCTAGTCTTGCGCCCACACGTGCGACGCATTCGATCATCTCAAGGGAGTAATCCATGGCTACGCCACTTGCCGGCACGCAGGCGCCGGGTTTTTACCGGCACAAGGTCGGCAGCTACGAGGTGACGGTGGTGAGCGACGGCACCCTGACGCTGGACGCAACCATCTTCACTGGCGACGAAGCGGGCGCCGAGAAGCTTTTGCGCGACGCCCATCTGCCCAAGATGGGGTTCACCACGCCGCTCAACACCTGGCTGATCAATACCGGCCAAAAGCTCATTCTGGTCGATGCCGGCGGCGGCAGCCATTTCGCTCCAAGTGTCGGCCGGTTGCCGCAAAACCTCGCCGCGGCCGGCGTCAGCCCTGCTGCGATCGATGCCGTCGTCATCACCCATCCGCATCCCGACCACATCCCCGGCGTCATCACCAGCGACCACAAGATGCTGTTTCCGAACGCGACGCTCTACGTCAACGAGAACGACCACGCGTTCTGGACCTCGGCCGATATTCGCGGCCAGGCGCCGGAAGAATTCCGCGGCTTCTTCGATCTCGCCGTCAACGCCATCAAGCCCTACGCCGCCGCCGGGAAACTCAGCCTCTACAAGGACGGCGCCGAATTCGCGCCGGGCGTCCGCGCAGTCGCCTGCTACGGCCACACCGTCGGCCACAGCATGGTGCGGGTGTCGCCGCCGGGCGGCGACTTCCTCATTTTCGGCGACATCGTGCATTGCCTGGCGCTGCAATTTCCTGATCCGGAACGCTCGGTGGCGTTCGACACCGATCCGCCGGCAGCGCTCGCCAACCGCAAGCGCGTGCTCGACATGGTGGCGACCGATCGCCTGTTGTTCTCCGGCGGCCACCTGCCGTTCCCGGCGCTCGGCCACGCCACCAAATCCGGCAGCGGCTATGTGTTTGTGCCGTTGATTCACTGCGAGCTGTGAGCGGGGCCGCGCCCAACACCGCGAGCCTGCAAAGGCACTGGCAGCTCTTCCGGGCCCGTGCTCGACACCGATGTCGCGCGCCGCTGATCTGTCGCGCTGAGAGCGTGTCAGTCCGCCTACGGTCTTTTCATTTTAAATGTTCCGCCGTTAGGGCCGGTATCGTACCATTGGCCGTGCACATTCGGGCCGCCACCTGAATCGCGCAGCGTTCCCAGGAACCCTGCGGCGTGACCCGCACTGTATATGATCGCCGTGATGCTCGGGTCATAAGGCACCAGTTCGTTGAAAACGAGGACGCCGCTCGTCGTCACAGCATTGGCTTGCAACGTACTGACCAGCCAAGCCGTGCCGCTGAACTTGGCATTGTAGCCATAATTGCCGACGGTTCCGCCTACGGGATAGCCCGTCATGTTAGCGGCCGCGCACGGCGGCAGACTGCTCGCGGTCTTATTCAACATCGCGGGGGTTACCTGGCCCTGCGCCTTGTTGGATTTTACGGCTTGCAGGCTCGCTTGCTTGCCCGCGTCGTCATCGGCGTATTCGGCGGTAAACGAAACCATGACCGCTGTTGTCGGCAAATTCGTCGGCGCACTTGCGGGTGGTGGCGCCGCCACGACCTGAGAGGGCGGAAATGCGCTGCGGAATTGCGTGGGTGTCACCTCCCACGGCGGGTAGAATGGCTTGGGAGGTGCGGCCGTGATTTTGATCGTGTAATCGCATTCTGTCGGCGGCTTGGTCCCCTCGTTTACCAGGACGGTGTCCACTTGCAGGATCCACTTGCCGCCTATGTCGTAGGCGGGCGGCGCAATGGAGCCCGGCGCGGCCGCCGAGAGTCCCATGAGCCCCAAATGAAGCTTGCGAATAACGTTGCCGGAGCGGCGTAGGAAAACTTCCCAAGCATTTTCGTCTCCCCCATCTCTAAATCAACATTCAGATGATGTGGATTATAAATATATGCTTGAGGTTGTCTACGGGTTTACAACCTGAAGCATGCCAAACCGCCGCGCTTACGCCGCTTCACTTCACGGGGGAGGATGTGAGCGCCGGCATTTTGATCGCGTGCTTCTTGGCAATCCCCTCAAGCTCCTCCCAGAGCTTCCCCGGAATCGGGATGCCAATCTTGCGGCGCTTCGCTTCGGTGCGCTGCGAGCGCTCGCCGGGCATGGTGACCTCGTCGAAGCCGGCTTGCCGCGGCAACGCTTTGAGGATCGCCGTCAACGCGTCAGCATCGTGGGTGAAGCCGGCGAGCGGGCGGAAGGTTTCGATGTCGATGGCGAGCATGGCGGTATTGCCGGTGTGACGGTCGCGCTTTTCCGCACCCAACGCGCGGGCCTGGATCGGCGCCGAGGCGAGCACGCTCGCCAGCATTTCGAACATCAGGCCAAGCCCCGATCCCTTCGGTCCGCCGAGCGGCAGCAAAATCTCGGCGTGCTTCGGATCGGTGGTCGGCTCGCCCTCGGCGGTCAACACCGTGTCCTTGGGCAGCGCCTCGCCGGTATTGCGCGCCTGCAAGATCTTGCCGTTGGCGATGGCGCTCGATGCCATGTCGAGCAGGATCGGCTCGTTGCCGCTCGGCACCGCGATGGCAATGGGGCTGGTCGAGAGGCTCGCGACCCGCGTGCCGTGATACGCCATCAAGGTCGGCCCAGCGCCGATGAGGATCGCGGCGCAGCCCTGCTGGGCGATCCATTGCGCGTAGCGCCCGATGGCGCCGGTATGGGTCGTCTCCCGCACTAGGCCGAAGCAGACGCCGGCTTTCTTGGCGCGCTCGACCGCGAGCGCCGCGGCCTGCATCACCGCAACCGGACCGAAACCATGATGGCAATCAAGCACGAAAGTCGCTGCACGATCGTGCGACAGCGTTGGCTCTGCCTTGGTGTCGATCTCGCCATGGGCGATGATGTTGAGATAGCGCGGCAGCCGCGACACGCCATGGCCGTCGCCGCCACGCAGATTGGCCCAGACCAAACCCTCGGCGACGACGGCGGCGTCTTTCGCGCGCGCGCCGTTGGCGATGAGCACTTCGCGGATGAAGCGGCCTAGTTCGTCGTGGCTGACGGCAATACTGTTGCGACTCACGCGCGCCTCACTTCGCCGCGGGGAAATAGGCGTCGAGCCAGCCGCGCATCATGGTCCACACCCGCGTCGACTTCTCCGCGAACAGGAAATGATCGAGGCCGGCGAACAGATGCAGCTCGCTCGGCTGGCCGGCGCGCTTGAACATTTCGATCGACTGCTCGGTCGGCGTCACCGAATCCTTGGCGGCGTGGATGAGGAGCAGCGGCCGCGGCGCGATGTTGCCGACGACTTCCTCGGCGCGGAAATCGAACATGCTCTGCGCGGTCTCGGCCGGGAACATCTCGACTGAATTTGGCGCCAGCATGCCGACCTTCTGCCTGTCGAGATTGTCCTTCACATGATTGGGGATCGGCACGATGTCATAGCGCGGCACCATCAGCGACTTGCCGGTGCGGGCGCGATATTCGCGGCCCTCCTCGAGCATCTTGGTGAACTTCGCCCATCCCTCCGGCGTCGGATGCTGGCCGCGGAATTTTCGCTCGCCGTGGCCCCAACCGCCGTTCGAGACCACGGCGGCGATGCGCGGATTGGTGCCGCCGGCATAAACGCCGACCGCGCCGCCGAAGCTCGAGCCGATCACGCCGATGCGATCCGGATCGACCGCCGGATGCTTGGCCAGAAAATCGAGTGCGTTGCCGGTGTCCTCGACCTGTTCGAGGCAGATGACCCTGCCGAACTCGCCTTCGCTCTTGCCGCAGCCGCGCATGTCGAAACGAAGTGTGACGAAACCGAATTCATTGAGCACCCGCGCCGGCGTGATGCAGGTCGGGCTTTCGCTGTTGGAGCCGAACCCGTGCAGCACCAGGAACGCCGCACGCCGCTCACCCGGGCGCACCCCGTCCGGCACGCTGAGCACGCCGTGCAGGCGCAAGCCCGCCGATTGAAAGCTGACGACGTCTTGACTCATGGCGGCTCATTCTCCTTGCCCGGCGTTAGGGGCCGGCACTCTATCGGATTACGTGAGGGAGGGAAGAGTAGATACCTTTCCCCGCAAGCGGGGAGAGGGAGATCATTTCTCCTGCCCGCGATACGCGTCGATAATCTCCGACCCCGTCGCGAACCACACCTTGCCGTGGCCAGCGATGTATTGCAGCGCCCGGTCGAGCGTGCGGATGCGATGCGGCACGCCGATGAGGAACGGATGCAGCGCGATGGCCATCACCCGGCCGTTGCGCTCGCCTTCCTCGTACAGCACGTCGAAGCTCTCGCAGACGCGCCGGTAGAAATCGTCGATGCTGATGCTCGGCATGTTGAACAGCGGCATGTCGTTGAGCTCGATCGAATAGGGGATCGAATAGAGCCCGTTGTTCATGCGATAGGGCAGATCGTCGTTGACCCAGTCGCAGACATAGTAGACGCCGTGCTGGCGCAAGAGATCGAGCGTGTGCCAAGTCTCGGAGAGTCCCGGTCCAAGCCAGCCGCGCATCTTCTGGCCCCATTGCTCGATCACCTCGCGCGCCTCGGCGATCACGGCGGCTTCCATCTCGGCGCTCAAGCCGGTGAGCATCACCGAATTGGTCAGCCCATGGCCCATCAATTCCCATTTGAGCTTCGCCGCCGCTTCCATGATGCGCGGATAAAAGCGGCCGACCTCGGCGTTGAGCGCCACCGTGCCGCGCACGTTATGCTTGGCGAGCACATCCATGATGCGCCAGACGCCGACCCGGTTGCCGTAATCGCGGCGTGAATGATTGCGGATGTCGGGCGCCGCGCTGCCGATCTCGATATGGAAATGCTCGATATTGGGGATCACCCACACCGCGACGCGCGCATCGTTGGGCCACTTGACGCGCGGCCGGTCGACGATCGCCTGGTATGGAAACAGCCGGAACGGTTCGTAATCCTGCGACACGTGCGTCTCCTTGGCGCCTGATCGGCAAAGCATTGCGGGCCGCTATCTATTCGGCCGGTTGCCATTATGATGCGCGCGATAAGAGTTAGCCAATACCCAGTCAGTGACGAGCGTGCAAAGCAGATGACCCTGATCCTGTCCAACGACGACGCTGAAAAATTGCTCACCATGCCGGATTGCATCGCCGTGCTCGAAGAGGCCTATGCCGAGCTCGCCGAGGGCCGCGGCGTGTCGCGCACGCGGTCCGACTGTTTCGCGCCGACCTCGCGCGAGGACGCGCTGTACAGCCTGAAATCCATGGACGGCGTCATTCCGAAATTCGGCGTCGGCGCGGTCCGCATCAATTCCGACATCGTCACCTGGCCGAAGCGCGGCAACAATGTCCGGCGCGAAAAAATACCGGCGGCGCCGGGCAACCGCTATGTCGGACTGGTGCTGTTGTTCTCGACCGAAACCGGCGAGCCGCTGGCGATCTTTCCCGACGGCGTCATGCAGCGCATGCGGGTCGGCGCCGCCAATGGCCTCGGCGTCAAATATTTGGCGCGTAGCGACGCCGCCACGGTCGCCATCCTCGGCTCCGGCTGGCAGGCCGGCGCGCAGCTCATGGCGGTCTGCGCGGTGCGCGACATCACGACCATCCGCTGCTTCAGCCCCAATGCGGACAACCGCGACGCGTTCGCGCGGCAGATGCACGAGACGCTCGGCATCGACGTCATTCCGGTCGCGCAGCCCGAGGAGGCGATCAAAGGCGCCGACATCGTGATGTGCGCGACCAATAGCGTCGACCATATCTTCTTCGAGCGCTGGATCGAGCCGGGCGTGCACTTGAGCTCGATCAAGATCCCGGAGATCGAGCCGAATGCCGTCAAGCGCGCCGATCGCGTCGCCGTCCATGTCCACGACACCAAGCCGATCCACGCGGCGACCAAGGGCATCCAGCCCGCGGAGACCGGCAGCGGCCGCGGCTGGGCGACTGCCGATGCGATCGATTTTTCCAAGCTGCCGACCTTGCCCGAGCTGATCGTCGGCCGCGCCGAGGGCCGCAAGTCCGGCGCCGAGGTCACCTGCTTCCTCAACAATATCGGGCTCGGCTATCAATTTGCCGCCGCCGGCGCGCTGTTCTACCGCAAGGCCAAGGAAGCCGGCGCCGGGCACGATCTGCCCACCGATTGGTTCACGGAAGACGTGCATCCTTAGACGGCGAACCGACGTCTTCCGGCCGGCTGCCAGCAGGCGCTCCCGGGCTCGGCCACCGCTCGTGGGTGAGCGGCACCACCATGTGCACCGACAAGCCGTCGCGCGTGAATGAGCGATGCACTTCGCCGTTCAACTGCCGCTCGATGACCATGCCGATCAGCCGCGAGCCAAAGCCGAGACGCCGCGGCCGCCGCGCCGGCGGCCCGTTCTTCTCGACCCAATCGAAGATCAGCGTCATGCCGCGCTCGGTGCGGCTCACCGACCAGCTCAGATCCAGCTGCCCCTTGGGCCGCGACAAGCTGCCATGCTTGATCGCGTTGGCGGCGAGCTCGTGCAGCGCCGCGCTGAGATTGAAGATCGGATCGGGCTCGAGATCGATGTTCGGGCCGCTGAACGACACCCGATCGAGATAGGGCCCCAAGATGACGTAGAGCAGCTCCATGATCGGGATCGACGTCCAGCCGCCTTCCGTGATCAGGCGGTGGGCGTTGGCCATGGCGAGCACGCGCGCCTGATACTTGCTGGCGAGATCGGCGATGCTTTTGGCGTTCTTGGCGGTCTGCGAGAACAGCGCCAACAGCTGGGAGAACAGATTCCCCGAGCGGTGGCGCATGTCGCGGATCATCAATTCGTGGCGCTGCTCGAGCTGGCGGCGCTGAATGGCGCCGGCCAGGATATTGGCGGCGGCGGCGAGGAACGAGGTGTCCTGCGCACCGAAATGGCGCGGCTTGGCGCTACAGATGCCGAGGATGCCGTAGGCGTGGCCGTCGCGGCCGGCGATGGTCACGGTGACGCCGCTGACGCAGCGATGGTGTTGCAGGTAAGGCGCGATGGCGAACCTGGTCTCAGCCGCATAATCGGCGGTGACGACCGGCGCGGCGGAATTCAACGTGAAGTGCGCGTAGCTGCCGGCTTCCGTCGTGGTCAGGACCGCGCCGACCAGATTGGTCGTCCAGCCAAAGCCGGCACGCAACAACAGTTCGGTGCCGCCGGGCAACAGTTCGAGGATCTTGACGAAGTCGACCGCCAGCGTGAGCGCGACCGTCGAGGCAGCGTCATTGAGCAGCCGATCCAGATCGCGTTCGACCAAGGCGCGCTCGCCGAGCTGCGCCAGCGCTTCTTGCTGCTTGGCGCGGCTGCGCAACTCGTTCTCGAGGTTGAGGCGTTCGGTTCTGTCGATCTCGTTGCGGTCCGACGCGTCCATACTTTCACACTTCCGAGCTCCCTCTCCTCAATATCGTTATTCGTTTCGGCAAATAAAATAGGCCGAAGCCCGTTCTCGCGTGCTTCAGCCATGGCAATGAAACTCAAAAATTCGGCCGGCCCGAAGGCCGGCCGTTATGTCAATATCGATAGCGTCAGTTGTTGCCCGAGAAGTTGACGCCCAGGATGCTCACGCGCATCGGAGCGGTCGCGGGCACCGGAGGCAACGGCCGCTCGGCCGCCGGCCTGACCTGGATCTGCGCCGTCATCGGGGCGCCGAGCGAGGCGCGGCGTCCGCCTTCGATCGTGGCGTTACGATCGTCGTTCGGCAGCACGATGACCTTGGTGCCGACATTGATGCGGCTGTAGAGATCGATCACGTCGTCGTTCGCCAGGCGGATGCAGCCGCTCGAAACATGCTTGCCGATGGTCGTCGGATCGTTGGTGCCGTGGATGCGGTAGTCGGTGCCGCCGAGATACATGGCGCGGGCGCCGAGCGGATTGCCGGGGCCGCCGCCGACCCAGCGCGGCAGATACGGCTGGCGGGCGATCATTTCCGGCGGTGGTGTCCAATCCGGCCACTCCGCCTTCTTGGTTATGGTCTGCACGCCCGACCAAGTGAAGCCCTGACGGCCGACGCCGATGCCGTAGCGCATCGCCTTGCCACCGCCGAGGATCAGATAAAGATAGGTATGCGCGGTGTCGACAATGACGGTCCCGGCCGCCTCGTTGCCCTGATACGACACCACCTGACGGCGCAGTGCCGCCGGCATTTCGTCGGTGCTCGGCGTCGCGTTGCCCGGTTGCGGCGCGTATTGCGGGAAAGTCAAACCGTGATCGGCCGGCTGATACGACAATGTTTGCGCAAAAGCCGGAGCGACGGGAATCGTCATAAGACTCGCAAACAAAGCGATACTGCCGAGATTTCGGAATCGAGCGCTCGCTGCCATGATTACTCTCCACCCTGCTGAAGTGCCGATTTTCAGTTCGTTAAGCCGTGACAACGTTGGAAGGTTCCGCAGCGCTCCGCGTAGCCGATCGAAGACCGATTGGGAGTGCTGCAGCGTCCCCTTTCGCTGGTGTCCTTCATTAGTCGTCCCGCGGCTGGGAATGGTTCTCTGCGGGCGGGCGCAAAAGGGATTGCCCCGGCGCTGCCGGGGGAAGGGTCGGCTTGAGCATGATCCTGAAAAAGCCTGCCCGAACATGGTTTGGTGCCGGACAGATACCGGTATCGCGTAAAAATCCCGCCCCACCAAAACGGTGGCATTCGCCTTAAATTTGAAGCGATTGATGCTCCAGGCGCTTAGGCCATGCAGCGGCGATAGACGTTCGCGGACGGGGGAGGCGAATTAGGCGAGCGAATAAGGCTGACGGCGGGGTCGCAGGCGAATGGCGTCTGCGCGCGCGTCTCGGTGTTCGG
>Ga0210398_10004478_pt1 | contig 13094 bp, 12 predicted proteins | sample IncBWC4OmetaG_FD_161047 | JGI IMG/M metagenome (GOLD analysis project Ga0210398, IMG submission 161047) | Forest soil microbial communities from Barre Woods Harvard Forest LTER site, Petersham, Massachusetts, United States - Inc-BW-C-4-O | ecosystem: Environmental > Terrestrial > Soil >... | reverse complement strand
GGCCACCACGCTCCGCGGCGTGATCAGGTCGGCGATCTCCATGGCTCGGCCGCGCGATCCCGTCAGTGCTCGTGCGAACCGGGGCCGACAGCCTCGCGGCCGAGCCGCGAATTCGCCGAAACGGTCCGATTCACGACCCCCGTCGGATCGCCCGAGAGAAAAGATTCGGCCATCAGCGAACCGCTGGCGCCAGAGCCTGCTCTCGCCGTGCGCGCCGCGCCGGGTCGAGCTCGGGATCGATCCAACCGATATTGCCGTCGGCGCGACGGTAGACGAGGTTCAGCTCGCCGTGCGAGCGATTGCGGAACAGCAACACCGGCGCATCGGCCAGATCCATGCGCATTGCCGCCTCGCCGACAGTCAGGCGGGGTAGCTCGGTGCTGATTTCGGCGATGACCGCGGGCCCGCCGGCAGGATCCTCCTCATCGGCTTCCTCCGCCTGCGGCGCCAAGACGTAGGTTCGCGCGCGCTCCAGGGCTTCGGCCGGTTCGCCATCGCGGGGGTTGTGGGCCTTGGCATGATGGTCGCGCAAGCGCCGCTTGTAGCGCCGCAGCTGCTTGGCCAGCCGCTCGGCCGCCGCGTCGAATGCGGTGTAGGCTTCGCCGACTGCGGCGCCGGCATTGACGACGATCCCGCGCCCGACATGGAGGGCGATGTCGGCCCGGGTCAGATGGGCCTCCTTCGACAAGACGACGTGGGCTTCGATCGCCGTCTTGAAATAGCGGTCGAGGATCGAACCGAGGCTCGCCTCGACATGCGCGCGCAGCGCACCGCCGATTTCGATGTGCTGGCCGGTGAGGGTCAACTGCATGAATTGATTTGCCCTTCCCGCTCGTAACCGGGAGCCGCCGCCCGCTCCCGCTATTCGAAATTGGGAATGACCTCGGATGCGATCAAGCGCCATACGCTAGGCGCCTGCGCTGCCGGCGTCAACACCGTGGGGACTTGCCCGGCCGGCTATATGCCCGCCCGGCTACAGCGCCAGCAGCTTTTCGCGGCGGCGCGCCACCGAGGACGGGATGCGCATCGCCTCCCGGTATTTGGCGACCGTGCGCCGGGCGATATCGACGCCGTCGCGCTGCAACAGCTCGACGATGCGCTCGTCCGACAGGGTGGCCGCCGCCGGCTCGCGATCGATCAACCCGCGGATCAGATGGCGCACCGCCTCCGCCGAATGCGCCTCGCCGCCGCTCGAAGCGGGGATCGACGAGGTAAAGAAATACTTGAGCTCATAGACCCCCCGCGGCGTCGCCATGTGCTTGTTGCTGGTCACCCGGCTGACCGTGCTTTCGTGCATGCCGATCGCTTCGGCGATGTCGCGCAGGATCAACGGCCGCAACGACTGCACCCCGCGGCGAAAGAACCCGTCCTGCTGGCGGACGATCTCGGCCGAGACCTTGAGGATCGTAGTCGCCCGCTGGTGCAGCGACTTGACCAGCCAGTTCGCCGCCTGCAGCCGGTCGGTCAGGTAATCCTTTTCGGCCTTGTTGCGCGCCGCCCGGCTGACTTGGGCATGGTATTTGTTGTTAACCAATACCCGCGGCAGGGTATCGCTATTGAGCTCGACGATCCAGCCGCCCTCGGGATGCGCCCGCATCAGGATGTCCGGCACCACCGGCTGCGCCAGCGGCGGGTCGAAGGCGAGGCCGGGCCGCGGGTCGAGGGATTTGATCTCCGCGATCATCCCGGCCACGTCTTCGGCATCGACCTGGCACACGCGCATCAGCGCGGCGATATTGCGCGTTGCCAGCAGCGGCAAATTGTCGAGCAGGGCCTGCATTGCCGGATCGAGCCGGTTGCGATCGTGCAGCTGGAGCGCCAGGCACTCCGGCAGGTCGCGGGCGAAAACGCCGGCGGGATCGAACTGCTGGAGCCTGGCCAAAACCGCCTCGACCCGGGCGAGATGGCAACCGAGCAGCAGCGCCACGCCGTCGAGCGCGCCGCGCAGATAGCCGGTTTCGTCGAGCAGGTCGAGCAGGTGCAGCGCGATCAGCTGGTCGCCCTGCTCGACCAGGTCGGTCCCGATCTGCTCGATCACGTGCTCGCGCAGGGTGCGCGGCCGAGCCGCGGTCTGCTCGAAGCCGGGGCGGTCCTCGCTGCCCAGTGCGCCGTTGCGGCTGTGCCAGGCCTGCGGCTCACCGCCGAAATCGACCGACCCGTCGCCCTCGGCACCGGATTCGGCATGCCAATGCTCGGCCGCATCGGGAGCAAAATCGTTCTGCAGGGTCTCGGGCAGCGCCGCCGGGACGATTTCTTCGGCGACGGCCGGGGCGGCCGCGGGCGACGCCTCCTCCGTGGTCGGCTCGCGCCGTTCGAGCAACGGGTTCTGCTGGATTTCGGCATCGACGAAATCGGTCAGCTCGAGGTTCGAGAGCTGCAGCATCTTGATCGCCTGCTGCAGCTGCGGCGTCATCACCAACGCCTGCGACTGGCGCAGCTCGAGCCGCTGGGAAAAACCCATCCTGTTCACATCACGCTCCGCTCGGAGCGGCTTATAGGCTAAACCGTTCGCCCAGGAAAACCCGTCTTACGTCGGCGTCGGCGACGATTGCGGCGGGTTCCCCTTCCATCAGCACCTGGCCGGCATGCAGTATATACGCGCGGTCGACGATTTCAAGCGTCTCGCGCACGTTATGGTCGGTAATCAACACGCCGATCCCGCGATCCTTCAAGTGGCCGATCAGATCGCGGATGTCGCCGACCGCGATCGGGTCGATGCCGGCGAGCGGCTCGTCGAGAAGCACGAAATGGGGCTGGGTCGCCAAGGCCCGGGCGATCTCGCAGCGGCGGCGCTCGCCGCCCGACAGCGCCATCGCCGGGGCGCGGCGCAGATGGGTGATCGAAAACTCGGCCAGCAACGAATCGAGCATCGCCTCGCGCCGCTCCGCATCGGGCTCGACCACCTCGAGAATCGCCCGGATGTTCTGCTCGACGGTAAGGCCGCGGAAGATCGAGGCCTCCTGCGGCAGATAGCCGATGCCGCGCCGGGCGCGGCGGTACATCGGCAGATCGGTGATGTCCTGGCCGTCGAGGCTGACCACCCCGGTGTCGGCGGCGATCAGCCCGGTGATGATGTAGAAGCAGGTGGTCTTGCCGGCCCCGTTGGGCCCGAGCAGCCCGACCGCCTCGCCGCGCTGGACCGACACGTTGACGCCGCGCAACACCGGGCGCCGCTTGAAGCTCTTGCCGAGCCCGTGGCCTTGCAGCCCGCGCTCGGCAATGGCGCGCCCGCGCGATGCGCGGTTGTCGGCGACCAGACGCGGCCGCCGGTCGTCGGCAGCGGCGGCGTCGAGGCCGGCGGAGCGCCGCGGCCTTTCAGTCGCGCTCATGGCGGCAAGCGACCCTGAGCGGCCGCAGATTTGCTAGCCGCAGATTTGCTAACCGCAGTTTTGGCGGCGGCAGATTTGGCCGCGGCCGCCCGGCTGCCGGGCGCAGCGGCGGCGTCCTGGCGCACCAGAAGGCCTTCGACCCGGTGGGCCGGCGCCCCAGGCTTGGCGGCGACGGTCATGATCCGGCTGATGTTGGTGTTGAGGTCAACGACGGCATACTGGCCCCTGACGACGTCCTGCCCGCGGGTGATCGTCACATTCCCAAGCAGGGTGACGATGCCGGTATCGGCATTGTAGACCCCGTAATCGCCGCGACCGATATCGGTCGCGTTCCAGACGACGACGTGGCCCTGCGCGTCGACCCGGCTGATCCGCGAGCTCTGGCCGCCGGCGCCGAGCGGATCGACCGAGCCGCCCGGCTTCTGCGGCGCCGGGCGCGGCTTGGCCGGCGAACTGTTCTGGCCGAGCAGGTCGGCGCCGCGCTTGGCCGCACCCGGGCCAGCGGCGGCCGGGCCGGGCGTCTTGGTCATATGCGCGGTCAGCACGTCGGCCCGGATGTGCTTGTCGGCGCGGCTGGCGATCGCGTCGCCGCGGGCGACCGCGATCTGCTGCGCGTCATACCATTCGAGACTGTCGCGCGCGGTCACCAAATCGGTCGGCGTGGTCATCTTCAACGTCTTGCCGGTGATGATCGCAATCTGCCGGTCGACATCGTAGACCGCCTGGTCGCCGACCACCGTCTGGCTCGGCCCCTTGATCACGACATGGCCGTCGGCGTCGAGCCGATAGACCTCGTTGCCGCCTTCGGCGGTCTTGCTTTTGCTCGGGCGGTAATGCGCGGTCAAGGTATCGGCGTGCACCGCGGTGGTGCCGCGCGTGGCCACGGCGTTGCCGCGGGCGATATAGACCTGTGCCTGCTGTTGCCACTCGATGCCCTGATCGGCGGTGATATCGATCGGGCGATTGTCGGTCGAGGGGCCGCCGAAGCTCAGCCCCTGCGCTGCGGCGGAGAGCGAACCGAACACCAGCGCGGCTAGCAGCACGGCGGCGTGCGGCATGATCGCGCGCCCGGGCGCCCGGCGCCGGTGCCGCGTGACCGCGGCGCCTGCTCCGGACTCAGCCGTCATTGCGCTTCTCGACTTTGGCGGGCCGGTGCTCGATCGGCCGTTTCGCCGTATGGCTCTTGGCGGTAGGCCGGCTGGTGGCCCGGTGTGTGTTGGCCGAGTGCTGTCTGGCTGCGAGGCGATGGCTGGCGACCGCTCTGCTGCGGGCAACGGCTGCGGGTCGCCAGGCATCGGGCGCTGCGGCGTGAGCCGGGGTTGCGGCGGCTTCGATCTGCGCCGCGGCGTTCGCGACCCTGGCCGGCAATGCCGCGGGCGCCGCCGCCGCCTGGCCCGGCTTGCTGCCTTTGAGCACCACGTGCGAATGGCCGGTGAAGACGATGGTGTTGCCATTGTCGAGGATGCGGAAACCTTGCCCCCAGACATCGCCCGACGGCCCATGGCCCTGGATCGGCTCGTGGCCTTCGGCGGTATTGTCGGCTAGATCGGCGTGGGCGCGGCCGGTCACAAACCGGGTCCCGTTCTGGTGGGTCAAGGTGACGTCGTTGAATAGATCGAGCAGCTTCGCCTGCGATTGGTAGATCCCGGTCGCGGCGCTCAGCACCACTTTGGCGCCGCCATGCACGATCATGACCGCGCGCGGCCGTTCGAGCGACATCAGGTCGCTGCGGTTCGAGACCTGGCGGCCGACCGCGGCGGTCACGACGTACGGCCGATTCTGCCGATCGATCCCGGCATAGCGCGGGTCGAGCATCTTGAGCTCGCGCGCCTCGCGCAGGTCGATCGCGGGCTGGACCAGGCGCACGCTGTCCACGAGCGGGCCGAGCCGCGGCCACGCCGCCACCAGCAACAGCATGGCGGCCCCGATCGCCGGCAACACCCGCTTGAGCAGGGAGACGCGCCGGCTGTAGCGGTCGGCGGCCAGGTACGGGCCCTGCTGCGGCTGATCCTGCCGGCGCCGCACCGCAGCGACGGCCGGGCCCGGTTCGGCTTGCTGTTCGAGCGACCTCATCGCGCCGCTGTCACGCGATCCCGGCGCGCAGGCAGTCGTGCATGTGCAGGAAGCCGACCGGCCGGCCGTCGTCGTCGACCACGAACAGCGAGGTGATCGCGGTTCGGTTCATCAGCCCCAAGCCCTCGGCGGCGAGTGCCGCGGCGGCGATCGTCCGCGGCGTGCGGTGCATGATCTCCGCCACCGTGCGGGCCAGCAGCGCATCGCCCATGTGCCGGCGCAGATCGCCATCGGTCACGACGCCGATCAGCCGCCCGTCGCCGTCGCAGGCGCCGAGGCAGCCGAAACTCTTCGAGGTCATCACCACGATCGCCTCGGACATCGGCGCCGCGGGCGAGACCAGCGGAATGTCGCCGCCGACGTGCATGATGTCGGCCACCCGCAGCAGGCGCCGGCCGAGCCGGCCGCCCGGATGCAGCACGCGAAAATCGGCGGACGAAAAATTCCGGCGCTCGAGCAGGGCGATGGCGAGCGCATCGCCGAGCGCCATCATCGCCGTCGTCGAGGTGGTTGGCGCGAGGCCCATCGGGCAGGCCTCGGCCGCGGCCGGCAGCAGCAGGACCGCATCGGCCGCCGCGGCGAGCGTCGACCCGCCGCCGCCGGTCACCGCGATCAGCGCAATCCCAAAGCGCCGCGAATAGGCGATGATGTCGGCGAGCTCCGCGGTCTCGCCGGAATTCGACAGGGCGACGATCGCATCCTCGGCCCCGATCATGCCGAGATCGCCGTGGCTCGCCTCGCCGGCATGGACAAACTGCGCCGGGGTTCCGGTCGAGGCCAGGGTGGCGGCGATCTTGCGGCCGACATGGCCGCTCTTGCCGACCCCGGTGACGACGATCCGCCCGCGCACCGCCGCGCACAACCCGACTGCCGCGCCAAACCCATCGTCGAGCCCGTCAGCCAGCCCTTCGAGGCCGCTGATTTCGGCGCGGATCACCCGGCGCGCAACCGCGATGTCGCTCGTGGCGCCATCCGGTCGGCGCGATTCCCGCTGCACCGCTGCCGCTTCGGCGGCGACCAGGGCCTGGCTTATCGCCACCCGGCGGCCCGGCCGACTCTGGGGATCGACCCATCTCTGAGGATTGATAGCGTCGCGAGCCTCTCTTTCCCGATTGAGCGCTCAGTGCGCAAAAATGTCTTGCTCCGCCCAGCCGCCGAGATCAAGCAGCACGCGGTGCGGCAGAAACTCGAAGCTGGCTCGGGCCAAGGCGTCACGGCCTTCGCGGATCAGCATGGCGTCGAGCCGGCGGCGAAGCGCGTGCAGATGGAGGACGTCGGAGGCGGCATAGCGCAGCTGCTCGTCGGTCAGGTTGGCCGCACCCCAGTCCGAGCTCTGCTGCTGCTTGGACAGATCGATGCTCAGCACGTCCTTGCACAGATCGCGCAGGCCGTGCCGGTCGGTGAAGGTGCGCGCCAGGCGCGAGGCGATCTTCGTGCAATAAACCGGCTGCGCCATGACGCCAAGGTAATAATATAGCATGGCCAGATCGAAGCGCGCGAAATGAAACAACTTGGTGACGTCGGGATCGGCGAGCAGCCGGCGCAGCCGCGGCGCCTCGTAGCAGCCGGGAGCGAACTGCACCAGTTGGGCGTCGCCGTCGCCGCCCGAAAGCTGCACCAGGCACAGCCGGTCGCGATAGGGGTTGAGCCCCATCGCCTCGGTGTCGATCGCCACCGCCTCGCCGAATTCGACGCCCTCGGGCAGGTCGCCCTGATAAACCCGGTAAGTCATTCGCCCCCGTCATGGGCGCCACCGTCATGGACGGCGGCGTTGCCGAGTGGTGCCCAGGAGAAGACTCGAACTTCCACGAGCAATCGCCCACTAGAACCTGAATCTAGCGCGTCTACCAATTCCGCCACCTGGGCCTCTCGGAACTTGCGGAGATAAGCCCGGCCCCGGCCGATGTCAACGCGCCAAAGCCAAACCTCTCTGTCGCTTGGTCGATGACCGGCATGATGCTATGCTTTGCCGCTTTTCTGTCAGCTGCTGCGCCGGCAATCCTGCGGCCCGAGATCGGCCGAGGGCTGCTGCCGGCGCCGCTTCGGGGGCGAATCGGAACCTGTGATCATGGCAAAATTTTGCGCCGGCATTTTGCGCGCCGGCTGGCCGCGCTGGCGCCCGCTGGCGATCCTGCTCGCCGGTTGGGCCGGGCTGGTGGCGCCGGGGCTGGCGCAACCGGCGCCGCCGGCGGTGCTGGTCGCCGCTGCGCAGCAGCGCGACACCTCGCCCACCGCCGAGTTCGTCGGCCGGGTCAAGGCGGTCGACAAGGTCGATCTGCGCGCCCGGGTTTCGGGCTATCTGGGGCCCCGCCTGTTCAAGGAAGGCGATCGGGTGCCACAGGGCCAGACCGTCTTCACCCTCGATCCGGCGCCATTCAAGGCGGTGCTGGACCAACGCAAGGCCGAGGTCGCCGCCGCCACCGCCGCTCTCACCTACGCCGATCTGCAAGCCCGGCGCGGACGCGAGCTGATCAAGACCAAGACCATCCCACAAAAAGAGCTCGACCAGCGCGAATCAGTGCTGCTTAAGGACCGCGCCGCGCTCGACCAGGCCAATGCCGCGGCCGAGGCGGCCGAGGTCGATCTGTCCTACACCCAGATCAAGAGCCCGATCGCCGGCCGCATCGGCCAGGCCACATTCTCGCCCGGCAACCTCGTCGGCCCGGACAGCGGCACCCTGGCGACCGTGGTCAAAGAGGACCCGATCCAAATCGTCTTCAATGTCCCGCAGCGCCAGCTGATCGAGGCGCGCCGCGACACCCCGCAGCATGAGCTCGACACGATCGTCGCCCGCCTGCGCCTCGCCGACGGCTCGACCTATAGCGCGCCCGGCCATATCGACTTCGTCGGCGTGCAGGCCGATCCGCAGACCGATGCGGTGCCGCTGCGCGCGGTCTTCCCCAACCCCAAGGACATGCTGGTCGACGGCATGAGCGTGCGGGTCGTCCTCGCCGCCGGCAAGCCGGTCGAGGCGCTGGTGATCCCGCAAGCGGCGATCGCCGAGGACCAGGCCGGGTCCTACGTCTTGACGGTCGACCCGCAGAACAAGGCCGAGATGCGCCGGGTCGAGGTCGAGATGCAGCGCGACGGGACCGCAATCGTCAAAAAAGGCCTCGCCGCCGGCGACCGCGTCATCGTGCAGGGGCAGGCGCGGGTGCGCCCCGGCATGGTGGTGGCGCCGAGCCCGGCGCCACCGGCCTGATCGCCGGCCTGATCGACGGCACCAAGCGGATAGCGACCAGATGATCTCGGCAATCTTCGTCGACCGGCCGCGGCTGGCGATCGTCATTTCGGTGCTGATCACGCTCGCCGGGCTGATCGCGCTCGCCGCCATCCCGCTGGCGCAGTTCCCCGACATCGTCCCGCCCGAGGTGTCGGTGTCGACGAGCTATCCCGGCGCCAATGCCGAAGTCGTCGAGCAGACCGTCGCCCAGGTCATCGAGCGCGAGGTCAACGGCGTCCCCGGCATGCTCTATATGCGTTCGACCTCGGGGAATGACGGCTCGTACAGCCTGACCGTGTCGTTCGCGGTCGGCTCCGACCCGGAAACCAACACGGTCAACGTGCAGAACCGGGTGCAGCGCGCGCTGTCGCGCCTGCCCTCCGAGGTGCAGCAGAACGGCGTCGTCGTCGAGAAGAAATCCTCGGCGATCCTGCAGGTGCTGGTCGTGCGCTCGCCCAAGGCGACCTACGACAGCCTGTTTTTGTCGAATTACGTGACGATCAACATTCGCGACGCGATCAACCGGGTGCCCGGCGTCGGCGAGGCGAGCCTGTTCGGCCAGCAGGACTATGCGATGCGCATCTGGCTCGACATGGACCGGCTGACGGCACTCGGGCTGACCCCGCAGGACGTGATCGCCGCGGTGCGGGCGCAGAACATCCAGGCCGCGGTCGGCCGCATCGGCGGCGCCCCGGTCATCGACGCGCAGCAGCGGGCGATCCCGCTGACGACCCAAGGCCGGCTCGAAACCCCGGCGGAGTTCGGCGCGATCATCGTGCGCGCCCTGCCCTCGGGCTCGCTGATCCGGGTACGCGACGTGGCCCGGGTCGATCTCGGCGCGCAATCGGCCGATGTGTTCTCCAGCTTCAACGGCGAGCCCGCCGCGGCACTGGCGGTTTATCTGGCGCCGGGCGCGAACGCAGTGACGACGGCGGCCGGGGTGCGCCGGGCGATGACCGAGATGGCCCAGAGATTTCCCGAGGACATGACCTGGGAGGTCTCCTACGACACCACGATCTTCGTCACTAGCACGATCAAGAAGGTCGTCATCACCCTGTTCGAGGCTTTCGCCCTGGTGGCAGCGGTGGTGTTCGTCTTTCTCGGCCGGCTGCGCGCCACCCTGGTGCCGATCGTCGCCGTCCCGGTGGCTCTGGTCGGCACCTTCGCGGTGATGCTGGCGATGGGGTTCTCTGCCAACACGATCTCGCTCTTGGCGCTGGTGCTGGCGATCGGCATCGTTGTCGACGACGCGATCGTCGTGGTCGAGGCGGTCGAACATATCATGGCAGAGCACCCCGAGCTCAGCCCGGCCGAGGCGACCAAATTGGCGATGACCCAGATCACCGGGCCGATCATCGCCATCACCCTGGTGCTGCTGTCGGTGTTCGTGCCGGTCGCCTTCATCCCCGGCATCGTCGGCAAGCTCTATCAGCAATTCGCGGTCGCAGTGTCGGTGTCGATGCTGATCTCGGCGTTGAACGCGCTGACCCTGTCGCCGGCCTTGTGCGCCCTGCTGCTGCGCCACGGCCCGCCGCCCGGGCGGGTGGTGCGCGCGATGCAGGGCGGCATCGACCGGATGCAGAAGGGCTATGCCGGGGTCGTCGCCCGGATCGCGCCGCGAATGCTGCTGACCGTGGCGGTTGTCGGGGTCGCGGTCGGACTGACCCTGTGGTTCGGGCGCCTGGTGCCGGCCGGGTTTCTGCCCGAGGAGGACCAGGGTGCCTTTCTGATCGAGGCCCAATTGCCCGAGGGCGCCTCGATCAACCGCACCGCCGCGGTGGCCGGCGACGTTGAGCGCCTCACCAAGGCGGTACCGGGGGTGGCCGGGGTCACCTCGATCGTCGGCTTCAGCATGCTCGACGGCATCGCCCAGGCGAACAAGGCGACGTTCTTCGTCACCTTGAAGCCGTTCGCCGAGCGCGGCGCCAAGGCTGAGAGCGTTTGGGGGATCCTCGACCGTCTGCGCGGGCAGTTCGCCCAGATCCCGGCGGCGATCGTGGTGCCGTTCAACCTGCCGCCGATCATCGGGCTCGGCACCGGCGCCGGGTTCGAGTACCAGCTGCAGTCCTACACCGGGGCGCCGGCCGGCGAGATGGCCGCGGTCGCGCGCGGCCTGGTGCAGGCGGCCAACGCCAACCCGGCGCTGGCCGGGGTGTTCACCACCTACGGCGCCTCGACGCCGCTCATTCGGCTCGATATCGATCGCGAGCGCGCCGCCACCCTGGGCGTCGGCATCAACGACATCTTCACTGCGCTGCAAGCCGCTCTCGGCGGATATTACGTCAATGACTTCAACAAGTTCGGCCGCACCTGGCAGGTCATGCTGCAGGCCGAGACCAAGCAGCGCATGGATGTCGAAGACATCTTCGAGGTGAACGTCCGCGCCGCCAACGGGGCGCTGGTGCCGCTGCGCACACTGGCCACCGTCAAGACCGTGCTCGGCCCCGGCTACATCTACCGCTACGACAATCTGCGCGCGGTGACGATCCAGGGCCGGCCGGCGGCGGGCTATTCCTCGGGCCAGGCCTTGGCGGCGATGGAGCAGGTGTCCAGCGCGACCCTGCCGCCGGGCTTCGGTTTTTCGTGGAGCGGCACCGCCTACCAGGAAAAGATCGCCGGCAGCCAGACCGGGATGATCCTCGGGCTCGCCGTGCTGTTCGCCTATCTGGTGCTGGTCGGGCTCTATGAATCCTGGTCGATGCCGGCCGCGGTCATCGTCTCGATCGTGATCGGGCTGGCCGGGGCATTGGGCGGGCTGCTGGCGACCGGGCTGCCAAACGACGTGTTCGCCCAGATCGGCATCGTCGTGCTGATCGCGCTGGCCGCTAAGAACGCGATCCTGATCGTCGAATTCGCGATGCAGGCGCGCCGCGACGGGCGGGCCGTCGCCGATGCCGCCCTTTATGGCGCGCGGGCGCGGTTCCGCGCGGTGATGATGACCTCGTTCGCCTTCATCCTCGGCCTGGTGCCGCTGTTGGTCGCCGGGGGCGCCGGGGCCGCCACCCGCCACGCGGTCGCCACCTCGGTGTTTTTCGGCATGCTCGCCGCCTCGGTCTTCGGGATCTTCCTGATCCCGGGCCTCTACGTCGTCTTTCAGCGCCTGCGCGACGGGGTCAAAGAGCGCCTGTTCGGCATGCCGCCGGCAATCGGTCGAGCCGACGAGCGGACCAAGACCGCGGCGGAGTAGCTGACCGTGTCCGGGAGACTTTTCGAACTCTAATGATCCGCGATGTCGGCGAGAGCCGTGTCGATCTCGGCGTTGCCGGGCATCGATTCGCGCGCACGTCTCAATCCGCGCGCCACACCCTCTTTGAGGACCACATCCTCCGCTTTCGCGCGATGGAGGCGAACGACGAGCGGGTAGTCTCCGTAAGTCGTCGTTTCGAGCCGGAACTTTCCGACGCTTTCCGGCGGCAGCATGCGGACAGGATCCCAGGAAAACGATGGATCGAGCTCGAACGTCGCCGCGTAGGCGTCAAGCGGCGCATTCTCGACCTCGAAAACGATTTTGTAACGGCGCTGCTCGTCCTGGTGGATGACCGTCGGGTTTCCCTGCGCGTCCGTCTCCAAGCGCACGGTCAGCTTGGGGCTGTCATCGGCCATGGTTTAGATCCCTCCCGCCGGCGGGGGCGCCCATCCGGCCATGAAGCTGGCGCGAATTTCGCCGACCTGTCTCGCCAGCTCCACCTCCATTGCGCGGCCGCGAGGTTGCGGCGGGTTCCACGGCCAGACGCTCTTGTCAATTGCATCGCCGACGGCGCGTTGCAAGGCCTCCTGCAGCGGTGTGATCCGAGGGAGCGGGTTTGCGTCGGGCAACGCATGCCAGAGTTCAGCGTACAGTCTCTGCATCGCCTTGTCGCAATCCCGTGCGTAAAGCGCCCGAGCGACCGCGTCCTGTCGCCTGACCACTATCCGAATGACGACCCACAGCGCGAGCGCAACCAGACCCAGCGCAAACCACCACCCGGGCAGGGTCTTGCGCAGCGTGTCGAGCGCGTTCTGCCCCGGCGGCTCCTTTTCTTCGAAGGCGGCAATGATCGGGCCGCCGATGCCGAGACCGGCGAGCGCCGCAGCAAGCTCGCCTCCATAAGCATAGACGCCCGCCAAAACGACGAACCACTGGCGCCTCGCCACCCGTCCGCCGATCATCCACGGCAGCAATTCGCTGCACAATTTGCGCAAGATATAATGATCGCCTGGCCTGAGCGGGTTCGACATTTGTCCGTCGTGCGCAAATTCTGGCGAGGAAATACCGGGCGGACACCAGGATCGCGAATCAGCCGTTCGCCTTGACCACCACCTTGATCGCGTCGTCGATCCGCTCGCGGGCGTATTTCAGCGCGGTCGGCAATTCGTCGAGCGGGAAGGTGTGGGTGTGGATCAGGCGCGCGTCGAACCGCTTCTGCTTCATCAGCGCCATCGCCCGGTGAGTGGCGCTCTGGCCCTCGCCGCGGATCCCGTAGACGTAG
>Ga0210398_10004477_pt1 | contig 13096 bp, 8 predicted proteins | sample IncBWC4OmetaG_FD_161047 | JGI IMG/M metagenome (GOLD analysis project Ga0210398, IMG submission 161047) | Forest soil microbial communities from Barre Woods Harvard Forest LTER site, Petersham, Massachusetts, United States - Inc-BW-C-4-O | ecosystem: Environmental > Terrestrial > Soil >... | reverse complement strand
CGGTAATGACGGGCGCCGCTAGCCGCAGCTTTGCACCTCTGCGCGTGGGTCTGGTGGCGGGGGAAGCGTCGGGCGATACCCTGGGCGCCGATCTCATCAATGCGCTGCGCCAGTTGGCTCCCGGTGCGCGGTTTTTCGGCGTGGCGGGACCAAAAATGCAGGCGGCGGGGTGCGAGAGCTGGGAGCCGGCCGAATCGCTGGCCGTGATGGGGCTGTTCGAGGTGCTGCGCGATCTGCCGCGTCTGGTGAGGCTGCTCGCGCGCATCCGGCGAATGTTCTTGACCGCGCGTCCGGATGTTTTCGTGGGAATCGATGCGCCGGATACCAACTTAAGATTGGCGCGCAGCTTGCATGCCGCCGGAATTCCCACGGTGCAGTACGTCAGCCCGCAAGTTTGGGCATGGCGGCAGGGACGCGCGCGCAGCATGCGACGCGCGGTGGATCTGGTGCTGTGCCTGCTGCCGTTCGAGAAGCGCTTTTACGATGAGCACGGCATTCCCGCCGAGTTCGTCGGCCATCCGCTCGCGGATGCCATACCTGAAACGGTGGATCGCCCCGCCGCTCGGCTGCATCTCGGCCTTGATCCAGAATCGAGCGTCGTTGCACTGTTGCCGGGCAGCCGGCGCGGCGAGGTGGCGCGTCTGGCGGCGGACTTCGCACGCGTAGCCACCTGGCTGGCCGCGCAGCGGCCCGATCTTAAATTCATCGCGCCGATGGCGAGCGCTGCAACGCGGAAGATTTTTTCGCAGCTGCTTGCCAGGCGCGCGCCCGGCTTAAACGTGCAGCTGATCGATGGCCAGGCAACCACGGCACTGATCGCCGCCGATGTGGTGCTGGTGGCATCGGGCACCGCCAGCCTGGAGGCCGCTCTCTGCAAGCGCCCCATGGTGGTCGTTTACCGGCTGGGAAAGCTCACCGCTCTGGTGTTGACGCGGCTGAATCTGGTCAAAGCCAAGTTTTTTGCGCAACCAAATCTACTTGCGGATCGGCGCGTCGTCGGCGAGTATTTTCAGGAGCAAATTGTCCCCGCGTCGATCGGAGCAGAGCTTTTGATGTGGCTTGACGATACTGAGCGGCGCAGCGCCCTGGAGCGCGAGTTCTCGCGTATCCACGCCGAGCTTAAGCGCGACGCCGGTGCGCGCGCCGCGCAGGCGATCCTCGCCCTGGTCAGTTCCCGCCAGGCCGCTAAGGAGCCAACATAGATGAGGCGAGTTGCCGGCATTGACGAGGCGGGCCGCGGCCCTCTGGCAGGGCCGGTGGTGGCAGCCGCCGTCATCTTGAGCCCGCGAAGGCCCATCGAGGGTGTCGCCGATTCCAAGACGTTGACGCCTGATGAGCGCAGCCGCTTGAGCCTCATCATTCGGCGCGATGCGGTATGTTTTGGCATCGGCTGGGCGGATCACATGGAAATCGACGCATTGAATATTCTTCAGGCTACATTTCTCGCGATGCGCCGCGCGCTGCTGGCGATGACCTTGATACCGGATCATTTGCTCATCGACGGCAACCGGCTGCCCAATATCTCAGGCTTGGGCAAGCGCATGACGGCGCGTGCCATCATTGATGGCGATGTCACCGAACCTGCCATCAGCGCCGCCTCCATTCTGGCCAAGACAGCCAGAGATGGTTATATGAATCATATGGATACAATCTATCCCGCATATTCTTTCGCAAGTAACAAAGGCTATGCAACGCCCGATCACCAGCGGCGCCTGGTGCTTCACGGTCCCTGTCCTTTGCATCGCCGCTCCTTCGAGCCGGTGCGCCTGGCGTTGCGCGGCTTGCCGTGACGGCATTCGTGCATTTGCGATTGCACACCGAGTACTCGCTGCTCGATGGAATCGTGCGCGTGCCGGAATTGATGTCGGCGGTCGCGGCGGCCGGCATGCCGGCGGTGGCCCTGACCGATCAAAGCAATTTGTTTGCGATGGTGAAGTTCTACAAGGAAGCGCAAGGTACGGGCGTCAAGCCCTTGATCGGGGTCGATGCTTGGGTGCGCGAACCGGGAGAGCACGCCGCACCCTCGCGCGTGGTGTTTCTTTGCCAGAATCTCACGGGCTATCGAAATCTCACGCAGCTGGTAACCCGTTCGTATCTTGAAGGTCAGCAGCGCGGTGTGCCCATGTTGGATCGCGGCTGGATCGGCCGCGATGCGCTGCAGGGATTGATCATTTTGTCGGGCGGCGCCGAGGGCGATGTCGGCCAGGCGATTGCGCGCGGCCGGGACGATGAGGCGGAGCGCTGTCTTAAGCGCTGGCAGGCGCTTTGCGGCGACCGGTTTTATCTCGAGGTGCAGCGCACCGGGCGGCCGGGCGAAGAGATCATTTCTCAAACCGTCATGGAACTCGCGCGCTCGCAGGGCGTGGCGGCGGTTGCCAGCAACGACGTTCGATTCTTGGCGCGCGCCGACTTCGAGGCGCACGAGGCGCGGGTGTGCATTCATGACGGCGTCCTGCTCGCGGCGCGTCGTCCGCGGCGCTACACCGAGGAGCAGTACCTGAAATCGCCGGCGGAAATGCTCGAGCTGTTCGCCGATGCTCCCGAACTCCTGGTCAATACGCTCGAAGTTGCGAAGCGCTGCTCTTTGGAAATCCGCTTGGGCGCCTCGATTCTGCCGGCCTACCCGGTGCCGGCCGGGCGCACCACCGAGGAGTTCCTGCGCGACTCATCGCGCGACGGCCTGCGAGCGCGCCTGGCCGCGTCTCACGCGGTTGCTGCTGCCGTACCTGCCGCGGCGGGTGCGCCCACTGCAGCGGGTGCGCCCACTGCGGCGTATGAGGCACGCCTCGAGCTCGAACTCGGCGTCATCTGCAGCATGGGGTTTGCCGGATATTTCTTGATCGTCGCCGATTTCATTCATTGGGCGCGCGAGCATGGCGTGCCCGTGGGTCCCGGGCGCGGTTCCGGAGCTGGATCGCTGGTGGCATATGTGCTCGGAATCACTGATCTGGATCCGATCGAGCACGATCTTTTGTTTGAACGGTTTTTAAATCCCGAACGCGTGTCGATGCCGGATTTCGACGTCGATTTCTGCATGGAGGGGCGCGACCGGGTCATCGAGTATGTCGCCAACAAATATGGCCGCGACCGCGTTTCGCAAATCATCACCTACGGCACCCTGGCGGCCAAGGCGGTGGTGCGCGATGTGGGCCGAGTGCTCGGACACCCCTACGGATTTGTCGACAAGATCGCAAAGCTGATTCCGATGGAAATCGGCATGACGCTGGACAAGGCCTTGGAGCAAGAAGAGGAACTTAAGCGCCTGTATGAAGCCGAATCCGAGATTCGCGACCTCATCGATCTGGCGCGCATCCTCGAGGGACTGGCGCGCAATGCCGGTACCAATGCCAGCGGCGTGGTGATCGCCCCGTCGGTGCTCACCGACTTCACGCCGCTGTACTGCGAACAGGGCAGCAGCACGCCGGTGACGCAATTCGACAAGGACGATGTCGAAGCGGCGGGCTTGGTCAAATTCGATTTTCTCGGACTGCGCACGCTCACCATCATCGATTGGGTGGTGCGCGACATCAACACGCAACGCGCCGCCGCAAGCGAGCCGCCGCTGGTGATGAGCGCGCTGCCGATGGACGATGCGCCGACCTATGCCTTGCTCAAGAGCACGCGAACCACGGCCGTATTCCAGCTTGAATCGCGCGGCATGAAGGACTTGATCCGGCGGCTGCAGCCCGACCGCTTCGGCGACATCGTGGCGCTGGTGGCGCTGTTCCGCCCCGGGCCGCTGCAGTCCGGCATGGTCGAGGATTTCATCGCGCGCAAACACGACACCAGCGGCGCCACCATTGATTACTTGCACCCGGATTTAAAGCCGGTTCTCGAGGCGACCTACGGCGTGATTCTGTACCAGGAACAGGTCATGCAGATCGCGCAAATTCTGGCCGGCTACACCTTGGGCGGCGCGGACCTGTTGCGCCGCGCGATGGGCAAGAAGAAACCTGAGGAAATGGCGAAGCAGCGTTCGGTGTTCGTCAGCGGCGCGGTAGCCCGCGGCGTGCGCGAAGCCCAGGCCACGCATATCTTCGATCTGATGGAGAAGTTTGCGGGATACGGTTTCAATAAATCGCATTCGGCGGCCTATGCGCTGCTGTCCTATCAAACCGCGTGGCTCAAGAGCCACTATCCGGCGGCATTCATGGCGGCGGTTTTATCCTCCGACATGGACCGCACCGACAAGGTGGTGACGCTGATCGATGAATGCTCCGCCATGGGCCTCGAGGTGCAGCCGCCCGATGTCAACGAGTCGGTGTACGCGTTTCGCGTCGCGGGCGCGCGCTGCATTCGCTATGGCATGGGCGCCATCAAGGGTGTGGGCGCCTCCGCGGTTGAAGCCATCATCGAGGAGCGCGCGCGCGGCGGCGCATTCAAGAGCCTGCCGGATCTGTGCAGGCGCATCGATCTGCAGCGCGTGAATCGGCGCGTATTCGAGGCGCTGATCCGTTCCGGGAGCTTGGATAAGATCGGGATCAATCGCGCGAGCCTTGCCGCGGAGCTCGATCGGGCGATGCATCTGGGCGAACAAAATTCGCGCGCATTGAGCGTCGGGCAGGTGGATTTATTCGGCTTGAGCGCGGCCGAGAATAGCGTGCTGACTGAATGGCCCGAGGCGCAGCGGCTGGCCGGAGAGCGCGAGACTCTCGGCTTATTCCTGAGCGGTCACCCGATTACTCCCTACGAGCAGGATTTGAAATTCTTGGTTAGCGCGCGTTTGGCCGATGTGGGGGGTCCCAAGCCGGCCGCCGCCATCGACGGCCCGCGGGCGTGGACGGCGGGCAAGGCCACCACCGTCGCCGGCCTGGTGCTCGAAATCCGCAGGCGGCCAAATCGGGTCACTTTGATTCTGGACGACCGCAGCGCCCGCCTCGAGGTCAGCCTGTACGAGGAAGTCTTCCAGCAGCATCGCGACATCATCGTCAAGGACGCGATATTGATCGTCGATGGCACGCTGCGGTTCGATGATTTCATCGAGGCATGGCGCCTGCAGGCAAAATCGCTCATGGATATCGACCGGGCGCGCGAGCGCTTTGCGCGGCGGCTTTGGCTCAAGTGGCCCGCTGAATTCGATGGTCCACAGGGCATGAGCCGCTTCGAGCAGTTGCTGAAGCCTTACCTGCGCGGGCCCTGCGGCGTTAGTGTGGCGGTGAGTCGCGATGACTACTGCGGAAAGGTTAATCTCTCGGACGCCTGGTCGGTGCACGCCTCGCGGGCCTTGCTCGACAAATTGACCGAGTTAGTGGGGCGGGAGGGATGGTATTTGGTGTATGGTCCGCGAAACGATGTGCGTGGCGAGGAAAGCAGTTCATGGCGATGAATTTTTTGGAATTCGAACAGCCGATCGCGGAGCTCGAGGCGAAGATCGAGGAGCTGAAATTCATCGGCTCCGACTCCAGCGTCAACATCTCGGAAGAGATCAAGCGCTTGCAGACCAAGAGCCGGGCGCTCACCACCAGCATTTTTGCCAATCTTACGCCCTGGCAAATCACGCAACTGGCGCGCCATCCGCAGCGTCCCTACACCCTCGACTACGTAAGTATGATTTTCAGTGATTGGCAGGAATTGCATGGCGATCGCATGTACAGCGATGACCTGGCCATCGTCGGCGGACTGGCGCGGCTCGAAGGCATTCCCGTCATGTTGATCGGACATCAAAAGGGCCGCGACACCAAGGAGCGCGTGCGCCGCAATTACGGCATGCCAAAACCCGAAGGCTACCGCAAGGCGCTGCGCCTGATGCGCATGGCCGAGCGCTTCCGTATTCCGGTGATCACTCTCATCGACACTCCGGGAGCTTATCCGGGCATCGGTTCGGAAGAGCGCGGGCAGAGCGAAGCCATCGCGCGCAACCTTTTTGAGATGTCGCACCTCGCCGCCCCGGTCTTGAGCGTGGTCATCGGTGAGGGCGGATCGGGCGGAGCGCTCGCGATCGGCGTCTGCGACCGGCTGGTGATGCTGCAATTCAGCGTGTATTCGGTGATTTCACCGGAGAGCTGCGCCTCCATCTTGTGGAAAAGCACCGACAAGAAAGAAGTCGCTGCCGATGCCATGGGCGGCACCGCGGAGCGGCTTGCCAAGCTCGGGCTGGTCGATGAAGTGCTGAAGGAGCCGCATGGCGGCGCGCATCGCGACCCGCAGCTGATGGCCGAAGGCCTCAAGCAGAGCATGATCAAACATCTTACCGAGCTGCGCAATCAGCCGGTGACGCAGCTGCTGGATGCGCGCCAGGCCCGCTTACGCGGCTTCGGCGCCTATCACGACGCGTAGCAATGGTTTTTTCCGCGGCATTCCTGCACGCGGTCCTCGACGCCCACGTTCCTCCCGAAGTCAGCGGGCTGGTGGTGGCATTGAGCGGCGGCGCTGATTCCGCGGCGTTGCTTGGCGCGGCGGCCGCTCTCGGCAGAAATTTTCGCGCTCTGCCGCTGCGCGCAGTGCACATCGACCATGGACTGCAAGCCGCTGCCGCGGAATTTCGCGGATCTTGCGCGCGGTTGTGCGACCACTTGGGCGTTCCGTTGACGATAATCTCCATCGATGTGGATGCGCCGGCCGGCGCCTCGCTCGAGGCGGCGGCACGCGATGCTCGCTACCGGGCACTCGCAGCTGCGCTCACACCCAGGGAGTGTCTGTTGACCGCGCATCATCGCGAGGATCAGGCGGAGACCTTGCTGCTGCAGGCGTTGCGCGGCGCCGGCGTCAAAGGCTTGGCGGCGATGCCGATGTGCCGCATCCTCGGCAGCGGATGGCACGTGCGCCCGCTGCTGGACGTGCCGCAGAGCGAGCTGCTGCGTTTCGGCGAGCATCTGGTGAACTTGAAATCGATCGATCCCATGAATGAGGATCTGCGCTTCGACCGCAGCTTCTTGCGCCGCCAAATCTGGCCGATGCTGGTTGAGCGCTGGCCGGGAGCAGGAGTTGCATTGTCGCGCACCGCCCGGCATATGGCGGAGGCGCAAGCGCTGCTGGACGGCGCGGCCGCAGCCGATCTATCAAGCCTGCGTGACGGCGAGGCACTGTTGGTGCCGGGCTTGCGGGTGTTATCGCAGTTGCGACGCATGAACGCGGTGCGCTTCTGGCTGTGGGAAGCGGATGCCGAAGCGCCGTCGGCGGCCCGCTTGAGCGAGGCCTTGCGCCAGGTTCTCGATGCCGACCAAGATCAACTGCCGGCTGTTGTGTGGGGCAACACCGCCTTGCGCCGCTATCGACAGCGCTTGTTCCTCACCGCCGCCGATCCGCCGCGCCTGGACGGGCCGCGGCATTGGGCGGTCCGTCCCGATGCTCGTCTCGATCTCGGTCCCGGGTTGGGGAGCCTGGCGTGGGTCACGCAAACCGGCGGTATAGCGGCGGAGCGCCTGCCAGAGAGCCTGATCGTGCGCCGGCGCGAGGGCGGCGAAACACTGAGGCCGAAGCCCACGGGCCGCACGCAAAGCGTCCAGCATCTGTGTCAGTCACGGGGAGTGCTGCCGTGGATGCGCGATGCGTTACCGCTGATTTTTGCCGGCGATGCATTGATCGCCGTCGCCGATTTATGGGAGGACGCGCGCTTCAGCGCGCCCGCGGACGCGCCGGGGCTTGCGGTGGAATGGCGCGGCGCCCCCATCGTCGTGTAATGGATTTGTCGGGGTGCTCGTGTTCTGGTATTCTGAACTCCCGTCGAATTCCCATTGTTCCCTATGGCTTCGTTTGATTGCGCTTGAAGTTGGCGCGCAAACGCATTTATCGGCGGTGCCTACATGTCCAGATTTGTTTTCGTCACCGGCGGCGTCGTTTCATCGCTCGGTAAAGGCATTGCCTCGGCTTCTCTCGGCGCCATCCTGGAAGCTCGCGGCCTGAAAATCAGCATGGTGAAGCTGGATCCCTACATCAATGTGGATCCGGGCACCATGAGCCCGTTTCAGCACGGCGAAGTTTTCGTCACCGCGGACGGTACCGAGACCGACCTGGATCTCGGCCATTACGAGCGCTTCGTGCGCACCACCACCGGCCGCAACAGCAATTTCACCACCGGCAGGATTTACGAGCGCGTCATCGCCAAAGAGCGGCGCGGCGACTATTTGGGCGCGACCGTGCAGGTAATTCCGCACATAACCGACGAAATCAAGCACCGGATTCGGCTGGGCGCCGGCGATTCCGATGTTTGCATGGTGGAAATCGGCGGTACCGTCGGCGACATCGAGTCGCTGCCGTTTCTCGAGGCGATTCGCCAGATGGGCGTGGAGCTCGGGCGCAATCATGTGCTGTACATGCACTTGACGCTGGTGCCCATCGTGGGAGGCTCGGGCGAGATCAAGACCAAGCCCACCCAGCATTCGGTGAAAGAACTTCGCGGCATTGGCATTCAGCCGGATATCCTGCTGTGCCGCTGCCTGCAGTCGCTTCCCGACGAACAGCGCCGCAAGATTGCACTGTTCACCAACGTCGAAGAACGCGCGGTGATTTCCGCGGTGGATTCCGACGATATCTACAAGATTCCGATGCTGCTGCACGAGCAGGATCTGGACGACATCGTCATCGACAAGCTGCGCCTGAACGCGCCGCCCACGGATCTGGCCGAGTGGCGCGCAGTGGTTGCCGCCAAGCAGAACCCGGAAGCGGTCGTGGACATCGGCATGGTCGGCAAGTACGTGCAGATTCGCGACTCGTATATTTCCCTGAACGAGGCGCTGATGCACGGCGGCATCAAGACCCGCACCCGGGTCAACATTCATTATTTCGAATCGCAGGATATCGAGCGCACCGGGCCGTCCGCGCTGCAGAAAATGGACGCCATATTGGTGCCGGGCGGATTCGGCGACCGCGGCATCGAAGGAAAAATTCAGGCGATTCGCTTTGCGCGGGAAAATGCCATTCCCTACCTCGGCATCTGTTTGGGCATGCAGCTCGCCATCGTCGAATATGCGCGCAATGTGCTGGCGCTGAAGGGCGCCAACAGCACCGAGTTCGATCGGGCCACGAATCACCCGGTGATTGCCTTGATCACCGAATGGCAGGATTTGGAGCGCGGCCAGCAAGTGCGCGATGAGAAATCGGAGTTGGGCGGCAGCATGCGCCTCGGCGCTCAGGAAGCCAAACTGATCCCAGGCTCGCTGGCGCGCGCGATCTACGGCAGAGAGTCGATTTTCGAGCGTCATCGCCACCGCTATGAATTCAACAATCACTATCTTGACGAGTTGACCGCAGCCGGCTTCACTTTCTCGGGCTTTTCCGCCGATGGCCTGGTGGAATTCATCGAGCTGCGTTCTCATCCGTGGTTTGTCGCCAGTCAGTTCCACCCGGAGTTCACCTCGACGCCCCGCGATGGACATCCGCTGTTCGCCGGCTTCGTGCGCGCCGCGCGCGAGTATCGGGCCGCCCTGCAGCCCGGCCGCGCGACGGCGTGAAGGCTGGACCCTGAGCATGAGCGGGCGGTGCGCATGAAATTGGCCTCCTTTGAGGTCGGGCAGGAGCGCCCGTTCTTTTTGATTGCCGGCCCCTGCGTCATCGAAAGCCAAGATCTGGTGGTGGATGTGGCGGGGCGCCTGCAGGAGATGACCGCGGCGCTCAAGATCCCGTTCATCTTCAAGGCTTCGTTCGACAAGGCCAACCGATCTTCGCGCGCAAGCTTCAGAGGGCCCGGCATAGCCCTGGGTCTGAAGGCGCTGGCACGGGTGCGCGAGCAGATAGGCGTCCCGGTTCTTACCGATGTGCACGAAGATACGCCGCTTGCGGAAGTGGCCGCGGTCGTCGATGTTTTGCAAACTCCGGCCTTTCTCTGCCGCCAGACCAACTTCATCGTCGCCGTGAGCTCCTTGGGCAAACCGGTGAACATCAAGAAAGGCCAATTCCTGTCGCCATGGGAAATGCAGAACGTGGTTGACAAGGCGCGCTCCACCGGCAACCCGCAGATCATGGTTTGCGAGCGCGGCTTTTCCTTTGGTTACAATAATCTCGTGTCGGACATGCGTTCCTTGGCGGTGATGCGCGCCACTGGCTGTCCCGTGGTATTCGACGCCACGCACTCGGTGCAGCTGCCCGGCGGCCAGGGCGACTCCTCCGGCGGGCAGCGCGAGTTCGTTCCGGTACTGGCGCGCGCCGCGGTGGCGGCCGGAGTGGCCGGAATTTTCATGGAGACGCACCCCGATCCCGCCAAGGCGCTGTCCGATGGGCCGAATGCCTGGCCCTTGGATCGTATGAAATCGCTGTTGGCGACACTCAAGGAATTGGATATTGCAGTGAAGAAACAGCCATTCGAGGAATCATTGCTATGAGCCGTATCGTCGATGTTCGCGGCCGCCAAATCATCGATTCACGCGGCAATCCGACGGTCGAAGCGGATGTGGTGCTTCATTCCGGCGCGTTTGGCAGGGCCGCGGTGCCCTCGGGCGCCTCGACGGGTTCGCGCGAGGCCGTTGAATTGCGCGATGGCGATATGAAGCGCTTCGGCGGCAAGGGCGTGCTCAAAGCGGTGGGCGCCATCAACGGGCCGCTACGCGAGTGCGTCATGGGCGCCGACGCGCAGGATCAGTCTGGCCTCGATGGCAAGATGATCCGCCTGGACGGTACGGACGCCAAATCAAAACTGGGCGCCAATGCGATTTTGGCAGTGTCCTTGGCGGCGGCGCACGCGGCCGCGCGCGACCGCGGGTTGCCGCTGTACCGCCACTTGGCCGGCAGCGGCGAGGTGACGCTGCCGGTGCCGATGATGAACATCATCAACGGTGGGGCGCACGCCGACAACAGCGTCGACATTCAGGAATTCATGATTTTGCCCCTAGGGGCGCCGTCGCTGTCGGAGGCGGTGCGCTACGGCGCCGAGGTGTTTCACACCTTGAAGAAGGTTTTGCATGGCAAGGGCTTGAACACCGCGGTCGGCGACGAGGGGGGCTTCGCACCCGATCTGCCGTCCAATGAGGCGGCCATCACCACGATATTGGAAGCCATCGACAAGGCGGGATACCGCGCCGGCAAGGATGTCTATCTGGGACTGGACGTCGCCAGCTCCGAGTTCTTCAAGGACGGCGTCTACGAATTGAAGTCCGAGGGCCGCAAATTCAATTCCTCCGAGTTCGCCGATTATCTGGCGGGCCTGGTCGCGAAGTACCCCATCGTGACCATCGAAGACGGCATGAGCGAAAGCGACTGGGACGGCTGGGCCATTCTGACCCGCAAATTGGGAAAGAAGATCCAGTTGGTGGGCGACGATATTTTCGTGACCAACACCAAGATCTTCGCGGAAGGCATCGCCAAGAAAATCGCCAACGCCATTCTCGTGAAGCCGAATCAAATCGGGACCTTGACCGAAACCTTGGCCGCCATCGACATGGCATTCAGCGCCAAGTACGCCGCGGTGGTGTCGCATCGCTCGGGAGAGACGGAGGATGCGACGATTGCGGACATCGCGGCGGCGACCACCGCCACCCAGATCAAGACCGGCTCGATGTCGCGCTCGGATCGAATGGCCAAGTACAATCAGCTGCTGCGGATCGAAGGTGAACTCAAGGACAAGGCCCGGTATGCGGGTGAGCGCGCTTTGTCGGTACCAATTTCTTAAGAGTTCGTGCTAAGCTCCTGTCCCCATGAGGATTTTCGCCGCCATCTTGGCTGTAGCATTGGTCTTGCTGCAGTATCGCCTCTGGCTCTCGGACCAAGGCTTTCGCGAGGTGGCGCGCCTGCAGGCCGCAGGCGATGCACAGCGAGCGGCCAATCACGAGCAAAGTGAACGCAATCGGCAGCTGAGCGCCGAAGTCAACAATCTGAAGGTGGGTCTGACCGCGCTCGAAGAACGAGCACGCAGCGAATTGGGTATGGTCGGAGCCAGCGAAACCTTTTATCAAGTCGTGGCAACCACCACGCCGGCTGCGTCCGCACCCGCCAGCGCTGTTAGCGCTCGCCCGGTTGCCGCTCGCGCGGAATGAGCGCGCCTGCCGAGCGCCGTCTATGGGCGATCGTTCCGGCCGCCGGCCGCGGCGAGCGCTTCGCATCGGCAACTCACGGCCTTCCCAAACAATACACGACGCTTGCGGGCCGCAGCGTGCTGGAATGGTCGCTGCACGCGCTGCTTAAGGAACCTCGTGTGCACGCCATCGTCGTGGTGCTTGCCGCCAACGACCCGCACTGGCCCGCGATTTCCGCCAAGCTGAATTCGCCTAAATTGCTGAGCACGATTGGCGGCGCCCAGCGTCAGGACTCGGTGATGAACGGCCTCGATTTTCTACTGCCCAAAGCGGGTGCGGAGGATTGGATTCTGGTGCACGATGCCGCGCGTCCCTGTCTGAGCGGCGAGGATCTCGCCGCGCTGATCGACGCCGTGGCCGGCGTGCCCGGCAACGCGGTGCCCGACAACTTAGGACCCGCCGCGGCGGGCGCCGTGCTTGCGGCACCCATTGTCGATACGGTCAAACGGGAGCTGCGCGACAGCGTAGAAACCGTGGATCGAACCGGTCTGTGGCGCGCGCTGACGCCGCAGGTGTTCGGCTTTGCGCAGTTACGCAGGGCATTGCAGGATGTAGCCCGCGCCGGAGTCGCGGTAACCGATGAGGCGCAGGCGCTCGAGCGCTTGAGGTTGCATCCGAAGCTGGTGCGCGGCTCGCCTTTCAATATCAAGGTGACACGCGTCGAGGACTTGGAGTTGGCCGCCGGAATTTTGCGATTGACGGAGAGCAATCAGATGCGCGCAGGACTTGGCATGGACGTGCACGCTTTCGGCGCGGGCGACCATGTGGTACTCGGCGGTGTGCGCATCGCACATCCATTCGGCGTGATTGCGCACTCGGACGGCGACGTCGTCATCCACGCGCTGTGCGATGCGCTGCTCGGCGCCATGGGCGACGGCGATATCGGCCAGCATTTTCCCGACAGCGATCCGCGCTACCGGGGCGCCGACAGCCGCGTGTTCCTGCGCGCAGTTGCGGAGCGCATGCGGGCCGCGGGGCTGCACCTGGTCAACGCTGACCTGACCGTGCTTGCGGAAGCGCCGCGCATTGCCGCACATCGCAGCGCGATGTCGGCAAATCTCGCCGCCGACTTACAGGTGCCGGCGCGGCTCATCAACATCAAAGCGACCACCACGGAGCGCTTGGGATTCATTGGGCGCAACGAAGGCCTGGCT
>Ga0210398_10004476_pt1 | contig 13097 bp, 14 predicted proteins | sample IncBWC4OmetaG_FD_161047 | JGI IMG/M metagenome (GOLD analysis project Ga0210398, IMG submission 161047) | Forest soil microbial communities from Barre Woods Harvard Forest LTER site, Petersham, Massachusetts, United States - Inc-BW-C-4-O | ecosystem: Environmental > Terrestrial > Soil >... | reverse complement strand
TCCGGAGCCTGACGTGGACGCTGCTGGTCAACACGATCGAGCTCGGCGTCATCGTCACCGTTTGCGCGGCGGTGCTCGCCTTCGGCGCCGCGTGGCTGATCGAGCGCGCGGATCTGCCGCTGCGCCGGTTCTGGCGGGCGGTGGTGTTGCTCCCGCTGGCGATCCCCGACTTCGTCATCGGGTACACCTGGTCGTCGCTGACGCCGGCGGTACACGGGCTGTTCGGCGCGTCGCTGGTGATGACCCTCGGGCTGTACCCGCTGGTCTACCTGCCGGTCGCGGCGGCGCTGCGCCGCGCAGACAGCTCGCTGTACGAAGTGGCCAGGTCGCTTGGCCTCGGCCGGGCCCGCGCGCTGCTGCGCACGGTGCTGCCGCAGATCAGGGCGGCGCTGTTGGGCGGCTGCCTGATGGTGCTGCTCGGGCTGCTCGCCGAGTACGGCGCGTTCGAGATCCTGCGGTTCCAGACGTTCACCACGGAGATCTTCACCGAGTTCGACCTCGGCATCAACACCGCGGCGGCGAGCGCGCTGTCCCTGGTGCTCGTCGTGCTCAGCGTGCTCGTGCTCGGCGCGGAGCTGGCCTTGACGCGGTCGGTCGCCGCGCGGGCCGGGCGGCCTGCCGGCGGCGTGCGGCGGTACCGGCTCGGCTGGGGCGTGCTCCCGTCGCTGCTGTTCATCGTCGCGCTCGTCGGGCTTGGCGTGGGCGTGCCGGTGAGCACGCTGGTCTACTGGCTCACCCGGCCGTCGGACCTGGTGGGGGTGGCGCCGATTCCGCTGCTCGGCGCCGCCGGGTACACGCTGCTCTACAGTTTCCTCGCCGCGTTGGTGGCGACCGTCGCCGCCTTCCCCGTCGCGTACCTGGCGGTGCGGCACCCCGGGCGGCTGGCCCGCGTGCTCGAGCGGCTTGGGTACCTCGTGCAGGGGCTGCCCGGGCTGGTGATCGCGCTTTCCCTGATCTTCTTCGCCGTGCGGCTGGCCTACCCGCTGTACCAGTCCCCGACGCTGCTCGTGATCGCCTACTCGGTGATGTTCTTCCCCATGGCGCTGATCAGCCTGCGGGCGTCGCTGGTGCAGCTGCCGCGGAGATTCTTCGACACGGCCAGGTCGCTAGGGTGCTCACCCGCGTCGGCGCTGCTTCGGGTCACGATCCCGCTGGCCGCGCCCGGGATCGCGGCGAGCGTCGCCCTTGTCTTCCTCTCCGCGGTCACCGAGCTGACCGCGACGCTGCTGCTCGTGCCGACTGGGGTGCAGACGCTCGCGACCGCGTTCTGGGCTTACCAGTCGCAGGTCTCGTACGCGACCGCGAGCCGGTACGCGGCGCTTATCGTGGTCATCGCGGTCATCCCGGGTATCTTTCTCACTCGGTGGCTGGACCCGAGCCGGTCGTCGAAGGGAGGACGCCGATGATGGCGCTTTCCGTCGCTGAAGTCTGCAAGTCCTTCGACGGGACGCCAGTGCTTCGCGGCGTTTCGCTGTCGGTCCCGGCAGGCTCGCTGACGGCGATCCTCGGCGCGTCCGGGGCGGGAAAGACCACGCTGCTGCGGATCATCGCCGGGTTCGAGCCGGCCGACGCGGGGACGATCGAACTCGGCGGCCAGTTGGTCGACGGCGGGCGGCCGCGCGGGCGGGTGCCACCGGAACGCCGCCACATCGGCTTCGTGCCGCAGGACGGCGGGCTGTTCCCGCACCTGACCGTGCACGGCAACGTGGCGTTCGGGCTGCCGCGGTCCGCGCGCCGGGGGCCTGCCGTGGGCGAGCTACTCGAGCTTGTCGGGCTTTCCTCGTTTAGTGACAGGTACCCGCACGAGCTGTCCGGCGGTCAGCAGCAGCGGGTGGCCATCGCCCGCGCGCTCGCGCCCCGGCCGCGCCTGGTGCTGCTCGACGAGCCGTTCGCGTCCCTGGACGCGAGCCTGCGCGCTAGCGTCCGCGCCGAAGTGCTCGGCGCGCTGCGCGCCGTCGACACGACCGCGGTCCTCGTCACGCACGACCAGGACGAGGCGCTGTCGGTAGCCGACTACGTCGCGGTGCTGCGCGACGGCGTCATCACCCAGGCCGGCCCGCCGCGGGAGGTGTACTCCGCCCCTGCCGACCCGTGGACGGCCGGCTTCCTCGGGACCGCCAACGTGCTGACGGGGACGGTCGGCGCAAGGGGCGTCAGGACCGTGCTCGGGTGGCATGAACTGCGTGACCCCGGGCAGCTACCGGATGCCGCCGGGGAGGTGACCGTGCTGATCAGGCCCGAGCAGATCGCGCTGCATCAGGTCCGTGCCGCCAGCCCCATGCTGACCGGCAAGGTCACGGAGACGCGGTACCACGGTCATGACGCGCTCATCGTGGTTGACGTCGCCGAGGTCGGCCCGCTCCAGGTCCGTGCGCTCGGCGCGGACCCGCCCGCTCCCGGAGACGAGGTCGCCATCGAGGTCAGCGGGCCGGTCACGGCATGGCCCGCGGAAGGTAACGTCTGAGCATGCGGCTTGGAGTGCTGGACGTAGGCTCGAACACCGTTCACATGCTGGTGGTTGACGCCTACCCCGGCGCCCGGCCGCTGCCGGCGTTCTCGCACAAGGTGGAACTGCGGCTCGCCGAGCACCTCGAACCGGACAACACGCTGTCTCCGGCCGGTGAGAAACGGCTTATCTCGGTGGTTTCCGAGGCGCTGCGGATCGCCGAGGACAAGGGCGTCGAGGACTTCCTTGGCTTCGCCACCTCCGCCGTCAGGGACGCGGACAACGGCGACGACGTGCTCGCCCACGTCCAGGAGCGGACCGGCGTGGGCATCAAGGTGCTGTCGGGGGAGAACGAGGCCCGGCTGACGTTCCTCGCCGCGCGCCGCTGGTTCGGCTGGTCATCGGGGCGGCTGCTGGTGATCGACATCGGCGGCGGCTCTCTGGAGATCGCCGCGGGACCGGATGAGGAGCCGGAGGTGGCCATGTCGCTGCCGCTCGGCGTGGGCCGCCTCACCAGGGACCGGCTGACCAGCGACCCGCCGCCGCCTGACGAGGTGCGCGCGATGCGCAGGTACGTCAGGGCGGAGATCGCCCGCCGGGCCGGGGGGCTGCTCCGCGGCGGCACCGTCGATCACGCGGTCGGCACCTCCAAGACATTCCGGCAGCTGGCCAGGATCGCAGGCGCGGCGCCCTCGAGCGAGGGCTTCTACGTCAAGCGCTTCCTCAAGCACGCGGACGTCGGCGTGTGGGCCGAGCGGCTCGCGGCGATGGATCGCGCCGAGCGCGCCCGGCTGCCCGGCGTCTCCGAAGGCCGGGCGGCGCAGATGCTCGCGGGCGCCGTCGTGGCGGACGCCGTGATGGACCTGATGGGCGTTGCCCAGCTGGAGATCTGTCCCTGGGCCCTGCGCGAGGGCGTGATCCTCAAGCGCCTGGACACGCTCACGTAAGAGCGGTGCCCGCGGAGCCAGGTTCACACCACCAGCTGGTTCACGGCATCAGGCGGAGGCCCTCGGTTGGCTCGTCGGGATCGATGAAGCCGGCCCGGCCGGAATCCCGCGCGATGTTGCGGTCGGTCGGCCGGTTCTCACCGGGCCCAGACGCGGGCGATCCCGGCACCCCGGGACCGGGACGGGGTGACCCGCTCGGCATCGGGATGGGCGGGCGCTGCCCGCCTTCCGTCGTCGGGCCGCCGTAAGCGCCCGACCGGGGAGAGCCGCCGGGCATCGACGGGGGTTGCGGGCCTCCGCCAGGCCGGCCTCCGGGAACTCCGCGCCCGGCTGCGGCGGGCGAACCGCCCGTGACCGGACCGGGGCCGTCGGCCGGGGGCTCGGAGCGCCCCCCAGGACCCAGGGGTCCAGGCCGCCCAGGCTGCGGGGGCTGCGGTGTCCGGCCTTCATGGCCGTCGCGCGGCGGGGCCGGAGTGCCGACCGAGACCGTCTCGGGCGCCGGAGGGGCCAGCCGCCCGAGGTCTAGGTCATCCCCGTCGCCGTTTTCCCCGGCGTCGGCCGCTTCCGCGAGGCTGACCGCCTTGCTGACGGATTGGTTGACCTCTTCCTCGAGCGACATCCGGGCGGCTTCCGCGGCGACAAGGCCCTGCACGCCGTCCAGGATGTCGGTGAGCCGCCGGACGGTTTCCGAGTGCCGGGTGCTCAGCAGGTTGAGCCTGCGCTCGGCACCGTCATGGATGGCCGAAGCGCGGGCGGTCGCCTCGTCGAGCACCTTCTTGGCCTGCGCCTTGGCGTTGGCAAGAGCGGCGTCTGCCTTCTTCCGCGTGTCGCTGGTGAGCCGGTCCGCCTCGGTGCGCGCCGCCGTGCGGGTCTTGTCCGCCTCGTTCCTGGCGGCGGAGATGGTCCGCTCGGCTTGCTCCTGCGCCGCGGTCAGCATCCGCTCGGCCTGCTCGCGCGCGTCGGCACGGACTCGTTCCGATTCCTGCTGCGTCTCGTTGCGAAGCCTGGCGATGTCCTCGTCCGCCTTGCTCCGCTGGGCCTTCGCCTCGTCGTCCGCGAGCTTGAGGATCTGGGCGATGCGCTCGCTGACCTCCTCGTGCGCCGGCCTGCCGGACAGCGCCTGCTGCCGGACGGTGGAGAGTTCACGGCGCACGTGCTCACTCTCGTCGAGGGTCCGGGCGAGACGCTGCTCAAGCTCGCGGATCTCGTTGTTGCGGCGTGCTACGAAGTCGTCAACCTGGCGGCGGCTGTAGCCGCGCATCTGCATCTCGAATTCTTCGTGCAGCAGGTTGGGCAAGAGATCATTATTTTCATTCATGGCATCACGAGAATCTATGTAGGGTTCTGAGTTAGGTCTGCGGTCTGCGGAAACGGCGTGCGGGTCGTGCAGAGCCGGGCCAGCGGCGGCGACCGCGCCGTGGCCCACCGGATCGTCGCGGGATGTACGGCATGAGTCATCGTGCTGGGGACACGTACCCCCTGACTCTTCTCCCGTGCGACCGCTGCCCGCAACCGAAACGGACGAGTGTCCCGTAATATCCGAAGTTGCCGCGCGGTCTAAGCCTGCTCAGTGAGGTTTTGGGTAGCTTCACGGTTACTGAGAGCTAGAGCGGGTACGTTCCGTTACGTAACCTGTAGTCGGATAGCTACCCTGCGATAGCTCGACATATGGGGACATTGGCCTATAAAAGGTCAGACGATGCGAAACGCATCCTGCCGCATGTTGGCGGAATCGTTACCGGGAAGGCGGGTAAGACCATACGCAAGGGGGGTTGCGAATGACTCCGATGGGTCATGCGGAGGAATGGTGTCACGACGTAACCTGAAGCACGGAGGAACGAGTGCCCGGTCGACGGAGGTGAGCACGATTCCCAGGCAGGTCGATCTCCGTGTTCACGATGACGTGGCCATGGACGAGATCGAGCTTTACGCCGAGGTGCTCAGCGCCGTCGCCGCGAGTGACGGGCCCCTTTCATCGACAGAACTTGACGCCGTGCTCGGCGTCGGCCCGGAGTGCGGCTACTCGAATTAGGGCCGCGCCCGCGGGTGGCGGGGGAGTTGGCAGCGCGCGGGACCGTTCAGGGGTGACGGTACATGACGTCGGTGTGCCACCGGCTGAAACCCAGTGTGGTGTACATCTTGACGGCCGGGGTGTTCGATTCGTCGACGTAGAGCATCACGTCGCTGAGGCCGAGGCGCTGTAGGTGCGCCACGCCGGCCAGGGTCAGCGCTGTGCCAAGGCCGCCGCCTTGCCCGGCCGGATCGACGCCGACCACGTAGACCTCGCCGATCGGCGCGCCCCCGTCGCCGTCCGCCGGGTGCACTTTCGTCCAGTGGAATCCGGCCATCCGCCCGTCTCGCTCGGCGATGAAGAAGCCAGCCGGGTCGAACCAGGGCTCCGCCTCGCGGATTTCCAGGTCCTTCCTGGTCCAGGAGCCCTGCTCCGGGTGGTGGGCGAACGCCCGGCGGTTGACCGCGAGCCACTCGTCTTCGTCCTCGCCCGACCGGAACGTGCGCAGCGACACCCCCGCGGGAAAGGCCGGGCTTGGGAGCTCGCGGTCGCCGAGCGACATGCGCATCTGCCACAGCGCGCGGACCCGGGTGAAGCCGGCCGACCGGGCCAGCGCGGCGGCCGCGGGCAGGTCGCCGTGAGCCCAGACGCGGACGCCGTGCCCGCCCGCGCCCGCGGTGACGGCCGAGACCAGTGCGGACCCGTAGCCGCGGCGCCGGTGCGCCGGATGGACGACAAGTTCGCCGCTCACGTCCCCGGCGCCGGTCTCACCGGCGCGCGTGTTCCCGGCCTCGGGGGCCTCGGGGGCCTCGGGGGCCTCGGGGGCGTCCAGGTGGGCGTATCCCGCCACTGAGTCCGCCACGGTCAGCAGCAGGTCACGCGCCAGCGCGCCGCTACCGTGCCGGACCTGCAACGCCGCGTTCTCCGATAGCGGCGCCACGCCGTCCGCCGCTTGCGCGGCGGCGGCCAGCAACAGAACCTGATCGGCCTGGTCAGCCGAGAGGGGGCCTTCGGAAACGCGGATCGGGGCGGCCGGGGTAGCCGGCCCGGTCACCGGTCCGCCGTGACCGAGTCCGACGGGGTGTCCGGGTCCGTCGTCAGCATGCCGCCCCGGTCATCCGGGGCGCCCTTCACCGGCACGAACCGGTAGCCGACGTTGCGGACCGTGCCGATGAGCGCCTCGTGCTCAGGCCCGAGCTTGGCCCGCAGCCGGCGGACGTGCACGTCCACCGTCCGGGTGCCGCCGAAGTAGTCGTAGCCCCAGACCTCCTGAAGCAGGTGCGCCCGGGTGAACACGCGACCCGGGTGCTGGGCGAGGAACTTCAGGAGCTCGAACTCCTTGAACGTCAGGTCAAGCACGCGGCCGCGCAGCCGCGCCGAATACGTCGCCTCGTCGATCGCGAGGTCGCCGGACCTGATCTCGTCCGGCGCGTCCGCCGCGGCGCGCAGGGCGCGCCGGCCGGTGGCGAGCCGGAGCCTGGCTTCGACTTCGGCGGGGCCCGCCGTGTTCAAAATCACATCGTCAGCGTTCCAGTCGGCGCTGACCGCGGCAAGCCCGCCCTCGGTGACGATCGCGAGCATCGGGCAGTCGAGGCCGGTGGTGTGAAGCAGACGGCAGATACCCTTGGCGTGCGCGAGGTCACGTCGGGCGTCGACGAGGACGACGTCCGCTGGCGGAGCCTCGACCAGCGCTGACGCATCGGCGGGCAGCACGCGAACGGAGTGCAGCAGCAGGCCGAGAGCGGGCAGAACCTCCGCTGAAGGCTCTAGAACGCCGGTCACCAACAGCAACTCGCTCACCTGATGCCCACCTCCAGTCTGACGGCGCAACCCGACACCATCATTATCCCTGTATAAACACAAAGGGACCCGGAGGCAACACCGCCCTAGGTCCCGTTGAGGTGAGAATATCGCACATGAGCAAGGTCACGATCAGGTACTGGGCCGCGGCCAAGGCCGCCGCGGGCGTGCCGGAGGAGTCCGTGCAGGCGGCGACGCTGGCCGAGGCGCTGGCCGCCGCCGTCGCCAGCCGGGCGCCCGACGACCGGCTGCGAGACGTGCTGGCGAGGTCGTCGTTCCTGGTAGACGCCGCTCCGGTCGGCCGCGCCGCTAAGGAGTCCGTCGTCCTCAGCGACGGCTCGGTGGTCGAGGTGCTGCCTCCGTTCGCCGGCGGCTGAGGGCGGCCGGGAGCCGCTCGGGGTGACTTTCTTCACGCGGTGGACGACAATCAACACGAGGCGGGATGACCACGCATCGTGACCAATCGAGACGATCCGGTTGCTTTGCGCTAGTTCGCGCGGTATATCCATGAGGAGTCAAGCGGCGACCGCGAGCAAAAGGAGCCCGGTCAGTGACCGTGAGCAACGAGCCCGGTCGGCCCGGGCAAGGAAAATCTGCCGGTGACCTGAACCAGTCGCCCGCCGGTGACGTTCTAGCTGATGTGCCGGACGCTGGAACGGCCGCGAAGCGGGAAGACGTGGCCGATGAGGCGTTTGTCAGGGCGCTGTACGCGGAACACGGCGGCGCTCTGCTCCGGTACGCCCTGCACCTGACTGGAGGCGACAGGCAACGGGCGGAGGACCTAGTGCAGGAAACGATCGTGCGGGCGTGGCGCCACCCGGAGGCACTCGCCGACCGGCCGGCCCGGCCGTGGCTGTTCGCCGTGGCGCGCAACTTGGCCGTTGACGCCTACCGGGCCCGCCAGTCGAGGCCACCGGAGGTCGGCCAGGCGGTGCTCGACACGCTGCCTGCCGACGACGACCCGGACCGCACGCTTGAGTCCTGGGCGGTGGCAGAGGCGCTGGCCTCGCTGCGGCCCGACCACCGCAAGGTGATCGTGGAAACGTACTATCGCGGGTGCTCGGTGGCCGAGGCGGCGGCCGCGCTCGGGATACCGCCGGGGACGGTGAAGTCGCGCACGTTTTACGCGTTGAAGGCGCTCAAGCTGGCTCTTCAGGAACGGGGACTGGCGCCATGACGCAGCCGATGGACTGTGCTGAGGCCCGGCTGTCGCTCGGCGTCTACGTGCTCGGCGCGATCGACCCGGCCGAGCGCGCCCAGGTGGACGCCCACCTGGCCAGGTGCCGTGACTGCCGGGACGAGCTAGCCGGGCTGGCCGGCCTCCCCGCGCTGCTGTCCCGGGTAGGCGCGGAAGAGGCCTTCGCGCTGGCCGAGAGCGACGGACCGCCCGCGGTCGGCCACGCTGTCGGCCGCGGCGCCCCGGCCGCCTTGGACGACGCGCCGCCCCGGGAGCTGATCGCGACGGTTCTCGACCTGACCTCGGCTCGGCGCCGCCGCCGCCGCGTGCGCGAGGCGACCCTCGGCGTCGCCGCCGCGCTGGTCATCGCGGTCGGCGTGTTCGGCGGCCTGCGGCTGGGCTCGAGTTCGCCGCAGGCCCCGGTGGCGAGCGCGCAGTATCCCGGTCCCGCCGCCGGCCCGTGGCAAACGGCGACCGGGCAGTCGCACGGCATGACCGCCACGGTCCAGTACCGGGCGATGGGCTGGGGGAGCCAGCTCGCGACGAAGGTCAGCGGCATCCCCGTCGGCACCAAGTGCCAGATGTGGGTCCTCGGGCCAGGCGGCACCCGCACGCTCGCCGCCAGCTGGGACGTCGACAACAACGAGGGCAAGGTCTGGTACCCCGCGTCGGCCGCCGTGCCCGCCGATGAGACGCACGGCTTCGTGATCACCGTCGGCACCTCGTCGGCGATCACGGTCGCGATCTGAGCCGGCGCCCCGGGCTGGTCAGTGGGCCCAGGAAACCGGGCCGGGAATAGGCGGGCGCGCCCCGCGGCTGCTACAGGCGTGGTTGGCCTGATCGTCCTGGTGGCGGTGCTCGCGGTGGCGTGCCCCGCTGGGTTCGCCATGCGACTGCGCCAGGGCCGTTTCCGGTCAGGAATACCCCGAACGTACGCGGCTGACTCCGCGAGCTCACCTGCCTCTGATCGCGTGCTGACCGCCACCGACTTGGGTGCTCCGCTCGGCGCGCGAGGCACGCTCGTGCAGTTTTCCACCGAAGTCTGTGCCTTCTGCGGCCCGACCAGGGAACTGCTCGCTGAAGTAGCGCAGGCCAGAGACGGCCTCGCCTTCGTCGAGATCGACGCGTCGGAGCGGCTCGACCTGGCCAGGCGGCTGAATGTGTTCAGCACTCCGACGGTGCTCGTGCTCGCCGCGGACGGCTCCGTCGCCTCGCGCGCGGCGGGCCAGCCGCGCAAGGCCGAGCTGCTCGCGGCGGTCGGCACCGTTCTCGGCGAGGGCGGTGCCTCTTGAATTTCCCACTAGACCAGGCGACAATTGTCCAGGTGGTCGCCAGGTGGGGAGTGACAGCGGCACCGTGGGTGAATAGCATCTGGTGTGTGTCTTCCAGAGCAGCGCAGATGCTGACCAAGCGGCGCGCTGTCGATTTTTGCCGGGTGGCGACCGCGATCTGTCCGTCCGCCGCCGTGTTCGCCGCTGCCTGACCTAAGGGGCTGTCGCTGTGGGCAGGCGGAGAAGATTACACATCCACCTGTGTCTGGGAGCATGACGATGACCATCGACTCGCGGGGCCCGCGCTTCGGCGCGGCGATTACTTCAGTGGTTCTCGCGATTGTGCTGATCACTGGGAGTGGCTGGCTCCTCCTCGCTCAGACGCTCGTGTTCGCCGTGGGGGCGCTGGCCGGCTTGCGCTACCAGCCCAACGGGTACGTGTACCGCTATCTGGTCCGGCCACGGCTCGGACCACCGTCAAGGACCGAGGCGGAGGCCCCGCCCCGCTTCGCTCAGGGCGTCGGCATGGTGTTCGCCGCGATTGGCACGGTCGGTTTCCTGACCGGCGTGCCCGCGCTCGGATACGTGTTCGCCGCGTTCGCCCTGGGCGCCGCGTTCCTGAACGCAGCCTTCGATTACTGCCTCGGCTGCCAGATGTACCTGCTCATTCAACGAATCCGGCCGGTCGCCTCACAGTGAGGCCCGGCCGCACAAGGAGGTTTCTCACATCATGAGCCGTTCCGACGTCCTAGTCGACGCCGACTGGGTCGAGGCCCATATCGGCGAGCCCGGCTTCGCCATCGTCGAGGTAGACGAGGACACCAGCGCCTACGACAAGGGGCACATCCCCAGCGCGATCAAGATCGACTGGAAGAAGGACCTGCAGGACCCGGTTCGCCGCGACTTCGTGGACAAGACCGGCTTCGAGGCGCTGCTCTCCGAGCGGGGCATCTCGAACGACGACACCGTAATCCTCTACGGCGGCAACAACAACTGGTTCGCCGCCTACGCGTACTGGTACTTCAAGCTGTACGGGCACCAGAACGTCGTGCTGCTCGACGGCGGCAGGAAGAAGTGGGAGCTGGATTCGCGCGAGCTGAGCACCGAGGTGCCGAGCCGGCCGAAGACAAGCTACACCGCCACCGAGCAGGACTCCTCGCTGCGCGCGCTGCGCGACGAGGTGGTCGCCGCGATCGGCAAGCGGAACCTCGTCGACGTCCGGTCTCCCGACGAGTTCGCCGGGCGGCTGCTCGCCCCCGCTCACCTGCCGCAGGAGTCGGCGCAGCGCGGCGGGCACATCCCGACCGCGAAGAACGTCCCGTGGTCCAAGGCCGCGAACGAGGACGGCACGTTCAAGTCCGACGGCGACCTCACGATCATCTACAAGCAGGACGCGGGCGTCGATTTCGGCAAGGACACCATCGCGTACTGCCGGATCGGGGAGCGCTCGGCGCACACCTGGTTCGTGCTACACGAGATTCTCGGCCTGCCGAACGTCAAGAACTACGACGGCTCGTGGACCGAGTACGGCTCGCTCGTCGGCGTGCCGATCGAGCTCGGGGACGGCAAGTGAGCTCGGACGGTTGCGGCGCGCCGGCTGGCGGAGTGACCATCACCAGGGAGGCGGCGGGCAAGGAGGCGATCGTCGAGGGCCACGTGCTCCGCGACGGCGCCCCGGTGCTCACGGGTTACGCCCGGCTGCTCGGCACCGGCGACGAGTTCGTCGCCGAGGTGCCGCTCGGCGAGGACGGCGGGTTCCGCTTCTTCGCCGCGCCCGGTGACTGGACGCTGCGCGTGCTCGCGCCCGGCGGGGTCCGCGCCGAGTACGCGGTGTCCGCGGACATCGGCCAGATCACCAAGGTGGAAGTGACCGTATAACCGGCGGTCGCGACGGCGGCGGATACCGGCGGTTCACCGTCCGTACCCGCCGCCGTCGCCTGCCCGTTTCCCGCGCCCAGTACGCTCGGACGCATGGTCGAACCCCGTGAGGAATTCGAGCGCCAGCTCGAGGGCATCGAGGCCGAGGTCATCGAGCTGTTCGCGATGGTGGCCGAGGACCTGCCGAAGGCGACGCAAGCCCTGCTGAACGGCGACAATGACGTGCTCGCCGTGCTCATCGAGCGCGAGCGCACCATCGACGCGCTGTATCCGGAGATCGAGGAACTGGTCAACCGGGAGATCGTGCTCCAGGCGCCCGTCGCCGTGGACCTGCGGTTCCTGTTGTCCGTGCTGCGGATCGTCCCCGAGCTCGAGCGCTCCCACGACCTTGTCGTCCAGATCGCGAACCGGGCCAACCACTCTCTCGACGGGAGCCTCTCGCCGCGCACCCGGGGGCTGGTCGAGCGGATGGGCGAGCTGGACGCCGCCATGTGGCGGACGGCGGCGGATGCCTGGTACCAGCGGGACCGTTCCGCGGCGCTCGCGTTGCGAGAACGCGACGAGGAGATGGACGAGCTGCACTCCAGCCTGCTGGCCGAGCTCGCCTCGGGCGGGATGCCGGTGCCGGTGGCGATGGAGATGGCGCTGGTGGCGCGCGACTACGAGCGTCTGGGCGCGCACGCCGTCAACATCGCCCGCCGGGTGGTCTACCTCGCGGGCTCCGGGGACGCGCCGCCGACGGGAGAAGCTCCCGACTCGCCCGCGGCGTAGCGAGCTGGCCACGGTCAGCTGCCGAGGAGGGTTCCGGCAGGACCGGTGACGCGCGCGAGGGTCGCGGACGCGAGCTGCTGGATGGCGGGGGGCAGCGGCACGTAGCCGAGGGTGGCGGCATAGGACTGCCCGTCGTGGATGAGCCAGCTCAGCAGGCTGACCAGGGCCTGCCCCGCGGGCTTGCTCTGCTGGTGGGCGGAAACCAGGACCCAGCTGTAGCCGCAGATGGGGCAGGCCCCCGAGCCAGGCTCGTTGACGATAGAGAAGTCATCCGGGGTGATGACGGGCTTCCCCGCGGCATCAGCGGCGATCGCGCCCTGCGTGGGGGTGACGTAGTCGCCAGCCTTGTTCTGGATGGCGGCGACGCCTAGCGCGGTGCCGGTGGTGTACGAGCGCTCGACATAGCCGATGGAGTAGGGGATGCGGGCGAAGGCGGCGGCCACGCCGGGATTGCCGTTGGCTCCGTAGCCTGCCGGCCAGCTCAGGCTGCGCCCGGTGCCCACCTTCGCGGCCCAGGCGGGGCTGACCTCGGACAGGTAGTTGCTGAAGATGTAGGTGGTGCCGCTGCCGTCGGTCCGGTGCACAACGGTGATCCACGCGTCGGGCAGGTCGGCACCGGGGTTGAGGGCGGTACTGGCGGGATCGTCCCACTTGACGATCTGGCCGAGGAAGATCTTGGCCAGCACCGGGCCGGTCAGCCTCAGCGCGGCGCCGTTGCGGGTCAGGACGTTGTAAGCCACGGTCACGGCGCCGAGGTCCACGGGGATTTGCTCGGTGGTGCCGCTCGCACTGGCCA